>ERZ791930.344-NODE-344-length-38414-cov-31.942100_pt1 | contig 38414 bp, 36 predicted proteins | sample MGYA00510128_ERZ791930 | MGnify/ENA primary metagenome ERZ791930 (study PRJEB30046, sample SAMN00792057) | human gut metagenome | study: EMG produced TPA metagenomics assembly of the A metagenome-wide association study of gut microbiota in type 2... | reverse complement strand
TTAGTGGTGCCCGGACTCGGAATCGAACCAAGGACACGGGGATTTTCAATCCCTTTAAAAGAGCCCAAACGATCCATCAGCACTAACAGTTTTTTACTGGTTTACCTTGAGAAAAATGTTTAAGTTTGGTTCTTCATGACTTAAGTATTGCTTAAATACGGCGTTTCGAAGCTACCAGAATCCTACCATTATGAGCCTATACCCATAGAAGAGAAATTATCTCCCGTTCTCGCGATTCAATGACTAAAAATCAGACGGTGCAGGCTTTTAGATACTGATATTATATCTTTTGGGTAAAGTATTAATCTCTGTTGAGATAGGCTCTTAGCCCTAAAATAGCCGAGCAGCAAACGCCAAAACAACAATACTGACATTACCATTAACTGTCGCGATGGTTCTGAGTCGATCGTCTTTAAGTGTTTTACCATCAAATGTTGCGATGGTGCGGAGTCGATCGTCTTTCAAGGTCTTCCCATCAAATGTTGCGATGGTGCGGAGTCGGTCGTCTTTCAGGCTTTTACCGTCAAAGGTAGCGATGGTGCGGAGTCGGTCGTCTTTTAGGGCTTTACCATCAAACGTCGCGATGGTCCTCAGCCGATCATCTTTCAAGGTCTTGCCATCAAAGGTCGCGATAGTCCTGAGTCGATCGTCTTTTATAGTTACGCTCATAAGTATTCTCCTGTGATACATCCATTCAGTACTTTACCATCCAAAATCAAGCACTGGTTTCTGTAAGTTCTGGACGCTAATTGTTTGAATGTGCGTTAAAAATTCATCCAGTTAGCATTAACATTAACCAGCGCTTCATCGATCGTACAGGTCTGACGCAGTTTAAAAGATACAATCTTACCTATAAATTGCGGTGGCGCATTGTTCTTTTATCTGGCAACTAGAGGTGTCCTCCAACCCCTTTAAATTTTTCGATAAACGCCCCAATTTTCTGGAATACAGTCTGCTTTTTCGTTTTGTACTGAGGATTCAACGGACTGAGCTTTGGTAGCGTCTCGTTTAACTCCGTCCCATTTTCGGTAGCATATTCCCGTTTTAGTGATGTGCGGATATAGCGCCTTGCAGCCTCTTCATTGAGGTTTTCTTCCTTAATCAACGCTTCTGCTTCCCGCTGCTGTTCACGCTGAGCATAGGTAAAGAATGCATCAATGATACTGGCCTTGTCCGGCATGTCATCAAGGTTAGTTTGCTGAATAAAGTCAACAATCAGACCTTCTTTGGCACGGTTGCCCAGACTTGAGCGGATTAAGTGTCTGACCTCTTCAGTCAGGGCTTCTTTACCTTTTTTCTGACGATTGTGGTCGAAAATCAGACCAAGGATGTAATCCAGGTTAATTTCCTGCGACTTCAGCAGGTCAATTTCAAACACCACGTCATCCCAGTCTGTGGTTGATTTATCCCTGTCGTTTGATGCTTTTTCGCGTCGCTGCCAGTCCCGGATATCATTGTATGCTGAGCGATAGTCCTGAACTTTACGTTCTGCCGGGAGACGAATGGTTTGTAATTCAGCAAATTTTTCATCATCCACATAGTGCTCTGCTTTAAAGGTTTCTACCGCTTCCGGGTCACTAATATCAACCTTATGCAGGGCTTTCAGCGTGGCAAATTCATCATAGTTTTGCAGGATGTTTTCTGCCCGCAGATATTCACCAAACAGTTTGACGAAGGCTTTTTTCTCTTTTTCACTGTCGATACTGGCAGGGTCAGGGAAGCGCTGCTCCAGCTCCGAAACAACAGCCATAAAACCTCGTTTAGCCTCACCGGTTGCCGCATCGGTAAAGCCCTGCATGTACTCTTCGTAGCTTTTTTCCAGCACCACATTCTTGGTGTTTTTGTCGCCAAAAAGTGTGATGGCATCAATGGTCGGACGCTCCAGGTCCCTGAAAGTCACGATATTGCCGAAGGTTTTGGTTGCATCATAGATACGGTTGGTGCGTGAGAATGCCTGCATCAGACCGTGATAACGCAGGTTTTTGTCAACGAACAGAGTATTGAGCGTCGGAGCATCAAAGCCGGTTAAGAACATTCCCACCACGATGAGAAGGTCGATATCCTGATTTTTCACTCGTTGAGCTAAATCGCGGTAGTAGTTCTGGAAGCCGTTACTGTCAGTGCTGAAATTGGTTTTAAAGCAGGCGTTATAGTCATCAATGGCTGCATCCAGAAATTCCTTCGCACTACTGTTCATCGCGCTGGTATCAAAGCTTTCGTCAGTAATATCACCAATGGCGCTTTGCTCTTCATTTGCAGCAAAGGAGAAGATGGTTGCCACCCGAAGGCATTTATAGCTGCCAGATTTCTTCTCTGCTTCTTCCTGTAGCATTTTAAACGTCGTGTAATAAGCTTTCGCCGCGTCCACGCTGCTAACTGCTAACATGGCGTTAAAGCCCTTAGCTCCCGGGAAGGTTCGGTGCGTTTTCTGCCGGAAGTTATTGAGAATGTATTGCGTTATTTCCTGGATACGCAGGGGGTGCAAAAATGCCTGTTGGTTTTCAGCCGCGCTGAGTTTTTTCTCGTCTGTTTCCGTTTCAAGAGACTTAAACTGTGGGCGGACATCGTTATAGTCCACCTTAAACTTCAGCACTTTTTCATCACGAATCGCATCAGTAATTACGTAAGAATGTAATTCACGCCCGAAGACGCTGGCGGTGGTTTCTGCCCCCAGTGCATTTTCCGGGAAAATAGGCGTACCGGTAAAACCAAACTGATAAAAGCGTCTGAATTTCTTTTTGAGGTTTTTCTGGGCTTCACCAAACTGGCTGCGGTGACACTCATCAAAGATAAACACCACCTGCTGCTGATAGACGGGCAGGTCAGCTTCGGCTTTCATCAGGTTATTGAGTTTCTGAATGGTTGTGACGATGATTTTGTTATCGTCCTTATCCAGGTTTCTTCTGAGGCCTGCTGTATTATCCGAACCATTCACACTGTCCGGAGAGAAGCGCTGGTACTCCTTCATGGTCTGGTAATCGAGGTCTTTCCTGTCGACCACGAAGAAGACTTTATCAATAAAGTCCAGTTCCGTAGCCAGACGTGCGGCCTTAAAGCTGGTCAGGGTTTTTCCTGACCCTGTGGTATGCCAGATAAATCCACCGCTTTCGGGTTTTGACCAGTTCTTCGCTTTAAAAGAGCTGTTGATTTTCCAGAGAATGCGCTCGGTGGCGGCAATCTGATAGGGGCGCATGACGAGCAGCGTCTGGCTGCTGTCAAACACGCTGTAATTAAACAGAACATTCAGCAGAGTATGCTTCTGGAAGAAAGTGGCGGTAAAGTCCTTCAGGTCCTTAATCAGAGTGTTATCCGACTTTGCCCAGTTCATGGTGAAATCAAAGCTGTTTTTATCCCGCTTAGTGGTACTGGCAAAGTACCGGGTATCAGTCCCGTTGGAAATTACGAAGAGTTGCAGGTATTTAAACAGGGAGTTATCGCTGTTAAAGCTTTCCTTGCTGTAACGGTGTATCTGGTTAAAGGCTTCACGAATCGCCACGCCGCGCTTTTTGAGTTCGATTTGCACCAGTGGCAGGCCGTTGACCAGAATGGTGACGTCATAACGGTTAGCGTGTGAACCTGTCTGCTCAAACTGCTGAATGACCTGCACCTTATTGCGCAGCAGGTTCTTTTTATCTATCAGATAGATGTTTTCCAGACGACCATCATCAAAAGTAAAATCACAGATATAGTCGATATGGATTTTACGGGTTTTGTCCAGGCTGCTGTCACTGGGGCTATCCAGATACTGCTCTGCGAAGCGCCGCCATTCACTTTCGTTAAACACCACACCATTAAGACGCTGAAGCTGGTCCCGCACATTCGCCAGCATCGCAGTCGGTGACTTAACGGAGATAAACTCATAGCCCTGATTAAGAAGGTCCTGAATCAGTTCCCGCTCAAGATCCGATTCGCTCTGGTAACTCTCACCAGCATTCTGAACTTTGGAGTATTTATCAAGGACGATAAAGTTATTTGATTCAGCAATGGTCTTATAATCAGTCATTTAATGTTTCCTGAGTTTTGAACCCGTAAGTATTAGTCAGATATTTCACTAATTCTTTTAGTCTCTCTTTATCTATTTCTTCAATATCAGCAGTTTCTTCTCCTGCATGAGCAGAGTGACTAGAAAGGTTCATTATTCTACTCGCGAATGGATTGGGATTACCTTCGGCTGTTTTGTCAAGAAGATCTTCCCAGCGAGGATGTCCTAAGAAAGTTGCAGCTTTTTCCAAAATATTTCTTAAAAAACTAAAGTGATATTTCTTAATTTGCATTGTGTTTATTGCCTTGCATACTTCTGACAATAGGAACAAATGATAAGAAAAAGGGTGGTCATTAGATTTATTAAGCGTATAAGTACCATCGCCTTGCTTATACAGTCTATATTTTTCTGACTGCCCTCGCTTATAGACCCATGCTGAAGTTCCATCTTGATTGTATTTTTTAAGATCGTTATTTAACTCATTATACAATACATTGTAAAACAATGGATTGTGGGTTGTAATGATGAACTTTAGACCATTACCTTCAGTGTATGTGCTGATTTTTATTAACTTTGCTAAATCAATCGCAAGTTCTATCAGGTGGGTATCATCTAATGAACTTACAGGATCATCAATAAATACATACTCCAAATTATCAAACTTATTGGTTATGCGATTTGTAAAATCAGGCTCATTAAGGGTTAATATTACCTGATCTAATAAGGTATATATAACGCTCCAAATAAAGTTACTCTCTTCTCCTTTAGATATTTTTATCTTTTCGTACTGTCCCTGAACGTCAGTGATATTATCTTCCGTAATTTCATCAAGAGTTTCAGGTGCCGAGGGGGGGGTATTTTTTGCAACATGGAATGTTACTTCAGAAAATGCAGGGATTGTAACATCAGTCTCATTGTTATTCTGATCTTTGGTTTTTCTCTTATATTCCTGATTAAAACTTGGCGTCGCTTTGCTACTCGTATATCGTTGGAAGTTAGTAACGATATTACCATCCTCCCCCAACTCTTGTAGTAATTTGATAAGCCAACCGGTAAATGTATTAGGTTGGATTTTTAGTTTAGGATCGGCGTCAGCATCTAGATCATTATCCCAATAAAACAAATCTTCGGTATAAGCATTGTAATAAAGTATTTTATTCCGTGATGGTTCAGCCTCGGCACTGCTCGGATCATCAATGTTTTTAGGGGTAATAAGCTCTTTGAACTCACGTGATAGACGTGTTTTTCCTGTACCATTAAAAGCATAGATTAGTTGCACTTTCTTATTGGTAGCAATTAGTTCTTGGGCTATCTGCGTTAGTGTCTGGCTCATTTCAATAAACTTCCTATACATTTGATTTAGGGAAACTGAGCAGTAAATCACGGTAGTATTCGTACTGCTTTTGGCGCAGGTTGATTTCGCGCGGAAGGCCTTCGTTGATTGAATTAGTCAGGATTTCGAACTTATCTAAGATTGCGATTATACGATCTTGTTCGGCAAGCGATCTATTAGGATTACTTGCGAAAGGAATTGGGACGGTAATTTTCTTAACCATCGGAACTGTAAGTTGTGGGATTCCCCCATCTGTACCCCCGATAGCTGTCATATCTAAAACATAATTAAGATATCGTGTTCTGACTAAATTCTTATTGGCGACTAATACTATTAAGCGAATAATAGGCGTGAATTTTGCGTCTCTGACTGTATGGTATCCTACTTTTGCCCCTCGCGCAGAAATTGTCACCGCATCGCTATCAATTTTGTACGAATCAGTGTAGCCATATAACCCCTTTTCATCTGTTGCGTTAGCGTAGATTGGATAGGGATATTCGTTAGTTGGTTTTACCTGACCTTTCACACTATTTTCAGGCACATCTCCGCCAGCAGATATTAAAGCACAAACATCATCAAGTGCCTTCCACTCTATTTCATCCTCTTCCAAGCTCAGCAACTGGTCGCGATAGTAGTTGTACTGTTTTTTACGCATGCTAAGCTCTGCAGTAAGCGCTGCAGTAAGGGCGCTGAATTTGTCCAGAATTCGCACGATTTCAGACTGGATGGCAAGGGATTTTTCCGGATTATCCGGGCAGGGGATGGGGATAGGGAAATTCTCTAAGGTTGATAGCACGATATATGTCATTGCCGCGCTATTTGTTCTTTCCTCGAGATATTTCTTCAGGCTATGGCTAAGCACAAAATACAAAAATCTAACACTTACATTTTCGTCGAAATTTGTCAGAACATAGGTGCGCTGATAAGCCTCAAACTTGCCGATGTAATGCTTCACCTCACCAACATTCGCATTGCCTGCAATCAGCAATGCCTCTGTATCCCAGCGGAATTTATCAATTTTGCTTGTCTCTTTGGCTGTCGTGAAGAACATATACTCTCCATCATCAACAGCCGCATTCGCATTAAGCTTTCCTGTTTCAATTTTGCAAGTTTGCCCAAGTGTCTTCCACTCAACCTCAACCCCATCCAGCAATTTTTCCAGATAACTCATCTCGCTCATTTCTGCACCTCGCAGCCTTCAATTTCAGCCACAATTGCATCAATATCTTTACGCAACTGGTCGATTTTGCTGACCGTGGTTTTCAGCTCTGCATTCAGCTCACCGATATCGATAATTTCGCGGTTATCTTTCGCTTCCACATAGCTGCTCACCGACAGGTTATAGTCATTCGCGACAACAGTCTCAAACGCAACAGATTTCGCCAGATGAGCAACATCTTCCTTGCTGGCAAATACCTGCATAATCTGTTCGATATGGGCATCGGTCAGGATATTGTTGTTGGTTTCTTTTTTGAACAGTTCGCTGGCATCAATAAACTGAACTTTGGTATCCGTTTTATGTTTAGACAGCACCAGAATGTTTACGGCAATGGTGGTGCCAAAGAACAGGTTCGGTGCGAGTGAAATTACGGTTTCGACATAGTTATTGTCAACCAGATACTGACGGATTTTCTGCTCTGCGCCGCCACGGTAAAAAATACCCGGGAAGCAGACAATCGCAGCACGACCTTTGGCCGAAAGATAGTTCAGCGCATGTAATACAAACGCAAAGTCAGCTTTGGATTTGGGGGCCAGAACGCCAGCCGGGGCAAAACGCTCATCGTTAATCAGCGTCGGGTCATCGCTGCCAATCCATTTCACCGAATACGGCGGGTTAGAAACGATGGCATCAAACGGTTTTTCATCTCTGAAGTGTGGCTCAGTCAGTGTATTACCCAGCTTGATATCAAACTTGTCGTAGTTGATGTTGTGCAAAAACATGTTCATACGCGCCAGGTTATAGGTCGTATGGTTGATTTCCTGACCGAAAAAGCCTTCTTCGATGATATGGTTATCAAACTGTTTTTTCGCCTGCAACAACAGTGAGCCGGAACCCGCTGCCGGGTCGTAGATTTTGTTAACGCTGGTCTGCCCGTGCATAGCCAGTTGTGCAATCAGCTTGGAGACGTGCTGCGGTGTAAAGAACTCGCCGCCTGACTTACCGGCATTTGCCGCATAGTTAGAAATCAGGAACTCGTAGGCATCACCAAACAGGTCAATCTGGTGCTCGTTAAAATTCCCCAGGTTAAGCCCTTCAACGCCTTTCAGAACCGCGGCAAGACGGCTGTTTTTGTCTTTAACTGTGTTACCCAGTCGATTGCTGGTCGTATCGAAATCGGCGAACAGGCCTTTGATGTCGGCCTCCGACGGGTAGCCGTAGGCAGAGCTTTCTATAGCGACGAAGATACTGTTTAAATCAGCATTTAGCCTGTCGTTGGTGTTCGCTTTAGCGGCAACGTTGCAGAACAGCTGGCTCGGGTAGATGAAATAACCTTTAGTCCTGATGGCATCGTCTTTGATGTCATCGGTAATGATGCTGTCATCAAGTGCTGCATAATGTATGCTCTCATCCCCTGCTTCCATGTAGCTGGAAAAATTCTCACTGATGAAGCGGTAGAAAAGTGCACCGAGTACATACTGTTTAAAATCCCATCCATCTACGGAGCCTCTGACATCATTGGCAATGGCCCAGATTTGGCGGTGTAGCTCTGCACGCTGCTGAAGGCTTGTCATTTTGTATCCTGTTGTATGATTCTTAAGTACTGTTATTGGCCCGATTTTATCGCAATTTCATATTGATGACAGGCTTTGTATGTCATGCCTTGCACTGAGAGTTCGTTTGCCCGGTTGTGTAGCCAACACTCTTTCAGTCAGGCCAGTAGAAACGTTGTGCTGACGATAAATACTGAAGCCCCAATACTATCGGGGCTGAACGTTCAGTCGGTGAGAATTTCTTCATCCGTATCCATTGTGGATGGTGATGAATCTATTTTTGTTGTAAGAAATACCCGATTCAGTAGTCTTTGCTTCAGGGCGTTTCTTCGTTCATTGTAGAATTCCGGGAAGCGACTGAACTCAATATTTTCATCTGAAACTAACAGCATTGATGGCGAATAGTTGTTTGATGGCTGAGATAGCCATTGTTTCAGGGAAGTATCCTGTTTACTTATATTCTGAGAATGATTCAGTAAATGAAGATTAGGTATGGTGTCCCAGTGTTCCGGGTTTTCATAAAACCTGAGGTTCTCTGGTGAGTTCGCAACATAATCTAATTTTTCAAGATATTTCTTTGAGAAGTGATTTCTTGGGTGAAGGTGATCAATATGAAACACCTCGGTTGGATTCATTTCAGGGAACAGAAGATGCAATAGTGCGCGGCAACGACCTTCGCCATATCTGATATTGAGAAGGCTTTCGATGTATTCGTCGTCAAATCTGAGGTCTTTATTCGAGCCTTTATATCTGTCAATAATCTTTTCAAGAGGAAAGTGAATATCTGAAAGACTATTTTTCATTACATCTCTGATACTCGTGAGTAGCGCATCTGCCTGGCTTCCAAAGATCCCTTTCAGAAGTACCATGTAAAACCACTGGCTAATTACTGAGCGTTCATTGTGGTTTTTATTCAGGAGATTAATCGTTGTATATAATGGATGTCCACTGGTTTGCTTTTTGTAAAGCCAGTAGACCACAGGAATGACTGCATTTTTAGATATCAAAGACTGTGGATTGATGCCGAATCGCCTGATAAGAATAAAAGTCTCCTTGATGCAGGATTTTATTTCAGACCATTGTTGTTGTATCTTACCGACCTCCTCTGAAGTGAAGTTTTTTACTTTGAACCGGACGTCAGAGTCAATAAGCATCAGGCTGGTTTTTAAGAACCAGTCTCTTTCAATATAAAAACCCATTTCATTATTCTGATAAATGTTTTTTGTCAGTTCATCCAGTTCTCTTCTGAAATCACCCTGCCAGTGCGCTACCGCTATTGACATCAGTAAGTCGGAGAACTCAAGTTTTGTCCCCCCGCTGTTCGTGCGGATGAAAACATCCAGCACATGATCAATGTCCTGACTGCTCTCATTGAAGTAGTGGATAAGATTCTCAGTTCTTATCTTGGTATAAAGTTTAAGCAGAGTTTTTCTGGAAAATTCACTGGAAATGAGATCTCTTTTTTCAAGTTCTGGTACGACAACGTTAAATAAAATATCATCAGGCGAATCATGTTGCTCGTATTTGAATATTTCGTGCAGGCAGAACCAGTGATGTTTGTTGTCTGTAAGTGAATCAGCGTATTGCTTGTCGGTCAGGAACCTGAAGTTATACTTCATCATGAGCTCATCGTCTGAATTAAGTGGCGCTGTTAAATCGACGTAAAGCTTTCTGGGCGGCAGGATGCGATCATCCTGTGCCGAAGGCCACCACACCCGGGGCTGTTTATACGCATACGTTCCACACAATCCAATATATAATGATGTGAGACGCTGCTGACCATCAATCACCGCCTTGAAATCATGAAATCCAGCATTTGTTGCTACGCAGGGGTTTTCTTCATTAAATCGCTGACAGTATTCTTTCAGGAATTCATAGAATTTGTAATCATTTTTAATACTGGCACTACGGATATCCCACATCATGAAAGAGTTTATCGGGTAGTCTCGCATGATGGAATCAAACAGCAAACATATCTGACTGCTGCTCCAGACGAACTTCCTCTGAATTGCAGGCAGAAGATAGTGGCGTAAATTAATTGAATCTATCGCTTGTTTTATCGTTATTGCTTTTTCATACTGGCCAGCCATCATAAACCTCATATGTTATATTAGCTGGCCTATTTTAATTTATTGCGTGTCGGTAGTACAGTCTTTGCACAAACTAATTTATGCAATGGAAAAGCTGACGGCTCGGTTTGTGTTTTTCATTCGGGTAGACTCGCATTGCGGATGCACAAAGTGATGGAACCTGTCTTGCTATATTTTTACCGAAGTTAACAAGAAGACCATGCTTGATCTTTTCACTATTCGTTCTGACTTTGATGACAAAGCTGAACTGATATACGATTACCTCAATGAGGTCATTGCCAAATGTTATACTAGCGGCGTTGTTTATTTCACGTTCATAATCTCTAAGGTCAGTGTTGAGTCTTGCAGTTGTATCAACAAGCGCATACTTTTTTTCGATAATCATAATTTTCTCACTTTTCATGTTAATGTGATTTAATCATCACTAATAATATGTTGTGATTTTAATTACGATTATTCGTCTGTTTACTCCCGTAATGCATTATCTGATGAATAATGTTCATGTGGGGTAAGGCTTCCATAAAGTCAGACTGTTCAATCAGCGAAATGAGTGTGTTATCGATCTCAAACGTTGTATCCGGTAATACCTCAACCAGCCTGATTCGGGACAGGGAAATAACGAACACGCCCGATGACGTACATCCGGCAAGAAACCACTCCGCATGGCTGCAAAGCAGACGATAGGGATGAACGGTATGGCTGACGTTTTCGTCGGTTCTGATACGCACCTGGGTCTGGTTAAGTATGGCGAGCGTCAGTCTGCTGAAATCACCGAAAAGGGTGGGTTTCTGGCGCGGTTCCGGTAGCATAATCCTGTATGGCGAGGGACGTTCCCCGTCAAGCATCAGGCTCAGCAGTTTGGCGTCCATCGCGGGTAACAGACGGTCAAGATGCAGCAACCTCGCCAGTATCTTCATATCCCGTTCCGTGCGGCGACGAAAGTAATGCGAAGCGAGCTGATATACGCCGTTGTTCTGTTCAATATCAAGATAGGTGAGGCGGACGTTAAAATCCCGCCGCAGCGTGCGCGTCGTCACCCCAAATTCTTCTGCCAGCGTCCCGATATGCAGCTTTTCACCCTGAAACAAACGGCTCAGGATGATGGAAAGGCGGGTTGCCAGTCTGTCATGTTCATTTTCTTGTGTTATCAGCGTCATACATCATTTCCGAATTTAGCCGGGAAATGATGCCAGCAGTAGCGGACAGGATTTGTCCGCCCTCTGAAGTTTTTTAAAGTCTGAATACCTTAAATGTAAGTGCTAAACGTCAGTATTCTCAGGTGAATAAAGATGCTTCTGGCGCATGTAGGCAATAAAAATGCAGGATGGTAGCGTCACCCGGTATGCGGGACCGGCTAAATCAATCAGAAGCCAGAGAGAACTGAGCACCCAGCCCACGGGACCGGCAAAAGCGCCCATGGTACGCGTCAGCATGGCATTTCCTGCAACGGTCAGCCCTCTGCCTAACAGGGCTTTCGCCACACCATTTGTGACAACAAGTGCCATCTGATAGGCCGCAAACCCGGATGTTTTTATCCCCGCCTGGATTGCCATGGTCAGCAACTCCGGCGTGGGGTTGCTGTAGCCTGTCTGCAATTCTTCCGCCACGGTCTTTAGCTGATCGGGCGTCATCTTCTCAAGGCTTTTCTCCAGGATCTTCATCAGCAGATTCATTTCAATGGTTTCAACACTGGATTTGTTGTTGTAGTTCACCTTCATTTTATCGCAGGCATCGGTAAGAATTTCCCGGTACAGCACCCCTTTACCCCAGCGGAGCAGCGTGGCAAAGCTGTTCGCCCCAAACGTCTGAACCTCGGCGGCAATGGCATCCCAGTAGCGCGGGTGGTTGGGCTTGTGTTTCTTATACTGAGGATCATAGGTCAGCGTTTCCGTGATGCGTGCCAGTCCGTCTTTCGGATCGCAGATAAGCACAGAAACCAGTAAATCCAGATCGTCACGATGACAGTGGCGCAGAAACTCAAGGTCGGGGTCGTGTCGGTAGGTAGCCATATTTCACCTCATTGCAGATATTGGACCTGACAGTTTAAGGAAGCCCCCGGACAGGGTTTGTCCGCCTGAAAAACAAAAAAGTAAAAAAAAACCTGCCCGAAAGCAGGTTTCTGTTCACCGGATGGAGGTATAACGCGTCGGGATTACTTTCCGCGCCATTCCTTTTCCACTTTATCCGCAAAGGCATCGCACTGCCGGGCATATTCCGGGTTATAGAGCAGCTCCGACTGCGAAAGCTGCATGGCGGTCATGCTGCCGTTACGGGCGTTCGATTCGAGCCAGGTTCTGCCATAGGTTTGGTTCATCACCTGAAGTACCCGGTTGAATACCGGTCCGTTGAAGCGGGCATTGAGATTAACGCCTTTTACCTGAAGGCCGCTGTCACTGGTCTGGGTCAGGCGGGTGGAGTACATCGCGCAGAAGGTCGAGTTGGTTATCATCTGAGCGTCAGCCTGCTCGTCGGCGAACGCGCTGTGGCTGAAGGCGGAAAGCAGAATTGTGGCGGTTAACAGTTTTAAAATTTTCATCATGTTCCCTTATGGATTGAAAAGCGGAGACAGCCTGCCATACAGGGTGGTCAGGAGATGTCCGGCAGAGAAAAAAGTCAGGGTTTCAGCGAGGGAGCCAGTCGCCAGCGGTGAGGGCCAGCGGATTCGAGCACAAAGGCCAGTTGAGCGAGGTCCCGTCTTGCGGTACGGGGAGATACGTCAAACTGCCGGATGATGTAGCGAACAGATATTGTCTGACCGTAAAACAGCGCCATGGTCAGCCGGATAAGCCGTTCTCCCTGTCCGGTAGCGTGTTGCCTGCGACGATTAACGTTCATCGTTGCCATACGCGCCATCGGTCCCCTTTCTGAAAAGAATCGAGGTGTCTGGCAAGCCAGATATCAGGGCATGAATTGCCGGTAACGCAGCGGGCAGTAAACCGGTGGCAGTTAAAGTCGAGCAGGCTGTAGGGATAGCGCTGACCCACTGCCGCCTTTGCCCGTTCAGCGGCCCGCGCACAACCCTGAGGCGTCAAATCCATACAGTCTGTATACACCGAGATAGCGGAGTTCCAGCCATCGAGCCGGTCAAGAAATCCTTTAGCCTTACTTTTGATAACGGTTCCATCGCCATCAAGATGAACAATATCGCCGTTACCCACATAGATACCGCTGTGTGCGGCAAGGCCAAAAAGCAGTTCGCACTGCACGATACCACCGTAAGCCGGTTCATCGACGCAGGAGAGAATGCAGTTATCGATAAATGAATCCACGAAGTTCAGCAGCAGAAGCCGGTACATAACAATCAATTCCTTACTACGGGGGAGAGGGGGGATGCGGGGGAAACGTAGTGAACACTCAGCTTTCCCACAACGTACGGACCGTGAAAACCCCCATATCGTGGTAAGCCATAAAGTTACTTTCCCACAGCGACCAGAACTCACGGGCGTCGACATGAGAGATATCGCCACAACGGGAAAGCCACGTGTATTGTTGCGTCCAGCTCACATCGACATCTTTTTCAAGCTCAGGCCATGGATGCCCTGCATAGTGAAAATCGGTGACGTAATCGAGCTGCCAGTCTTCTCCGGCAGGGATGAGGCGTATTTCGACCGGATGCCAGCCGCCCTTTTCCGGTGAGTATTCAGGGTCACGAAAGTTAATGGTTAATCCGGTGATGGGGTGACGATGGGGCGGTTTTTGCGCAACGATACCCAGAAGCAGTTGGGTGAACGACCGGGAGAGCGGCAGCACATAGCCGCCCTGCAATATTACGGGTGATGACATAGTGAATTTCCTGATTTTTGGTTAACAGGACACAGAAAAAGCGGGGTTAGTCCTGGCTGAGCGTAGCAAGCTGCGTCATACGATGCTGCCAGTCGGCATAGCAGCGGTGCATAAAGAGTCTGCTGCTGTCCGCTTCGATAAGGCAGATATCCGGACTTCTGAGCACAGCAGCAAGAAAACCTGCGTTATTGGTGCTGCCCTGACCAAACAGTGGGCGAAATACACGGGATGGAAAGCTGTCTGGCTGCTGTTCCAGAATGGCGTGAATCGCATCAAGCGCTATCCATTCACGGGAGAACAGGCCCCCTTCGCCATTGGCGGTTAAGCGCAGGGCAAGACTCCCGGTTTCACCCTCTTTACCCAGCTCATACGTCAGCAGTCCTTTACTGTGGGGGCTGATTTTCTCGGCTTCCCCCATGTAGAACACGGTATAGCTTTCGGTGACGGCGGCTTCGGTAGCGATTTTTTTCTTACTCATGGTTCAGCGCCTCAATCAGGTTCCGGAGTTGAGTGATAACGGTCGTGTCCGGGAACACCAGATAGATACCCTGTCCGTTATCGCAGACGATACCGAGCAGGAGATACCAGCCATCATCAAGTGCGGTGACGTATTCCGGGTTAGCCAGTGCCACTGCCAGCAGCGGGTCTTCGGGGAGGGTGTCATCGTGGTTGAGATGCCAGAGCAGGGTTCCCGTTTCGTTCCAGAAGGTGGTAAACAGGTCGATATCATCGACAGGGCCAAGGATTTCATTGCTGAGGGCCGCCAGTGCGGAGGCGGGCAGGTTGAGAAGGGGAAGACTGGTGGGGGTCGTGAGTTTAAACATGATTATCTCCATAAATGATTGATTCATATTGATAATATGTTTTCAAATGACTTTTAGTTACATTTTATTTACGTTGTTTGCTTTTTCTGGATTATGCCCTTAAATTTAGTTCTAACCTGGCATTAAATCCCGTTTTTTTTAGATTTTTAGCGTTTTATAAAGAAATTAGCATGTGCTGTTTTAACTGAAAATGAGAGAAGGCTTGCGCACAATTGCTATTGATTTTCTTACTTATTTTCTCAATCACAAAACGCCTTAAATAGTTCAAAAAACAATCAACACCCCATAATCGATATTATTTATGGGGAGAAACGACGTTTAAGCCTGAAAGTGGGGGAGTGGCACTTTCAGGAGATTAAGGAGGCAAACAGGCCTCTTTAACGCGTGTTTTTCTCACCAAAATGTCAGAGTCGGTGATTTGCACTTCAGTATTTCTGCCAATACTATTCGCTTCATGTGCTGGCCAGCATCTAACTCAATACCCTTAATTTGTATTAATTGAGCGAGATGTATGCATTATGAAACCCGATAGTTCTTTAAACCTAATAACGCTGACAATGAAACAGAATGATGTTGATTCTGTGGATGGTCGCTTTTGTAAGTCAGCGCAAAACATCAAAACCAGCGTTGACGTTGATGATTGCTGTGTTGAACCAATGGCCCGACATCGCAGCCCAAAGAATCAAAGAGAGGCATTCACTAAAGCTTTTTTTGATGAGTGTAAAACCCGTGCAATACAAACTGGCCGGACTATCGAAGCCAGCGATACAAAATGTACCGGGCTTAAGGCTATATTCCACTCATCCGGACGCATTAAGTTTATTGTCCGCAAAAGTATTCGCGGAAAGAATGTTTACGTTTCCGTAGGAAGTTACCCTGAATTTTCCATTAATAACGCAAGGGAGCATGCCTTTAAAATAATTCAGGAGCTTAAGGCTTCCATTGAGACTTATGGTGAGCGTTTTCTTACTCACAGTAAAATGACGTTTAATGAGCTTGTGGATGAGTATGAGAAAAGCGTACTCAGCACGGGCGTTAAGCGTTCAGCTAACACCGATCTTTCTAAGATCCGTAAATACCTGCGCCCTCTTCTCGGTGCCAAAAAGCTGGCAGGTATGACGGAGGCAGATATTCTGAGCTATCTGCATAATCTCGATCTCAAGCCAGCCACCCGCAATCGCCATCTGGCGCTCATTAAAGCGGTGTTTACCAGGGCAATACGCATGGGATACATCAGCCGCTCTCCGGCGCTTTATATCAAAGCGCTGCCTGAAGTAACGTCAGATCGCCGCGCCATGGATGACTCCCAGCTTCAGCGCTGGATGGAAGTCTGTGAGTGCTGGCGTAATGGTAAACCCGATCATGAAGGCCTTGCTCTGCTCATGTTCCTTGCCCTGACGGGGCTGCGTCTGGGGGAAACCCGTCATCTTCGTCTTGAGGATGTGGACTGGAGTCGCAAGGTTATCACCCTGCGCCATACTAAAAACGGCAAACTCCGCCGTGTACCGGTATGTGATAAGGCTTTCGTTCTTCTGACAGAACAGCGTCAGCATCTGGGGGATGAAGGCTGGGTATTTCCGGGCAAGGGGACCGACAATCCGGTTGCTGAGCCGCGTCGCCTGCAAAAACGGCTTTGTGAGGCTGCGGGTATTCCTCCGTTCACCATCCATGAGATGCGTCATACCTTTGCGACAAAGCTCATTGAGAGCGGGGCCGACATTCACACCGTCAAAGACTTACTGGGCCACAGCACAATCAAAGTAACAGAACTTTACTTGCACGCCTCCCCGGCACGTTATCACGAAGTTGTTAACCGGGCGATGGGCTAACAACTGGCACTCAACGACATGACTTTTAACCAGGATTCCGATGCCACCCGTTTTCTGACGGTGGCGTATTTTGATGGTAATGCACATGAATAAAAAAGTGACAACTAATGTTCCTCCGGTTTCCGGGATTAAGCGTATTCGCGCTTTTGCTGACCGTGATAAAAATTTCACCAAAATGTCGGAGGCAATTATCAGGCGTGCTGAAAACGCTGAAGTCGGTGAAGATGATATCGCTTCACTCGGTCTTAGTGATGGGCTGCCACGGCATTATGTGAATACGGCTGATGGCCTTTTCTACATCGGTGGACAGAAACCTGTGCTGGTTTGCGGTACGCCAGTTGTGCCTGTCGCCCTGTTTTGCGGGAAAGATAAGGAGTCCAGTCTTGGGATTCGCCTGATGACCGGTAACGGGCTGGGTAAGTATGTTAAGGCCCTGGTGCGCTTTGAGGATATTGTTCAGAGCGGTGCTCAGGTAGTAGGCAAACTGGCAGATCGTGGATTTTGTGTTGGCTCCTCTCCACAGCAGTTTGCCCTTTTTGACCGTTTTCTTCAGCGCTGCCGGAGTTTACCGCTGCCTGTCTATCTGATGGCAGATGCGATGGGATTCGTTTCGGAGGATATGGCCTTTTTACATGGTCATGAGCCCGTTGTGACCTCTCTGACCGGGTTTGATTATCTGCTGCCGGGATTCCGCGTGCGTCCCGGACTGCACAAAGGTGGGGCTCTGGAGGAGTGGATTAACCTCATCCGGGAAAATGTCCATGGCTGGGCGCAGACCTTTGCGCTGAGTGCGTCCTTTGCTTCGATGCTTCTGGTTCCTGCCGGTATGGATGTGGGCATGTTTCATTTTCACGGCGTATCCACCACCGGTAAAACGCTTCTCCTGATGCTGGCTGCATCGGTCCATGGTGATGGCAGCGAGCCGGGCAGTGGGGGGAATGTAAATATTATTCGCTGGAATACCACGCCTAACGCGATGGAGCGCCTTCTCGCTGACTATTCCGGTCTGGTCGCCTGCGTCGATGAACTGGGTGCGAGTAATCATAAGCAACTTTCCTCACTGCTTTACAACATTACGTCAGGTACGGCAAAAGAGCGCCTGAACCGTGGCCTGACGGCAGATGAGCCGTTTAAATGGCGCATGTTTATTCTCTCCACCGGTGAGATGTCAATCTCCGAAAAGCTGGCTGAACAGAAAGCCGTGTTACAGGGAGGGCAGGAGCACAGGGCCATCAGTATGGAACTGTTGCCTGAGGATGCTCAAAAACCGGATGAACCGGTATCAGAAACACGTGCCCGTGCAGATGCACTGAAGACGGGGCTGGCAGAGGCTTATGGTCATGCCGGGCCTGCATTTATCGGCAAACTGTTATCCGGGAAAAATACGGCTGGCGGTCTTCGCACCTACGCAGAGTTTTCATCCTGGCTCCAGGAACAGACAGATGATTGCTGTAACGCACTGGAAGAGGCCCTGAGGGATGAGGGGCGTGATATTACCCGCGTTCAGCGGCGCGGACTGAAAAGATTTGCGCTGGTATGGCTGGCAGGAGAGAAGGCGCTGAAATATGGCCTTTTACCTTTCGAAAGCGATGCGGTGGCTAAATCCGTTATATCCGCTGCACGACGCTGGCTGGATGATAACCAGAATCAGTATAACCCGGTGCGTAACATGCTGGAGGAGCTTCAGCTGACGCTGGTGACAAAAAGCAGCAGGCACTTTATCACCCTGCGTGACGAACATGCCCGATGCCCGGGAGATATGTGGGGATTCGTCCATTACAAAACCGGCGACTTCCTGATTTATGAATCGGTGTTTGAAAAGCTCTGTTCTGAAAAGGGACTTAAGACCGTTGATGTGGCCAGACCGTTAGAGCGATCCGGTTATCTGCTTGGCGAAAGTGCCGGACACTATAAAAAAAGAGCGCTGAAGACGATGGCGCAGTCTTACTACCAGGTCAAAAAAGCGTTTCTGAAATGCAATGTGATGACCGAATTTTAACCCTGAATAAAACCATTTTGACTGAATAACAACGAATAGAAGGTGATGTATGATTTTTGAATCAGACCAGTACTATGACGGTTTTCCTCACGCTATCAGCAGCGAAAATGAAGAAAAAACCTCATTCAATGATTACGCTCTGGTTAACACACTGGCGGAGTGCCTGTATCACGACATTTCTCGTGAAATCTTCGATGGCAGTGAGCCGGCGCTCCGGGCCGTCATTGCCAACGGTAAGATTAAATTCCTGGCTCGTTATACGCTTCAAGGGGCCTGCTATTATGAACCCCTCGGCACATTTCCACGTATGCCCGTTAACGTCGCGCGTGAACGAGCACGTGAACTCTATAACAGATTTGATGATCACCGGGTGCCGGATGAAGAATATGGGGCCATCCCGTTCTGACTGATGGCTGAACAGTAAAAAAAAGCAGGGGCACTTGCCTCTGCTTTTCTGTTATCACAAGGACGGTAGCTGAGCCGTTATCCTTTCCGCCAGTAACTGACTGGTGTTCTGTAAGCGCTGAGGATGAAGATGCGCATACCGTTGTGAAGACTGACTGCTGCGGTGCCCCAGTTGAGCCTGAACGTCATACAGTGTTCCGCCGTAGGACACGATGAGGGCGGCAACCGAATGGCGACAGGTATGAATACATACTTCTTTGTCGAAAATCCCCGCCCGACGAACGATACGCTGAAAGGCCTTAACCGGGTTACTCAGCGGCATCCCCGGTTTTTTGCCTATAAACAACCACGGATTTCCCCGCTGCGTTGGCAGCGTTCTGATTACGTCCATCGCCAGTGAGTTAAGGTGAACAATCCGTCCATAGCCATTCTTGGTTTCAGGGAGCCACAGGGTGCGTTTAACCGGGTCAACATGCTCCCACTTAGCCAGACGCAGCTCATCACGACGAAGGCCGGTCAGTAACAGCAGTTTGACATAGCGGGCAGCTACAGGGCTGGTATCGTTATCGGCGGAGAGAAAAATACGACGAATTTCGTCCTCGGTAAAATAACGCTGTCGGGCGTTGTTCTCCCTGAGTAGCTGTACCACCCTTGCCGGATGAACAGAGGTCATGCTTTGCCTTCCGGCCCATGTAAAGACGGCTTTAATGAGTACGATGACACGGTTACAGGTAGCCGCTGACAGGGAAGTACTTAACGTCTGCTGAAGGCGCAGAATGCTCGCTGGTGTGATATCGCTCAGCAGCCTCTGACCAATGGCGGGACGGATATGATCGCGGTAGCGCTGAACATCCTTTCCCCAACTGCGTTTAGCGGATTTTGCCCATGGCAGATAATGCTGATTAAAGAGTTCATCGAACGTCAGCTCCATTCTCTTGTTTTCACGCTCCTGCTTAGGGTCAGTGCCGGTGGCAAGGGAACGTTTGTGTTCTATGGCAATCTGACGAGCAAGATTGACGTCCACTTCAGGCCAGTGACCAATGGCGATGGCGCGTTTTCGTCCATGATAAAGGTAGCGTAGCAAAAACTTTTTACGACCTTCTCTTCTGCTGACCAGACACTTGAGGCCGGAAATCTCAGTGTCGCTGTATTCGGCATCGGTACTGCGTGCATCGGATGTGTTAGGGGGCAGGGATTTAATGAGCTGATTAGTAAAACGGAAGCGTTTGGGGGTGGACATATAACCTCCTGTGACTGGTGTAAAGAACGTCAGGGTTGACCCATCCCCGGCACGGCGCTGTTAATGGCTGAGTTGATTTTCTGGTGTGGCGAAGGGAATGCTGGTGCCACATGGGATGAATGAAGATGGGAGATGCAGAGAGAGCAGGCTTTACGGTCTGCTTCTGGTCTTAAGGAGAAAGATTGCCGTTGGGGAAAAGTTCACAGAAATAATATGTGTTTCAGACGTATATAATTACATGTGATAAGGGCAAAGAGCGTGCTTTGCTAAAATTTGACATGTTGAAGTCCACTCTTTTTAACGATGTCGTTATGGACGAGATGGCGAGTCTTGCTTAGATAATTAATCAAAATACTGTGACTTTGGACCCACGTTTACCACATTTCGAGCACTTGAGCCGAGTTTTAAGGTCTTCTAGAGTTACTCCCATTGCAACATACTGCTTAGGGTCGTTCAAAGTAAGGATTGTGGGGAGACGACAAAAAAATCCAGAGGCGCAACATACCAGCATCTCCGAGCCGTTTTTTAACCAGTCCTCAAGATTATCGTGCGATCTCGTTAGTCGTTCGATATCCGCTCTCCACTGCTGGATTTCATTACCGTTCCAGTCGATATTTAGCTCGATTTGTTTGGCAACGAACCGGTGTTTACCTCTGTTAACTGTGGGTTCATAGTCCTTACGTTGATCTTTGATGAGATCAGCCTCATAGAGGAAATCATCGTTTTTGTTGTCGGTATAATCAAAAATTACCTTAATTAAATCAATATCAACGTTTTGTTTTTTGATGAATAAACCCTGTGTTCCGCTTCCGTTCAAGTCCCGGCTAAAGTTAATGTTGAGATGGCGGCGGAGTGAGAAGAAATAGCTGTGACCGTGCATAGTCAATGCAAGTCTGGCTATGTCATTGCAGTTGTAGGGTGTATGTGTATCTATGATGTTACCTTTAATTCATATTCGGTCGAGAGCGCCAGGAAACTAACCTAATATACCTTTTTTCTACACCAGTATTTGGATCAATTTTCATCCCTTTGGCCTGCTTCTTGTTGATTCGCTCTCAGCGATGTTTGAAATAGGCCATCAGTGGTCAGAATCATTTTTTACTTCCACTTTTTGCTCAGATTTGACCCTAAGGTCTAAGTTCCAATACGTTTCGCTCAATTACTATCACCCCTGATAAATTATTCTATGATTACGTGGAGGGCGGGGGATTCAGGCAATGTTAAGAAATGAAAGGTTTAAATGCGAATATTACAGGTGGAGGAGATGGTGGATACCCCCGACTGACAAGGGGAGTTGATGGCGCTGAGTTCACCCCCTTGCCTGAAGAGGAGTCTCCCCGGTCTTCCCCCGGGGATGATGGCATGTAATTTGTTGTTAAATAAAGTAAATTATGAAATCCCCCATTTCCCCCGTATTCTCTGCTTCATTATGAATAATCTTAGAGAAAGGAACCGTAAAGGACCGTAGAAAGACCGTAGCTGTGAGGTGAGGGAAGGCACATCAGAGGGTGTTGAGGTGTCTAAAAGTAACGAACATCTGCGAAAATGGCGAGAAATCCAGCAAACAAATAACGTGTTGCAACGACCAGAAATCTACCGTAGCCAGAAAAGGAAAAAGCCCCGCTTTGCAGCGAGGCCTTATGAATATTGGTGCCCGGACTCGGAATCGAACCAAGGACACGGGGATTTTCAATCCCCTGCTCTACCGACTGAGCTATCCGGGCAACGGGGCGCATTAAACCTGATTCGCCTCGTCTCGTCAATCAAATTTCTTCAATTTACTGCAGACTGCACAATCTATCATCACTTTGCCGATATTGCACGCATTGTCAGGCAAACCAGGCGGTCCAGGCGGCGGAAAGCGGCATTGCCAGAAGGAGTGCTGGAAGCATGTTGACCACCGGGAACATTTTAATGCCACAGATGCGTAATCCGGTTGCCAGCAGCAATAAACCGCCTACGGCGCTGAAGTCTGCCATCATCGACGGTGTGGTCAGCGGTAAAATCAGCGCGGCAGCCCACGCCAGCGTTAACTGGATGATCAGTAATGGGATACTAATCACCGATACCGCAATACCCAGCGAGCAGGCGAAGATCATCGCCGTAAAGAAATCAAGAAATGACTTGGCGATTAAAATACTCGGATCGCCGGTCATCCCTTCGTTCATCGCCCCGAAGATCCCGGTGCCGCTGGCGCAAAACAGGACAATAATCGCGACATAATTCTGAATAAAAGATTCATGCGCTGGCTTCTTACGTGAGTGACGAAACAGATTTTGTGCTTTGGCGACTGCTGTATTGACACCTTTCTCCAGCAAACAAATTTCGCCAATTAGAGCGCCAAGTAGCGTAGCTAAAACCATCGCTGGAAGGTTGGCACATTTCACCACCAGTAAAATACCAATCCCCAGCGATGCCAGACCAAAAATAGATGTCATGGAGACGCGGATACGTTCCGGTAAGCGTTGGCTGAGCAGTGCGCCGAGAACGCCACCCAGTAAGACTGCACTAGCGTTGATAAAAGGGCCGATGACCACAAGAGTTCCTGTTAACTGTATTGTTTGATTTTCTTATTATGACCGTTTGGTGCCGTCGATGGCTTGTTTGTTCGCAAAGTCCTGGCTTGCACGCTTTAGCGAAAGGTGCCATGATTGCGCGAATTTTCTCCTCTCTGTACGGAGTTTGCCCGATGCACGCCATCTCCTTACATTCTCTCGCTTATCGCCGTTTCGCGCGAAACTCTTCTCTTTTTATGCTACTGCTCATGCGGTGAAGTTAACGCACGTTCACTGCAGGACAACAGTAAAATCAGAGCGTTTCTGCTTTTACTGATGTCTGGCGGTCGGAGCTGGTGACCAGTTTGACCCATATCTCATGGGGCAGGGTTTTCCACCTTGTCCGGTATTCTTACTTCCCCGAAACGGGTTTGCGCTTATGAAATCAATGAATATTGCCGCCAGTAGTGAACTGGTATCCCGACTTTCTACTCATCGCCGCGTGGTGGCGTTGGGAGATACTGATTTTACGGACGTCGCGGCAGTCGTCATTACCGCTGCGGATAGTCGCAGTGGCATTCTTGCGTTGCTTAAGCGCACCGGTTTTCATCTACCGGTGTTTTTGTATTCCGAACATGCTGTTGAATTACCTGCGGGCGTTACGGCGGTAATCAACGGCAACGAGCAGCAGTGGCTGGAGCTGGAATCCGCAGCCTGTCAGTATGAAGAGAATTTGCTGCCACCGTTTTATGACACGCTGACGCAGTACGTTGAGATGGGCAACAGCACCTTTGCTTGCCCTGGGCATCAACATGGTGCGTTTTTTAAAAAGCATCCTGCCGGACGCCATTTTTACGATTTCTTTGGTGAGAACGTCTTTCGCGCCGATATGTGTAACGCTGACGTAAAATTGGGCGATCTGCTTATTCATGAAGGATCGGCGAAAGATGCGCAGAAATTCGCAGCCAAAGTCTTTCATGCCGATAAAACCTATTTTGTGCTGAACGGCACATCGGCAGCGAATAAAGTGGTGACGAATGCGCTGTTAACGCGTGGCGATCTGGTGCTCTTCGACCGTAACAACCATAAGTCGAATCATCACGGCGCGCTGATTCAGGCGGGGGCGACGCCGGTCTATCTGGAAGCTTCACGCAACCCGTTTGGTTTCATTGGCGGTATTGATGCGCACTGTTTTAATGAAGAGTATCTGCGCCAGCAAATTCGCGACGTTGCGCCAGAAAAAGCCGACCTGCCGCGCCCGTTTCGCCTGGCGATTATTCAGCTGGGAACCTATGACGGCACTGTCTATAACGCCCGTCAGGTGATCGATACCGTTGGGCATCTGTGTGATTACATTCTGTTTGATTCCGCGTGGGTCGGTTATGAACAATTTATCCCGATGATGGCGGATAGCTCGCCGCTGCTGTTAGAACTTAACGAAAACGATCCGGGGATCTTTGTGACTCAGTCGGTGCACAAACAGCAGGCGGGATTCTCACAGACGTCGCAGATCCATAAAAAAGATAACCATATCCGCGGACAGGCGCGTTTTTGCCCGCATAAGCGGTTGAATAACGCCTTTATGCTCCATGCTTCTACCAGCCCTTTCTATCCGCTGTTTGCTGCACTGGACGTTAACGCCAAAATTCATGAAGGGGAGAGTGGGCGTCGGCTGTGGGCTGAGTGCGTTGAGTTGGGTATTGAGTCGCGCAAGGCTATTCTTGCGCGCTGTAAGCTGTTCCGCCCGTTTATCCCGCCCGTTGTTGATGGCAAATTGTGGCAGGATTATCCGACATCAGTGTTAGCCAGCGACCGCCGTTTTTTCAGTTTTGAGCCGGGGGCGAAGTGGCACGGCTTTGAAGGATATGCCGCGGATCAGTATTTTGTTGATCCGTGCAAGCTGTTACTCACTACACCAGGTATCGATGCCGAAACCGGCGAATATAGCGACTTTGGCGTTCCGGCGACGATTCTGGCGCACTATCTGCGTGAGAACGGCATTGTGCCGGAGAAGTGCGATCTCAACTCCATTCTGTTCTTATTAACTCCGGCGGAAAGCCACGAGAAGCTGGCACAACTGGTGGCGATGCTGGCGCAATTTGAACAGCATATTGAGGATGACTCGCCGCTGGCTGAGGTGTTGCCGAGCGTTTATAACAAATATCCGGTGCGCTATCGCGACTACACCCTGCGCCAGTTGTGTCAGGAGATGCACGATCTGTATGTCAGTTTCGACGTCAAAGACCTACAAAAAGCGATGTTCCGCCAGCAGAGTTTCCCGTCAGTGGTGATGAACCCCCAGGATGCGCATAGCGCTTATATTCGCGGTGACGTGGAGTTGGTGCGGATTCGTGATGCCGAAGGGCGAATTGCGGCAGAAGGGGCGTTGCCTTATCCACCTGGCGTGCTTTGCGTGGTACCCGGGGAAGTCTGGGGTGGGGCGGTTCAACGTTATTTCCTTGCACTGGAAGAAGGGGTGAATTTGTTGCCGGGATTTTCGCCGGAGCTGCAAGGTGTTTATAGCGAAACCGATGCGGATGGCATGAAACGGTTGTACGGTTATGTGTTGAAGTAAGAATAAAAAAAACGGGTCACCTTCTGGCGACCCGTTTTTCTTTGCGTAATTAGTGGCTAACCGTCTGTGTGCCTGTCGGGACACGAACGTGTTTATATTTGAACATCGCCATGAACGCGAAGGCCAGAACCACGGAGTAACCAGCGAAAATCAACCATACGGTCTGCCAGTCGGTAATGCCGTTTTGGGTGTACATCTCAACAACTTTACCGCTCACGATGCCGCCGAGGATACAGCCGAAGCCGTTAGTCATCATCAGGAACATCCCTTGTGCACTGGCGCGAATTGCCGGGCTAACTTCTTTTTCGACAAACACCGAACCAGAGATGTTGAAGAAGTCGAATGCGCAACCGTAAACGATCATCGACAGTACCAGCAGTACAGTACCGAACGGAGTCGGGTCGCCGTAAGCAAACAGCGCAAAACGCAGGATCCACGCCACAATACTGATCATCATTACGTTCTTAATACCGTAGCGGCTTAAGAAGAACGGGATGGTCAGAATGAACAGGGTTTCAGAGATCTGCGAAATCGACATGATGATTGACGCATGCTGCACAATAAAGCTGCTGGCAAACATCGGATCTTTGTCGAAGCTGTGCAGGAAGGTATTACCGAACATGTTGGTAATCTGCAGTTCCGCGCCCAGCAGCATTGAGAAGATAAAGAAGATTGCCATACGCTTGTTTTTAAACAGCGCGAATGCATCGAGGCCCAGCAGGGTTGTCCAGCTCTGATTCGCTTGCTGTTTAGCAACCGGAATATGCGGCAGAGTCAGGGTAAACAGAACCAGAATGGCGGAAAGTGCTGCGCCAATATACAGCTGCATGTGGCTTAATTCGAAGCCAGACAGGCTCACCACCCACATTGCCATGATAAAGCCGATGGTGCCCCAGATACGGATTGGCGGGAAGTCAGTAACGATATCCATCCCGGCATTTTGCAGGCGATAGTAAGAGATGGTGTTGATTAACCCAAGCGTTGGCATATAAGCAAACGAGTTAATCAATATCACAAGGAACATCGCCTCCGGTGTCGTGACCTGTGCCGCCATGAACAGCGTGATAGCGCCAATGGTGTGGCAAATGGCATATACCCATTTCGCACTTAACCATTTGTCGGCCACAATCCCCAGCAGCGCAGGCATAAAGACCGCTGCGATACCCAGTGAGCTATAAACTGCGCCAATAGAAGCACCGTCAAACTTCAGGGTAACAAACATATAGGAGCCGAGGGTCGTCAGCCAACTTCCCCACAGACAGAACTGCAGAAAAGAGAGGATTTTCAGCTGCAGCTTAAGATTCATGTTAATTTCCTCACATCGTGATGCGGATGAGTGTTTGAAAAAGCACATTTGACCGTGCGAGATGATGGGATTCTATCAACTTCGCGGACTGGTTTTTTGTTACCTGTGGCAAATAATTGCAAACATTCCCAATTTGCAAAACGAAATTGTGATGTGGATAACATTTTTGCCCCTGAGCATCGTCAGGGGCGGTTAATGGAATTATCGGCGGCGGTAGGATTTTTGCGCGGTATTCACTTTATAAAGATAACGGCGAGATTCCGCAGAGGGATGGCGGGTCGTCAGCGTCTGATAAACATCGCCCGGCGTCATGGTGTTAATAATATTGGCAGCCTGAATCTTATCATTCGAAAAGACTCGCAGCACGCTGCCTGCGCCGCCGTTATAGGCGGTGATGACGGCATAACGCCGCGATGTTGGGTTATCAATTCCGCCGAGATAAACATTGTTCAGCATCGCCAGATACGCGGTGCCGGTATCAATATTGCTGGCAGGATCAAACAAGAAACTGCGGCTCGGCGTGCCGGATTTCCCCTGCGAGCGGAACACATCTTTCCCGGCAGTATGTTGTACCACCTGCATTAATCCCAGCGCATCGGAACGGCTGACCGCATACGGGTTAAAGGAAGATTCGGTCTGCATAATTGCCAGAATCAGCGACTCATCAACGCCATATTTCCGTGACGCCTGGCGGACCATGCCGAGATATTTGTGCGCACGTTTATCAAGGTGGTTCGGCACCATGTTAATGGTGACGCTGTAGATGATACGCAGCCCGTTGCTGCGGCTCTTCAGACGGTTTTTCAGCAGATAATCCGCGAAGTTGCTTGCGCGACCTTCCCAGCGAATCGGCTGCCCGGTGTTGTCCACCACCTGACCGTAAAGGAAAGGTTCTTTCGAAATCGTAATATCATCAACGTCGGAATAGAGATCGACCGAACTCGGATCGTCACCCATCAATAACGTTTTGATAATTGCCCGGCGCAAATGCGCGGCAGGTTCTGTCCCGGCGATGGTTTCGATAGTAATCGTACCGTCATCGAAGTTGATGTGGCTGCGGGTCTGATATTGATCGGTGTATTTCACGTAGTCCTTAGGACCAGCGATCACCACCTCTTTGAAGCCCCAGATGTTCTCAATATTGTGGGCAAATTGCCCCATCAGAATATCAAAACCGTTGGTATCTTTGACCCAGGCTTCGTTATAGGTATCGCCTTTTTTGGTCGTCGAACAGGAGATGAGCAACGGCGCAATCAAAGCCAGCGCGAGATATTTTTTCATCATTCCGGGTGCGTGTTGTGTTTGTTTTTATGCAAGTTGCCGGAGGCGTGCTCCGGCACTGTTTTTATTTTTTATCTTCCGGCGTATAGCCCTCGATATGCACCTCTTTACCCTCGAACAGGAAGTTGACCATCTCCTGCTCAAGCAGCTTGCGGTGCTCGGCATTCATCATGTTGAGTTTCTTTTCATTAATCAGCATGGTTTGCTTGTGCTGCCACTGCGCCCAGGCTTCTTTGGAGATCTCGTTATAGATGCGTTTTCCCAGCTCGCCGGGGTACAGCTGAAAATCCTGACCTTCTGCTTCACGTTGCAGGAAAGTACAAAAAATCGTTCTGCTCATAAATCATCCTCTTTATCGACTCACGCGCTAAACCGGCGCGCCAGTGCGTAACTGCTGTAACAAACGCTCCACGGGAGCCGCCAGGCCAACTGACGGCGGTTGCGCTAAGTTATACCAGAGCGCATTGCCTTCATCCATGCAGCCGGTGAATGACGACACGGGAAGCCACATAGGCACAATATCTAAGTGGAAATGGCTGAAGGTATGCCGAAACGCGGTCAGTTGCGTCAGGTTATCGGCAGCAATCTGCCGTTGCGCCAGCCACTGCCGCAAACTTTCTTCGTCGGCAAACTGCGGGAAACAGTATAAACCGCCCCACAATCCGCTCGGCGGACGCTGCGCCAGCAATACTTCATCTTCGTGCTGTAATAGCAAAAAGTAGCCGGTGCGCTCCGGCAGCGTCTGTTTCGGTTTTTTGCCCGGATAAAGCGCCCAGCTATTGTTGGCGGCGGCAATACATCCGTTTTGTAGCGGACAGAGCGAACATTTCGGTTTCGAGCGCGTACAAATCATCGCACCCAAATCCATCATCGCCTGATTAAACCGTTCCACGCCAACCGCGGGCGTCACCTGCTCGCTCAAACTCCATAATTTATTCTCGACCTCTTTTTTCCCAGGCCAGCCGCTTACAGCATAGCAGCGCGCCAGCACCCGTTTGACGTTACCGTCGAGAATCGGAAAGTGCTTACCCAGAGAAAGCGAGAGAATCGCGCCTGCGGTGGAACGCCCGACGCCCGGCAGTGCTGCAACTTCCTCAAAGGTTTCCGGGAATTTACCGCCGTGTAAGGTCGCCACTTGTTGTGCCGCTTTATGCAGATTGCGCGCGCGGGCGTAATAGCCAAGCCCGGTCCACAAGTGGAGAACTTCGTCGAGCGGCGCATTGGCGAGATCGGTCACCGTCGGGAAGCGCGCCATAAAGCGTTCAAAATAGGGGATAACGGTCGCAACCTGAGTTTGTTGCAACATCACTTCTGAGAGCCATACTTTGTAGGGCGTCTTGTCAATTTGCCAGGGCAGAGTTTTTCGCCCGTATTTATCGTACCAGTCCAGAACCTGGGCTGAAAATTGCGACGCTTGCATGGTCACCGAATTCACTGTTGTTGGGGGCAAGATTGCAGCACAGCGACGGCAGGGTGTAAACCGGAACTTTCCGCAGCCACGGCCTTATCATGCTTGCATCCGGCAACTAACTTTGGATAATGCCCGTTTTCAGAACACTTTCACAAGCGACTAAATCTTTATGAAAAACGACGTCATTTCACCGGAATTTGATGAAAACGGCCGCCCACTGCGCCGTATCCGTAGTTTTGTGCGCCGCCAGGGGCGACTGACCAAAGGCCAGGAACATGCGCTGGAAAACTACTGGCCGGTGATGGGCGTTGAGTTCAGCGAAGATATGCTGGATTTCCCCGCGCTTTTTGGCCGTGAAGCGCCGGTGACGCTTGAGATTGGTTTTGGCATGGGGGCGTCGCTGGTGGCAATGGCTAAAGATCGCCCTGAGCAGGACTTCCTCGGCATTGAAGTGCATTCACCGGGCGTTGGTGCGTGCCTGGCTTCTGCGCATGAAGAAGGTTTAAGCAACCTGCGCGTGATGTGTCACGATGCGGTTGAAGTGCTGCATAAAATGATTCCTGACAATTCATTGCGCATGGTGCAGCTCTTTTTCCCTGACCCGTGGCACAAAGCGCGCCATAATAAACGCCGTATCGTTCAGGTGCCGTTTGCCGAACTGGTAAAAAGCAAACTGCAGCTGGGGGGCGTATTCCATATGGCGACCGACTGGGAACCTTATGCGGAACATATGCTTGAAGTGATGTCTTCTATTGACGGTTATAAAAACCTGTCAGAGAGCAATGATTACGTACCGCGTCCGGCATCACGTCCGGTGACGAAATTTGAACAACGTGGTCATCGTCTTGGTCACGGAGTATGGGACTTAATGTTCGAGAGGGTGAAATAATGGCAAAGAACCGTAGCCGTCGTCTGCGTAAAAAAATGCACATCGACGAATTCCAGGAATTAGGATTTTCGGTGGCATGGCGATTCCCGGAAGGTACATCGGAAGAACAGATTGATAAAACCGTTGATGATTTTATTAACGAGGTTATCGAACCGAACAAACTGGCCTTTGACGGCAGCGGTTATCTGGCCTGGGAAGGTCTGATCTGCATGCAGGAAATCGGCAAATGCACCGAAGAACATCAGGCGATTGTGCGTAAGTGGCTGGAAGAGCGCAAACTGGATGAGGTACGCACCAGCGAACTTTTCGACGTTTGGTGGGACTAAGAAAGCATACGGGCGATGACAAATGCAAAACTGCCTGATGCGCTACGCTTATCATGCCTGGAAAGATGCACGATCGAGTAGGCGGGATAAGGCGTTTACGCCGCATCCGGCATGGAAAACGCGTACTTTGTTATCAATCTGGGGCCAGCAAATGCTGGCCTGATTTGTTCTTGAGGGAAGACTATGATGCGCAAAATGCTGCTGGCGGCAGCACTTTCAGTGACGGCAATGACCGCTCACGCCGACTACCAGTGCAGCGTCACGCCGCGTGACGATGTGATTGTCAGCCCGCAAACCGTGCAGGTGAAGGGCGAAAACGGCAATCTGGTGATCACGCCAGACGGCAACGTGATGTATAACGGTAAGCAATATTCCCTGAATGCCGCCCAGCGCGAGCAGGCGAAGGATTATCAGGCTGAACTACGCAGCACGCTGCCGTGGATTGATGAAGGCGCGAAAAGCCGCGTCGAAAAAGCCCGTATTGCGCTGGATAAAATTATCGTTCAGGAGATGGGCGAAAGCAGCAAAATGCGCAGCCGTCTGACCAAACTTGATGCGCAGCTGAAAGAGCAGATGAACCGCATTATCGAAACGCGCAGCGATGGCCTGACGTTTCACTATAAAGCCATTGATCAGGTTCGCGCCGAAGGCCAGCAATTAGTGAATCAGGCAATGGGTGGAATTTTACAGGACAGCATTAATGAAATGGGCGCGAAAGCGGTGCTGAAAAGCGGCGGTAACCCATTACAGAATGTGCTGGGAAGCCTGGGGGGGCTGCAATCCTCAATCCAAACCGAGTGGAAAAAGCAGGAAAAAGATTTCCAGCAGTTTGGCAAAGATGTTTGTAGCCGCGTTGTGACTCTGGAAGATAGCCGCAAAGCCCTGGTCGGGAATTTAAAATAATCCTCTATTTTAAGACGGCATAATACTTTTTTATGCCGTTTAATTCTTCGTTTTGTTACCTGCCTCTAACTTTGTAGATCTCCAAAATATATTCACGTTGTAAATTGTTTAACGTCAAATTTCCCATACAGAGCTAAGGGATAATGCGTAGCGTTCACGTAACTGGAGGAATGAAATGGAGTTTTTCAAAAAGACGGCACTTGCCGCACTGGTTATGGGTTTTAGTGGTGCAGCATTGGCATTACCCAATATCACCATTTTAGCAACCGGCGGGACCATTGCCGGTGGTGGTGACTCCGCAACCAAATCTAACTACACAGCGGGTAAAGTTGGCGTAGAAAATCTGGTTAATGCGGTGCCGCAACTAAAAGACATTGCGAACGTTAAAGGCGAGCAGGTAGTGAATATCGGCTCCCAGGACATGAACGATAATGTCTGGCTGACACTGGCGAAAAAAATTAACACCGACTGCGATAAAACCGACGGCTTCGTCATTACCCACGGTACCGACACGATGGAAGAAACCGCTTACTTCCTCGACCTGACGGTGAAATGCGACAAACCGGTGGTGATGGTCGGCGCAATGCGCCCGTCCACGTCCATGAGCGCAGACGGTCCATTCAACCTGTATAACGCGGTAGTGACCGCAGCTGATAAAGCCTCCGCTAATCGTGGCGTGCTGGTGGTGATGAACGACACCGTACTGGACGGTCGCGATGTCACCAAAACCAACACCACCGACGTAGCGACCTTCAAGTCTGTTAACTACGGTCCTCTGGGATACATTCACAACGGTAAGATTGACTACCAACGTACCCCGGCACGTAAGCACACCAGCGATACGCCATTCGATGTCTCTAAGCTGAATGAGCTGCCGAAAGTCGGCATCGTTTATAACTACGCTAACGCATCCGATCTTCCGGCTAAAGCACTGGTAGATGCGGGCTATGATGGCATCGTTAGCGCTGGTGTGGGTAATGGTAACCTGTATAAATCCGTGTTCGACACCCTGGCAACCGCCGCGAAAAACGGCACTGCAGTAGTGCGTTCTTCCCGCGTACCGACGGGTGCTACCACTCAGGATGCTGAAGTGGATGATGCGAAATACGGCTTCGTCGCCTCTGGCACGCTGAACCCGCAAAAAGCGCGCGTCCTGCTGCAGCTGGCTCTGACGCAAACCAAAGATCCGCAGCAGATCCAGCAGATCTTCAATCAGTACTAATCACCTCGCCCCGGTATCGTGCCGGGGCTTTTTCACTTCAGACTTACGTCCATTGCCAATTTTCATTACCCTAATGATAATCACCGGAATAAATTATTCCGCGTGAGGTTTTTCGGGTGAAAAAGCAATGGATTGTTGGCACGGCACTGCTTATGTTGATGACTGGTAATGCCTGGGCAGATGGCGAACCGCCAACTGAAAATATCTTAAAAGATCAATTCAAAAAGCAGTATCACGGCATTCTCAAGCTTGATGCTATCACCTTAAAAAATCTTGATGCTAAGGGTAATCAGGCCACCTGGTCAGCGGAAGGCGATGTCTCTTCCAGTGACGATCTCTATACCTGGGTCGGTCAGTTGGCAGATTACGAACTGCTCGAACAGACCTGGACGAAAGATAAACCGGTAAAATTCTCGGCGATGTTAACCAGTAAAGGAACGCCCGCGTCTGGCTGGTCGGTGAACTTTTACTCTTTTCAGGCGGCAGCCAGCGATCGTGGGCGGGTGGTCGACGATATCAAAACGAATAATAAATATCTGATCGTGAATAGCGAAGATTTCAATTATCGCTTTAGTCAGCTTGAATCTGCGTTGAATACCCAGAAGAACTCGATTCCTGCGCTGGAAAAGGAAGTGAAAGCGCTTGATAAGCAAATGGTGGCGGCGCAGAAAGCAGCGGATGCATATTGGGGAAAAGATGCAAACGGTAAGCAAATGACCCGCGAAGACGCCTTTAAAAAAATTCACCAACAGCGTGATGAGTTTAATAAACAGAACGATAGCGAGGCGTTCGCGGTTAAATATGACAAAGAGGTTTATCAACCGGCGATTGCGGCATGTCATAAACAGAGTGAAGAGTGTTATGAAGTGCCGATTCAGCAGAAACGAGATTTCGATATCAACGAACAACGGCGACAGACTTTTCTGCAATCACAAAAACTTAGCCGTAAATTGCAGGATGACTGGGTAACGCTCGAAAAAGGGCAATATCCGTTAACGATGAAAGTTTCAGAAATAAACAGTAAAAAAGTCGCGATTTTGATGAAAATTGACGATATCAACCAAGCTAATGAACGCTGGAAAAAAGATACCGAACAACTGCGGCGCAATGGGGTGATTAAGTAAGTTTGATATAGTGCACGATTTGTAGCAGGATGCGGCGTTGACCCCGCATCCGGCAATCAACGTCTGATGCGACGCTTGCGCGTCTTATCAGACCTACAACCGCTGCCACATGTCGGCTGGATAAGGCGTTCACGCCGCATCCGGCAATACAAGTTTACTCAGCCAGAAAAAGCTCCAGCAGCGAATTTAAAAACAGCTTCCCATGTTCCGTTATCTGCCAGTAATCCGCACATTCGGTGAGATAACCCTGGGCAATCGCCTCGTCTAACTGTGGGCGAATCACATCTTCGCAAAGCCCGGTATACGCAATAAACTCCACGCGCGGCGCGGCCTCCAGCAGACGGAAGCGATTCATAAAGAACTCAAACGGCTTATCTGCGGCTTCGACATCACGCTGGCTTTCCAGATACCTTCCTTGCATAAAACCACGCGGATGACGCGTTTTAGTGGTACGCAGAATGCGCCCATCCGGGAAGGTCACTTTGCCGTGCGCGCCGCAGCCAATACCGATGTAGTCGCCAAAGCGCCAGTAGTTGAGATTGTGCTGGCACTGATAACCGGGTTTGGCGTAAGCGGAAGTTTCATATTGCTGATAACCCGCTGCGGTTAATAACTGATGCCCCTGTTCGAATATATCCCACAGCGCGTCGTCGTCCGGCAGTACCGGCGGGCGCGAACCAAACAGCGTATTGGGTTCGATGGTCAGTTGATACCAGGAAAGATGCGGCGGATTCAGTTCAATGGCCTGGCGTAGATCGCCAAGCGCCTCTTCCAGTGATTGATCCGGTAGTCCATGCATCAAATCAAGGTTAAAGCTACGTAACCCTAAACCGCTCGCCAGCTTCGCCGCGCGTTTCGCTTCTTGCGGGCCATGAATACGCCCAAGTCGTTTCAGCTTTTCTTCGCTAAAACTCTGCACACCAATAGAGATGCGGTTCACACCAGCACGCTGATAATCGACAAAGCGATCGGCTTCTACCGTGCCAGGGTTCGCTTCCATAGTAATTTCTGCATCCGCTGCCAGCGGCAAACGCGCACGCACGCCGTCCAGCAGCGTTTGCATCGCCGGGCCGGAAAGCAGGCTCGGCGTACCACCGCCAATAAAGATTGTCTTTACTTCACGGCCCTGAGCGTAAGCCACATCGTTGTCCAGATCGTTAAGCAGATGCTGAACATAATCGTCGTGCGGCACTTCTCCTTTCAACGCGTGAGAGTTGAAATCGCAGTACGGGCATTTCTGCACGCACCACGGGATGTGAATGTAGAGACTCAGCGGCGGTAATTTAACCATTACGTAAAGCGTCCAACAGCAGTTTCAATGCCTGACCACGGTGGGAAATGGCGCTCTTTTCTTCGCGGGTCAGTTCGGCGGCGGTTTTCCCTTCGGAAGGTACGAAGAAGATTGGATCATAACCAAAGCCACCAGTGCCCGCTGGTTCACGAGTAATCACGCCCGGCCAGCTACCGTGGCATACCAGCGGAGTCGGATCTTCCGCGTGACGCAGATATACCAGCACGCAGTGGAAACGCGCCTGACGTTGGTCGTCCGGTACGTCTTTCAGTGTTTCCAACAGTTTTTGCAGATTCTTTTGATCGGTCGCGTCTTCACCGGAATAACGCGCGGAGTAAATGCCCGGCGCGCCGCCAAGCACATCTACCGCCAGACCAGAGTCGTCGGCAATTGCCGGTAAACCGGTCACTTTTGCCGCATGGCGCGCTTTCAGAATCGCGTTTTCGATAAAGGTCAGGCCGGTTTCTTCAGCGGAATCTACGCCGAGGTCTGTTTGGGCCACGATATCAAGACCGAAGTCGCTAAGCAGCGACGCCAGCTCACGCACTTTACCGGCATTGCCGGTTGCGAGGACAACTTTTTGCATAGGATACCTAATTAATTAACGCCGCGATTTCTGGCGGGATTTGTTGCGGATTAATGATTTTAATTTGTTTGTGGCGGCCAAGTTCGCCTTTTTCAATCACCACCTGGCTTTTGGCAACCCGGAATTGCTTACCGAGAAACTTCACCAGATGACTGTTGGCCTGGCCGTCAACCGGCGGCGCGGTAATGGCGACTTTAACTTCGTCGCCATGTAAACCGACAATAGAATCACGGCTGGCTTTCGGCTGAATATAGAGCCGTAAAACCAGACCGTCATCATTAACTGTTACGGCACTCATAACGCCATCCACAGCCCCGGCAGCAGCATGTTTCCGGTTGCCTGTAATACTTCTGCGACACCCATATTGATGACATACAGCAGCAGAACGAGGATCATCGGCGAGAAATCAATCCCACCCATTGCCGGTAGCAGGCGGCGAATCGGGCGCAGCAGCGGATCGGCCAGCTGAATCAGCACGTATTCAATCGGGCTACGACCCTGGCTTACCCAGCTCATAATCGCCATCACCAGCAGGACCCAGAAAATCAGCAGGCCGATGGTTTTCAGCAGAATCAGTAAACCGGCAATCCAGATGATTGGCAGGAAGGTCACCACTTTAAACAGCACGATGGCTTTGATAAAACTGAGAATATAGGCAACCAGCAGCGAGGCGCTGTCAATTGGCCCCATTGCCGGAATAACGCGGCGCAGTGGCCCGATAATTGGCTGCGTTACCTTCACTACAAACTGTGAGAAGGGGTTGTAAAAATCACAATGAGCCCACTGCATCCAGATGCGTAATAACAGCACCATGGTATACAGCTCAATGACCGTTGAAAGCAGGAAAGTCAACGTATTCATGGCGTTCCTTTAATTCCTTATTTTTTAGAGTAATCACGCGCACCAAAAATTGCAGTGCCGATACGAACCATCGTGCTACCTGCCGCAATGGCGGCTTCCATATCGTCCGACATTCCCAGAGAGAGCGTGTCGATATGCGGGTAGCGCGTTTTCAGTCCGGCAAATGCTACAGCCATTTGGCGTGCAACTTCAAACTGCCTTACATATTCTGACTCAGGCGCAGGGATTGCCATCAACCCGCGCAGACGTAAACGCGGTAGTTCAGCGACCGCAGCTGCCAGCTCGTCCAGTTCTGCCAGTTGAATCCCGGACTTACTGTTTTCATCACTAATATTAATTTGAATCAGTACGTTAAGAGGGGGAAGTTCTGCCGGGCGCTGATCGTTGAGGCGGGTAGCGATGCGCAAACGGTCGATGGTATGACACCAGTCGAAATGCTCTGCCACCAGGCGGCTTTTATTAGACTGCAACGGGCCAATAAAATGCCATTCTAATCCTGTTACGCCCAGTTCCTGAAAGTGGCGAATTTTATCTACCCCTTCCTGAACGTAGTTTTCACCAAATTGACGCTGCCCGGCATCAATGGCTTCTGCGATGGCGCTCGCAGGTTTTGTTTTACTGACTGCAAGCAGCGTAATTTCTTCTGGAGAACGGCCGCAACGCGTTGCAGCCGCTGAGATTTTGTCCCGGACCTGTGCCAGGTTATGCGCAATATCGTTCATTTTCCGAGGATCTTAGTATGAATATGGAAGAAATTGTGGCCCTTAGTGTAAAGCATAACGTCTCGGATCTACACCTGTGCAGCGCCTGGCCCGCACGATGGCGCATTCGCGGCAGAATGGAAGCTGCGCCGTTTGATGCGCCGGACGTCGAAGAGCTACTGCGGGAGTGGCTGGATGACGATCAGCGGGCAATATTGCTGGAAAATGGCCAGCTGGATTTTGCCGTGTCGCTGGCGGAAAACCAGCGATTGCGTGGCAGCGCATTCGCGCAACGGCATGGCATTTCGCTGGCGTTACGGCTGTTACCTTCGCACTGCCCGCAGCTCGAACAGCTTGGCGCACCAACGGTATTGCCGGAATTACTCAAGAGCGAGAATGGCCTGATTCTGGTGACGGGGGCGACGGGGAGCGGCAAATCTACCACGCTGGCGGCGATGGTTGGCTATCTCAATCAACATGCCGATGCGCATATTCTGACGCTGGAAGATCCTGTGGAATATCTCTATGCCAGCCAGCGATGTTTGATCCAGCAGCGGGAAATTGGTTTGCACTGTATGACGTTCGCATCGGGATTGCGGGCCGCATTGCGGGAAGATCCTGATGTGATTTTGCTCGGAGAGCTGCGTGACAGCGAGACAATCCGTCTGGCACTGACGGCGGCAGAAACCGGGCATTTGGTGCTGGCAACATTACATACGCGTGGTGCCGCGCAGGCAGTTGAGCGACTGGTGGATTCATTTCCGGCGCAGGAAAAAGACCCCGTGCGTAATCAACTGGCAGGTAGTTTACGGGCAGTGCTGTCACAAAAGCTGGAAGTGGATAAACAGGAAGGACGCGTGGCGCTATTTGAATTGCTGATTAACACACCCGCGGTGGGGAATTTGATTCGCGAAGGGAAAACCCACCAGTTACCGCATGTTATTCAAACCGGGCAGCAGGTGGGGATGATAACGTTTCAGCAGAGTTATCAGCACCGGGTGGGGGAAGGGCGTTTGTGACGTTGCCATGCCCGATGCGCAAGCTTATCGGGCCTACAAAGGCAATAAATGTCTGATGCGACGCTAACGCGTCTTATCAGACCTATAGCCGCTGCCAGATGTGTGCTGGATAAGGTGTTCACGCCGCATCCGGCAATAAGACGCGATGATATTATTTACACTCCGCCAGGCGTTTAAATCGCCTTAATATCCCTGCTCGAAATAGCTTTCGAGAATAATAACCGCAG
>ERZ791930.340-NODE-340-length-38720-cov-3.700091_pt1 | contig 38720 bp, 30 predicted proteins | sample MGYA00510128_ERZ791930 | MGnify/ENA primary metagenome ERZ791930 (study PRJEB30046, sample SAMN00792057) | human gut metagenome | study: EMG produced TPA metagenomics assembly of the A metagenome-wide association study of gut microbiota in type 2... | reverse complement strand
ATGATTCTATTGGTGACTTTCGCGAAGCAGAAAGGCGGATTATAACAATGAAAAAGTTAATAGCAATGGGTCTTACCGTAATTATGACGGCGGTGGCTGTATGCGGATGTGGCAGTTCCGATAGCGGAAATGATGCAAAGAAGAGCGACAACCAGACAAAACAGCAGGCTGTTAAGGTGATTGATGTAGACTTGACTAGTGAAGAGTATGCGTTTGGTGTAGATAAAAACAAACCGGAACTTTTGACACAGGTCAATGATTTTATCAAAGAGATTAAAGATAATGGAACGTTTGATGAAATCTGTAACAAATATTTTGGTGGCGGAAATCCAACACCGGTAAAATCCGAGAAACTTGATACATCGAAAGACCAGCTTTTGGTTGCAACGAATGCTTCTTTTGAGCCATTTGAATACATGAAGGGCGACAGTTACTATGGTATTGATATGGAAATTGCGGCTGCACTTGCAAAAAAATTGAACAAAGAACTGGTAATCCAGAACATGGAATTTGATTCCGTCTGCTTGTCAGTTGGACAGCATAAGAGTGATATTGCCATGACAGGTCTTACGATTAAAGAAGACAGAAAGAAATATGTAAACTTTACGGATCCTTATTATAATGCAGCACAGAGACTGATTGTCAAAGGTGACAGCACAGAGTTTGATAACTGTAAAGATAAGGCAGCAATTGAAAAGATTTTGAAAACAAAAGATAAGAGTGTAACGATTGGTGTGCAGAACGGTACAACCGGTCAGTTCTACTGCGAAGGTGACAAGAGCTGGGGCTTTGAAGGTTACAAAGTAACCACAACCGGTTATAAAAATGGTTCTTTAGCAGTACAGGATTTGATTAATGGTAACATCAATTATGTAGTCATCGATTCTGCACCGGCTAAGTGTATTACAGAAGCAATTAACAAAATGCAGTAATAGTCAGCAGGTTCGTGATTCATACGGACCTGCTTTTTACGAGGTAGATATGGATAATTTTGGATTAAAAATTGAAGCGTTTAAGCAAATTTTCTTTGAGCAGAATGGATATCAGAAGGTAATAGAAGGCTTGCAGAATACATTGATTATTGCAATTGCCGGTCTTTTGATTGGTATTATTATAGGTATTTTGATTGCGACTGTACGTGTTGTGCCAAAATACAAGATACTGCCAAGAATTTTGAATGGTTTTTGTTCTTTTTATGTTGGCTTGTTCCGTGGAACACCGATGGTAGTGCAGTTGCTTGTGTGCTATTATGTATTGCTTCCGATTATCGGAGTAAAACTTACGGGTGTGCAGGTGTCTGTGCTTGTGTTTGGTTTGAATAGTGGTGCCTATATTTCAGAAATGATGCGTGCCGGTATTTTGTCCGTAGATGGCGGACAGATGGAAGCCGGACGTGCGATGGGACTTAGTTTTGCAACGACAATGCGAAAAATTGTGATTCCACAGGCGGTAAAAAATATTTTGCCAACACTCGGAAATGAGTTTATTGCCTTAATTAAAGAGACTTCTGTTGTAAGTTTTGTTGGTGCGGCTGACCTTTATGTGGCATTTAACTATATTGGCAGTAACAGCTATGAATTTATGGTTCCTTATCTGGTGATGGCAGTGATTTACATTGCACTGGTGTTGCTTATTTCACTCGGAATCAAATGCATGGAAAGGAGCCTGAGAAAAAGTGATAGACGTAATTAATTTGAAAAAAAGTTTTGGCAGTCATGATGTATTAAACGGAATTGATATCACCATCAACAAGGGAGATATCGTGGTTGTCATCGGACCAAGTGGTTCAGGAAAAAGTACGTTTCTTCGATGCTTAAACTGTATGGAAGACCCTACAGGCGGGCAGATTATTTTTAATGATGTAGATATTGCAGATCCGCATGTAGATATTAATGTGCATCGACGCCATATGGGTATGGTTTTCCAGCATTTTAATCTGTTTAATAATAAAACGGTGTTAGAAAATATTATGCTGGCGCCGGTTCATGTCCGCTGCAAGGGACTGCACGGTGCAAAGCGCAAAGAAGAGGTTAAAAAGATTCGCGAGCAGGCGATGGGACTTCTTGCCCGTATCAATATGCAGGACAAAGCAGATGTTTATCCTTCTACCTTATCCGGTGGACAAAAACAGCGTGTAGCGATTGTGCGTTCACTGGCAATGAATCCTGATGTGATTTTGTTTGATGAACCGACAAGTGCACTGGACCCGGAGATGGTTGGTGAAGTTTTGGACCTGATGAAGAGTCTTGCAGATGAAGGAATGACGATGGTGATTGTCACTCATGAGATGGGATTTGCCAAGGAAGTAGCAAACCGGGTAATCTTTATTGACGATGGAAAAATCTTAGAGGAAGCTACGCCGGAGGAATTTTTTAATCATCCAAAGAATCCGAGACTGAAAGATTTTCTTTCAAAAGTATTGGTATAGATTTTATAAGATTGCATAAAGAAAAAGTAGAAATCTTCTTGTGTCAGAGAAGATTTCTACTTTTTTGTTTTTATAAGTTAGCAAGTGTTGGCCAGTTTTCGTCGCGTTCTAAGATGTTTAACGGTGTGCCATCACTCATGTGGTAACCGGAAGAAGAGCCATTGCCCGGATATTCTCCTGTGACGTCCGGCCATGTGATACCGATTGCAGGATCATTCCAAACAAGTCCGCCATCATCCCCCGGATGATAGAAGTCGGTACATTTATAACAAAATTCAGCCCATTCACTAAGAACGAGATAACCATGGGCAAATCCCTTTGGAATATAAAACTGTTTTTTGTTTTCCTCTGATAATTCAAGTCCATACCATTTGCCGTAGGTTTCACTGCCTTTTCGTAAATCGACGGCAACATCGAATACCGAGCCACGGATAACACGGACGAGTTTTCCCTGTGGAAAATTTTTCTGATAATGAAGTCCGCGCAGAACACCCTTGCCGGAACTTGACTGATTATCCTGAACAAAGTCCAAATCAAGTCCTGCCTCTTTCATATCATTTAAGTTATAGGTTTCCATGAAATATCCGCGGTCATCACCGTGTACAGTTGGTGTGATGACACAGAGTCCCTCGATTTCACCTGCATTTTTTTCTACTTGTATCTGTCCCATGAGAAGACCTCCTAAATATTTGTTTGTTTTAAGTATCTTTTAAGTGCATCTTTCCAATCCGGAAGCGGCACAAAACCATGTGCGGTAAGTTTGCTTTTGTCAAGCCTGCTGTTGAAAGGACGGACTGCTTTCGATACACCATATTCTTTGGTTGTTACCGGTTTTACAGTCAGATGATTTTCATCATAGCAGTCATATCCAAGCGCGGCAGCCTGACGAAAGATTTCGCATGCAAAATCATACCAGCTGATATAGCCGCCCTCGTTTGTTGCGTGATAAATTCCGTATTCTTTGGTTTCTATCATATCAACAAGGAGTCTTGCCAAGTCAAAGGTGTAAGTTGGCGTACCAATCTGGTCGTCTACTACGGTTAGTGTGTCATGTGTTTTGCCAACATTCAACATAGTTCTAATGAAATTGTTTCCATGAGTGCCAAAAACCCATGCAATGCGGACAATAAAATAATCGGAGAGGAGTTCTTTTACTGCTTGTTCACCGGCAAGTTTTGATGCACCGTATACATTCAGTGGTGCGTAATTTTGCTGGTCCGGTGTCCATGGCGTTTTGCCTTGTCCATCAAAGATATAATCGGTGGAAATATACATCATAGGGATGGCTAAATCTTTGCATACTTCTGCGATATAGCGTGTGCCGGATGCATTGACTGCCATGACTTTTTCTTTGTTTTCTTCCTCTTCGGCAGCATCCACCGCAGTCCAGGCAGCGCAGTGAATCACGCCGTCCGGGTTTGCACCATGGATTACGGTATTTACACTTTTCTTATTGGTAATATCCATTTCTTCAATGTCAACGCCGATGGCAGTGTGTCCTCTTTTTTCTAACTCATTTACGACATCAAAGCCAAGTTGTCCTTTTACTCCCGTGACAAGAATTTTCATTGAAAAACCTCCTATCGATTGCCATACATTTTTTCATAATAATTCTGGTATTCGCCGGAAATAATTTCTTCCCACCAGTCTTTGTTATCAAGATACCACTGAATGGTCTTTTTAATTCCATCGGCAAATTTTGTTTCCGGAAGCCAGCCAAGTTCGTTGTGTATTTTTGTCGGGTCGATGGCGTAGCGCATGTCGTGTCCTTTGCGGTCCGTGACATAGGTAATCAGACTTTCCGGCTTGTGTAATTCTTTGCATATAATTTTTACAATGTCAATATTTTTCATTTCATTGTGACCGCCAATGTTATAAACCTCACCGACTTTTCCTTTGTGGATAATCAAATCGATGGCTTTGCAGTGGTCCTCCACATAGAGCCAGTCACGGACATTTTCGCCTTTGCCATAAACCGGGAGAGGTTTGTCGTTTAACGCATTAGCAATCATAAGCGGAATCAGTTTTTCCGGGAAATGATAAGGTCCGTAGTTGTTCGAGCAGCGGCTGATGGTAACCGGCAAATCATAGGTGCGGTGGTAAGCTAAGACCAAAAGATCCGCGGCTGCTTTTGAGGAACTGTAAGGACTGCTCGTGTGAATAGGAGTTTCCTCCGTGAAAAATAAGTCCGGTCTGTCGAGCGGTAAATCACCGTAAACTTCGTCAGTGGAAACCTGATGATATCGGGTAATGCCATATTTGCGGCAGGCATCCATTAAAACGGCAGTTCCTTTGATGTTTGTATCCAAAAAGACCTCTGGATTTTCAATGGAGCGATCCACATGGCTTTCTGCGGCAAAGTTTACGACAATATCTGGTTTTTCTTCCTCAAATAATCGATAAACACCCTCGCGGTTTGTAATATCCTCTTTTACAAATCGAAAATTTTTGTTATCCATTACAGGTGCGAGTGTGGAAAGATTTCCCGCATAAGTCAGGCAGTCTAAACAGATGATGCGGTAGTCCGGGTACTTCTTTAACATATGAAAAATAAAATTGCTTCCAATAAATCCGGCACCGCCGGTAACGATAATAGTCATAATGTTCTCCTTTTCTCTAACGCAGTACATCAAGATATTTTCCGTCTAATACATCTTTTAAATACTGTCCATATTGATTTTTCTTTAATACTTCATAGACCGCCATCACATCTTCTTTACTTATCCAGCCGTTTAAGTATGCAATTTCTTCCAGACATGCAATTTTTCTGTGCTGGTGAGTTTCTACGGTTTTTACAAAATTTGTTGCATCTACAAGGCTTTCGTGAGTTCCGGTATCAAGCCAGGTAAAGCCCTGTCCGAGTAATTCCACATTTAAAGCATTGTTTTCTAGATAAATGCGGTTTAAGTCTGTGATTTCAAGTTCGCCTCTGGCACTTGGTGTTAGACCTTTTGCGTATTCCACAACTTTATTATCGTAGAAATAAAGTCCGGTTACACAGTAATTGCTTTTAGGCACTTCCGGTTTTTCTTCAATCGAAACAGCTTTTCCATCTTTGTCAAATTCCACAATACCAAAACGCTCCGGATCATCTACATAATAGCCGAATACGGTTGCACCTTTTCCGGTTTCTGCATTTTCTACGGCTGCCTTTAACCGCTTTTTCAAACCATGTCCGGCAAAAATATTATCACCGAGAACCATAGCTACGCTGTCATCACCAATGAAATCTGCTCCGATGATAAAAGCTTGTGCAAGACCATCCGGACTTGGCTGTACGGCATAGGATAAATGGATGCCAAAGGAGGAACCATCCTTTAAGAGCTCTTCAAATCGCGGTGTATCCTGTGGCGTGGAAATAATGAGAATATCCCGGATGCCGGCGTTCATAAGCACGGAAAGCGGGTAATAAATCATTGGTTTATCATAAATTGGTAAAAGTTGTTTGCTTGTTACAGTTGTGAGAGGATACAGGCGAGTGCCGGAACCTCCTGCTAAAATAATCCCTTTCATAGTGACCTCCGTTTTATTTGATATCTATATCATATAACATGACGTAACGTCACCTGCAAGAACTTTTTTTAATAATTTGAAAAAAATAGATAAATCAGCAGTCTGAATCCATTTTTACGGCACGAAACAGACCGGCATCCTTAGTAATTGAAAATCCATCGGCAACCTGTTTTTCGATATAAGAGGCAAAATCACGGTAACGCGATGCCAAATACTGGTTTTGGTTTCCGTGGCAGGATAAAATATAGGAAATCAAAGGAGCTGCCTCTGTGACAAACAGTGAATCTTCGTAGTCTATCCATGTTACGTCTTGAAAGCAGGAAGATAGAATCGCGGCTCCATTTTCTTTTCCAAAATGAAGGTATAAATTGTCCGCAGACAAGGTGATTCTTTCGTCAAATCCTCTGGTGAGGCTTGTGACTTCTTCCATATGATGCTCGCCGTATGTGCTGGCAATAAGCACGCCGTTTGGTTTTAAGACGCGTTTGATTTCTTTTAGTGCATCCATCGGATTGTCTAAATAGAATAACACATGGTTGGCAAGTATGAGATCAAACCGGTTAACTGCAAATGGCAGATGGGCAGCATCTGCCACAACATAGGTAAAATCTCTGTCGGAACATGACATGAGATTTCTTCTGGCGTCGCGGAGCATTCCTTCTGAAATGTCGGTGAGAGTAACCGAAAGCTGACCGGGAAGTTTATCCTCGTTGGTTGTCCAAAAAGAGCCATCGCCGCAGCCAATTTCTAAAATACTCATATCCTTTTTAAAAGGGCATTGTTCAAAAATCCAAGGAAACCAGCCCTTTTTATTCGTGCTGTATAATTCGTGCAGATGAATTCTGGCGTTAATATTAGAGGCATCCAGATATTGGTTTTTTAAACTTTTTTCCATGGAGGTCATATGAATCAAATCCATCATCTGTTTCCAGTCCACCTCTTTTTTTTGGCGGATGGTGTCGGCGGTTGTCTGGATGGTCTGCTCCATCAACTGTAATTGCTCTCTGCGGTCTTTTACCAGTTTGAGCTGGATATCAAGAGAGTCCAAAAGAACGTGCCGGTCCGGGTGGTTTAATGTCATGTCGCGGATTTCGGACAGAGAAAATCCAAGGAACTTAAACAGAAGAATTTGCTGCAGTTTCACAAAGTCCGAGTCAGTATAAAATCTTGCCCCGTGTTCATTTACATAAGAGGGTTTTAAAAGATTCTGTCTGTCGTAATAGCGGATGGTCCGCAGTGTTACGTCTGCCATTTTGGCAAACTCACCGGATGAATAGTAGCCGTCTTTTTTCATACAAAAACCCCCTGTTTCAATCATTAATAATATTATAGCGAAAGAAACAAGGGGGTGCAACCTTCGTATTATACTAATTCGGCAATGCGGCTTACACCGACATAAATTTCAGAAATTTTATACCACGTGCGGAATCCGACAATGCCATCCTGTGTCAGACCGAAAATTCGCTGAAAGGTTTTAACCGCTTCTTCTGTAGCAGGACCAAATACGCCATCCTCTGCAATTTTTGGAATGAGTGGATAGGCGTTCGATATAACATTTAACTGGCGCTGCATCTGGCGCACTTTTTCACCGGAATCGCCCACACGGAGCGGCGAGCCGGGATAAGAGGATGGAATACCGGAGATTTCATCGGTGGAATTAATATAAATGGAATCGCCGTAGTAGTTGCGGAGAATTTCGATGGCTGTGTATCCCTGGTCGCCAAGTGCCTTGGAACCCCATTGGCTGAGCCAGTTTGGACAGCTGACATTTTTTCCATCACAGTACTGAGTAAGAATTGGCTGCTCTACATTTGGTCTTGAAAGATATTCACTGAAAATTTCATCCACAATAGCGGATATATTTTCAAAAACATTGCGCCCCGGAACAAATTTGTGGTCGTAGGCGGTGGAGGAAGTAATGGTGAAATCTTTTCCCTTATTTCGATACCATTCGGTGTAAACACGGTTTAAGGTAAATGACTGGATAGCAAGGATATTGGCGCGGATGGTTGCTTCCGGCCAGGTGGAATAAATTTCACTGCTTGCAACATTTTTGATGTAGTCACGATACCGGACATAATAATCTTTGGCACGGGTGTCTGATGGGGGACCATCATGAACAACAACATACTCCGGGATGACAACACGGCTTAATACAATTTCTCCGGTTCCTTCCACCGTTTTGATTTCACTTTCCGGTATTTTTGGCGGGTAATCGCCCCATAGTGTATGGTCGGGAATGACAAAAAGTTCCGCACTGTCGGTTTCGCCTGTGGCAAGAGGAAGCAGAGAAGCGTTCTGAATGGCTGTCTCACCGGAAAAAATTTCTGCTCCATTAATTTCGACCGATTCAAAACCGGAAGCGGAGATCGTGATGGTGTATTCCGAATACGGTTTGTTCGCAGAAGGGGTCATGCTGTAATCCACCGGCGGTGCGGTAAGTTCAATGTCATTTAATTGTCCCACGTTATTGGTGACAGCTTCCTCTATAATGCTTTCCGGTTCATTTTCTGAGGTAATCTGCACGGTGGCATCAGGAATCGGAAAGCCTGAGTTATCTGACACAACGTGTATATTTAATTTGCCATAATCCATAAAAAATCCTCGTTAGACATAGATTAGTATATTTTATGAACAATATGTGAAAAGTTTCATTTGTTATTGACATTGGCACAAAAATCTGGTATAAACATTAAGATGCTAACAGTTTGCATGCTAATGATTAAATGACTATTGATTAGATATAGAATGATTTGGAGGTGAAAAACTTTGCAGGAACAGAAAAAAAAGAAGATTCGTTCCCGTGATATTACGCACCGCATGATTGTGATGAATCAGATGCATCGCAGGATGCTGGAGTGTAATCTGGAAGGAACCGGGATTCACAGAGCACAACATCGTCTTCTGATGACGCTTGCGAAACATTCTTTTGCATCTCAGGTAGAACTTGCTAAATTTTTGGAAATTTCGCCGGCGACAGTTGCCGTTGCGCTGAAGGCGCTGAAAAAGTCCGGATACATTACACAAAAGATGCGTGAAGAAGATAACCGCCGTAATTTTGTAGAATTGACGAAAAAAGGTCGGAAACTGGTAGAAGAAAGCTGTGACTTTTTTGATATGTTAGATGAACAGATGTATGTGGGATTCTCGGAAGGCGAAAAAGAACAGTTATGTGATTACTTTGATCGTATTTATGAAAATATGGAACGATTAAAAAATGCAGCGATGGAGGGACAAAATGAAACAGTATAAAAAATATGTAATTCCGTATAAGTCAGCATTTATCCTTGGACCAATCTTTATGATTGTGGAAGTGCTTGGCGAAATTATTCTGCCGAAATTAATGTCTATGATTATTAACTATGGATGTGGGCAGGATGTTACGGTGGCAGCAAAAGGACCTGCTTACATTATCGGGATAGGAGCGGCTATGATTGGAACGGCTCTTCTTATGATGATGGGGGGCGTGCTTGGTGCTTATTTTGCGGTAAAGGCATCTGTAAATTTTGCCGGTGATTTGCGAAGAGATGTTTTTGCCAAAGTGCAGAAATTTTCCTTTGCCAATATCGAAAAATTTTCAACCGGTTCTTTAGTGACGCGATTAACAAATGATATTACGAACATTCAGAATGTCTTGAGCATGGGACTTCGTATGCTTTTGCGTGCACCTGGTATGTTAATTGGTGGTTTGATTATGGCATTTCTTATGAATGCGAAACTGGCACTGGTTTTCTGTGTCGTAATTCCGGTTTTGATTATTGCACTTGCGTTTGTTATGAAGACCGCATTTCCGCGGTTTGACGTGATGCAGACAAAGATTGATGGACTCAATTCAAGAATCCAGGAAAATATCACAAACCAGCGTGTTGTAAAATCTTTTGTGCGTGATGATTTTGAAAAAGAGACCTTTGACCGTGCGAACAACGAATTAAAAGATAAAACACTTCGTGCGATGAAGGTTGTTATTCTCACAATGCCGATTATGACATTAGCAATGAACCTTACGGTCATGGCAGTTGTCTGGTTTGGCGGTCAGCAGATTTTGATTGGCGATATGCCGGTTGGAAACCTTACAGCATTTACTACTTATGTAACGCAGATTCTGATGTCGCTTATGATGGTTTCCATGATTATGATTCAGGGTTCTCGTGCGATGGCATCTTCTCATCGTATTTTGGAAGTGCTAGATACGGACATTGACTTAAATGATGACAATGCATCTGAGAAAGACCGCTTGGTAACATCCGGTGAAATCGAATTTAAAAATGTCTGCTTCCGTTATTATAAAAAACATAAGAAAAATGTTTTGCAGAGTATTAATTTTACAGCGAAACCGGGCGAAGTGATTGGTATTATCGGCTCGACAGGTTCCGGAAAAAGTTCTCTTGTGCAGCTGATTCCACGTCTGTATGACTGTGATGAAGGGGAAGTGTTAGTAGATGGCGTGAATGTAAAAGAGTATTCACTGAATCATCTGCGTGACGGCGTTGCGATGGTGCTTCAGAAAAATACGCTGTTTTCCGGCAGTATTATGGAAAATCTCCGCTGGGGCGATGAAGAGGCAACGGATGAACAGGTGAAAGAGGCAGCAAAGGCAGCACAGGCAGATGGCTTTGTTAGTGAGTTCGCAGATGGATATGACCGTGAACTTGGACAGGGCGGTGTCAATGTTTCCGGTGGACAAAAACAACGTCTTTGTATTGCGAGAGCACTGCTTAAGAAACCGAAAATCCTTATTTTGGATGACAGTACCAGTGCGGTAGATACAGCGACTGAGGCGCAGATTCGAAAGAGTTTTTCAACGACTTTGAAGGACACAACAAAATTGATTATTGCGCAGCGTATTTCTTCTGTTGAGGATGCTGACCGGATTCTTGTTATGGATGAAGGACAGATTGTTGGACAGGGAACGCACAAAGAATTATTAGAATCCTGTGAAACATATCAGGAAATTTATTATTCACAGAGAAGTAAAGAGGAGGTGGCAGGATGAGTCAGGCAAAAAATCAGCCGCATGGCGGCATGGGACCGGGGCCAAAACATGGACCGGGCGGCTCGAGACATATGATGGGTGGCAAGCCAAAAGAATCGCGTGCTACCATTAAAAGACTTCTTGAATATATGGGTAAAGATAAAATGCTTGTTGTACTCGCACTTGGCTTTGTACTTGTGTTCAGTGGGGCAACATTAGCCGGTTCTTATATGTTAAAACCGATTGTCGACCAGCTTGGTAAAACGGCGTTACAAGTTGCTTCTTTAAAAAATAAAAATTTGGATTTTAGTACGGTGCTGGCAGATGGTACATGGACACTTTTGAAAGGTGTACTTATCATGTTGGTTATTTACGGCGTCGGAGTGCTTGCAAACTATTTGCAGCAGCGTATTATGATTGGTGTTTCCCAGCGTGCGCTGATTCGTATCCGTAAAGATTTGTTCGACCATTTGCAGGATATGCCGGTTCGCTATTTTGACACAAATGCAACCGGAGATATTATGAGCCGGTTTACCAATGATATTGATATGATTGGTGAATTATTAAATAATACGGTTATTCAGTTGATTTCCGGTGCAATCAGTATTATCGGAACAACCATTATCATGATATGCTTAAATGTCTGGCTTGCTCTTCTTACCATTGTCATGGTTCCTGTTATGGTTAAGGCAGGTGGAAGTATTGCCAAAAGAAGTTCCCGTTATTACCGTGAACAGCAGAGTGCGCTTGGTGATTTGAATGGTTACATTGAAGAGACTGTTACCGGTCAGAAGGTTGTAAAAGTTTTCTGCCACGAGGACAAGGCAGTGGAAGAATTTGTAGATTTAAACAATGACCTTCGTGAAAAACAGATTAAAGCACAGTTTTTTGGCGGCATTATGGGACCGGTTATGGGAAATATCGGTCAGGTCTGCTATGGTCTGACGGCAGCAATTGGTGGTCTGCTTTGTTATTTTGGAAGACTTTCTATCGGTGGTCTGACGGTGTTTGTTAATTATTCCAGACAGTTCAGCCGCCCGATTAATGAAATTTCCATGCAGGTAAATACGATTTTCTCGGCACTTGCCGGTGCAGAGCGTGTATTTACGGTAATGGATGCGGATGTGGAACAAGCCGATGATGAAGATGCCGTTGAAATGAAAGATGTCAAGGGCGAAGTGATTATGGAGCACGTAAACTTTGGCTATGATGAAAATAAAGTTATTTTAAAAGATATCAACTTGTATGCTCATGCCGGACAGAAAGTGGCATTTGTTGGTTCTACCGGTGCCGGAAAGACGACCATTACAAACTTACTGAATCGTTTTTATGATATTCAGGAAGGAACAATTACGATTGACGGCATTGATGTGAAAAAATATAAACGCCGTTCGCTCCGTGAAAATATTGCGATGGTTTTACAGGATACGCATTTGTTCAGTGGAACCGTGCGTGAAAATATCCGCTACGGAAGACCGGATGCAACGGATGAGGAAGTAGAACAGGCTGCGAAAACGGCAAGTGCTCATTCGTTTATCATGCGTCTTGAGGACGGCTACGATACCGTACTTGAGGGAGATGGAACAAACTTAAGTCAGGGGCAGCGCCAGCTTTTGAATATTGCCCGTGCAGCTCTGTCACTGGCACCGATTCTTGTGCTGGATGAGGCAACAAGTTCTGTCGATACCCGTACCGAAATGCATATCGACCACGGAATGGAGCGCTTGATGAAAAACCGTACAACATTTGTAATTGCCCACCGATTATCTACCGTTCGTAATGCTGACTGCATTATGGTATTGGAGCAGGGCGAGATTATTGAGCGTGGAACACACGAAGAACTGCTGGCAAAAAGAGGAAGATATTATCAGCTTTATACCGGTGCTGTAGAGTTAGACTAGATATTGCAGAGCTAAATTTTGTGTTGGAATACATTTGACACAGTTTTCAATTATGATACAATGATAAGGATAAAATAAAAATCGTAGAATTGGAAAGGGGCAAAAGACAATGCAAAAGAGTAGAAAAAGAATTGTAAGCGCAATCGTAAGTGCATCTTTAGTGCTTGGATTGTGGACAGGATATGCCATTCCTGCCCGTGCGGAGGAAAATGGAAGTGGACAAACTCCACCGACCGAAATTGGCGAACCAACACCGACACCTACGGTGACACCATCCGCATCTCCAAGTGTTGAACCAAGTACAGAGCCAAGTGCGGAGCCAACGGTTACGCCGGAGCCGGTAGATGTGACCAAAATTGCGATAAGCAGAAAATCAGCGGTTTTGATGGTAGGAAAAACATTAAAGCCTGTGATAACGGGAACGACTTCAACAGTTACCTGGACAAGTGCCAATGAAAAAATTGCTAAGGTGGATGAAACCGGAAAAATTAAAGCACTCAAAAAAGGTAAAACGGTAATTACGGCAGCAGTTGACGGCATCACAAAAACCTGTGAAATTACGGTTGTTGCAAAAATGGCAAAGAAAGATTTCAGTAAATTTAATTCAGAGAACTTTGTGAATTTCTGTCAGCGTTATGGCTACAGCCATGGTTATGCATGGAATGGACAGTGGAAGGGCGGAAGTAAGAAAAAAGCAACAGCCCGCGGTATTAAAATTGGTGCATCCAAGACAAAGGTTCAAAAAGCCTATGGAGAACTGACTTGGAAAAAATGTACATCAAAAGACCCATTTAGCAAAATGAAAGGTCTTAAGAAAAACAAAGTAAAAACTTATGGAGATGCAGTTTATGGCAAGTATCGAATCCGTTTTTACTTAAACAGCAAGAAAAAAGTTGTTGCGATTATATTTGCCTGCAACATCTCAAAGATTAAGAAAAAACATTTGAAGAAATATATGTAGAAAATTTCTGAAATTGCTGCAAAACAACGAAAAAGGAACGGCACAGCTGATTATTTGGCTGCCGTTCCTTCATTTGTTTCTGCCGTTGCGGTTTCTTCCGTGTCGTTCTCGGATTCTTCTGTTTCCTCTTCATTTTCTTTTTTCGGCGGCTGAGAAAGTAAGGTCAGTATAATCATCAGAATACTTAATACAATTGGCGCAGCATAAACGACTGCTTTGCCGGCGGCACTAATTGTAACAGGCTCTGTGTTAAACCAAATCAGTACACCAAAGTGAACGATAAAAACCAGTGTGCCGAGGATGGCACTAATTACTCTGGCAAGCATACTTTTTTCGCCCCCGAATTTCGCACGGGATACGAAGAAAACAAGGAGAAAGGCAATTGATGAATCCAACAGACAGAAAATTAACATTCCCGGATTGATTGTCATAGTCTTTCCTTTCTGTATATGTAGGGACCAAGGTCCGTTTATTGATAGATATTAGTATAGCATATTGTGGGGGATTTGTGCAAAGAATTTGTTGATATTCCTTTGGGTTCCGTAATTTATCACGAAAAGTTTGCAGGTAGTGGGCGCTCCCGCTTGGACAAATCCGCAGAAGTATCGGCATGTAAAAGACACATGCCTGATACTTGCGCATTTGTACCCACTTCCTGCAAAACTTTTCCGGATAAATTACTGGAAGTCCAAATTGATTAGCATCAAGCACACGAAAATGAAACTTCCGAACAATATGTGAAACAAAACTCTGGTTTTTATTGTAAGATTGCGTGGGGGGAATTCTAGAGAGACTACTGTTTTTTGGGTTCCGGCGCTTTTTTGGGTGTTCGTGCCAAATATTTGCTGTCAGTTCTTTGGGTTCCAGTAATTCCGTAGAAAAACTTTGTGACTCGTGGGTTTGAGTACGTCGGTATGTGGCACTGGTAGTTTCAGTGCCCATACCGCTACGCACTCAACGAGCGAGAGTGCCCACGAGACGCAAAGCTTTTCTACGGAATTACGGAAAACAAAAAAAGTGCCAACGAACACTTGACACAAACAACCGAAAAAAAGTAATTGACATTTTCCCCTACATTTGATAATATATCATTTGTTCGCAGGAGTGGCGGAATTGGCAGACGCGCAGGCTTCAGGTGCCTGTGGTAGCAATACCGTGTGGGTTCAAGTCCCATCTCCTGCATTTCATACAAAACTGTTGATCTTAATGGGTCAGCAGTTTTTTTTATTTCAATATGTGAAATGTTTGTGGTACTTATTGCGAACCTTGTTTTTTTATGGTAGAATACAAGAATATTGGGGTCAAATCTCTTTGCCCCCTTTGCATTACTAATCTATGGAGGCTGAAAGAAAATGAATAGCGCAAAGAAAATTATGAAAAATGGTGGGGAAAATGCTACACAGTCCACAGTGAAACAGAGCAGAGGACTGAGTAAGAATATGATTTTGATTCTTGTTGGCATCATCCTTGTAGCAGTGCTTGGCGGCGGGGTATGTTATGTGAATCTTCGTCCGAGAGCAATTTTGACGGTAGAAGGAAAAGATGCGGATGGGAAGACAGTAACACATACGATAAATTATCCGGAAGCAATGTACGATATTTACCAGGCAGAAGCAATGGCAAGTATGTATCAGATGTATGGCATGTCGTTTGACTGGTCCGATACGACAGAAGATGGTGACACCTATGCAGCACTTTACAAAAAGCAGATTATGCAGACGTTGAAAAAACGTGAGATTTTGTATATGTGCGCACAGAAAAAGGGTATGACTTTAACAGATGAAGAGAAAAAGACAATTAAAGAAGATGTCAAGAGTGCCAGAAAGAATATGACAGATTCCCAGAAAGCGATGAAAGGTCTGGATGAGGCAACGATTACAACTGTAAAAGAGAAAGATAAACTTGGTGAGAAATATAAAGATTCTATTGTTTCCACTTTGAAAATCGACAAGGACAAGTTAAAGAAATCTGTCGATAAAAAATCTTATCGTCAGTATACTTTGCAGTATTATACATTTGCCAAGACTGAAACCGGCAGTGATAATAAGACAAAGGATAAAGATGCAAAGACACTTGAACAGGGTAAGAAAGATATGATTGCTTTGCAGAAAAAAGCAGCAAGCGCAAAAGATTTTACAAAAGATGTTATTACGGACAAAGACAATGACAAAGTCGATGATAACAACAAAGGAATTTCTTATTCGACAAAAGATTTGATTGAAACCGATACGGATTTTCTGGACAATGCTACTCGTAAGACTGTGAAAGCAATGAAAAATGGTGCAGTATCCGGTTTGATTGAGACAAAAGATGCTTATTATGTGATTAAGATGGTAAATAACAATGACCCGGCTGCTTACAACAAGCAGTGCGAGACTGTTATTTCTCAGGAAGAAGATACACAGTTTGATGCGGTTTACAAAAACACAATTAAAGCAGAGTATACCGCAACAACACAGAGTTACTGGAAGGGCAGAGTTACAATTGGTTATCTGACAACAGATAGTTCGGCACAGCAGTAATTAAAGTAATTTATAATATCATTTAATACAGCAGAAAATGGAGGATGTCATGGCAGACGTAAAACGGATTTATGTTAAAAAAAAAGAACCTTATGCCGTAGCGGCAAAGGAGTTGAAACAGGAGCTTAAGAGTTATCTTGGAATTGATACGCTCAGTGAAGTGCGTGTGTTGATTCGTTATGATGTGGAATCAATTTCCGAAGATGTATACAAAAAAGCACTTGTTACAGTGTTTTCAGAACCACCGGTAGATGATATTTATGAGGGGAGTTTCCCGAAAAAAGAGAATGACAAAGTGTTCTCTGTGGAATATTTACCGGGACAGTTCGACCAGCGTGCCGATTCGGCAGAACAGTGTGTTAAACTGTTAAATGAAAAGGAAGAACCGATTATCCGGTCTGCGACAACATATGTGTTATCCGGTGATATTTCCGAGGATGAATTAGCACGTATCAAATCGTATTGTATTAATCCGGTAGATTCCCGTGAAACAGATGAAGTAGTTCCTGAAACTTTGGTAACTGTTTTTGAGGAGCCGGCAGATGTTAAGATTTTTGATGGCTTTAAGGATATGCCGGAGGATGAGTTAAAGGCATTGTACGATTCACTTGGTCTGGCAATGACGTTTAAAGATTTTCTTCACATCCAGAATTATTTTCATGGAGAAGAAAAAAGAGACCCGTCGATGACGGAAATCCGCGTGTTGGATACATACTGGTCGGATCACTGCCGTCATACGACGTTCCTCACAGAGTTAAAAAATGTAACGTTTGAAGATGGTGATTACAAAGCACCGGTTGAAAAGACATACAATGAATACAAAAAAGCACATGATGAAATGTATCAGGGCAGAGATGACAAATTTGTTTCTCTGATGGATATCGCGCTTCTTGGTATGAAGAAACTTCGTGCAGAAGGTAAATTGGAAGACATGGAAGTGTCGGATGAGATTAATGCCTGCTCGATTGTTGTACCAGTTGAAATCGATCATGGAAATGGTCCGGAAACAGAAGAGTGGCTTGTATTCTTTAAGAATGAAACACATAACCACCCAACAGAAATTGAGCCGTTTGGTGGAGCTGCTACCTGTCTTGGCGGTGCAATTCGTGATCCGTTGTCAGGACGTGGCTATGTTTATCAGGCAATGCGCGTGACAGGTGCGGCTGACCCGACAAAATCTCAGAAAGAGACGATGGAAGGAAAGCTTTCCCAGCGTAAGATTGTGACAGGAGCTGCCAAAGGTTACAGCTCATATGGTAACCAGATTGGTTTGGCAACCGGACTTGTGGATGAAGTATATCATCCAAATTATGTTGCAAAACGTTTGGAGATTGGTGCCGTTATAGGTGCTGCTCCAAGAAAAAATGTAATTCGTGAGAACTCTGATCCGGATGACATCATTATTCTTCTTGGCGGACGTACCGGTCGTGACGGATGTGGTGGTGCAACCGGTTCTTCAAAAGCACATAACACAGCATCGATTGATACCTGCGGTGCAGAGGTGCAGAAAGGTAATGCGCCGACTGAGCGTAAGATTCAGAGACTTTTCCGCCGCGAAGAAGTCAGCCGTCTGATTAAGAAATGTAATGACTTTGGTGCCGGTGGTGTTTCCGTAGCGATTGGTGAACTTGCAGATGGTTTGACCGTAGATTTGGACAAGGTACCAAAGAAATATGCCGGTCTCGACGGAACAGAACTTGCTATTTCTGAGTCTCAGGAGCGTATGGCAATCGTTGTTGACCCGAAAGATGTTGATAAGATGCTTGCCTATGCAGAGGAAGAAAACTTAGAGGCAGTCTGCGTAGCGACTGTTACCAAATCTCCTCGTCTTGTGTTGAAATGGCGTGGTAAAGAAATTGTAAATATTTCTCGTGCTTTCTTAGATACAAACGGTGCTCATCAGGAGACAGACGTTGTTGTAGAAAGCCCGAAAAAAGCAGATAATTATTTGACAAAGACAGAAAAAGTAGACAGTTTCAAAGATGCTTTCTTGAAAAAACTTAGCAGTTTAAATGCATGTTCAAAGAAAGGTCTTGTGGAAATGTTTGACAGTTCCATTGGTGCCTGCACGGTCAATATGCCATATGGTGGTAAATATCAGTTAACACCAACGCAGACTATGATTGCTAAACTTCCGGTACTTGACGGTAAATGTGATACGGTTACGATGATGAGTTATGGCATGGATCCGTATTTGATGAGCTGGAGCCCATATCATGGAGCAGAATATGCAGTGCTTACTTCGGTTGCTAAGATTGTGTCAGCCGGTGGTGATTTCCGCAAAATCCGTTTTACATTCCAGGAATATTTCAAACGTATGACAGAGGATGCAAAACGCTGGGGCGAGCCGATGGCAGCTCTGTTAGGTGCATATGATGCACAGATTAAACTTGGTCTTCCGTCCATTGGTGGTAAAGATAGTATGTCCGGTACCTTTAACGATATTGATGTACCGCCTACCCTTTGCTCCTTTGCTGTTGATGTGGCTGAGATTTCGGATGTTGTAACAAACGAACTGAAAAAAGTAGGAAGCCGTCTTGTGAAATTCACAATTCAGAAGGATGAGTATGACCTTCCGGATTTTGCATTTATTATGAGTCAGTATGAGAAGATTACGAAACTGATGCGTGATGGTGTAATTCGTTCCGCACAGGCAGTTGATGGCAACGGTGTTGCCGATGCCGTTGCGAAGATGGCATTTGGTAATAAGATTGGTGCTAAATTCTGCAAACATAAACCAAAAGAATATTTCTTTACACCGGGTTATGGTGAAATTGTAGCAGAGATTGATGAAGAGGATTTGGCTGTGCTGGATGCTGCCGGTGTTTCTTATGATAAGATTGGTAAGACATTGGATAAACCGCAGTTTGAGTGTGATGATGAAGTGATTTCCATGGAGGAAGCACTTTCGGCTTGGAGTGGCACTTTGGAAAAAGTATTCCCTACCCGTTCCGGTGTGGAAGACAAAGAAATCAATACCGGACTTTACGATACGAAAGACATTTATGTATGCAAACATAAAGTAGCAAAACCTTCCGTATTTATTCCGGTATTCCCGGGAACAAACTGTGAGTATGATACCGCTCTTTCGTTCCAGGCAGCAGGTGCTGATACAAAGAGCATTGTATTTAAAAATATGACGGAGCAGAACATCACGGACAGTGTAGATGCTTTTGAAAGGGCAATCCGTGAGTCCCAGATTTTGATGTTTGCCGGCGGATTTAGTGCCGGTGATGAGCCGGATGGCTCGGCAAAATTCATTACCTCCATTTTCCGTAATGAAAAGATTAAAGATGCCGTTCATGAACTGTTAGATGAGAGAGACGGTTTGGTACTTGGTATTTGTAACGGATTCCAGGCATTGATTAAACTTGGTTTGGTTCCTTACGGTAAGATTGCGACACAGCTTTCCGACTCGCCGACATTGACGACAAACAGTATTGGACGTCATGTGTCGAAGACCGTTTATACAAAAGTGGTTACAAATAAATCGCCATGGCTTCAGGAGGCAGAACTTGGCGGAGTATATTCGATTCCGGCTTCTCATGGTGAGGGACGTTTTGTGGCAAGTGATGAGTGGATTCAGAAATTGTTTGCAAACGGACAGGTTGCGACACAGTATGTAGATATTGATGGAAATCCAACCATGGATGAAGACTTTAACCCGAATGGTTCTTATTGTGCAATTGAAGGTATTACCAGTCCGGATGGACGTGTTCTTGGTAAGATGGCACATTCCGAGCGCCGCGGTGATGGTGTTGCCGTAAATATTTATGGCGACCAGGATCAGAAGATTTTCAAGAGCGGTGTAAAATATTTTGCATAAGTGCATGATTTTGTATGTAACGCGCTGTTCCCTAAACGATAGGGAGCAGCGTTTGTTTTAGTAGAAAGGAAGAAAAATGAAACGAATGATTTTGGCATCCGGCTCTCCGAGACGGAAAGAATTGCTTCAGATGTTGGAGGTTCCTTTTGAGGTGCTTGTATCGGACACCAAAGAAGTAATCACAAAAAATGAGCCGGCAGAAGTGACGAAAGAATTGTCATATCAAAAAGCGATGGCAGTTGCCGGGCAGGTAGAAGAAGGAATCATTATTGGTGCGGATACGGTTGTTTCGATTGATGGAAAAATTCTTGGAAAACCGGCAGATAAAGAAGAAGCGAGAGAAATGATTTATAAATTACAGGGAAAAAGTCATATGGTGTATACCGGTGTTACGGTGATTGCAAAATCAGATGATATGGTATCTGCGTCATCATTTGCTGAGGGAACGAAGGTGAATGTAGCGCCGATGACAGAAAATGAGATTGAGGCTTATATTTCGACCGAAGAACCATATGATAAAGCCGGAGCATATGGCATTCAAGGCTTGTTTGGCAAGTTTATTGAAGGAATTGAGGGGGACTACTTCAATGTGGTTGGTCTTCCCGTTCACAGGCTGTATGAAGAATTAAAAAAATTTGATTAGTTACTATTCCGTGTGATGTGGTATGCCTGATTCCATTTGACATAGTTTTTGACATTCTGCAATAAATAATCACGGTAGGAATGACTAAGCAGTGTTTTCTTCTGCGACTGATTATACAATTCCAATAAAATCTGCAGGGTATACACATTATTCGTTTGTTCATCATGGTAAATAAAATTCGCATTATTAAGCTCCAAAAAGGCATTATGGATGCGGTTTGGGGAGGATATTTGCCCCTGCTTAGGAAGAAAAATAACCGGTTCGTCTTTAAATCCGAAAAATAAGCAGTCAAAATGAAGCCAGTAGAAGGTGCAGAGGGATGGGGCAAAACCAAATTGCTGTCCAGGCTCCATAATTAAGTATTCATTTTCATTTACGACATACCGGTCTGTTTGGTCTGCAATGGAAAGTGTTCCGTTTGTTACTATGATTAATTCATTTTCCATTAGTTCACGTGACATATGAATCCAATCCGGCGAACCTGCCTCAAAGAATCCATTGAATTTATAGTGTACCTGCGCTGCCGTTGATATTCTAATATCTTTCATTTTTTAACGCTCTCCCTGCTTGATTTTGCGATTAATATGTTGTTAATATATAGTATAAGATAATTATCTTACTTTTTCAAACAAAACATAACCCTTTTTTTGTTTACTTATTGTCATTTTTATGTAATAGTAAGGATACAAAAACAAAGGGAGGATTTTTTATGAATCAGGATATTTCAATTTGTGTTTTGACGGAGGATGAGATGGGCTGGACTGAACCATTTGAGTTAGACAAAGTACAGATTTTAGACAATTATTATTTGTCTGCTCAGAAGTCGGATATAGCTTTCTTGAAAAAAATGGATACTGCGCGCCTACTGGCTGGATTTCGAACGACAGCAGGGATTGATACAAAGGGTGTCAGACCGTATGGCGGATGGGAAGATAGTTTGCTTGGCGGTCATTGTGTCGGCCATTATCTTACGGCTCTTGCACAGGCGGTGAAGGTGACTGGTGATAAAGAACTGAAAGAAAAATCTCAGACGTTAATTGCCGGTTTGGAAGAATGTCAGAAGAAACTTGGCACCGGGTTCCTTTTTGGGGCAAAAGTGGAAGATAAAGAGGATGTTGAGAAGCAGTTTGATATTTTGGAGGGAAAGAAAAAGGGCGAGACGTGGGTTCCATGGTATAATATGCATAAGGTTCTTGCCGGTCTTGTAGATACTTATAAATATACGGGAAATGAAACAGCTCTTTTGGTTGCGGAAAAATTGGGTGACTGGATTTATGAGCGTGTGAGTAAATGGGATTTAAAAACGAATCAAAAGGTATTGGAGACGGAATATGGCGGCATGAATGATTGTTTGTATGAACTGTATTCCTACAGTCATAATAAGCACCATTTGGAGGCGGCGCAGAAATTTGATGAGAAAGCACTTTTTTTGATGGCTGCGAAAGGTGAAAAAAACTGCCTGGATGGAAAGCATGCGAATACCCAGATTCCTAAGTTTATCGGTGCGGTTAAGCGATATAATGTGTTAAAACAGCTGGGGGAGGCAAAACAGGAAGATGAAGCATATCTTGTGGATGCTGAGAAATTTTTTGAAATGGTTGTCAAACGACATTCTTTTGTTACCGGCGGCATCAGTGTGATGGAGCATTTTCGGAAAGATTATCATTTGGATGAGATTCGTACGCAGACAAATTGTGAGAGCTGTTGTGCGCACAATATGTTAAAACTTGCAAAAGAGCTATTTAAGGCAACAAGGAAAAAGGAGTATGCCGATTATTATGAGACAACTTTGCGGAATGCGATTATGGGAGCGGTAAAAACGGAGAGTGGAGCAGCATCTTATTTTACGCCGATGGCAACCGGGTATTACAAAACGTTTGGTGAGGAGGAGCCTGAGAGGAATATGTTCTGGTGCTGTACCGGAAGTGGCATGGAGAATTTCACGAAACTGGGCGACAGTATTTATTTTCGTGCCAATGATACGCTGCTTGTAAATCAATATGTCGCTTCAAAAGTGACTTGGGAGGAAAAGAATCTTGTGCTTACACAGAAGTCGGATGTGACAAAATCAGAGGAGATTTCTTTTGTGTTAAATGCATTGCATGACAAAGAAATATCGGATGTGGCGATTGCGCTTCGGATCCCGGATTGGATGCATGGGGAAGCCACGATTTATGTAAATGGCGCGGAGAAAATGACAGCAGCCGGTAATAGCGAGTATGTTTTATTGGAGCGTAACTGGGAGGATGGTGATGTGATAATGGCAAAATATCCGATGTCAGTGGAGTCTGTTGGACTTTTGGATCAGGATGCCGTGTTTGCTTTTCGGTACGGACCGACGGTTCTGGCTGCAAAACTTGGAAAAGAAAAGATGGGAGAGGCGACATGGGCGGGAATTGACCTTACCGCACCTCTTTATAAGGTAGTAGGAAATGAGTGCCGGAAAGACACAATTGCGTATGGTGAACCAAAAACGACAGAACTGCTTGATAATGAAACGCTGACGATTCAGGAAGAGACCTCTGTGAATGAGTTTGTCAGTCATATAGAACGTTATCTAGTACGTGATACGGAAAGCGAAACCTTGTCGTTTCATCTGAAAGGAACGGATGCTGATACGACATTTGAAAATGGACTACAGTTTGTTCCGTTTAATACACTAAATGATGAGCGGTATGGTATTTATTGGTATTTTGATACTGAGAAAAATAACGATAAGGAATGAAAAAAACTTCTTGACATGCAGGCAGTTATTCAGTATAATAGCACTTGTGTTTAAGAAGTGCGCGAGTGGCTCAGTTGGTAGAGCACAACCTTGCCAAGGTTGGGGCCGCGGGTTCGAGTCCCGTCTCGCGCTTTCATATTAAAAAAAGAGTGACTCTAAAAAGGAGCCACTCTTTTTTTTCTTCGAGCTCTCGGCTAATTATATAAGCAAAAAAGGAAGTTCAATTCGAGAGAGACTATAACGCAAAGCGTTATCCCGTCTCGATTCGATTGAACTTTCTTTTTTTTGTGAAAATTCCACAGAAAATAGTTGAACTCTACGTAAAAAGTGTGTATAATATAACCATATTATGTGTATAAATTACACATAGAATGAGGATTGGAGGGCTGATAGATGAAAAAACGGGTCAATATTACGTTAGAAGATAAAGTGATTCAGAGAATTGACCGGTACGCAGATGAGCATTATACCAGCCGTTCCGGTGCAATTACGATGTTGATTGTGGAGGCTACGGAGGAGCCAAAACAAAAGAAATAATGGGATACTTTGGGTTAATTGTTCAGAAAAACGGAGGATATTGTGAAAGTTACGATGGATTACGTGGTGGGAAATACCGCCATACAAATTGTGAATACGGGGAAAAAAGTAAAAATTGTTGACGTGGAAAAACAGAAGAAGAAAAGAAAGTTTATTAAACAGTGGATTATTGCAAGTGCAGCATCCCTTGTTTTGATTCTAAGTTGTTTCCAAATTGTTCGTATGGAAAATCAGGAAGTGCTTTTGAATAAACAAGTGTATAAACTGGCGTCTCAGATTGATGTATTAGAAAAAGAAAATTTAGCACTGAAAAAGCAGGAGGCAGACGTGACAATTTCATATGATGATTTGTTTGCGCGTGCAAAGTCGTTAGGCATGAAATTTCCTACGAATTGTCAGGTTCAGACCTACACGGTAGAGAAGAGTACAGCAGTGCGTTTATATGGTGAAAAAAACCATAAATTGGGTAAATAAAAATTTTTTTGAAAAATTTAAAAATAATGCTTGCATTCCGAAAAGGATTCATGTATAATATCGCTTGTGGTTGTGATTGGGCTATCGCCAAATGGTAAGGCACTGGACTCTGACTCCAGCATTTCAAGGTTCGAATCCTTGTAGCCCAGCTTGAAGAGCTCTGATACATATGTGTCAGAGCTCATTTGTTGTATATCGATTGAAAATCAGCGGATGGATAGCATATCCATGACAGAATGGAGGATTTTATGAGTGATTCACAGAGACAGGAAATCGAGAAAAGACGTACTTTTGCGATTATTTCCCACCCGGATGCCGGAAAGACGACATTGACGGAGAAATTTCTTTTATATGGAGGAGCAATTAATCTAGCTGGTTCGGTAAAAGGAAGAAAAGCGGCGAAACATGCGGTTTCTGACTGGATGGAAATTGAAAAGGAAAGAGGTATTTCGGTAACAAGTTCGGTTCTGCAGTTTAATTATGATGGTTTTTGCATCAATATTCTGGATACACCGGGACATCAGGATTTCTCGGAAGATACTTACCGTACGTTGATGGCAGCAGATTCAGCCGTGATGGTAATTGACGGCTCTAAAGGTGTTGAGGCACAGACGATTAAGTTATTTAAGGTTTGTGTCATGCGCGGGATTCCAATTTTTACGTTTATTAACAAGATGGACCGTGAGGCGATGGATCCGTTTGAATTGATTGACCAGATTGAGAATGTGCTTGGTATCCGCACTTGTCCGGTGAACTGGCCGATTGGTTCCGGAAAGAACTTTAAAGGTGTGTATGACCGTAACACAAAGACCATTTCCCGATTTATTGCGGGGGACAATGGACATAAAGTAGAGATGGTAGAGGCAAGTCTTGGGGATGCCGGTTTGGATGATTTGATTACGAAAGAATACCACGATATTTTAGTTGACGAAATTGAATTGCTGGATGGAGCAAGCGATGCCTTTGATTTGGAAAAGGTTCGTGCCGGACAGCTTTCGCCGGTATTTTTTGGTTCGGCACTGACAAACTTTGGTGTAGAAACCTTTTTGCAGCATTTCCTGGATATGACAACATCTCCGCTGCCTCGTACATCCGGTGGCGAGGTGGTAGACCCATTCTCGGATGAATTTTCGGCATTTGTATTTAAGATTCAGGCAAATATGAATAAGGCCCATCGTGACCGAATTGCTTTTATGCGTATCTGCTCCGGTAAGTTTGAGGCAGGCATGGAAGTTATGCATGTGCAGGGTGGCAAAAAGATTCGTCTTGCACAGCCACAGCAGATGATGGCACAAGAGAGAAAACATGTCGAGGAGGCATATGCCGGTGATATTATCGGCGTTTTTGACCCGGGTATTTTCTCGATTGGAGATACATTGTATAAAGGAAAAACGCCGGTTCGCTTTGAAGGAATCCCAACATTTGCACCGGAGCATTTTGCAAGAGTCCGTCAGGTGGATACGATGAAGCGTAAACAGTTTATGAAAGGAATTTCACAGATTGCACAGGAAGGTGCGATTCAGATTTTTCAGGAATTTAATACCGGCATGGAAGAGATTATTGTGGGTGTTGTAGGCGTCCTGCAGTTTGAGGTGCTTCAGTACCGTTTGGAAAATGAGTATAATGTAGAAATCCGTATGGAACAGCTTCCGTATGAGCATGTACGCTGGATTGAAAATAAGGATATCGATGTAGCGGCACTTTCGGTTACGTCCGATACAAAGAAGGTAAAAGATCTGCATGACAGACCACTTCTTTTGTTTACCCATCCGTGGAGTGTTCAGACGGCGCTTGACCGAAATGAAGGGTTACAGTTAAGTGAATTTGGTGCGACAGAAGAATAGAATAAAAAAGGCGTTGGAATCGTAGTTGATCTCGAACGCCTTTTTCTATATTACTTATCAATTGTATTTATTGGAAAAGATTTAAGTCAATGGCATTTGCCATCACCTGATAGCCGTTATAAGGATGGATGCCATCATCTTTGTTTGTATATTTGGCTAATAAATTTTGCGGATTTGCCGGATCGGCAACGGCATTTTCAAAATCAATGATGCCATCTACGCCAGACTCGGATGAACGCATCCACAGATTAATAAGTTGTCTTACTTTTTCTGAATTTTCACTATAAAAACTGCTTGTGCCAAAAGGAAGGATTGGTGCACCATAAACTTTGATGTTGTTTTTGTGACAAGTTTCAATCATCTTTTGATATTCCGGCAAAAGCAAATTGTATTTGTCCGTATTTTGAAGCTTATCCAAATCATTGACGCCAAATAAAATTATACAGTAAGCAACACCGTCGTGTTCTAATAAATCACGGTTGAATCGGTCTTTTCCTGCATCCGTTGGGTACGAGCCGAGAATGGAATTTGAACCAATTCCCTCGTTTATAACAGATACATTTTCGGTTCCTTTATTTGCTTTTAACCGTTTGGCAAAGTAATCTCCCCAGCGAGTGTAGGAATCTGGTTTTTTGCCCAAGTAGGTGGCATCGGTGCCATAGCCATCGGTAATGGAATCACCAAAACAGACAACCGCTTTACTTCCATTTGCAGAGAGAAGAGATGCGTCTGCTAAAAAGAACCAGCTGGTTGTTTTCTTATAATTACTAAAAGTATTGGCTGAAACTTGATTACCGGAGACCTGGTAGGTTGTAGCACGGGCACCGCGGTGTCCGGTAATGTTTGTGGTCGGCGTTTCACCAAAAAAAGTGGAAATGGCTACATTTTCCAGTGCTTCTACGGGAAAATCAATAGCGTCAGTTTGAATTACCTTTCCTTTTGGAATAATAAAATTTTCTTTTCCTTCGAATGTTACGGTGGCATCTGTATCGGTGTTGATTTCAGGATTCGATGCCTTCACCTGCTTCGCTATGTGCATTGATTTAATCGTGACATCCCTTCCGCCATATTGGTTGCTTAAGCGGAAACGGATTTTACTTCCGGTTGTAGTTACTTTAATAACCTGTCTTACTGTAGAATCTTCTAAAGCAATTTGAGGCATTGCGTTGGATGTAACATCGCATTTTTCTTCTGCTGTACCCCAGGTAGTAACCCATGTCGGGGTAGGAGTGGCGGTTGGCACTGGAGTCAGTGTTATAGCGGGAGCCCTGTTTGGTGCCTGCGAAGGCGAAGCCGTACTGGATGGGACAGCCACATTTTTTTGTGGTGTAGCTTTTTTTGCAGCAAGAACTGTGATGCGGCAGGTAAGTTTACGGATTTTTTTCCCATGTTTGTAACGTGCAAGAAGTGTTGTCTTTCCCTTTTTTACTCCTTGAATAACAGCATATGGTTTTCCGGTTTTCTTTTGTTTTACAATTTTCGCAATTTTTTTGTTCCCTAATTTCCATGTAACTTTTGTTTTCTTTGCAATTTTTTTGATTGAAACCTTTGCTTTCTTTCCGGTATAAACCGAAACTTTTGTTTTGCTAAGTGCTGGCTTTTTTGCTGCATTAGCGGTAGTACCCGGAACTGTTTGTGACAGAGTGCTCATAAAAAGAGCCGTCAACAACAGAGGGGTGTAAATTTTTCGCTTCATAAATGCGATACCTCCATTTTTTTTCTTCATTGTACAATACCAATAAAGAATGTCAACGGCTCAGAGAACAATGCACCAATATATTCAATATTTATGCCATTTTATGCAAATATATCCGTATTATTTAATGTTTAATTTTTTTGCTGTAATCAGGTAAGTCAGTAAATAGAAGATGACTCCCAAAGCTCCATACAGGAGGCAGAACAGCAAAAGGACAACATGGACGGAGTCAATCACATCAGGGAATATCAGGACAAATGGGATTGCTAATAACGAAATAACAATCTGTAATCCCTGAGAAAGTCCAAGATAAGCGCCAATGCTTAATGCGATGCGGTGTGTCTGTACTAATTGTCCAATCATGATGGAAAGATACATCATTAAAATTGAAAACGAGAGGCTGATTAACATAAAAATCCCCAGTAAAATCAGTGCACTAAAATTACTCAAGTTAATTGTCTGCAAAACGAATCCAATGCCATGAATGATTTCTGACAGCGTAATTGGTGTAGCGATTAACACAACGATAAGTATAGAAATCAATGCAATTCCACAGGCGAGGATATACCACACAAAGGAAACCAGCCATTTGGCAAATAAAAGCTGGCCTGTTTTGGCGGGAAGGGTAAATGTTAAGTATGCTTCTTGGGAAGTCATGGTCTTATAAAAGCGTATGGCAATTAATACCTGAGTTACAATGAGCAGGCCAAACAGCAGCAGACAGTAACCTATGATGCCGCTTCCAAATACAAGAGAAAGAGCATCGGCTGTATTTTCATCATACGGTTGTGAGCCCAAAGACATCATCAAGCTGAAAATAGGTGTTAAAACAACGATGAATCCAAACATTGGAATAAATAAACGCATCGTATCTTTAAATTCGTGTTTAATTAATTTTTTTAGCATCGGAACACCTCCCGGAATAATGTATCGACCGACTTGCCCTGCTGTTCGCGGATATCATCTACGGATGACTGCAGGCGAATCTGGCCGTCCTGCAGGAAAATGACATCATCTAAAATGCTCTCAACATCAGAAATCAGATGTGTGGAAAGAAGCACAGAGGCATTTTCACTGTAGTTCGAAATAATCGTCTGTAATATGTAATCTCTGGTTGCCGGATCGACACCCCCGATAGGTTCATCCAGACAGTACAGATTTGCATTCCGGCTCATAGTCAGAATCAACTGGACTTTTTCCTGTGTTCCTTTCGACATATGTTTCAAACGCATATTTTCAACGATGTCTAATCGTTTTAACATTTCCTCGGCTTTGTTTTTGTCAAAATCTGCAAAAAAATCATTGTAATAGGAAAATAAGTCTGATATTTTCATCCATTTTGGGAAAATTGTCTGGTCCGGCAGATAGGAAATGTGCTGCTTAGTAATAACACCGGGATGCTCCCCTCCAATAAAAAGTTCGCCGGAACTTGGTGTGAGCAAACCATTTATTAATTTCAAAAAAGTGGTTTTTCCGCTTCCGTTTGGACCTAAAAGCCCAACTATTTTTCCGCATTCAATCGTTACATTTACATCTCGTAATGCCGGTTTAGGACCGAAATTTTTGCAGATGTGTTTTGATTCTAATAAAATCATAAATCCTCCTTCCTTTGCTTGCGCAGGCAGGCAATGCATTCTTCTTTTGAAAATCCTAATTTTGCAAGAGCCTGATAACAGTTTTCTACAATGCCGTCCGCTAATTCATCACGCATGGACCCAATCAGTGATGCATCACTTGTTACGGTTCGCCCATTTGTCCGGCTGCCAATCAAAAGCCCCTCCTGTTCAAGAGCTGCGAGTGCTTTCTGCATCGTATTTGGATTTACCGCAGCCTCAGTGGCAAGTTCCCTTACCGAGGGAAAACGCTCACCGGGGCGGTAGTGACCGGACAGAATCTGTAACTTAATCTGTTCTACCAATTGTATATATATGGGACGTTCCTTTGATAAATTCCAGGACATAGAAAACCTCCTTTCCATATATTAACTTAATAATTGTATCGCTGTATTAAGTGCGTAATACAATAATACAGCGGATGGATGAATATGTCAAGAGATGTTTGACATTTTGTGCTTCTGTTTTTTCTCGATAAATTATGAAGACACAAAAGTTGTACAAACAATCCCATAATTTTCAGAGAACTTACTTATTAGTTTTTGACAAAGGAGAAGATTATGCCAAATGTTCATTGCCGGTCTCTTTGGATTCCAGTAATTCCGTAGAAAAACTTTGTGACTTGTGGGTTTGAGTACGTCGGTATGTGGCGCTGGTAGTTTCAGTGCCCATACCGTTACGCACTCAATGAGCGAGAGCGCCCACGAGACACAAAATTTTTCTACGGAATTACTGAAACTAAAAAAAGTGGCAACGAACACTTGACACAAACTCGACATTTTTCGTCCTTTACTTTTCTTTTTTTTAGTGATAGAATAAAAACACGAATGAATAAATTTAAGGAGGACATTACAAAAATGGCTAGAGCAAAACAATCCATGGATGGTAATACCGCTGCAGCACACGTGGCATATGCCTATACAGAAGTAGCTGGTATCTATCCTATTACACCTTCGAGCCCGATGGCTGATTCCGTTGATCAGTGGTCAGCAGCAGGACAGAAGAACATTTTTGGCAGCAAAGTAAAAGTTGTTGAGATGGAATCTGAGGCCGGCGCCGCTGGTACTGTACACGGTTCTCTTGCAACAGGAGCTTTGACAACGACATTTACGGCTTCTCAGGGTCTTCTTCTTATGATCCCGAATATGTATAAAATCGCTGGTGAGATGTTGCCAAGCGTATTCCACGTATCCGCACGTACGGTGTCTACACATGCTTTGAATATTTTTGGTGATCATAGTGATGTATATGCTTGTCGTCAGACTGGTTTCGCTATGCTTGCTGAGACAAACCCACAGGAAGTTATGGACTTGAGTCCGGTTGCTCATTTGGCAGCTTTGGAAGGAAAAGTTCCATTCATTAACTTCTTTGATGGTTTCCGTACTTCCCATGAGATTCAGAAGATTGAGAAATGGGATTACGAAGATTTGAAAGAAATGTGCCCAATGGATGCTGTTGAAGCATTCCGTAAACATGCATTGAATCCGGAGCACCCAACTGCACGTGGTTCTCACGAGAATGGAGACGTATTCTTCCAGCATCGTGAAGCATGTAATAAGGCTTATGATGCACTTCCTGCTGTTGTAGAGAAGTACATGAACAAAGTAAATGAAAAACTCGGAACCGATTACGGTTTGTTTAACTACTATGGTGCACCGGATGCTGACCGCGTAATCATCGCTATGGGATCCATCTGTGACGTAGCAGAAGAAGTAATTGATTACTTGACAGCAAAGGGCGAGAAAGTTGGTCTTGTAAAAGTTCGTTTGTATCGTCCATGGTCTCCGGAAGCAATTCTTAAGGTAATTCCTAAGACTGCTAAGAAGATTGCTGTACTTGACCGTACAAAAGAGCCTGGTGCTCTTGGTGATCCGTTGTATCTGGATGTTGCAGCTACTCTTCGTGAGGCAGGTTTGAATGATATCATTCTTACCGGCGGACGTTATGGTCTTGGTTCCAAAGATACACCACCATCATCTGTATTCGCTGTATACAAAGAACTGGAGAAAGACGATCCAAAACCTCGTTTCACAATCGGTATTGTGGATGACGTAACAAACTTAAGTCTTCCGGAAGTGAAACCGGCTCCAATTACTTCTGCACCGGGAACAAAAGAGTGCAAGTTCTGGGGACTTGGTGGAGATGGTACTGTAGGTGCTAACAAAAACTCAACAAAGATTATCGGTGACCACACAGATAAATTTATCCAGGCATACTTCCAGTATGACTCAAAGAAAACAGGTGGTGTAACAATTTCCCATCTTCGTTTTGGTGATAATCCGATTAAGAGTCCTTACTACATCAACCAGGCTGACTTCGTAGCATGTCATAACCCGGCTTATGTAACACAGGGTATGAAGATGGCTCAGGATGTAAAACCGGGCGGTGTATTCATGATTAACTGCCAGTGGTCTGATGAAGAACTCGGACATCACTTGAACGCTGAAGCTAAGAAATATATTGCAGACAACAACATTCAGCTTTACACAATCAACGCGATTGATAAAGCAATTGAAATTGGTATGGGTAAACGTACTAACACAATTTTGCAGTCTGCATTCTTCAAACTTGCTGATGTAATGCCAATTGATGATGCGATTAAGTTCATGAAAGAAGCAGCTAAGAAATCTTACTCCAAAAAAGGTGATGCTGTCGTAGAAATGAACTACAAAGCAATCGATTGTGGTGTTGACGCAATTCATAAAGTAGAAGTACCTGAATCTTGGAAGAATCCGGAAGCAGATGCTCCTGCAAAAGAGAAGACCGGACGTCCGGAAGTTGTTAAGATGGTAAATGACCTTCTTGAGCCAATTTCTAAGATGGATGGTGACAGCCTTCCAGTATCTGCATTCGCAGGTAACCCGGATGGTCAGTTTGAGACTGGTGCTTCCGCATATGAGAAACGTGGTACAGCCGTTATGGTTCCTGTATGGAATCCGGATACATGTATCCAGTGTAACAACTGTGCATTTGTATGTTCTCACGCTACAATTCGTCCATTCCTCCTTTCTGAGGATGAGGTGAAAGCAGCACCTTCAAACATCAAACTTGCTGATACAAAGCCAAAAGCCGGCGAATATAAATTTGCAATGAGCGTATCTCCTCTGGATTGTATGGGATGTGGCGAGTGTATTACCGTATGTCCGAAAGCTGCTGATGAAGCCATCAAGATGGTACCTCAGGAGTCTCAGGCAGACGAGCAGCCGGTATTTGATTACTTGGTAGCTAACGTTGGTAAGAAAGACAGCGGATTTGCTGATACAACTCCAAAAGGAAGCCAGTTCAACCAGCCACTTCTCGAGTTCTCCGGAAGTTGTGCAGGATGTGCTGAAACATCTTATGCAAGACTTGTTACACAGCTCTTTGGTGAGCATATGTACATTTCAAATGCAACAGGATGTTCTTCTATCTGGGGTAACCCGGCAGCAACATCACCATATACAGTAAACAAAGATTCCAAGAAGGGACCGGCTTGGTCTAACTCCCTGTTCGAGGATAACGCAGAGCATGGTCTTGGAATGCACATTGGACAGAAATATCTTCGTGACCAGGCAATTGAATTGGTAGAAGAGATTGCTGCTTCCGATAAAGCATCGGCTGAATTTAAAGCTGCTGCTGCTAAATTCATTGAGACAAAAGATAATACAAGAGAGAACTCACCTGCTGCAGAAGCATTGATTGCTGAACTTGAAAAAGCTGCAAATGCAGGATGTGAGAAATCCAAAGAAGTTCTTGCTAAGAAAGATTACCTTGCTAAGAAGTCCGTATGGATCTTCGGTGGTGACGGTTGGGCATATGATATCGGATTTGGTGGTCTGGATCATGTACTTGCATCCGGCGAGAACGTAAACGTAATGGTATTCGATACGGAGATGTACTCCAATACTGGTGGTCAGGCATCCAAAGCTTCCAATATCGGTGAAGTTTGTCAGTTTGCTGCTGCCGGTAAAGAGATTGGCAAGAAGAGCCTTGCTGAAATCGCTATGAGTTATGGCTATGTATATGTAGCACAGATTGCACTTGGTGCTAATCCTGCTCAGGCTGTAAAAGCAATTGCTGAGGCAGAAGCTTATAACGGACCATCCCTGATTATCGGTTATGCTCCATGTGAGCTCCATGGTATCGCTAAGGGTGGTATGAACCACTGCCAGGATGAGATGAAGAAAGCTGTTAAGGCTGGATACTGGAATCTGTTCTCCTTCAACCCTGAGTTGAAAGCAGAAGGAAAGAATCCATTCACTCTGACATCCAAAGAGGGAGATGGTTCTTATCAGGACTTCTTGAACAACGAGGCTCGTTATACTCGTCTGATCAAGCCATTCCCAGAGCGTGCAGAAAGACTCTTCAAAGAGTCCGAAGAAGCAGCAAAAGCTCGTTTCGAGCATTTGCAGAAGCTTGTTGAGCTTTACAAATAAGAATTTGAAATTTTCTGTTTATCGAAAATTTTTGAAAAAGGGGACCATCTCAACAGATGGTCTCCTTTTTACATAAAAAGTATGATTCAAAAAAAAGGGGAAACAATAAAAAAGTGAAAAAGTGACACATTATTTTGATATATTAGGGGCTATCAAGGGTTAACTGAAAGGACGAGAGAAAATGAAAAGAAAATGGAAATTATGGATGATAGCATTTGTATTATTTGTTATGACAGATATAATGATGCAGAGCAATCAAGCAGAGGCAAAAAAAAGAACATTTACGGTGAGTTCCAAAACGATACCATGTAGTTCATCTTATCGGCAGAAACCGTATTATAATAAAAAAACAAAACAGTATTATATGATAAACTCCTATATGAGGCGTTTATCGACAACAGGCGGAACGCTGAAATTAAAAAAAGGAACATATAAAATTCCAGGTACAATTTATGTACCGTCTAATGTTAAAATTGTCTGTGCAAATGGTGTTAAAATCAAAAAAACAAAAGCAACAGGAACAAAGAAAGTAAAATCAACTAAATTTTTGTTCCAAATGATTTCGGAGGAAAAGGCATCGGGAAAACAAAATACAGGAAAATATGCGGCATCAAAAAATGCATCCATTCAGGGAAATGGGAAAGTGATTTTTGATATGGGAAATGTGAATGGAGCAACGGCGGTTTTTGTTGGTCATGCATCCGGTATTACTGTGAGTGGTGTGAGATTTCGAAACAAAAAAGGCGGCAGTTATATTTGGATTGAAGGTTCTAAAAATATTTCTGTCCGGCAATGTGTCTTTGAACGAAAAAAAGATGTGTCCGGTTTGAAAAATCGAATGGCTGTAAGGCTTGAAACAAGCAATCAGACAACATCGGATTTTTCTGGTAAATGGTACAAAAAAGACAATACTGTGAACAAAAAAGTAAAGATTGAGAACAATCAATTTCTGGGGGCGGATGTTGGCATTGGTACGACGAAATCGGTTGTATTAGAAAAAAATAAGCAAACAAAAGAATATTATCAGAAAAGCATTACCATTGCAGCAAACACATTTACAAATACCAGAAAGGCTCCGATATATGCTGTCTTGTGGAAGAAGCCGACAATAAAAAAGAATGTAGTGAAAAGAAATGGGGCGGAGAAACGTGCCAGTGCGGGAATGTTTGGGTTTGGAGTAGAAGAACCATCCTTTACTGCAAATCAAATTAGCGGGTGTTCTTATGCTGTGAAATTTGATAGAGCAAAAAATAGTGGGAAAGGGAAAAAATTTCCTTCCGTTATGTCTGTGATAGGAGTAACTGCGGCGAATAAAATAGCGGCTACAAAAGTAGATGATTTGAGCCATTATTATGTGCCAAATGAAACGGCGAGAATTCTTTATTTTCGCAATAGAACGGAAAAAAATTTTACGATTACGACAGCTACAGAACCGTATCAGGAAAAATACACGGATGCCTCTGATTATACAAAGCGGAAAGTGTATTATACACTTATGTCTTATATGGAACAGCTTGAGTATGCCGGTGGTGGAACAATTACTGTCAAGGCCGGCAATTATGAGGTAACTAATAATATCTGTATTCCATCCAATGTGACGATACGGATGGAAAATGGGGTGACATTTACGAAAAAAGGAACGACAGCAACCGATATTTGTTATGCCAAATCTATTTTTACCATTGTGCCGCCATCAAAAGATGGTACGGTTAAGACAATTTCCGGTTACAATGGTTCACATGATGTGAAAATTATAGGAACGGGAATGGTTCGCATGAATTGTGCGAATGTGAAAAACTGTATGGCGCTTGTTATGGGGCATGCAAGAAATATAACAATCGAGGGCATTACATTTCAAAACGAATATGGTTCGCATTTTATGGAATTAAATTCTTCTTGCAATGTAACGATTGAAAAGTGTACATTTGAAGGATTCAAGGTGTTGGATAAAAAAAGTTATAAGGAATGCATCAATGTGGATGGCACCGATTTGAATACTGACGGATTTAATTATGATTGGTCGGCTCATGATAAGACAATTTGTAAAAATATTTTAATACAGAACACTACCTTTAAAAATATTGGAACTGCGATTGGTAGTCATACGTATTCTGCGAACGGCCAGACACAGCTTTATCATGAAAATGTTAGAATTTTAAATAATACATTTGACGGTACCTATAATGCAGCAATTCGTGCATTAAATTGGAAAGATACCGTGATTTCAGGAAATTCATTTTTACGGCTTCAGGTATTAGAAGATGGCGTGTTAAATGCAAATGGAAATCAAACAAAATACGTGGCACTTCTTTTGCGAGGTGTGGTAAATCCAACGGTGACTGGAAATGTATTTGAGGATTGTAAGTATTATCCGATTCGTGTTGTGATGCGTGATTCAGCTACCGTTGACGGAGCTGTGAAAGCGGGATATGGTGACACGATATCTTCTGTCTCGGATGTAAATTGGAGTGCGATGCAGAAAAATACAGTAACAAACGTTGCGGAAAAATATCAAAAAATTGTTGTGCGCGAAAATAATGACCAGTCAGACTCAGATGCAGAGAAAAAAGCGTTTTTGCAGTAATTGACAAGCCGGCGGTGTTACGCTATAATTAAATGATGTTAAATTCGTAGGAGGTAAGACCATGGCTGAAACAAAGAAAAACATTTTGACGTATGAAGGTTTGAAAGCGTTAGAGGACGAACTTCATGAATTGAAGGTAAATCGTCGGCGTGAGGTTGCTCAGAAAATCAAAGAAGCACGTGAGCAGGGTGACTTGTCCGAGAACGCAGAATATGATGCAGCGAAAGAAGAACAGCGCGACATCGAGCTTCGTATTGAAGAGATTGATAAAATTTTGAAAAATGCAGAGGTTGTTGATGACAATGACGGCGATTCGAGCGTAATCAATGTTGGCTGTACAGTAACCATCAAAGATTTGGAATTTAATGAAGAAATGGAATATAAAATTGTGGGTTCCACTGAAGCAGATAGTTTGAAAGGTAAAATTTCAAATGAGTCACCGGTTGGTAAAGCTTTGATTGGCGCACAGAAAGGTGAGACAGTAGAGGTAGAGACACCTGCTGGTATCATTAAGTACGAAATTTTGGATTTCCGTAAGAACTAGAAGAAATAGAGAAGTGAGGATTAAAAAGTGGCAGAAGATATTAATCAGTTGTTAAAAGTTAGAAGAGAGAAATTGCAGAATCTTCAGGAGGCGGGAAAAGATCCTTTCAAAATCACAAAATGTGATGTAACCCATCACTCCATGGAGATTAAAAATAACTATGAAGAATTAGAAGGAAAGACTGTGACAATTGCAGGACGTATGATGTTTAAGCGTGTCATGGGAAAAGCTTCTTTTTGTAATACGAGAGATTTAGAGGGTGATATCCAGGCTTATGTGGCAAGAGATAACATCGGCGAAGATTCCTATAAGGATTTCAAAAAATACGATGTGGGTGACCTTCTTTGTATTACCGGTGAAGTGTTCAAAACAAAAACCGGTGAAATTTCGATTCATGCATCGAATGTTACATTGCTGTCAAAGAGTCTGCAGATTCTTCCTGAGAAATTCCATGGTTTGACTGATACAGATGTACGTTATCGTCAGCGTTATGTGGATTTGATTATGAATGCGGAAGTAAAGGATACGTTTATCAAACGTTCCCGCATCATCAGCACCATTCGTAAGTATCTCGATGGCGAAGGATTTATGGAAGTGGAGACCCCGATGCTTGTGGCTAATGCCGGCGGTGCAGCAGCACGTCCCTTTGAGACACATTTTAATGCACTTGATGAGGATTTTAAACTCCGCATTTCCCTTGAATTATATTTGAAACGCCTGATTGTCGGCGGAATGGAAAAGGTTTATGAGATTGGCCGTGTATTCCGTAACGAGGGACTTGACACCAGACATAACCCGGAATTTACTTTGATGGAATTGTATCAGGCATACACCGATTACCACGGCATGATGGATTTGACAGAAAATCTGTACCGCTATGTGGCACAGGAAGTTCTGGGCACAACAAAGATTACTTATAACGGAATTGAGATGGACCTTGGCAAGCCGTTTGAGCGCTTGACGATGGTGGATGCCGTTAAGAAATACGCAGACGTTGATTTCAACGAGATTTCCACATTGGAAGAGGCACAGGCAATTGCTAAAGAAAAAGGCATTGAATTTGAGCCACACCATAAAAAAGGTGATATCTTGAATCTCTTCTTCGAAGAGTTCGTTGAGGAGCACTTGATTCAGCCAACCTTTATCATGGATCATCCGATTGAGATTTCTCCATTGACAAAGAAAAAGCCGGATAATCCGGATTATGTAGAGCGTTTTGAGTTCTTCATGAATGGCTGGGAGATGGCAAATGCGTACTCCGAGTTAAATGATCCGATTGACCAGCGCGAGCGTTTCAAAGCACAGGAAGAACTTCTTGCACTTGGTGATGAGGAAGCAAATACAACAGACGAAGATTTCTTGAACGCACTTGAAATCGGTATGCCGCCAACCGGAGGAATCGGTTTTGGTATTGACCGTATGTGTATGTTGCTTACGGACAGCGCAGCGATTCGTGATGTGCTGTTGTTCCCGACAATGAAGAGCTTGGATAAATAAACCTAGTGTTTATGCGGGGTTGAGG
>ERZ791930.320-NODE-320-length-40478-cov-6.253024_pt1 | contig 40478 bp, 34 predicted proteins | sample MGYA00510128_ERZ791930 | MGnify/ENA primary metagenome ERZ791930 (study PRJEB30046, sample SAMN00792057) | human gut metagenome | study: EMG produced TPA metagenomics assembly of the A metagenome-wide association study of gut microbiota in type 2... | reverse complement strand
CAGCAGCGCCGCGCCCCGGTAAAAGGCGCTGCCCGCCACCGCCAGCACGCTGCCAAAGCTGCCCTTGTGGCTGTCCCGGACACGGGGCGGAATGCTTTGCCAGACAAATTCTTTGGTGATTTCCACAGCCATCGGTGCACCTCCAAAAAACGATTTTTAATGCCCTCCGCGTTGCTCTGGGCATTCTCAGTGGAATAAATCTTTTATTTTTAGGATAGCTGAACGCCTGCAGGCGTTCAGCTATCCTATTTTCACAGGAAAAGCGCTCGACACGCAGCAGTTCGCTTCAAATCAGACGATTTAGAACGTCCTCCGCGCTGCTCTGGGCATTTTTAGCGGAATAAATATTTTAAGATCGTCGGTTTGGAAAATCCGCGGATTTTCCAAACCGACTTTTTCACAAGAGAGGAATTTTTCGGAGCGGCCTTTACGCCTGCCCCTGCACAAGGGAGCGGATCTGTTTTTCCACGTTCTGCACTTCTTCGTGGAACATCCGGGCGGACACACGCAGTGCGCCGTGGCCAAGGATGATGACCTGCTCCATGCCGTCCGAGGTCGCCACGCGGACGCGGCGGCTCTTGCCGATTTCATGGGTGACCCGCTCGATGAACATATCGGCGGTCTCCGCCTCCTTGGTGTAGACCACATGGATGTTGTGGTACTGCTCAATGGCGCCGGGGCTGCCGGGTACGCGGTAGGCATCGAATACCAAAATGAGCACGCATTTCTGGTAGCCCTGATAGTTGCACAGGATGTCCATCAGCCGACGGCGGGCAGCGTCCAAGCTTTCCTTTGCCAGTGCATTCAGCTCGTCCCACGCAAAAATGATGTTGTAGCCGTCCACCAGCAGATACTCCGGGGCAATTTCCCATTGCTCAGCGGCAAAATCCGGGCGGTCAGTCTTTTGCACCGGGCGGAACGCCGCCAGCGGGTCGCGCTTGATAGGCCCATAGGTGCGCTCAAAAATTTTGAGCAGCTCGGCATCCTCCTCCAGTGTGGCGCGGTAGGCCATGGCGCGGCGCTGGGGTGCAGCCTGCACCTCCGCGCGGGCGGGCTTTGCCTTGCCCCAGCCACTTTCAACGTGCATGTGGCTGCGCACCTCGCTCCACGGCACCACAAAGCCTGCACCGTGGGCGCAGAACACGGAATCGGCGGGATTCTCCAGATCATGCTCCGGCTGGTAGCCGATTTCTGCAATGACCTGCTGCGCGTTGTGGCAGGGGCGGTAGCCATCCAGCGTCAGGCTCAGCCGTCCCCTGCCCCGGGTGTAGCTGACTACCTCCATAGGGTAGCTGCGCATGGTGGATACCGGCGCAAAGCCGGTCAGGGTGGCGGTCTCCGCACCGCTTTCCGGCGGGTCAAAGCTGCCCTCCATGCGCTGGATATCACTCATGGCGCGGCCAATATTCTCCACCGGCACTTCCAACCGAAAGGCATACCACGGCTCTAACAGCTGGCTTTTTGCCAGCATCAGCCCCTGCCGCACGGCGCGGTAGGTGGCCTGTCGGAAATCGCCGCCCTCAGTGTGCTTCAGGTGCGCTTTGCCGGCAAGCAGGGTGATCTTTACATCGGTCAGCGGTGCACCGGTCAGAACGCCAAGGTGCTGTTTTTCTTCCAGATGGGTCAAAACCAGCCGCTGCCAGTTTTTGTCCAGCACCTCTTCCCGGCAGTCGGCGGCGAACTGCATCCCGCTGCCCCGGGGCAGCGGTTCCAGCAGCAGATGCACCTCGGCATAGTGGCGCAACGGCTCGTAGTGGCCTACGCCCTCCATGGGCTCGGTAATGGTCTCCTTATACAAAATGCCGCCCGGGCCAAAAGATACTTCCAACCCGAACCGCTCTGCCAGCAGGCTGCGCAGCACTTCCAGCTGCACCTCACCCATCAGCTGCACATGGATCTCGGCCAAGGTCTCGTTCCACACCACATGGAGCTGGGGTTCTTCCTCCTCCAGCCGGTGCAGCTTGCCCAGCGCGGCGTGCACGTCTGCGCCCTCCGGCAGCAGCACCTGATAGCTGAGCACCGGCTCCAGAACCGGCACATCGCTGTCCCGCTCTGCCCCAAGCCCGGTGCCGGGCTTTGCATGGGTCAGGCCGGTCACGGCGCATACCTGTCCCGGGCCGACCGCCTCGGTCAAGGTATACTTTGCGCCGGAGTACAGCCGCAGCTGATTTGCCTTTTCTGCCCACGGCTCGCCGTCCGCTTCGCCGCTAAGCAGGGCTTTTACCTTCAGCTCCCCGCCGGTGACCCGCAGCCATGTCAGGCGTGCGCCTTGCTCATCCTGCGATACCTTGAACACCCTTGCGCCAAAGGCCTGCAGTGCCGGGGCGGGGCGGGTGTAGCGGTCCAGCCCGTCCAGAAGGGCATCCACTCCGTCCAGCCGCAGCGCCGCCCCGAACCAGCACGGAAAAACGTGCCGGCGGCTGACTGCCGGGATGATATCCGCATCGGACAAAGTGCCTGCGTTCAGCATTTTTTCCATCAGCTGCTCATCACACAGCGCCAGCGCCTCGTTGCGGGCGGCAGGCTCTGCACCAAAATCCACAAAGCCCTCGCCAAGACGGTGGTTCAACTGGCTGAGCAGCTGCTCCTGGGTCATGCCGGGCAGGTCCATCTTGTTCACAAACACAAAGGTGGGCACATGGTAGCGCCGCAGCAACCGCCACAGCGTTTCGGTATGGCTCTGCACGCCGTCCGTTCCGCTGACCACCAGCACGGCATAGTCCAGCACCTGCAGGGTACGCTCAGTCTCGGTGGAAAAATCCACATGGCCGGGGGTATCCAGCAGGGTGATATCCGTACTGCCCGCCGTAAGCAGCGCCTGCTTGGAAAAGATGGTGATGCCGCGCGCTTTTTCCAGACTGTCAGTGTCCAGAAAAGCGTCCCCGTGGTCCACCCGGCCCAACTTGCGGATGGCACCGGCGCGGTAGAGCATAGCCTCGGAGAGGGTGGTCTTGCCGGAGTCCACATGGGCCAGAATGCCCAGTACGATCTGTTTTTGCGTTATTTCCATGCGCTGCTCCTACAGGAGGCCGTTTTCATAAGCATTGCACCCCGCTTACAAAAACAGCTTCCAAAAATATTTTCCTGTTTATTGTAGCACGCTTTGGCGGGAAAAGGAAGTTTTCCGGTACAAATCCCTCAGGCAAAAAGCAGCACCGGACAGAACGCGGTCTGCCCGGTGCATTTTTCTTAAAAAAGGTCCAGCATATTGTCCAGATAGATTGCTTCCCGCACCTGCAGTTGGTATTCCGGTTTTATCATGTAGTAAAGCAGAAATTCCAGCACCAGTGCACTGCCCAGACCTCTGCCCTCTATCTTGAAGTGGGAAAAGCCTGCGGGCAGGTACCGCTGCCGGATATCCTTCACCCCAATGAACCCGGGGCTGCGCATCGCCTTGGAAAAGCGGTAGCCCCCGGCGGCATCCGGGGCTGCGCAGCGGTGGTCCGGGCAATCCTCGCCCAGATTCTGGCGGCTGACCGTTTCATAGCAGCGTTTGCGCTCGGTGCAGCCGAACCAGCAGCACTCGTTGCACAAAAACTCCACCTTGGCCTTTTGCTCCGGCGGCAGGGTACGCAGCTGCTCCAGCGCCGGGTTCAGCCGGAAATCCGGTACCACATACCGGAACTGCGGCTTTTCCAGCTCCTGCCGCAAAAGCGTGAAATCCGTGAGCACCTTTGTGGTGGAGGACACCAGATACAGCTCCGGCCAGCGCTGCTGCAGATAGTCCGCCAGCAGGTCAGAATGGACGATAACGCCGTTCTGTGCCCCGCCCTCCTTGGCAAACTGCTCGCACAGGGCATTGCACTGCGGGTCGGCAAGGTGCCCCGCCTGCAGCAGGGAGTTGCTGAAGGTCAGCCGCCCGGAAATGCCGTATTCCCGCAATAGCGCCAGCACCTCGCGCGCAGTTGCCCCGCCGCAGGAGATGCGTCCCCCGCCCCAGATGCAGCCCGCCGGTGCACCGTAGACAGAGCCGATGGCGCACCAATCGTAAAAATATTCCCGGTGTTCCCGGTACAGCGGCAAAAAGCGGCGGTACAGCTCGTAAAACTCAAACAGGCCGGGCAGATGATAATAGGCAACTGCGGGCTTTTCCATAGCGGTTCCTTTCCTTCAAGCGGGCACTTCTGCGGTTTTCAGATGGCGCTTTCCGTTGCGACCCTTCTCGTGAAAATGCGTTTGGAGCGCCCCGCAGGGCGCGACAAACGCAAAATGTAAATAAGCTTTCCGCTGAAGATGGCCAGAGCAGCGCGGAGGCCATTTCAAATCGTCAACTTGCCAAAAAGGCTGCTGCACAAAACCGTACAGCAGCCTTTTTTGTTGTGTTTTGCCGCTGTTACACGGTAGCGCCGACCTGAGGGGCACCCCCGGCAAGCTGTTCTGCCGTAAGCGGCTGGGCTTCCACGGGGGCGTTCAGCCGCTCCTTGGCCACAGCCAGCATCAGCTTGATGCGGTTTTCCTGATTGACGCGGGTGGCGCTGGGGTCGTAGTCGATGGGGGTGATATTGGCGCTGGGGTACAGCGCACGGATCTTGTTCACCATACCCTTGCCCACGATGTGGTTGGGCAGGCAGCCAAAGGGCTGCGCACACACGATGTTACCGTAGCCGCCCTGCACCAGCTCGATCATCTCGGCGGTCAGCAGCCAGCCCTCGCCCATTTTTGCACCCAGCGAGATGATGCCCTTGGGCTTTTCCACCAACTCCTTGAAGGGGCCCGGTGCGTAGAAGCCGGCGTCTGTTTCAGCCTTGAGCATGGCACGCTCCACGCTGTCCAGCCAGTTGAGCAGCTGATCCGTGCCCAGTTTTACAGCCAGATTGCCACCGTACAGCACATGATCCTCGCCCATGTTGAAGGCGCAGTACTGCACAAAGCCCATCAGGCCGGGGAAGTTTACCTCGCAGTCCTGACTTTCCAAAAACTTTTGCAGGTCGTTGTTGCCCAGCGGGCTGTATTTAACATAGATCTCGCCTACAACGCCCACCTTGACCTTGGGCACCCGGGTGACCGGGATGGCGGCAAAGTCCTTGGCGATGAGGGGGAAGGTGTGCTTCATTTCCCGGGAAGTAAAGCCCTTGCCCGCCAGCAGTACCCGGCCAAAACGGGCGACCCAGCGGTCCACCATGCGGTCGGCAGCGCCCTTTTCGTTCTCATAGGGGGCTACCTGATTGCGCAGCGCACACAGCATATCGCCGTAGAAGATGCAGGCCACGAATTTGCGCACCAGAGGGAGGGTCATCTGGAAGCCGCTGTCCTTTTCCAGACCGGAAAAGTTCAGGCTGGCCACCGGGATCTGCGGGTAACCGGCCTTGACCAGCGCCTTGCGCAGCAGATGGATATAGTTGGAGGCACGGCAGCCGCCGCCTGTCTGGGTGATCAGCAGGGCGGTGTGCTCCAGATCATATTTACCGCTGTTCAGCGCATCCAGGAACTGGCCGATGACCAGCAGCGCCGGGTAGCAGGTATCGTTGTGGACATACTTCAGCCCCAGCTGTGCCACGGCACTGCCGCAGTTGCCCAGCAGCTCACACTTATAGCCCTCGCAGCGCAGTGCGTACTCCATAAGCCGGAACTGGGTAACAGCCATGTTGGGGATAAGGATGGTGTGGGTCTTTTTCATCTCCGGGGTAAATTTGGGATAATTATATTCCATAGGTTCCTCCTATGTTGCTTTCTGCAAGACCATTCCGCAAAACTTCCCCCGGTCGGGGGAAGTTTTGCGCTATCTCGGTTTTACTCTGCCTTTTCTGCGGCGGCCTCGTCCCGCTCGTCCAGTGCGGCAAACAGGCTGCGCAGGCGGATATTCACCGCACCAAGGTTGGTGATCTCGTCGATCTTCAGCTGGGTATACAGCTTGTTGCCCTGCTGCAGGATCTCGCGGGTCTCGTCGGTGGTAATGGCATCCACGCCGCAGCCGAAGGACACCAGCTGCACAAGGTCCATATCCTTCTGGGTAGTGCAGTACTTGGCAGCGGCATACAGGCGGCTGTGGTAGGTCCACTGGTTCAGCACGCTGGTGGGGAACTTTTGCACCCGGTTGGAGATGCTGTCCTCGGTGACCACCGCAGCCCCGTGACGGGTGATCAGGTGGTCGATGCCGTGGTTGACCTCCGGATCTACATGGTAGGGGCGTCCTGCCAGCACGATGATACGCTTGCCCTGACGGCGTGCTTCATCAATGATCTCGCTGCCCTTTACCCGGATCTTTGCCATGTGCGCCTCGTACTCCGCGTAGGCAGCATCGGCTGCAGCCTGCACCTCTTTTTCAGAGATACCGCCAAAGTACTTGGGCAGCACCTGTTTTGCCATCTTGTGCACAAAGTCCTTCGGGCGGTGGATGCCCACATAATCACAGATGAACTTTTTGCCCTCCAGCTCCGGGCAGTTGCCTGCCAGCACCTCCGGGTAGTAGGCCACCACCGGGCAGTTATAGTGGTTGTCGCCCAAGCCCTCGTCCACGTTGTAGGTCAGGCAGGGGTAGAAGATGGCATCCAGCTCCATCTGGCTCAGTGCCTTGATGTGGCCGTGGCTCAGCTTTGCCGGGAAGCAGGCGGTGTCACTGGGGATGGTTGCCTGTCCGGCCAGATACAGCCCGCGGGTAGACACCGGGCTGGTGTGCACCGCAAAGCCAAGGCTCGTCCAGAAGGCGTACCAGAAGGGCAGCAGCTCGTAGAAGCCCAGACACAGCGGAATGCCGATGGAGCCGCGCTTGCCGGGCACAGGCTTGTAGCTTGCAAGCAGCTGCTGCTTGTAGGCGTACAGGTTCAGGCTGTTATCCTCGCTTTTGCCGGTAACGGGCTTATCGCAGCGGTTGCCGGAGATGAACTTGCGGCCATCGGCGAAGGTGTTGACGGTCAGCTGGCAATGGTTGCCGCAGCCGCCGCACTTGACGCTGACTACCTGCTGTGCAAAGTTTTCCAGCTCCTGCTTGTCCATCATAGAAGAAGCGGTCTGGTTATTTTTATGGCTCCGGCGCAGGCCATACAGCGCAGCGCCGTAAGCGCCCATCAGACCGGCGATGTCCGGCCGGATGACCTCCACACCCATCTCCTTTTCAAAGGCGCGGAGCACGGCCTCATTATAAAAAGTACCGCCCTGCACCACGATCTTGCGGCCCAGTTCTTCCGGGCTGGAGGCACGGATCACCTTGTACAGCGCGTTCTTGACCACGCTGATGGACAGACCCGCCGAGATATTCTCGATGCTGGCACCATCCTTCTGCGCCTGCTTGACCGAGCTGTTCATGAACACGGTGCAGCGGCTGCCCAGATCCACCGGGCGGTCTGCGAACAGCCCCAGTGCAGCAAACTCCTTGACGTCGTAACCAAGTGCCTGCGCAAAGGTCTGCAAAAAGCTGCCGCAGCCGGAGGAGCAGGCCTCGTTCAGGAAGATATTGCTGATGGCACCATCCTCGATCTTGAAGCACTTCATATCCTGCCCGCCGATATCAATGATGAAATCCACGTCCGGCATAAAGTACTTGGCAGCAGTAAAGTGCGCCACCGTTTCTACCAGACCGTAATCGCAGCGGAAGGCGTTCTTTACCAGCTCCTCGCCGTAGCCGGTGGTGGTAACGCTGGCCACCTGCAGCCCCGGATGCTCCTTGTAGATCTTGAGCAGCTGCTCCCGGATGAGGGGCAGCGGATTGCCAAGGTTGGGCTGATAGTTCGTGTACAAGATCTGGCTCTTTTCATCCACCACCACCAGCTTGACGGTGGTAGAACCGGAGTCGATACCAATATGCACCGGCCCGCAGTGGGCACCAAAGGCCACGCGGGGCACGCTGTGGGACATATGCCGTGCATGGAAAGCCTCGTACTCCTCCTTGCTGGCAAACAGCGGCGGCTCGCTGGCGTAGGTTGCGGTGGCGGCGTACTTGTCCAGTGCGGTGGCCACCTCGGTGAGTACAAATTCCTTATCGGCATACAGGGCAGCGCCCAGTGCCACATACAGCAGGCTGTTTTCCGGGCAGATGCCAGTCACGTTCAGCGCCTCATCAAAGCTTTTGCGCAGCACGGTGCTGAAGGTGAGTGGCCCGCCCAGATAGAGGATATTGCCCTTGATGGGGCGGCCCTGTGCCAGACCTGCGATAGTCTGGTTGACCACGGCCTTATAGATGCTGGCGGCAATATCCTCGGTGCGGGCGCCCTGATTGATCAAAGGCTGCACATCGCTTTTGGCAAACACGCCGCAGCGGCTGGCGATGGTATAGGTGCGCTGCGCCTGCTCAGCCGCCTTGTTCATCTCCTCGGCGCTCATCTTCAGCAGGGTGGCCATCTGGTCGATGAAAGCACCGGTGCCGCCGGCACAGCTGCCGTTCATGCGCACCTCGGTGCCGTTGGTCAAAAACAGGATCTTGGCATCCTCGCCGCCCAGCTCGATCACGCAATCCGTCTTTGGCATAAAGCGCTTGACCGCCACGCGGGTGGAGAACACCTCCTGCACAAAAGGCACGCCGCAGCTGTCCGCCAAGCCCATACCGGCCGAGCCGGAAATGCTGAGCAGCGCCTTGCTGCCATGCAGCTGCTCGGCATCAATGCGCCGCAGCAGCTCCTGCGCCTTTTCCAGAATATGGCTATAGTGTCGTTCGTATGTAGAATACAGCAGTTCATCATGCTCGCCCAGCACCACGCATTTGATGGTGGTGCTGCCGATGTCAAGACCTACTTTCACCTTGTTTTCCCTCCTAAGGACAAATAACCGGAGCATAACGCCCCGGCTGCCATGGCAAACAGCCGTTTGCAGCAAAGAGCTGCAGCGGCTGCTTTCTCTTTTCGGCAGCCCGCATCGCGCAGCTACGCCTTTTTTAAGCAGCACACGCTGCAAAAAACGCAGCAGATGCGTTCTTGCATACATTATCATTATAATGCAATTGCGGGCCGCATTCAATCCGTGGCGTCTATTTTACACGAAAAAAATAGTATTTTTTACTCAGAAAGCTGAATTTTTTGTGAACAAGTGGCGGTTTTATACGCAAAAAAGCTGCCGCACAAAACGCTGTGCAGCAGCTCTCTCACATCTTCTGATATCAAAGCAGCAGCTCTTCCGGGTCGCCGCGCTCCGGCATGGTGCGCATCTCCCGCACCAGCATGGCACGCAGATGATACCGCCGCTGTTCCCGCTCGGTCTCCGTGTCGGCACGCAGCTCCACTGTACTGTCGGGGCGGTCGTCTGCGGTGTGCAGCGGAATACTTACCACAGCCTTCGTTCCTTTTTGGGGGGCAGACTCCAGCTGCAGGCTCCAGCCCATCCGGCGGCAGCACTCCTGACAGAGCACCAGCCCCAGCTGCGCCCCGCCCAGAAAGCTGCGGCGGTTTTCCAGCGCTGCCTGTGCATCCTCGCCGGGCATACCGCAGCCGGCATCCGCAAACGTCAGCTTCCAGTCGCTTTCGGTGCGGCACAGCGTGATATCGACGCTGCCACCCTCCCGGCTTGCGCGCAGCGCATTGGAGAGCAGATGCAGGCACAGCAGCTCCGCATCGCTGCGGTCTGCCATCACGCAACAGGTGGTATGGCTGCCGTAGTCCAGCCGGATATCCACCCCCAGCTGCGCCCGGATCATATCGGCCTGCGCCGCCACCTGCTGCAAAAGCTCGCACAGGTCCATGGGGTACAGCTGCGGCTTTTTATCCGCACGCAAAAACTCCAGCAGCGTCATGGCCTCGCTGAGGGTGCGGTCCAGCTGCGCGGCAGCGGCGTTGATATCCACTACCGCCTGCCGGGCAGGCTCGTCCGCACCGGTGCTGCCAAAATGCTGTTCCAGATATTCACAGTTGCGCCCGATCAACGCCAGCGAACGGAAGCAGACCTCCTCGATCCGCTTCTGCTGATCTGCCGTAATAGACCGCGTTTCTGTCCTTTCCTGCTCCATTGCTCTGCCTCCCCGGGCGATGCTATTTTTTCAGGGGAACACCACAGTGTTCCGGGTACCGCAGCTGTGCACAAACCTTACGGACGCCGGTCACGCGGCGAGACTCCGGCTTTTTGCCGCAACACAACATCCCTGACCGCGTAGATCAGCTTACCGGTGGTGGGCTTGCCGCTGCCCAGCCTTGTATCGGCCTTAAAAGCCAGCCACGCAGGGGTCGGCTTTTCCTCCAGTTGATCCACCATCCGGCGGATGCCGCTTTCCACGGCAGTCACCGAGGTTTCAAACTGCTCGCTTACCGCCTGCAATATCTCCTTGCGGATCGCCAGCTTCTGGCTGGTGCTGCATACAATGCTGACCGCGTGGGAAAGATATGCGGCGTTGATATCCCCTTGCGGGATATCCCAAGCCTCATACAGCCAGTTGCACAGCTGCTCCGTTTGCCGGCTCTGTTGCCCGGGCATCCGGTAGAGCTGCCACAGCAGCTTTTTCAGCTCCGTGCCCTCTACGCAGTAATAACCATCGCGGATCTTTTGCAGCGCCGCGCCGCAGTTGCGGCCATGGCTCTGTACCAGCAGCACCGGCCGTTCCTTCAGCTGGTACAGCCGGCTGACAAACTGCTCTTCAGACATATCCGGCAGCTCGCTGCAAAGCACCACGGCGTCGTAATGCACGCCCTGCTGCAGCTGCGCAAACAGCTTTTCTCCGCTGCAAAAACAGGTGCAGGCAAGGGGAGCCGTGCCCTGCTCCTGCAGATAGCGCTTCTGGACACGCAGCTCCTTCAGATCATAGCTTGCAAGGGCGACTTGCAGTTGGGCTGTCTGCTCACTGTTCACGCAACGCGCCGCCTTTCCCCCTTGCCGAACCGGTGACTGTCAGGTCCGCAATCGTATCCTGCCAGATCTCCGGCTGAACCCCATTTTCACACAGGTAACGCAAAAGTCTGTAACAGAACTCCGGCGCTGCCGCAACACGCTGGCTGGCTATCCGCTGTCGGCTGCCGATCCGGTACAAGGTCAGCCGGCAGTCCTGTGTTCCCTCCACCTCCATGGTATACACCAGCGTATACGCCTGCTGCAAGCCATCAATGGCAGAGTACTGCCGGATCATGGGTGAAAATGTGCGTTCCATTTCAGTTCCTCCTTACTACAAGGGCTATGCTTTTTTACCTTGTTTATACCTTGCTATTGTATGGAGCAGGAGGAGCCGTTACAATCCTAAAGAAGTGTTGTTACGACAGTTTTTGCGGAAACACCGTCGTTTTCCGCTCCGGCATTTCCCCCGCGGCGCATGCTGTGCGCCGCAATGAACTTTGCTGTCTTTTCTAGAATAACACGTTCTGCCTGTAAATTCAACCGGTATCTTTTACCTCTTTTTCCTTTTTTATTATCTGCGCAGGGTCAAACGCCGCCTTTCCCATTCCGGCCCGGCATTGTCATGATTTATTCACAAGATTTTGTTATACTTAAGTGTATATTGTCTGTAATTATCACTCATTTTCGAACCATAGGCTCAGCGCCCGGCGGCGCGGTACCGGAAAGGCTCATCTATGCTCAAACTCAAACAGATCAACAAGGAATACAAAACCGGCGAGCTGGTACAGCACGCGCTGAACAATGTCAGTCTAAACCTGCGGGACAACGAATTTGTGGCCATTCTGGGCCCCAGCGGCTCCGGCAAGACCACCCTGCTGAATATCATCGGCGGTCTGGACCGCTACGACAGTGGTGATCTGATCATCAACGGCATCTCCACCAAAAAATATACCGACCGCGACTGGGACTCCTACCGCAACCACACCATCGGCTTTGTGTTCCAGAGCTATAACCTGATCCCCCACCAGACCGTGCTGGGCAACGTGGAGCTGGCGCTGACCATCTCGGGCGTTTCCAAAGCTGAGCGTCGCCGCCGTGCTGCCGAAGCACTGCAGCAAGTGGGGCTGGGCAACCAGCTGCACAAGCATCCCAGCGAGATGTCCGGCGGCCAGATGCAGCGGGTTGCCATTGCCCGCGCACTGGTGAATAATCCCGATATCCTGCTGGCGGACGAGCCCACCGGCGCGCTGGACAGTGAGACCAGCATTCAGGTCATGGAGCTGCTGAAGGAGGTGGCCCGGGACCGGCTGGTGGTCATGGTCACCCACAACCCGGAGCTGGCCGAGCACTACGCCACCCGCATCGTAACACTGAAGGACGGCGTCATCCGCTCCGACACCATGCCCTACGAGCCCGGGGACGAGGATGTTTGCGCCGCCCCCGTGCACCGGAACATGGGGCACGCCTCCATGTCCCTGCTCACCGCCCTTTCCCTCAGCTTCAACAACCTGCTCACCAAAAAGGCCCGTACCCTGCTTACCGCCTTTGCCGGTTCCATCGGCATCATTGGCATTGCACTGATCCTTTCGCTTTCCAATGGCGTGAGCCGCTATATCAGCGATACGGAAAAATCCACGCTGGCCTCTTATCCGCTACAGATCAGCAACTCCGGCATGGACCTGAACAGCCTGCTGGACCCCAGCACCCACGCCAACGCGGCCAGCTCTGCCCCCGCCCCGGAGGGCATGGTAACGGTAAGGCAGATGCTTGCGCAGCTGAATATCGGCGCCGCCACCAATGACCTGCGATCTCTGAAGGCTTATCTGGACAGTGACGCCTGCACCATCCGCGATAACGCCACGGTTGAGTACACCTACAACGCTTCCCCCCTGATCTACCGGCAGAACGAAGACGGCACCGTGCAGAAGCTGAACCCGGACACCACCTTTACCGACCTTGCCGGCCAGAACACCTCGGTGTCCAGTCTGCTCACCTCGGTATCCAGTCCCCGCGTGTTCGGCGAGATGGCCGAGACCCCCGCTCTGTACGAGGACCAGTACGATGTAAAGGCAGGCCGCTGGCCGGAAAAGTACAACGAGCTGGTGCTGGTGCTGAGCGCCAAGGGCAGCATTTCGGATTATGCCCTATACGCCATGGGAATGCGGGATCAGGCCGAGCTGGACAAGATCCTGCAGCAGTACGCCAATAACCAGCTGGTCGATCTGCCCGACGATTACGGCACCTACGCCTACGAAGATTTCCTCGGCAAGACCTTCCGGCTGGTCAACAATGCCGATTGCTATACCTACGATGCCGAACACAAGCTCTGGCTGAATAAGCAAGGCGACGCCGATCATATGCAGCAGGTCGTGGCCAACAGCGAAGAGTTGACCGTTGTGGGCGTTGTGCAGCCCAAGGCCGATGCCACCTCTGCCATTCTGCACACCGGGCTGGACTACCTGCACGCACTGACCTATCACGTCATGGATCAGGCTGCCGACAGCGCCATCGTGCGCCAGCAGCTGGCCGACCCGGACACGAACGTGCTGACCGGCGAACCCTTTGGTGCTGCCGGCAACACCGTGCTGGATATCACCTCCCTGTTCTCAGTGGACACCGATGCCCTCAAGGACGCTTTTCAGTTCAATGCCAGCGCCCTGCATTTTGATCTGAACGGTGCTTTTGACCTGACGGACGGCTCCTTTGATCTTTCCACCCTGATCGATCCTTCCGGCTTCCAGCTGGATCTGAGCGCGCTGCCCCTGCCGGACATCGATATGCGTGAGCTGTTCGACGGTGTGGAGCTGCAGCTCTCGCAGGATGCGCTGCAGGAGCTGATGAAAAAGATCATGAACGGCTACAAGCGTTATATCATCGGCAACGGCCTGCTGAATCTGGACAAGCTGAGCTTCTCTTCCTATATGAAGACCGAGGCCTTCCAGAAGCTGCTGGCCGAGTCCATCGGCGACCTGCTGGAGGCCTCCGGACTGGAGGAGCAGTTTGCCGAGGTGCTCCAGCAGAACCTGCGCGCCATGATGGAGACCTACTCCACCCAGCTGGGTGAGGCGCTGCAGGCCCAGCTCACCACCGCCCTGCAGACCCAGATCGGCCCTGCCATCCAGCAGCTGGCCGGACAGCTGGAGCAGAAGATCGTGCAGGCCATCCAGAGCAACATTGCGCAGCTGAGCGGGCAGGTGGAAAACGCCCTCAAGATCGACCCCGCTGCGTTCCAGAATGCCATCCGGCTCAACATGACCGGCTCCGACCTCACAGAGCTGATCCGGAGCACCCTGCTCTCCTCCGCATCCAGCTACGACAGCGTTCTGAGCAGCATTGGTTATGTGGACTACGCCAAGCCCGACTGTATTTATATCTATCCCAACAGCTTTGACACCAAGGCGCTGATCGTGAACGAGCTGGACGCCTACAACACCGCCATGCGGCAGCAGGGCGAGGAAAACAAGGTGATCCTTTACACCGACATGGTGGGCACCCTGATGACCTCGGTCACCGAGATCGTCAGCATGGTCAGCCACCTGCTTATCGCCTTTGTGGGTATCTCGCTGGTGGTGTCCTCCATCATGATCGGGATCATCACCTATATCAGTGTGCTGGAGCGCCGCAAGGAGATCGGCATTCTGCGTGCCATCGGTGCCTCCAAGCACAATGTTTCGCAGGTGTTCAACGCCGAGACCTTTATCATCGGCCTGTGCTCCGGCGTAATGGGCGTGATTTTGTGCCTTGTGCTGCTGATCCCCGGCAATATGCTCATCCACGACCTTGCCGGCAACACCAACGTAGTGGCTGCCCTGCCGCCGCAGGCCGCGCTGATCCTCATTGCTCTGGCCACCCTGCTCACCATGCTGGGCGGCCTGATCCCCGCCCGCGGCGCGGCAAAGAGCAACCCCGTCAAGGCGCTGCGGTCTGAATAAGCCGTTCCTTTCCGCATAAACAGAGGCTGCTGCACAGACGCTGTGCAGCGGCCTCCTTTTGCATTCTGCCCCGGCTTGTGCTACAATAAGAAAAAATCTGTTTCAAAGGAGCGTTCCCATGCCAGTCATTCACGAGATCACCGACCTTACCGTCCCGGAGCTGGACCTCTACGCCCGGCTCACGCAGGCGCAGCTGCGCAACCGTCTGGAGCCGGAAAAGGGCATCTTTATTGCCGAAAGCCCCAAGGTGATCGCCCGGGCGCTGGATGCCGGATACCAGCCCCTTTCCCTGCTGATGGAGCGCAAGCAGATCACCGGGCCCGCGCAGGAGATCCTGACCCGCTGCGGCGATGTGCCGGTGTATACGGCTGACCGGGAGCTGCTGGCACAGCTTACCGGCTTTGCACTGACCCGGGGCGTGCTGTGCGCTTTCCGCCGCCCTGTGCCCCGCACGGTGGAGCAGGTGTGTGCCAATGCCCGCCGGGTGGCTGTGCTGGAGGGCATTGTGGATTCCACCAACGTGGGGGCCATCTTCCGCAGCGCTGCCGCGCTGAACATGGATGCGGTGCTCATTACCCCCTCCTGCTGCGACCCGCTGTGCCGCCGCGCCGTGCGCGTAAGCATGGGCACCGTGTTTCAGGTACCTTGGGCGCAGATCGGCACTTGTCCTGCCGACTGGCCGGAAAACGGCAGCGCCCAGCTCCACGCACTGGGCTTCAAGACCGCTGCCATGGCGCTGAGCGACCGCTCGGTCAGCATTGACGACCCCGCTCTTGCCGCTGAGCCGAAGCTTGCCATCGTGCTGGGTACCGAGGGTGACGGCCTTGCAAACAGCACCATCGCCGCCTGCGATTATACCGTAAAGATCCCCATGTCCCACGGGGTGGATTCCCTCAACGTCGCTGCCGCCAGCGCCGTGGCCTTCTGGCAGCTCGGCCGGCTTTGATTCCCCACTTGCGCTCTTTAAAATTGCTTGACAAACGCCCTGAAACGCGGTACACTATCAGCGTCATCACTGTGGGCTCGTAGCTCAGTTGGGAGAGCGTTCGGTTCGCATCCGAAAGGTCGAGGGTTCGACTCCCTTCGAGTCCATAAAACGCTGTATCGTGTCAAACGATACGGCGTTTCTTTTTGCCATTCTTTGCAAAATCGTGCAGCATTTTTAGGCACAATGCTTATAGTTTCACCTGCTGTTTTGTCTAAAACGACGATTCCCCATTCGGAGTACCCAGCCCCCTAACGGGTGCTTGTTTAAGATCCGTTTTCCGCCCAATCGGAGTACGCACCGAGCGCAAATGACTCTTAAATCCTTCAAACTCCGCCAGCGGAACATTGAGGATGATCTCAATATCATAATCCCGTCCAACACGGACTTCCTTGATGAACTGGTTGAGGATTGCCTGCCGCTGCTGAAAGGATGCGTTCTGATAGGTGCTTGCCCAAGTGAACAGATTGCTGCAATCATTTTCAACTTTCTTGTTTTCCTGCTCAATCTCCTCCAGCTTGTTCTGTGCAGCGGTCAGGGCATCCTGTGCTGCTTGGATCGCAGCTTGATTTTCATCCAGAAGCTGCTGGATCATATCACGGTCAATGCTGCTCTTTCCCCGGATGACGCGAATCATTTCATCCTTCAATGCATTCCGTTCGTCGTCCTTGAGGTCGAGTTCACTCTTTGCGCGTGATACTTCTTTCTGCGCTACTTCCATGTCCTTGCGAAGCATATCCTGAAGCAGCTTGCTTTTGGAACACTCTAAAATCTCCGAAAACTTGGTGCATACGATACTCTCTACGATTGCGTCCAGTTTTGTTACACCGTATACCGACAAAAGACATTCATAGCAAGAATACAGCGATAATTAGTGCTTGACGAAAATCCAGTCATGGATTTCCTCTATACATACAAAAAAGCGCCGAGGACATCTTCCCAAAATGGGAAGAGTCCTCGGCGGTATTCGTTTATCAGGTGTGTTGCGGTCTGAGAACGTCCTTCTGTACAGCTTTCTATCCGCATCAACGATATTTTCGGAGGGGCGGTACAAAAACATTCAGATTGATCGGCTTTGCGATAAAGGGATGCTATTTTGCAACAGCCCCAAAATCAGCTTTTTCTTAATTACAGCTTGCCCATGGCGTGCTTTGCGGCCAGCATGCCGAAGGTGTAGCAGCGGCCCAGAGACAGACCGGTCTGGTGGAACGGATAGTCTGCGCCGCCGTAGAACACTCCGCCCACGTTGCCCACGCAGTACAGGCCCTCGATGACCTTGCCGTCAGCGTCCAGAGCCTGGCCGTTGGCGTTGGTGTTCACGCCGCTGTCGATGGAGGACACGCGGATGTGCTTGCGGATGCCCCAGAAGGGAGCGGTGACGATCTTGTGCATGTAAGCGCTCTTCTTGCCGAAGTCCACATCAGTGCCCTTGTCGCACAGCTCGTTGTAGCGGTCGATGGTCTTCTGCAGCTCGTCTGCAGGCACGCCCAGCAGACCGGCCAGCTCTTCGATGGTGTCGGCCTTGTAGGTATCGATGAGGTTGGTGAACACGCCCTGCGGGTTCTCCACGGCACCGGGGATGTACTTGGTCATCACCTGCTCGGGGATGGGGCCGTTGGCGTAGCTCATGTAGTCGTTATCGTAGATCTGGCAGTACCAGCCCAGAGAACCGTCCGGATGGTTTGCATCCACGTTGTTGCCGTTGAACTTGGGCACATACTTGGTGATGTTGCCCATGTAGACAAAGCCGGTGTCCTCGTTGCAGAAGCGCTTGCCCTCCATGTTGACGTACAGGAACGGTTCCTCGTACATCAGGCCGGAGTCGAAGTCGTGCATCATCTTGGTGTGGCCCAGATTTTCCATCTTTGCACCTGCATCGATGGCCATGATGTGGCCGTCGCCGGTCTTCTGGTACTGCTTCTTGTCGAAGCCGTCCACATCGGGGCACCAGCGCTTGACCATGGCCTCGTTGTTCATGTAGTCGCCGGTGGCCAGAATGACGCCCTTGGAAGCGTTGAACTGGATGTACTTGCCGTTTTCGTCCTTTGCGATGACGCCGGTCACCTTGCCGTCGGCGTGCACCAGCTTGACGGCGGGGGTGTTGAAGAAGGTCTCCAGATTGGAGTTCTTGGCCTGCACGTTCTCCAGCACAGTGGCCAGCACGTCGCCCACGTTCTTGGGCTTGGGGCCGATCCACGGAGCAAAGAAGTAGCAGTGCTCATCGCCGAAGTCGTAGGTGTCCATGCGGTCCTTCCACACGCCGGTCAGATCCTGGCTGGTGCACATGTAGGCGAAGATCTCCTTCTCGTCGTTGTGCAGCAGGTCGGAGGGGTTCTTGTTGCTGTCCACGAGGCTGCCGTCGCCGTACTCGGTCTGGTCGGTCAGGCCTGCGCGGTTCAGGTACCACATCAGGGCCTCTTCGGAGTTCTCGACGTAGGCGTTCAGCAGGCTGGTATCAGCGCGCCAGTCGCACAGGCCGTTGGTCATGTGCACCCACATCTTCTTGCCCGCGTCGGTGGACTTGGACTTGATGATGGCAGAGCCGCAGTTGCCCTGGCTGACCACGATGCTCTGCTTCTGCAGCAGAGCCACATGGCCGCCCAGCTCGGCAGCCCAGCCTGCGGCGGGCACACCGGCAGCACCGGCACCCACGACGACTACGTCAAAGTCCTTGGTCTCGTCGGGGGTGATGTCGCCCAGCTCGCACACAGAGGACTCCACTTCCTCGGTGGTCAGTCCTTCGGGCACAACGGTCTCAGCCTTGTTGGCCTCGGTGGGGGCAACGGCCACGCCCTTGGCCTGATTGATGCAGCTCTCGGCAGCCTTTTTGATGGCGTCGGAGGTGATGGTAGCGCCGGAGTGGCCATCCACCTCGCTGGACTGTGCGTCCAGGATCTTCTTGACCATCTCATCGGCGATGTCGGCACCGTAGCCCTTGGTCTCGTTTGCAACGTCGATCTGCACATCGGTGATGGCATCAGCGCTGAAGGTCATGGTCACGGTGACGGGGGTGGCGGTGTTGATGCCGGTAGCGGTGGCGCTGTAGGTGCCTGCAGTGTAGGTGCCTGCGGCAGCGCTTGCGGCGGTGCTGCTGGAAGCACCGCTGTTGCCGCAGCCTGCCAGCAGACCGGCAGCTGCTGCGCCCAGCGTAGCGGTGCGCAGGAAGTTGCGGCGAGAGATCTTTTCGCTCATAGTGTGTTCTCCTCTTTCTTCTCAATCGTGTACTCTGTCAGAGCAGCAAAGCCGGAAGTCCGACTTTGTTACTTGCTAAACAAAGTTTACACGTTAGAGCAGCGCGAAGGTCAAGGGTCATTTTGACAAAAATATCACGAGAATTTGTCTGATATAACAAATTCTCGTGATATTGCAATTTTATGTATATATTTTTGTCCGCGTCAGATGGTAATTCACGATGCTCCCATCGGGCTGCTCCCGGCTAGCAGTGATGCTGCTGAAGGTCTCGCCCACCGCACGGAAACCGCGCCGCACGATCTCCGCATGCAGGTCGTCCAGCGAGTCCCACCCAAAGGACCCGCGATAATCCTTTTTCCAAATGGTAGTCAGATAGTCTCCGCCGCACACCACCTCCACATGCTTTGTGCGCTTCAGTCCCAGCCTGCGGGCGGCATCGGCCTCAATCATAAGGCCGTAGTCGTACTCGTTGCGTCCCACCCGAAACTGCTCCATCACCCGCCGGGGCAGGCGGCTCACCCAGCGGGTCGCAGGCATACATTCCAGCCATTCTGCCTTTTCCTGCTGCAATTCTTTATCCCGGTCTGCTGCTTCTTCCTGTGAGAAGGTCAGTCGCCACATTTCCGGGAAATTCTGCACCCAGATGCGCCCGGCATTCTGTTCCAGTGTGCGGTACTGCTCCCGCGTGTGTTCCAAAAAACGAATGGCCAATTCGTCCAGCACCTGCCTGCGCCGCAGCTGGGCGATCTGATGGTTGAACATGGCGTCGCTCTGCTCCACCGTGGGTGCGCCGATCAGCTCCCGGCATTCCTCCAGCGAGAGCTCTGCCGCCCGCAGTTCCCTGCACAGGTTGAACCGCCGGGTATCAGTGACTGTATAGTAACGGTAGCCGGTATCCTCGTTGACCTCGGGGTGGATCAGGCCCATTTTTTCATAGTAGCGCAAAGTATGGGTTGTGACACCAAGCAGAGATGCCATCTCACTGATGGTATAGCGCATAACAGTAAGCTCCTTTCCGGGCAGCAGAACCTTAGAGCTGCTCGAATGTTATTTTTCTATCCATCCTTATTATATCGTATCCGCGCACCGTTTCAAGTAAAAAACTTTGCCGTTCTCCGCCGGAAAATACAGGGCAGCAAAAACAGGGCGTTGACTTGGATGCCGTGACCGGCAGAGAGCAGGACTGCGTTTTAACAGAATGAATCCAACATCTTAAACCTGCTGCATAAACAAAAATCCGCCGAGGATACCTCCCCAATGGGAAGAGTCCTCGACGGTATTCGTTTATCGGGTATGCTGCGGTCGGAGATTGCTCTTGTCCTCCGCAAAAAACAACTCCACATTTTTCTGTGCTTTCATCAATTGTTGCATCTCATTCCGTACTTTGCGGTAGGCATCATATGGATGCCGTTTGATTCTTACGCCTGTTCGTATAAAAACAGGAGCTGTCACATTGCAACAGCTCCTTCTTTGTTTAAACTCAGTGGGTGGTGCCCATGTTCACAGCGATGTCGCTGTCACTTTCCACAATGGCTTCCACAGCCTTTTCCAGACCGCGTGCGATCTGGTGCAGATCCATGCTGGGGGTGCCCAGCGGCTTATTCACGACCTGCTCCATGGCGTAAGGCACATGGATGAAGCCGCCGCGCACGCCGGGGAACTTCTTGTCGATGAGGTACAGCAGGGTGTACATTAGGTAGTTGCACACATAGGAGCCTGCAGTGTAGGACAGGGCAGCCGGAATGCCGGCATCCTTCATCTTCTGCACCATGGCCTTCACAGGCAAGGAAGTGAAGTATGCGGTCTCGCCGTCCTCGCGGATGGTCACATCCACGGGCTGGTAACCGGTGTTATCCGGGATGCGGCCATCCATGATATTGATGCCCACCTTCTCCGGGGTGATGGCGGAACGGCCACCTGCCTGACCGATGCAGATGACCACATCGGGCTTCGAGGCGTTCATAGCAGCTTCCAGCACTTCACCGGCGCGGCCAAACTCGGTAGGAACTTCCTGCTTGATGATCTGGGCACCGGCAATGGTGTCGGGCAGCAGCTTCACAGCTTCAAAAGCAGGGTTGACGGACTCGCCGCCAAAGGGATCAAAACCAGTAATCAGGATTTTCATAATGAATTACCTTCTTTCTCAGATATAAATGGATGGCTCCAGAACGGTCAGTTGTCCGTGATCCATGATCATGCGGTTGTCCACATAGATGTTGGGGTCATGGGTGACCAGATCGAAGTGTCCGGTAGCATCCTGCACACCGCCAAGGGCGATGTTGCGTCCAAAACCAATGTGGAAGGTGCCGTAGGTGGATTCGTCCTCAATATAGCAGTTGCCGTCGCAGTGGGAGTGGGTGTTCAGCCCGATGCCGAACTCTGCGGCCACCACCATATCTTCAGGGTCCTTGAAACGTTGCAGAAACTGTTTGAGCCGTCTGCCGCTCTCGTTATCCTCAATGTCCACGATCTTACCGTGCTGCAGCTCCACCCGCACCGGGCTGGATACCACGCCGATGTAGCCCATGGAACCATCCAGGATCAGGGTGCCGCTGGTCTCGGTCTCCACCGGGGCCACATACACCTCCACGCTGGAGGATGCCAGACCGTTGCCGTCGCGGCAGCAGCCGTTGAAGAAACCGGGAGTGCGCCCTTCAATGGTAAAATCCAGATTCGTGCCAAGGTCGGTTGTCACATGGATCTTACTGGCATTCTGGTAGCAGTTCATAATGATGCTGGCCATAATGCGGCTTTTGGGCAGGCTCATGTTCAAAAAGTCGTAACTCAGCAGCGACTGGCCGTTGTTTGTGCTCAGCGGCAGCGAGAGAAACCTGTGCCGCCGCTGCACCACCCGCTTGACCGCCCGCGTAGTGATCAGCGAATATTCCGTTGCACCGATCACGGCATCGTAGGGGTCAAAAGCGTCCTCGCGGTCATCAAAGTACTGGCCCACCTGTTCATGCAGGTCGTCCAGCAACAAAACCTCAGCGGTGGCCCCCATCGCTTTGGCAGTTGTCTGCATGGCCTGCACTTCTGCGGCATAATTCAGGCTGGATACGATCAAAAGACGTTCTCTTGTACGGAGCCGGACCCAGTCTTTGACAATAATGTTGGCACCGTGCTGAATTGCTTGTTCCATTCAATCACTCGATCTAATTTTAAAAACTACAGGTTACAGCGGGACAGACGATCACTTCAGCATGATCATCACAACGATCTGGACGACCAGCATGATGATCGCAACAGGCACCTGATTTTTGATAACGCCCATGGGCTTCTTCATGTCCAGCAGAGCGACAGGCACGGTGTTAAAGTTTGCAGCCATCGGGGTGCACAGGGTGCCGCAGAAGCCGCAGGTCAGGGCCAGCATACCAATAACGGTGGGGTTTGCACCGTGTGCCAGAACGAACGGATAGCCAATGCCCACGGTCATAACAGTGATGGCAGCGTAGGCGTTGCCCATGATCATGGTGAACAGCATCATGCCAATGGCGTACACCACAATACCGGCGTTCACATTGCCCTCCGGGACGATGTGGCTGACGATGTCAGAAATCACGTCGCCGACACCAGCCTTGGTGAAGATGGTGCCCAGACACGCCAGCAGCATGGGCAACATGGACAAGGGACCGACGGTGGACAGCATACGTTCGGAATCGTTCAGGAAGGTGGAGGGCTTGTTCTCCTTGTTCATGATCATCAGCAGGATGATGGATACCAGCACGCCGATGGCAACGCCGTTCAGAGCAGACAGGCCGATACCCAGACCGGTGATGGCGCAGACAACAGCCATCACGCCGATGCTCAGGGTAGGAGCAAAGATCTTCATGCCGATCTTCTCATAGGCAGCCTCGGTCTCAGCCTTGGTAGCAGCAGAGACGGCCCCCTTCTTCACCTTCTTGAAGATGGCGGGCAGGCACATGACAACGACCAGAATACCGCTTACCAGAGCGGGCAGCCAGCGGCCCAGTGCGATCACAACGCCCAGAGCAGCCCAGAAAATAAAGGTGCCCACAGGTTCGGAGTTTTCTTTGTCCTTCAGGTTCTTCACGCCACAGTTGATGCACAGCAGGCCGATAATGATGTAGATGACTTCCATCACCTTATTGGCGAGGGTGACATCAGCACTTGTAAAAAAGCTCATTCTTCTGTCCTCCCTTATTTATAGTACTTCTGAACCATCTTGCGGTCCTTGATGATGTAGAACACGATCGCAACGGTGGTAGCAATGATGCACACCGGCACTTCAATGGCAGCCAGCGGGGCCAGCTCCACTTCAATGCCCAAGCCGGCCAGGGTGCTCTGCACCAGCAGTGCGCCGGAGCCGCCCACAAACAGTACCTGACCAAAGAACCAGGTCACGTTCTCCATGCCGGAAGCCATGCCCTTCAGCTCCTCAACATGATCCTCGTTCGGTTCATAGCCCCGCGCCACAATGGCACCTTCCGCCATAGGCATGATCACCGGGCGGACAAAGCCGGCCACGCCGCCAAAGCCCACATTGAAGGCGGCAAAGACCGCACGCATAACACCGTAAATACCAATGACCAGACCGGAGGTCGCGCCCTTGAACTTGCCGATCAGAGCCGCAGCTGCCTCACGCAGGCCGTTGCGCTCCAGAGTGCCAGTGACCAGCATGATAATAATAAAAATTGCCATGCTGCGGTTGGCCACAAAGGTGCTACCAAGGGTCTCCAGCAGGGTGACAGGACCCAGACCGCCCACGATCGCAGTCACAACGGCTGCAGCCAGAATGACGAGAATGGAGTCCAGCTTCAGCGCAAAGCCGACGATGACAATGACAATGCCAAGTAATTTGAGTAGTTCCATAATTTCCTTCCTTTGCAGAATATATTTTCCCGGCGAAGAACGCCGAAAATACATAGATGTGTCTGATTTATGCGTTGACGAATGCCGCCAGCAGCACCGAGAAGCCCAGCGCCGTGAGCCACAGCGGCACAAGACGGCGGCGCAGATGAGCGGAAATATCGCATTTTTCCAGCACGCCGGAAGCCTTCATGGGCACTACGGTAGTGGTTTCAGGTACAGCGACCTCGCTGCCGTAGGGGTTCGTAGAGGTGAATTCACCCTTGCCAGTTTCGCCCGGACAAGTATACACGCCAAAATAGGAGGTAAGGATGCCGCCCTTTCCGGCTGCTGCCTTGCTCACGCGCATGCGCTCCACGGTGAATGCTTCCGCTTTGCGTTCTTCCACCAGCAGGTTCACCCGCATCATGTTCACAAGGTTCAGCACCGACGAAACGGCAATGAGCACATCAAAAATTAAAACTAGAATGAGCAGTGGATGCATAAGCGCTGCCTCCAAATCAGAACGAATGCAGCGCCACTCCACTTCGGATACAACTCTGCATCTTTATAGATTGTATTATTATATCATAACCGTGATGGAAAAGTAAATAAAAATGCTTATATTGTGGGGAAGTTGTATACAGATTGAACAGGGGCTGTTGCACAAGCTACAACAAAAAGACCCGAGTTATTTGGCCAAAAGGTAACAGTCTTCTCGACGCTATTCGTTTATCGGGTCTGCGTTTTCTCGGTGGTGTCCTTTTCCTCCGCAAAAAATCGCTCCACATTTTTCTGTGCCCGGACCAGTTCCTGCATCTCGTCCCGTGCTTTGCGGTAGTCCGGGTAGGCTGCTTTCTTCTTGGTCAGCAGCTCTGCGAACTCCGCATCCAACTCCTTGACCTTCGGCAGCTTCTGCAGTCCGGCTTCGTCAAAGGCCGCTTTCGCTGCCTTGTGCAGAGTGATCTCCTCCCGATGGGCTTCCAAAAACTTTTTGCTGTACCCTCCTCCATGATAATGGTCAGCTCCATGTCGGGACCGATGGCGGCAAGGTACACATCCTTACCTGCTGCCTCGGTCAAACAGGATGCCGCCTGCTTCAGCATGGTCAGGATGTTCACATCCACCGTGATCTGCGAAGCGTGAGTTGCGGAGTGAAAAGGAATCGTGTTGTTCATAGGCGTTACCTCCAAATTTTTGCAAACAAAAAAGACCCCATCGGGTCTTGCGTTACGGGTCAGCGCTCGTTGCGGCGCTGCTGCTTTTTCTGCCACGCATCCAAAAGCTGGATGATCTTCTCCTCCATCTGCCGGGGCGTGTAACTGCGCGGAAAGTATTTCCGCAGGGTTTCGTTTTTGATGGTCACAGTGTCCAGTTCGCTTTTCTTTTCCTCGTTCATAATGTCGTAGACAGCATCATAACTGAACTCGCTTTTCTGCGCCAGCTTCTTTATCCGTATGGCTTGCGAAAGAGAGGGCGCATTCTGGGTGTCGTTCATAGCTTCTAAAAAATCCCGCTGTTGGCTTTCGTCCAGATAGGACAATTCCACAGCGGGATTGAAGGCAACTTTCTTTTCGTCCACCATGTCCAGAAGTTCGGGGACAAGATTGGTCAGGCGAATGAAACGCCGGACGGTTTCACGGCTTTGATTGTTTTCAGCTCCAAGCTGTTCATTGCTTCGCAACTTCGACACAAGTTGTGTCGAAGTTAAATCTGACCTAGCACCTTGATTTTTTAGAGCTTCCAGCTTCATTTTGTAGGCGAAAGCCCTTTCACTGGGCAAGATGTTCTCACGCTGGAGATTGCTATCCACCATGAGCAAAACGGCGGCATCATCATCCATCTGACGGACGATAACAGGCAGGGCATCCAGCCCGGCAAGCTGTGCAGCGTGCTGACGGCGGTGCCCGGAGATGATCTCATAGCCACCCTCTGGTCTGGGGCGGGCGATCAGCGGAGACAGCACACCGTACTGCTCTACGCTCTCTACGGTGCGCTGCATGGATTCATCATCCAAAACCTTAAAGGGGTGGTTGGTGAAGGGGTGCAGCTCGTCGATGGGAATTTGCTGTACCTGTTCCCGTTGCTCCTCTTGTCGGTTTTCCTCGGTAGAAAACAGGTCATCTAGCCCTTTCAGAGCTAAGTTTCCGCTGTCGATCGGCATCCGCCAGCACCTCCTTTGCAAGAGATTGGTAGGCTTCTGCCACCTTGCTTTTGGGGTCGTGCTGGAAAATGCTTTTGCCTGCCGCGCTAGTTTCCGCCGCACGGACGGACCGTGGGATGGTCTGGTCGAACACTTTGATCTTGCTGCCGTAAGCACCTCGAATCAAATTGTTGATTTGCTGCCCATAGTTGGTGCGGCTATCTGTCATAGTCAGCAGGATGCCCTCAATTTTCAGCTTCGGGTTGATCTGCCGCCGGACTTTTTGGACGGTCTGCAAAAGCTGTTCCAAGCCTTTCGCGGATAGATACTGCGCCTGCACCGGAATCAGGGCAGCGTCTGCCGCCGCCAGTGCATTGATGGTGAGCATCCCCAGCGAGGGCATACAGTCTAGCAGGATATAATCGTACTCCCGTTTGGCACTGTCCAGCACCTGTTTCAGCATCTTTTCCCGGTTCATGCTGTTCACCAGAGCCACTTCCAGCCCTGCCAGTTCGATGTTGGCAGGAATCAGGTCAACGCCCTCTGCATGATGCAGAATGCTTTCACCGGGTTGGATGGGCTGGTCATTCATGGCTTTTGCCATCAGGGTGGAAAGAGTGATGGGCAGTTCATCGGGCTGCTGCCAGCCCATGATCATGGCAATGTCCGCATGGCGGGCAAATATAAATCTGCACGCAGTGCACACAACTAGCCATAGGAGCGAAGCGACTATGCTCAATGACCCCTGTGGGTCAGTGTCCACCAGCAGAACTTTCTTGCCCTCCATCGCCAGCCCGATGCCCAGATTTTCACAGGTAGTGGTCTTGCCGGTGCCGCCTTTCTGGTTGACGATGGCTATTGTGGTTGCTTTCTTTGAAATTTTCATCACCTCCGCATCGCTAAGTCATGGTTGGCTTGGTTCTGGTAGTAGAGCTGCATAGTGGTCGGTGCGTTGTACAGAGAAGCAAGCAGATACTGTTTCATGTTCCGAATCGGGCTGCTGTTCTCTGCAAGGCACTTCAACACAAATTTGATGTGGTCGGCATTCAGCTTCATAAATCGGCTGCGCACCACCTCAGCAGGGCGGTCATCCCCGGCAACTCGCAACATCTTACGCTTGGTTGCACAGGTATCCACCAGCAAATCAACGATCTGGTAGATGATGTCCTCGTCATCCGGGCAGAGCCGGAGCAAGAGGTCCACCTCCAAAGACTGATAAAAATAATCCTCAAGCTGCTCCCGGATGCCCCCGGAATAGATAGGGTCAGGATCGTTCCACTCTGTCTTATTCTTATCAGTCTTATTTGCTTGCAGTTTTGGCTGCACCAGAATTGCTGTTTGGGCAATTCTGTACTTGCGCTTTGGGCAAGCCGGAGGAAAAGTCCTTGACATAGATCAGGCTGGGTCTGCCCAGACCACGGCGTTTGCGCTCGATGAGGTCGATGCCCTCCAGTTCCCTGAACAGCTTGACCGCCTTGTGTTCGGCGCAGCAGAGGGATTCCTGCACTTCCCGGATGGTGTAGATGATATACACTCGCCCCTGCTCGTCCAGCCAACCGTTCTTGACTGACAGGCTCATGCGGTCCAGCAGGATGCCGTACAGCGTCCGGGCATCCGTGGAGAGCTGCCGGAAGCGGCAGTCTTGGAACAGTGCCTTTGGGATGCGGAAGTAGGAGAACAACTCGCCCGACTGACCATAGAAGTAGTCGTAGCTCATGGTATTAACGAATCATCATCTCACGGTCTGCGGCACCTTTCATATACATGGCTTCTGCGATGTCATCCATCACCCGGAACAGTGCATCGTCCAGTTCAAGATATTTCCGCCCCAGTTTTTCATCCAACAGTCGCCGGAACTCACGTTCGAGCTTGTCATGTTCGCAAGCTGCTCGCCGATAGCGAGGTGTCTTCATCAGCTCCGTCCATGTCGGCCATACCATTTTGTCGTAGTAGTTCAGCATAAAGTCTTTATCCATTGGCATCGTCCTTTTGAAATGTTTTGTGGGTAAAAATAAAAGCGCAGCTTCTATTCATTCAGAGTAGAAGTTGCGCTTTGCTGCTAATTTGTGCGTCAGACCATCACTATTTATTTTTCTGCTTCGATGCACTTCCTTAGAACATCGCAGAATGCCATATCATCATCTACGGCAGCGATTGCAGCGTTAATCAAAGTTTCTCGGTCGGTGTTGCCCCAGTTGATGTGCAGTCCATATTCTAATGCCATGCAGCGAATCAATTCACGGGTGCTGCGGCCATTTCCCTCGCGGAAGGGATGAATGATGTTCAGTTCTGCCATCGTTTGTGACAGATTCTGAATCCGCTTTTCTTCATCTTGCTCGGCAAGCAGCTTCTTGGAGTGGATGTTTTGAACACTCGCTCTAATTCTCGGTCAATCAAGTCTGGTGGGTAGAACATCGTATCTCCCTTGCTGATTTGTTCTTTGCGGATGTGCCCAGCAAAGGGGTACACATCTTCAAAAAGGAAGCGATGAATTCGAAACAGGTGCGTTTTGGTAAAACGTCCCTTGATTGGCTCCTGCAACAGAGCCATCTGCTTGACTGCAGTAAATTCTTCTTCGGCCTGTTTGAGTTCGGCTTTATCATGAATGTTCAACTTGTTGATCAGAACATCCGTATCCGGGTAGCAGTACATGGACTGCACTGTGGTGTAAACATCATACTTCGTGAACATAATCAGCCCTTCTTCGCGTACTTTGCACGCAGTTCATTCACGATTTGCTGATAGCTGGCTTGACCGCTGCCAATGCGGTCAAGGTTGCTACGTGTATCTTTGCTGATGGTCATGCCCTCAATGGCAAAGGTTCCATACACATTGCGGAGGTTGCTCTTGTGCTGGGCAGGGGTAGTATACTTGACGCTCATGGTTTGGCCTCCTTCTAATTTACATGATACTATATAAAGTTTATCGTGTATGTGCACTCTTGTCAATCTATAACTTGCTGTCAAATGTAAAAAGCGCATCTTCCATTCATTCAAAGTTGAAGTTACGCTTTTACGGTACATCGTATTTTATTGTGAATTGGGGTGCGATACATCTGAACCCCATGTGAGCTATATCTCAAGGGCCTGTAGCTCACTTGTCCGTTAGCAGTATCGTGTCGCCAATCGCTTCATCCTGAAAATCAGCGGCTTGGTGGTCGTACTTACAGTCAGGAAAGTCTATTGGGCTGGCGGAACATTTTATATGGACGAATATACGTTGATTTTTCTTTTCTCGCAGTGCATAAGGTGTGCACAAAAGCGAGACTGTTGGGAGAGCGTTCGGTTCGCATCCGAAAGGTCGAGGGTTCGACTCCCTTCGAGTCCATAAAACGCTGTATCGTGTCAAACGATACGGCGTTTCTTTTTGCCATTCTTTGCAAAATCGTGCAGCATTTTTAGGCACAATGCTTATAGTTTCACCTGCTGTTTTGTCTAAAACGACGATTCCCCCATTCGGAGTACCCAGCCCCCTAACGGGTGCTTGTTTAAGGTCCGTTTTCCGCCCACTCGGAGTACGCACCGAGCGCAAATGACTCTTAAATTCTTCAAACTCCGCCAAGCGGAATATTGAGGATGATCTCAATATTATAGCAATTCAACTTTTTAATGCAACAGCAACAACGTTGAATTGCATATCGCAAATATGCTGTTTTCCTGTTGCACTAATTTCTTGCCTTGCGATAAGAAATCAGAATGAGTATGACCGAGTCGGTAAGCAACGGCGTAAAAAAACGAGCGAAAAGCCTCCCCGACATCCTTCTCGGAAGGAATGTTGGGGAGGCTTTCATCGGCTTATAGTATTGGTCGGGCGGTATCTGCCGCCGACAAAGGACTTATCAGTGCAACTCCGGCCAGTAAGCCTTGTTGGCAACGATCATATCGTCCAGGATCTTCTTTGCGACCAGCAGGCTGGGCACGGTCTTGGACAGGGTAAAGGCCATCAGTGCCTTCTCGTAGGAGTGTTCCACGGCGGCATCCACGATCAGCTTCTCCACAGCCTCCTGCTGCTCGATCAGACCCTTGTAGAAGGTCGGGATCTCACCCACGCGCACGGGTTCCGGACCACGGTCGGTGATGTAAGCGGGAACCTCCACCATTGCGTCGGAGGGCAGGTTTTCCACAGCACCGTTGTTCTCCACCATGACCAGATAACGCTTGCGGAGGTCGAAGGCAAGGCTCATGGCAACGTCCACGATGAACTCGCCGTGCACACCGCCGAAGAACTTGGTCAGATCTACATCCTTACCGGCACGGTAATCCGCCACAGCATCGAAGATGCGCTTTTCGCGGCCTTCCATGACCTCGTTGGCTCGGGTGTGGTTGGGGTCGCTGGACTTTACAACTTCATCGCCCAGCAGGTAGTACTGCATATAGGTGTTGGGCAGGTAATCGTGGAAAGCAGAGCAGATGTTCTTGGCGTTTGCGTAGGTGTGCAGCCAAGACGGATCGCTGTGCAGGACATCACTCTTTGCGTTCTGGGGCATATAGCCGTGCTCTGCCACATAGCTCTTGAGCTTCTCGGTCACATCCTCGCCGTTCAGACGCACCTTGGTGAACCAGCCGAAGTGATTCAGACCAAAGTAGTCCACCTCCAGATCATGACGGTCGCACTCCAGGATCTCCGCCATATTGCGCTCGATGGCAACGGGCATATCGCAGATGTTCAGGATACGAGCCTTCGGGCGCAGACGGAAGGTCGCCTTTGCCACGATGGCAGCGGGGTTGGAGTAGTTGACGATCCAGTAGGTAGGCTTAGCGTACTTTTCGCAGTAATCGATCAGCTCCACCATGGGGTAGATGGTACGCAGGCCGTAAGCCAGACCGCCGGGGCCGCAGGTCTCCTGACCAACAACGCCGTACTTCAGCGGGATCTTCTCGTCCTGCTCACGCATGGCGTACAGACCAACACGCATCTGAGCAAAGATGAAGTCTGCATCGGTCATGGCAACTTCCGGGTCGGTGGTCAGGGTCAGCTTCAACTCCGGGTCAAACATCTCCACCACATGGCGGACGATGACCCCCACAGCCTCCTGACGCTCGGCGTTGTTATCGTAGAGCACCAGCTCATTCAGCTTGAAGCGATCCTTCTGCACCAGCAGACTCTTGACGATACCGGGAGTGTAAGTGCTGCCACCGCCGGCGATGACCAGTTTGAACGTTTTCATAAGGCAAGCCTCCTATTATAATGTTTTTGTATGATGTATAAAAGTGGATATCTTATTCTGCGCGGCCAAGGTGGCTATCCACGATGGCACGCATCTTTCCCACTTTGGGGCCATAAATGATCTGGATGTTATTGCCCTTTACCACCAGACCTGCGGAGCCGGTGGACTTGAACCACTCCTTGTCCTTGACCAGAGCGGCATCCTTGACATGCACCCGCAGGCGGGTCATGCAGTTGTCGGTGTTCAGGATATTGTCTGCACCGCCCAGTCCTTCCACGATCCGGGCTGCAATCTGTGCATCGTCTGCGTCGGCGGCGGCCTTTTCGGCTGCGCCGTTGCGGATCTGCTGCTTGACGGCAGCAACATTTGCGGCAAGGTCGGTGACCGCCTCGCCGTCCTCACGACCGGGGGTCTTGAAGTTCATCTTTACGATGAGGAAGCGGAAAACGAGGTACATCACCACGATCTCCACCAGACCGACCAGCACATACAGCGGCCAGTGGGTGCGGCCGATACCGGCAGGCAGGTTCAGCACCAGAAAATCAATGATGCCGTTGGTAGCACAGACCCGGATACCCACAAGGTAAACGATCATCTGGAACAGACCGTCCAAGATGGAGTAGACCAGCCACAGCGCAGGGGCTGCAAACAGGAAGGTGAATTCCAGCGGCTCGGTCACGCCCACCAGACAGGCGGTAAGGGTCGCCGGGATGATCTGTGCCTTGGTGGCAGCCTTCTTCTCCTTCTTCGCAGTGGAGATAAAGGCCATCGCCACGCCGATCACGCCGAAGGTCTTCATCAGACCATAGGTCAGAAAGCGTGCGGAATCCCGCATGACTGTAACGCTGGGGTCGCTGAGCAGGGCAAGGAACACAGGCTTTGCACCAACGATCTGCTCGCCGCCGATGATCATGCTGTCGCCCAGTGCAGAGTAGAGGAACGGCGACCAGACCAGATGATGCAGACCCGTGGGGATCAGCACACGGTTCAAAAAGCCGTACAGGAACACGCCGAATGCGCCCGCACTTGCCATGACACCGGTCAGGGCATTGATGCCCGCCGCAGCCACAGGCCAGACATAGCTTGCCACCACTGCCATAGCCAGAACGATGGGCAGCAGCACGATAAAGACGAACTTGCTGTTGCCGTACATCGCCATAGCGCCTTCAAATTCCGTGTCGATGAATCGGTTGTGGACCAGTGCTACCACAACACCAAGGATCATGCCCAGAAATACGCCCATGTCGGTAACATGGTAGCCGAGGCAAATGGTCTGACCGGTGCCGTACAGTGCACCTGCCGTATCGCCGGCAATGGTCAGCCCCGCCACATCCAGCCAGCGGGCATTTGCCGCCAGCCAGACCAGATAGCTGACCAGTGCCAGAAATGCCGCATCTGCCTTGCGCTTTTTGGCAAGGCTCATTGCAATACCCACGCAGAACAGGATCCCCAGATTGCCAATGACTGCTCCCACGCCGCCATTGATAAACTTGCCAAGGGTCCAAATAACACCGCCCTCTGTTACCAGCGCCGTGTTACTCATGACCGAAGAAATCGCCTGCAGCATACCCGCAATGGGCAGGAACAGAACGGGGCCCATCAAAGCTTTGGAAAAGCTCTGCATAGCATCCATAACTTTTTGTTTCATTGGTGTTCTCCTAACGTTCCATGATCTCTCTTTTTTGATTTGGTACTTTGGATTCGGGGGTGCACCTTTCCGTTCCGATGGCATGATTATATCACTCTGCACAAAAAAATCTACCGATTTTGACAGATTTTGAACTTGTTCGCAAAAGCCGAAACATGTTTCGCTTTCTTGTTGGATACATCGAAATACATGTTGACAAAACTCTCGATTCAACGTATACTTCAGGAAAATAAGTCATCTTTTGGTTCACGAATCGGAGCGAAACATGAAACACGACCTTTACAAACTGGCAGATCAATACCATCTGAACGCCAATGAGCAGCAGCTTCTTCAGGCGGTGCTGGAAACCGCAAAAAATGGCGGTCAGTGCAGCGTACGGGAGTTTGCAGCGCAGAATTACACCTCTCCTGCAGCCGTGATCCGGCTGAGCAAGAAGATGGGCTATACCGGCTATACCGATATGGTCTACCGCATCGGTTTCCTGATCCAGAACGAGATCGATAATAAAAACCACGCCTCCGATATCACTGCCTTTATCGGGGACATTCCCGAAGAAAAAATACACCGCTTTGTGGAGCTGCTCCATGACAACCGGCAGAAGCCCATCCTTGTGACCGGCACCGGCTTCTGTGCCCCTTTGCAGGAATTTCTGGTGCGGAAGCTGCTGGTTCTGGGCTACTGCGCCATCGGTTCCAACAGCTATGAGGTCTACGAAAGCGGTGCGCTGAACGCCGGGCTGGTCATTGCCATCAGCAAAAGCGGAAAGACTGATACCATCCTGAAGCCGGTGCAGGACTCCTTTGCACAGCATCGGAGCATCATTGCCTTTGTGGGTGCCGACAATTCTCCCATTGCCCGCTGCGCAGACCCTGCCTTTGTGTTGCTGGACGATAAGATGCTGGATGACCGCAACCTTACCGCCAACTATTTCTATGCGCGTGTCCTCATCACCTTTGAATATCTCATGGATCTTGTTATGGAGAAGGACGAGCATCCAAGTGGAAAGGAAGGGCTGTGAGTGCTCTTCCCGCCCGAGAATAAAGTTTTTTCTGCTTTCATCAGAAAAGCCGCCCCGGGTCAACTTGCCCGGAGCGGCTTTTTCTTGTGCAGATATAATTAGAAGGTACGATTGCTTATTCAGAAAACGGAAAAGATCCTATCAGATACCGGTAGCGGCGTTCTGACCGGCAAGGCGTCCGAAGGTGGCACTGCGGCCTGCGGGGCAGTTTTAGCAGCTTCACGCAAGGCAGCACGTTTCTTTTTGCGGTTTTCCCCGGCAGTTTTCTGATCGTTCATACGCTTGGCAAGTTGCTGTTCTGTAAGATTTTTCTTGTCACTGCGGCTGATCTCAATTTGACCAGGAAACTTATCACCGATATCCGCACTGTCCTGCATCAGCCGATCAGACAGAGCTAATATTTCTTCTTCGGTCAGAATGCGCTTAGGCACACGCTCAGTGCGTTGCTTTTCTGCGGCAAGCTGCTCGTCGTAGCCCCGCAGCGGGGAGAAGAGCGAGAAGATCTTATGCTGTTTTCAAGATGCAACGGCTATTTCATCTGCGATTCAGACAACAAAAAAATGAGATAGCCCCCCTTTCCGGGAAGTCCATCTCATTTTTCATTGGAGCTATTTGCACTAGCTTCTTTATGCTTATTTCTGGTCCTTATCCACCACCTGAATTTTGCCCTTTTCCACAGCACATGGGAGGTCAGGATACCGATGGGCAGCATTACGATGATAAAGATGCCCACAAGCCCGCCCAACACGGAGAATGCCATTACAAAGTTATTGAGCCATGCAAGACCCGGTCGCTTTGCTCACAAGATCCTGCGCAGCTCCTGCACAAGATTGCCGATCACGATGGGCTTGGACAAAAAGCCGGTCATGCCGCTTTCCAGCGCGTTGCGGCGATCCTCGTCGAATGCGTTGGCGGTCATGGCAAGGATCGGGATCTTTGCCCGGGCGGGGTCGTCCAGTGCACGGATCTTCCGGGTGGCAGTATAGCCATCCATCACCGGCATCTGCACATCCATCAGCACCAGATCATAGCTGCCCGGCGCTGCAGTGCAGACCTTTTCCACCGCCACTGCACCGTTTTCCGCCGTATCGACCCGGAAGCCGTACTCGCGCAGAATTTCCTGCGCGATCTCGCGGTTCAGCTCGTTATCCTCCACCAGCAGGATATGCCTGTCCGTGAAGTCGGCATTCTTTTGGGGCAAAAGCTCCTGCACCGCATCCGTCTGTTTCTGCCCGAGGGCGCTCATCAGGGTCTCGCGCAGATCGGACATAAACATGGGCTTGGAGCAGAAGGCGGTCACGCCGGCTGCCTTTGCCTCCACCTCAATATCCGACCAGTCGTAGGCGGTCAGGATAATAATAGGCGTATCATCGTGCAGGCTGCGGATCTGGCGGGTGACCTCGATGCCGTTCATGTCCGGCAAGCGCCAGTCGATGATATAGGCGTGGTAGCCATCGCTCATCTCGATGGCCTGCCGCGCACGCAGCACCGCCTCCTTGCCGGAAAGGGTCCACTCGGCGCGCATCCCCACCTTGACCAGCATCTTTGTCACGCTGTCGCAGGTGTTGAAGTCGTCATCCACCACCAGCGCCTTCAGTCCTTCCAGCTCGGTGATCTTTTCCACCGGACGCTGCTCGGCCTGTGTGCGCATGGGCAGGCAGATGATAAACTCGGTGCCCTTGCCCTGCGCGGTCTGCACCTCGATGGTGCCACCCATCATATCCACGATGTTTTTGGTAATGGCCATGCCAAGGCCGGTACCCTGTATCCGGCTTACCGTGGAGGTGCGCTCCCGCTCGAAGGGTTCAAAGATCTTTTGCGCAAACTCCCGGCTCATACCAATGCCGTTGTCCTTGATGCGGAACTCGTACTGCCCGCAGCCGCGCACCTTACCGGCAAGCTGCCGCACCCGCACCGAGACCGTGCCGCCCGCCGGGGTAAACTTGACGGCGTTGGACAGCAGGTTCAGCAGGATCTGGTTCAGCCGGGTCTTGTCGCAATAAACATCCTCGTCGGTCACATCCATCGCGTCCATGTAGAACTCCAGCTGCTTTGCGTAGATCTGCCCGCTGACGATGGTTTTTAAATCGTGCAGCACATCCGAAAGGTTGACCTCCACTTCCTCCAGATGGAGCTTTCCGCTTTCAATGCGGCTCATATCCAGCACATCGTTGATAAGGGAGAGCAGATGGTTGCTGGATGCAAGGGTCTTGGTAAGATAATCCTTCACCCGGTCCTTATCGTCGATATTGCTGATCGCCAGCGTGGTAAAGCCGATGATGGCGTTCATGGGGGTGCGGATATCGTGGGACATATTGGAAAGGAAGGTGCTCTTGGCGCGGTTGGCGGTCTCGGCGGCAGCAACAGCATCGGAAAGCGCCTGATTTACCTGCTTGTCGGCGGTGCGGTCGGACAAGACAAGGATGTGCTTTGTCCTGCCCTCCACCTCGCTGCCCATGGCAACGATGTGGAACCAGCGCCGCTCCCCGGTTTCCTGATGCACATACTCATGATCCCATTCGCGCTGCTGCCCGCTAAGAAGCCCTTCCAGATAGTTTTTATCGCGGTCCGGGGCGTCCTTCGGGTGCAGCGCTGTCAGAACCTGAACATCCTGCCGGACTTCTTTCCATGGGATACCCAGCAGCCGCCCGATGTTCGGGCTGACATAATCCACCTTGGCGGTCTCTGCGTCCAGCATCAGGAAAATGTCATCCACGTTCAGCGAGAGCTTTTTGAACAGCTCGTCCCGGTACGAGATCTCGGTATTCTTCCTGCGCAGGTTCGCATGGCCCCTGCGCACAATGAGCAGAATGATCAGCACGGCAATGCCTATGATAATGCTCGCCACGATCTGTACGGTATGGAACCACAGCTTATCCAGACTGGCATTGACGATGCGGACCGGCACGAGCCCCAGCATCGTCCAGTTCTGTACCTCCGTACCCTCGTAGATCAGATAATAACTGGTGTCGCCCAGCTTTACCCTCAGGTTTCCGCTGCTGCCCTGCGTAAAGGCATCCGAAAGAGCAAGGATCTGTTTCTCGGAAAGGTCGGAATGCTCGCGCAGCATGGCAATGAAGTTGTAGACCGTTTCCTTGCGGTTTACGGAATTATCAATGATCACCCGCCCGTCCGGGTAGATCACATAGTTGCTGGCATTGCCCTGAAAAGCAGAGTTGTCCAGCAATTTCAGCACCGCATCATTGTAGTAGGCGATGGCAATGGCGTCGTAGGCAAAGCCCCGGTAGCTGCCCTGCGTTTTGGGGCAGGCAAACACCAGCATCTGCGGCTTGCCGGGCAGCGCCGTATTCATGACGATATCCTTGCCCTTGGAGAGCCTTTCGTCCAGATTTGTCTGCAAGCCAAGGTAGCCGGTCTCCCCGGTCACCGTCATATAGTTGCCGTCATAGGAAAGAAAGTAGAAGTCGACAAATCCGGTCGCCTGCTGTGCTTCCTCAATGTAGGTTTGAATTTCGGCTTCGTCCGAGGTATTTTTCAGAAAGCCGTTGTACAAATGCAGATAGGTCAGGTTTTTGCGCACCATCTCCTTCAGCATATTGTTGGATTTATGCAGCACCTCTTCCAGATGTGAGGTGCTTTCCTGATAGATGGTCTGCGACACAAACAAGATGTACCGGGTGCTGAAACAGGCTGCCAGCAAAACCAGAGCAAGGAGCGCGGCAGCAGCAGGCAGCCACTTTTGCCGGGGATGGCAGCTGCGTTTGGGGTTACGCTTTTCGTCTGCCATTCCGCTCACCTCAATGTCATGTAGTTTTCCGGCTCTGCAAGCGCTGCGCCGCCGGAAACATGATCGCGCCATGTGTTTTTCACCCATGTATCTTCGCCCGCAGACGTTCCGCTTTTGCTTGCAGGCAGCGCTGCCATCTGCTTTTCCGTTGCCAGACAGGTCACGGTAACGGTGTCGTCGTCCTGCAGCGGCTGCCCGTTGCGGGTGATGCCGGTCAGGGTATAGCTGCCGTTATCCTCTTCTACCTCCACGGCAATGCCGCTGACCACCGGCAGCGAACCACGGTTGAAGGGCACAAAGCCGCCCTCCCAGCCTTCCACAAAGGCGCGGACGGTCTCCTTCAGCTCTGCGCCGGTTATGGTGCGCCGGCGGGACATCAGGCCGTTGGACATGATCATGGAAGCCGCCATCTTTTGGGTATAATCCGCCTGCAGCACACTGCCGGTAAAGCTGTTTGCGGTGGCAAGCAGCACATCCGTGCCGTAAACGCCGCGCAGCGTGTTGGCCATAACGGAGAAGGCGGCGTTGCCGCCGTTCGCGTGGAACACGTTGGAATAGCCCTGCCCGGAGGTCAGCACAATCTCGTTATCGGCAGGCGTTTCTTCGGCAAGGAGCTGCGCGTTGAACGCCCGGTACGCCTGTTCTGCCGTGTACTCGCCTGCGATCATTTTGGAGACCACATCCTTGGAGATAGCAAAGAAATCGTTGGAGGCGATGCGGATATACAGGTGGTTTTCTTCCACCACGCTGCGCACATCTTTCAGATACTCGGTCAGGCGCAGGGGGACGTTCTGGCTGTAGCTCAGCACGTCCTGCCCGTCCGCAACGATGCGGTTCTGCGCCTCCTCGGAGAGCATGACTTTCAGCACCTGCATGGCTTTATCGCGGCGCGCGGTGTCCTGCTCCAAGTCATGGTTCAACGCAACTTGGAAATACGGGGTGGTCATGATCCACTTATCGCCGTTCTGGCTGAAGAAGGGCAAAAAGGTCGTATCAATGCCCTCGTCCCGAAACTTCTTCACCCCGGCAGAGCTGCCAAAGTACATGGCAACTTCCCCGTTCCGGAACAGATCCATCACGTCATCGTAAGTATGCGCAAGGTCGTCCGCCGTAAGGTGGGTATCCTGAATGAACTGCGCCATCCGCTCAAACACCCCCGGCCACACGGCATCGTCCAGCCCCACCCGGGCGGTGTTGGCGGGGTCGCTGTAAGCGGTGCGCCACTTGCGCCCTTCCGTTGCGGTAAGCTCGGCAGCGGAAAGCCCCTGCAGCGTTTCCATGCAGGTGTAGTCGTAGGCATAATCGGCGGTAAAGCCGCAGATGCCCACCGCTTCAAACGCCTGACAGGCCGAAACAAAGCTTGCGTAATCCGTCGGCAGGGGGATATCGTACTGCTCAAAAAGGCCGCGGTTGACCACAAAGCCGTGGGCATCCGCGCAGACCGGCAGCCAGTTCACGCTGCCGTCCTCGTTTTTAAAGCTGTTGAGGTAGTTGTTGTACACCGCGCCCGCCTCGTTGGTGGTGGCAAGGTTCATCAGGCTGTCCTTTAAAGGGGCAGCATCGTGCAGCGAGAACCGGCAGCAGGTGATGATATCCGGCAGACCGCCGTTCTGCTGCAAAAACTTGTAAAAATCCAGATCATTGTTGCCCACGATGAACTCGATATTCACGTCCGGCAACTGCGCTTGGACATAGGGCGCATAGATCTCGTACAGGCCATTCGTCCACAGATACACCCGAATGGTCTGGGCATCCTCCTGCTTTTCCAGCTGTTCTGCGCTTTTTGTGCCGCATCCGGTCAGCACAGACAGCCCCATCACCAGTGCCGCAAACACGGAAATAAGGCGCAGCAATGTTCTTTTGTTCATCAAATCGTTCTCCTCGCACTTCTTGGACAGCCGCCGTTTTCCGGCAAAGCTGCTATGGCTTATCTGTCGTACATCACCGCCCGCAAGAGTGTGCGCTGCAAAATCCGCCCACGGAAATGATGCCGCAAATTATTTGTGTGCGTCCTGTTTTGCAGCTCCCCATACCGCAAAAAAGCTTTTGAAAAGCCCTTGAAACGGCACCGGCACGGCATAACAGCAACATGAAAGCATTTTATCATAATAATGACGGGCTTTCAATGGAAATTGCATATTTTTTCCATGATACAACAAGGATCCGTTCTCTTTGTGTCAGCCGCTGCGGCTTTTGCAAAAAGCAGGCAAATCGAATGGCACCTGCTGCTAAAAGCGGGTGCCGTTTTTTGTTATTCTGCTGCAAAAAGTCCGCATTTTCTCGGCAAAACGCAGAAAATACGGGAACTGCTTGATTTGACCCGGTTTCTGCACTAGAATGGAAACCAGAAACATAAATACAGTTTCCATAAGGAGGACGCTCATGCAGGAAAAGCTCGATGCGCTGGTGCGCACGCAGGCCATGCAGTTGTTCCGTCAGCAGGGGCTGCATTTTACCATGCAGCAGGTGGCAGAGCCGCTGCACATCAGCAAAAAGACCATCTACACCGTTTACCCCTCCAAGGAGGCGCTTTTGCTGGATATGGTAGACCACGCCTTTGCGGACATCCACCGCTGCAAGCAGGAAATTCTGGCGGGCAGCGGCACTTTGCAGGAAAAGCTGCGGGCGGTCATTATTGCCATGCCGACGGAATACGCCGCACTGGATCTGCGGCAGATGAAGGAGCTGGACGAAAAATACCCGGTGGTGGCGGCACGGGTGCGCAGTCAGTTGGAAAACGGTTGGGAACCCACCATGGCGCTGCTGGAGCAGGCTGTGGCGGAGGGCGTCATGCGTCCGGTGTCCCTGCCGGTGCTGCGGCAGATGATCACCGCCTCCATTGAGAGCTTTCTGGCAGACCGCAGTCTGGCAGAAAGCGGGGTGCAGTATGTGGCTGTGCTGGAAGAAATGATCTCGATTTTACTGGAAGGAGTATTGCCCCGATGAAACACAGTTTTTGCGATGGATGGGAGTTTACCCGACACTGGACCGAAGCCTTTGGCAAGGGGCTGCCGGTGCCCAAACAGGAAGCCGTCCGCTTGCCCCATACCTGCCGGGAGGTGCCGCTGCACTACGCCTCCCCCGCCGATTACGAGATGGTCTGCGGCTACCGCAAGCGGTTCCGGGTGCCGCCGGTGCAGGCTGCGCCCCGGCTGTTCG
>ERZ791930.311-NODE-311-length-41607-cov-4.006281_pt1 | contig 41607 bp, 32 predicted proteins | sample MGYA00510128_ERZ791930 | MGnify/ENA primary metagenome ERZ791930 (study PRJEB30046, sample SAMN00792057) | human gut metagenome | study: EMG produced TPA metagenomics assembly of the A metagenome-wide association study of gut microbiota in type 2... | reverse complement strand
TTATTATAGATTATATGACCTTAAAAAATCTGTCCAGTTAATTGTAGCCTATCCAAATTCAATCGTATGATTGATGACTGCAAAGCCGGTAATATCGATATGATTATTACCAAGTCCATCAGCCGATTCGCCAGAAACACACTGGACTGCCTGAAATACATAAGGCAGCTCAAGGACATGAACATACCGGTTCTGTTTGAAAAGGAATCTATTAACACAATGGATGCCAAAGGCGAAGTCCTTATCACCATCATGGCTTCTCTGGCCCAGCAGGAATCGCAGTCCTTAAGTCAGAATGTCAAAATGGGCTTACAATATCGCTACCAGCAAGGCAAGGTACAAATCAACCACAATCGTTTTCTTGGCTATACAAAGGACGCAGATGGAAATTTGGTCATTGATCCAGAACAGGCTGAAACTGTAAAACGTATTTATCGAGAATACTTAGAAGGTCTCAGTATGGACAAGATTGCTGCAGGCCTGGAGCGTGACGGTATTCTTACCGGTGCCGGAGGAAAAAAGTGGCACACAAGCACCATCAACAAAATTCTCCGAAACGAGAAATACATCGGTGATGCCCTGCTTCAAAAGACCTACACCACCGACTTTCTAAACAAGACCAGAGTTAAAAATAACGGGCTTGTTCCACAATACTATGTAGAAGGCGACCACGAAGCCATTATTCCGAAAGACATTTACCTGCTGGTACAGGAAGAACTGGTCCGCAGGCGAGTGGTAAAAACCAGTGCCAATGGCAAAAAACGAAGCTACAGTTGCAATCACTGCTTCTCCCAAATCGTCATTTGCGGTGAATGCGGTGAAATGTTCCGAAGACTCCACTGGAACAATCGAGGCGTCAAATCCATTGTCTGGCGCTGCATCAGCAGGCTGGAATCCACCGGGCTTGAATGCCACGCTCGAACCATCAATGAGCTGGTTCTTTAGGATGCCATTGTCAAAGCCATCAATCAAATGCTCGGCGACAAAAGCAGCTATCAGGCACAGCTCCAGCTTAACATTGCCGCAGTCATCCGAGCATCGCAAGCAACAGCCATTGACAGCATTGACGAAAAACTGATGACCCTGCAACAGGATCTCATTCAGAAAGCCAATAGCAAAGAAGACTACGACGAAATAGCGGATGAGATCTTCAGACTCCGAGAACTCCGCCAGAAAACAACCGTTGATACAGCCGCAAGGGACGAACAGATAAAGCGAATCAATGACCTGCAGGATTACATTTCGCAGCAGACCGCCCTCCTTACTGAATTTGATGAAGTGCTGGTGCGACGCTGGATCAAGCAGATCACCATCTGGGATGACCATATCACAGTTGAATTGAAATCCGGCGTTAGCATTGATGTGGATGTATAACTCTATAGATATACAAAGGCTCCCCACCACTGGATAATTTCCAGTGATGGGGAGATATTTTATTATGCTACTTTTTCAAATATATGCTTCTGTGCATTTAAATAGTTTTCAAGATTTGAAATTGTGCTTCCGCTATTCTTTTCTATAATTCCAATATCCGTATCTGATAGCTCGACATCATTATCCTTAGCTAATTTAACTGTATAGTCATAAATGCGTCCCACAAGAACTTCTAGCTCCTCTGTTGTAAGTTGTATACTAATTTTATCGTAATCTTTATACTCCTTCAGTGCGCTTAAGCATTTCATCAAATCATTTATCTTATCAATGTCCATACTACCTTTACGAATTGCTTCAATGTAGGCTCTCAATGACATTCTAAATTCTGTCAGAACTTTTGGTTCCCGATTTTTCACTTTGTTATAGATAACTAATCCCGTTCCTACCGTTGCTGCACTCGCCACAGTAATAATTGTTTCCTTTTTATGTTGCTTTACAAACTGTAATGCCCTAACAATAATGCCTTGTGCTTGTCCAGCTGGTTTTAAATTTACTGGATCTAAATGCTTTACAATACGCCCCTTATTTGGCCCAGTTGCATACCGAACTACACTACCGATTCTCCGATATAAGCCGGTCGATAATCCTGTTGCTATATCATCTGGAATAAAAAATGCATCTTGTACTACTGCCATATGAAGTACCTCCTACTTTTTCTATAATAGGCTTTGTAATTTTAGCGAATCAGTGATATGGATTTGAAAGAGCTTCTTTCTTACCTTTGTTTTGCTCCTCTTCAGCTATCAATGTATATGTCTTTTCATCTATATCTGAAAAACTCATTCCTTCCTTAAACCCTTTATTCCCATCCAACCAGATGCAATTCATCAATCTATCGAACGTCGCTTCACAACTTCTCCGTGGACATCTTGCTAAAGTTGTATCAAAAAAACTAGTATGATAGGAATAGTGGTGTGTGTGAATAAATTGATTCCATGAATCTATTACCGTCTGCTCATCCCTAATATCAACAAGTTCAATTTCTTCTAGCTTTCTATCATCAACAGCTCCCCACGCCTGCTTAAGCATGGCAACAGCCTCAGCATCACTTTTCGGTGCACTGTATCCAAATATAGTTACCATATACGCACGTTCAAGTGCATTACACAGTTGCTTCCAAGATTTTGCTATCGCTTCATCGCTTGAATAGTCTTTCTTTTTTATAGGAAAAAGCAACTTCATAGGTTTTAGTTCTTTTCCACATCTACAAATGCTCCCGACATTGCCAATAATATTATCATCTGAGCAATAACCTACTGCAACATTTCCATGAAGGAAAGCCACCTGTGGAATGTTGTTTGTGTACCTTTGAGCTCTTCCAAGTGCTTGAACCAAGAATGGATCCCAGTTAAATGTGGCAATCAAGTCCTTGCTCGTCAAACTCATAACCAAAAAATCATAAATAGTAGGTTCATCGGGCAATTCGAATTCACTCATATAACTTCGGATAACCTTTTCTAATTGATTTTTTACCGCACTACAGTCCGGTTCATTTTTGCTTCGTTCATCTAATTCCATATAAATATCTTCGAGATTATCCGACTTAGTATAAATTGATACCTTTGAAATAATTTCATTTAAACCAAGCTTATCAATAAATCCACTCATTGCAGATATTTTTCTACCGTATTTGTCTCCTAATGGTATTGCCGCACAGCTAGCTCCCGCCCCTAATATAACAACATGCGGACGATTTTTCATATAGTACTCATACTCTTGAATATTAATCTCATTCATATATATTTCCTCCCGTTATCTATTCCACTGTCAAGTCTGCCCCTTAGTATCGAGTGGCTTAAACTGCGGTCGGCTCTGACAACAATCCTAGTGCCACAACCCCTGACATCTAATCCACAGCCTAAACCCTACCGCTATTCTCAGACTGCTCAATTTCTCTCCAATCAGACCGAAAAGTAGATATGTTTCCCTACAAGAAAACCGAGCTTTCCGCAAGGCTTCTTACGATGATACTAACCTTACAAAAAGCCCGGAAATACGCCACTTTTCAGCCTTTATTTATCTTTCCTCGACAGCAAACACACCGTCTCCACATGTACAGTATTCGGAAACATATCCACGCAACAGCTCTTTACAACCTTATATCCTCTCTGCTGCAACACCGCCAGATCTCTTGCCAGTGAAGTCGGTTTGCAGGAAATGTAAACCATGCTGTCCACACCGTAATCAATAATCTTCTCCAGTGCTTTCGGATGGATGCCGTCACGCGGCGGGTCTAACATGATAAAGTCCGGGAGGTCTGTGATATTATCGAGTGCTTTTAACACATCATCTGCGATAAATTCACAGTTGTCCAGTCCGTTTCTTTCTGCATTTTCTGCGGCTGCTGCCACGGCTTCTTCCACGATTTCAACACCGATAACCTTTTTGGCAACCGGCGCAAGAATCTGGGCAATCGTTCCCGTTCCGCTGTATAAGTCAAAGACTACCTTATCCTTTGTCGTACCGACATACTCACGTGCCTTGGAATACAGCACCTCTGCTCCGAGTGAATTGGTCTGGAAAAATGAAAATGCCGTGATTTTAAATGTCAGTCCGAGCAGTTCTTCTTCAATGTAATCCCTGCCGTAAAGTACCATTGTACCTTCATTTTTGACAACATCGGCAACACTGTCATTGCGCGTATGTAAAAATCCTGTCAATGTGCCCGAAAGCGGCAGTTCCCGTAAAATGTCCGCCAGTTCTGCCATATCAAAATCCAGTTGTGTCGTTGTCACGATATCCACCAGAATCTGCTGTGTCTTTACAGCTTTGCGCACCAAAAGATGGCGCAGATAACCTTCATGGGTCATTTTATGATAATACGGAAGTTCTTTTTGCTTACAATACTCAAGCACCGCCGTTAAAATTTTGTGATAATCCCCATCGACGATTTTACAGCCGTCTACCGTCACAATATCATACATGCTGTTGCGCTTATGCAGACCTAATGCCAGTTCTCCGCCCTTTACTTCATCGCCGAATGAAAATTCCATTTTATTGCGGTACGCTTCCTGACACGGACTTCCGATAATGCCTTCAAAATTTAATTCCCCATCAACCGCTTCCGACAGCAGTTTATGAACCTGTGCTTCTTTCATCTTTAACTGTTCTTCATACTGCACACTCTGGTAGACACAGCCGCCGCATGTTCCAAAATGCTTACATCTGTCTGCCGTTTCTGACGGTGCATTTTCAAGCACCTGAAGCAGTCTGCCTTCACATTTGCCGCCGCGCTTTTTATTGACCATAAACCGGACCTTCTGTCCCGGAATTGAATTTTTTACAATAACCTTTTGTCCGTTATCTTCAGGATTTTCCGACTCTGTAAATACCACCGCCTTATTGGGAAAATCCACATGCTGTACGCGTCCTGTATATGTTTCGCCTTTTTTCATGAATACCTCGCTCTTGCTTTCTTTTTATTTTCCTGTTCTGCCATAATCATAAATTTTCTTAAAAAATACCACTGACTGATACTCCAGCCAGTGGCATCCTTGTAAACTTTTCACTTACGATTGGATTAGTCTTCATCCTCGAAGTCGTCTTCCTCAAAATCATCGTCTTCAAAATCATCATCGTCAAAGTCTTCCAGATAATCCGGTGTGAAATATCTGTAAACCGCATAAGCGATCGCTGCGACTGCCGCAACCGCACCGATAACTGCAAGCACTGCAATCACGCAGTTGCTCTTTTTCTTTTCTTCTTCGGCTTCTTTTTTGTTTAAAAGCTCATTGAGTCTGCTTGCTGCAATAAGTTCTTCTAATTTATCCTCAATCTTATCTCTGCTCATCATCATAGCCCCTTTCTTTTCACGTATATTCTATTGTCATTATAGCATATGCCTGCCCGATTTACTACTGTTTTTTTAATTTTGCAAACCCTGCAAGCATTTTTTTTGTGCCAAATTCTTCAAACTGGACTGTCACCATATAATCACGCATACCGTCTTCGATAGCAAGCACCTGTCCGGTTCCGAATTTGACATGGGAAACGGTATCGCCGACCCGGTAGCCAAGCCCTGTCCCGCCTGCTGCCTGTCCTGACGACTTAATTGCCCCGGCTGCTTTCTTTGATGGCATGCTATAGGACGTTGTGGTTTTTGCCGGCTTTTTTAAATCAAATATGTCCATCGGAAATTCTTTCCCAAAACCGACTTTATTCGGCTGTGCAAAGTTTCCTGTACCGTAATTAGTCGGTGTCCTGCTGTAATTTGTGGCATAGGTACTGCCGATGCCTTTTTGTCCGCTGATTGCAACCTTTTTATTACCCTGACCGTAAGTGGTTGTTCCGCTTCCGTAGCGGGACAGTGCCGCCTTTGCATTTGCACGGAAGTCAAACCGTCCCTGTGATTCCCCGCTGTCTTTGCCGCCAAAGGAAAGGGCACTTTTCTTACTGCCGTAACTGTGATTTTCAACCTCTAAAAGATTTTCAGGAATCTCCTTTACAAAACGCGACACCTTATTCATCTGTGTTTCGCCGTGAATCATACGCGTCTTTGCCGCACTAATATTGAGTTCCTTCTGTGCTCTTGTAATGCCGACATAACACAAACGGCGTTCTTCCTCGACTTCTGTCGGGTCATCGGACATAATCGTCATGTAGCTTGGGAACAGTCCGTCTTCCAGTCCTGTCATGTATACAATCGGAAATTCCAGACCCTTTGCGCTGTGCAGTGTCATTAACATGACCTGATTGCCGTCCTGATCCAGATTATCAATATCTGCAATCAGTGCCACCTCCTCAAGGAATCCACTGAGTGTCGGAGCTGCCTGCGGATTTTCTCCATCCGTCTGCATCTCTGAAAAATCGCCTTCCGTCTGCTCCTCATAGCTTACGATTTTATTCATAAATTCATCAATATTTTCCTGGCGTGCTTCAACTTCTTCTTTGGTTTCATTTTCCGCAAGCGCTTCCATATACCGCGTATCTTCAAGGATTGTTTCTGTCAGTTCGCGGATAGATAAAAATTGCTTCTTTGCCTGAAATCCGAGAATCAGTGTCACAAAAGCTTCAATCTTTGAAAGTCCCCTGCCGATATTCGGAATTTCCGCAGCATTGCACAGTGCATCCCAGAAGGTCATATCGTTGGCATCGGCAAACTCCTGTACACGCTCCAGTGTCGTTGCACCGATTCCGCGCCGCGGCACATTGATAATTCTTTTAACCGCCTGTCCGTCCATACCGTTATCTATTGTCTTTAAATACGCAAGAATATCTTTGATTTCTTTTCGCTGATAGAAATTAATACCGCCGTAAATGCGGTATGGCACATTTCTGACTATCAGTTTTTCTTCCAGCAGTCGGGACTGTGCATTGGTACGGTAAAGAACCGCAATATCATTATAATTCCAGCCGTCCCGCACACAGGCACAGATATTTTCCACCACACCTTCCGCTTCTTTATAAGCATCTTCATAAATGCGGAAATGAATCTTGTCCCCTTTGCCGTTTTCCGTCCACAGCTTTTTAGACTTTCTTCCGATATTATGCGCAATCACCTCATTTGCCGCAGAAAGAATGGTCTGTGTCGAACGGTAGTTCTGTTCCAGTTTAATCACCTTTGCACCTGGAAATGTATTTTCAAAATTTAAAATATTGCCGATATTCGCCCCTCTGAATTTGTAAATGGACTGGTCATCATCACCGACCACACACAAATTGCCGTATTTTTGTGCCAGCTTGCTAATCAGACGGAACTGTGATGTATTCGTATCCTGATACTCATCGACCATGATATAACGGAAACGCTCCTGATACGCTTCCAACACTTCCTCATCACGGTTTAACAGTTCAACCGTCTTAAATATCAAATCGTCAAAATCCAGCGCATTATTTGCTTTAAGTGTCTTCTGATACTCTCTGTATACACCGGCAATTCTTTTGGCATTGTAATCGCCCCCGGCATTTGCTTCCATTTCATCCGGCGAAATCATTTCATCTTTGGCAGATGAAATCGCACTCATAATTGTGCGCTCTTTCAGCATTTTTGTATCAATGTTTAATTTTTTACAGGCATCCCGGATTACGCTTTTCTGGTCGTCCGTATCATAAATCGTAAAATTGGTCTGATACCCGATTCTGTCTATGTAACGGCGAAGAATCCGCACACAGGTCGAATGGAAGGTACTTACCCACACCTGACTGCCGCAGTCCGTTACCTTTTCCACACGTTCACGCATTTCTGCAGCGGCTTTGTTGGTAAATGTAATTGCTAAAATATTATATGGGCTGATTCCACATTCATCAATCAGATATGCAATGCGGTTTGTCAAAACACGTGTTTTTCCCGAACCTGCCCCGGCAATAATTAACACCGGCCCCTCTGTCTGTTTTACCGCCCTTTTCTGGCAGTCATTTAATCCATCTAAATTCAAACCGTTCCTCCATTCCTGCGTGTATACAGTTTCTTTATGACTATCCTGCCCAAAGATGTACACACTGCATACGCACTGTTTCAAGTATGTGTCATTATAAACAAAAAAGAGCTGTCATGCAAGTATTCCAAAAATACTTTTATGCATAACAGCTCTTTTTACATCACCCTTATCAAGAGCTTTCCCCGCTTGACTGCACATTTGTCCGCTTTCGCGAAAATAAAACAGCCGCCGCCGGATTTTTATACTAATTTATGTCCGCAGTTGGAACAGAATTTTGCACCGTTTGTCGGTGAACCACACTCCGGACAGAACTTCGGTGCACTGCCTGACGTACTGCTTTGTGCCGCACCTGTACTCTGTGGCGCGCTGCTCATGCTGTTCATGCTGTCCATCATCTGTCTGCCCATCTGTAATCCCATCTGCATATTCATCATATCCACACCGATGTTAGAGGACTTACCATTGCTCATGTTGTCCGCCATTGCCATCTGTGCATACTTATTCATGTCGCCCACCATAGACTGGGATGCTGCTTTGTTCTGCATCTTCTGTACTTCTTCCGGATACGAAAAGCTTGAAATGTTAAAGTCGGTAATGGTCAGTCCAATCTTAATCATCTGCATATCAAGGTCTTCTTTAATCCCTGCTGAGATATCATACGCATTAGCTTGAAGATTAAACATATCCTTACCTTCTTTAGAAATCCACTTCATCAGAAGCTGGTCTAAAACAGCAACGACACGTTCCCTGACATCGTCAACCGTGTACATCTGCTTCACACCCGCCACTTTATCAATTAATGCAAGATAGTCATCGACCTTAATGTTAAATGTACCAAACGCACGGATTGGCATACCGCCCGGAAGTGATGGCGCCGGAATGGCTATCGGATTTTTCGTGCCCCATTTTACGGTAAATTCCTTTGTATTCACAAAAAGAACTTCTGCACGCACACCGCTGTTAAATCCGAACTTAAAGCCTTTTAAAGTTGACAGAAACGGAATGATATCGGATTCAATATCAAAGCTTCCTTCATCTTTAAAAATACCTTCTATCTTACCATTGTACATAAAAATGGCATCCTGTCCTGCACGGATAATCAAACGGCTTCCTTTTTTAATCTCACGGTTCGTCCATTTCCAGAAAATACAGTCATCTCTGTATTCTTCCCATTCTACAACATTTGCAAGCTGTTTTCCAAATAACCCCATGACTTTTCTCCATTCTGCTATTTATATTACAAACCCATCTTTGCCTTTAATGCTGCCAGTTCATCATCTACTGCCGCATCCTGTGGTGCTGAATCATACTTTGCTGCCAGATTGTCAATATCAGAATCTTCCTGTGACTGGTTTAACTCCGCCATTGCATTGGCTTCATCTAACATCTTATTGGCTTTTGCTTCCATCTTGCTAAAAGCTGCCATGCTGTTGTTTGCACCTGTCACACTTGAACCGATGCTGTTTAAACGTTCCTGTGCCTTAGCTGTCGCAACTTTTGCCTTGATTGCTGCCTTTCTTGATTCTAAGGATTCAATATCCTTTACAAGCTTATCATGCATCTGGCGCATCTTTGCCGCATTGGCTGCTGCCGCTTCATAAGACTGCTGTAATGCTGTCTGTGTAGATACCAGCTGCTGCTTCTTTTCAAGAAACTTACGTGCATCTGCTTCATTCCCTGCTGTCAGTGCCTTTTCAGCATATGACTGCATTTTATTAACCTGTTCTGTACATTCGTCAAGTTCTCTCTTGGCCCTTGTTTCCTCTGCCATAACAGAAGCTGTTTCTGCCTTTACCTTACCCAGATCACTTTCAAGGTTACGCATGTACTGGTCAATCATCTTTTCCGGATCTTCGCATTTGTCCAGTAAAGCATTGATGTTCGCAGACATAATATCCTTAAATCTTGTTAAAATTCCCATAGTAAATATCCTCCATTCTACCCATTGGTACACAATTATTACCGGGCACTTATCTATCTGCCCCATGAATTACAGTATATTATATTTCCCCTATTTTGTCACGCAATATTGCATAAATTTCATTAATTTTATAACAATTTTTCAAACAATTACAGGTGTTTTATATCCGCCCCTTGCTATCTAGTTTTAAATACTATATAATGTCATATAGTTACTGTTATGTGAATGGAGATGACAAGTTATGAATACTGAATATACACAATTTGTTGCTACGCTGTTAAAACGGCTGGCAAAGTTAAATTATATCAAACCGGGGGAAGTCCCCAATATCGACCTTTATATGGATCAGGTCACGACCTTTATGGACGAACATTTAAGCGACTGCAAACGCCGCGAAGACGATAAGATTCTGACTAAAACCATGATTAATAATTACACCAAAAACAATCTTTTGCCGCCGCCGGTAAAAAAGAAATATTCCAAGGAGCATTTATATGTCCTGACATTTATTTATTACTTTAAAAATCTGCTCTCTATCAGTGATATACAGACCCTGTTAAATCCGCTGACCGAGCAGTTTTTTGAAGGAAATGAAACCGGCAGCTTAGACGACATCTACAAGCAGATTTATAATCTGTGCAAGGGAGAGATTTCCGGCATTTCAAAAGATGTCCTTGAAAAAGCGCATCTTTCGGAGGAAGCCTTTTCTACCGTTGAAGATACGGACAGCCGCGAATTTTTACAGTTCTTTTCTTTGGTATCTTTACTGAGTTTTGATGTTTATATGAAGAAAAATATTATTGAAAGTCTGATTGACGACTTTGCTTCGCGCAGCCAGCAGGAAGTGCCGCACACAAAGTCTGAGCGCAAGGCGGAAAAGGCGGAACGCAAAGCCGAAAAAGCCGAGCAGAAAAGCCGCAGAAATGAAAAATAAAATTTAAAAATATAAAGCATGGAAAGAAAGCCGCTTTTAATCATGCAGAATTTTTACGGAACAACCAAAAACGGAATGTGATAAGTTTTGTGCTTCTTCACATTCCGTTTTTTATAGCCTTGCCGGAGATTGACGTTCAAGCCCTTCTCCGGGCAGAATATGTATCTGTTCCGTAATGTTTTTATTCCTGCTGTCCTTCTCCGCCTTCCGGAATCTGTAACCGCTCAAATACCTTTTCATAACCGTCGCTGCCGTAATTTAGCGAGCGGTTTACGCGGCTGATGGTTGCTGTAGAAGCGCCTGTCTTTTCCGCAATGTCCAGATAAGTCTTTTTTTCACGCAGCATCTTTGCCACCTCAAAACGCTGTGAAAGTGACAGCAATTCATTAATTGTACAGAGGTCTTCAAAAAATGCAGCACACTCCTCTTTATTCTCAAGACTTAAAATTGCATCAAATAACTGCTCTACCGCAGGTGTTTTTAATTTACTATTCATAATTGCCCCTTTTCTGTGCTGATAAACTCGCATCAGCATTTTTTCAAAAGTTCTAAACAATACCGATATTTTAACACATTAGCACGTTATAGTAAAGCAGTAAATCTGTCCAAATCCAAATTTGCAATCAGTTGATCCGGAAAATGCACTTCTTTTAACAGCTCTTCCGCATACGAAAAATTGCAGATATCCTCTTCGACATGGGCATCACTGCCAAGTGTTATCATGACACCGTGTTCCATACACAGCTTTAACATACAGAGGTCATTTTCCCGTGCGCCGCTGCGCGGTCCGTCAGGTTTTAATGATGTATTGTTTAATTCGAGAAACTTGTTGTTTTGCTTTGCCGCACGCACCACTGTTTCAAAGTCCACCGGATACCGGCTGTCATCCGGGTGCCCTATGATGTCAACCAGCGGATTTTCAAGAACCTGCACCAGTGCCTGCGTATTCTGCTCCTTTGTACCGGGGCAGATACATGGAATATGAAAGCTTGCAATAACAATGTCCATTTTTTCAAGCAGTGTGTCCGGCATATCCAGTGTTCCGTCATAGTCCATAATATTGGCTTCACAGCCAAACAGACGGCGCACGCCGAATTTTTCCCGCGGCAGGACCTTAAAGTTGCTGAAATACAGTTTGCCGCAGCTGCCCGGCATTTTCGGCGTATGCTCCGTAAACGCAATAGCAGGCAGCCCGATTTGTGCTGCCTTTCTTGTCATTTCATCTATCGTGTTATAAGCGTGTCCGCTTGCAATCGTATGTGTATGTGTATCAATTAAGTATTTCATTTTAATCCCCATTCCGCAGGCATTTTAATGCCGGAGGAATCGCGAGCCAAATCTTATTTGGCTCTGCGATAAATAGCAACTTTGTGACGCCTGCGGCACAAAGTGCTGTGTAAAAAATCAGCACATCAGTGTGATTTTTTACACTAATCTCCGTTCCACAGACATTTTATTTGCACTCCGGCAGATTCACCGATAGTTCCCTGCGCGTATGGTCTACAGAAATTGCTTTATCTGAAAGATTAAAGTACGCAAAGGAATATGTATTGGATACATCTCCAAGAGAGTCGTCCCACGACAAATCTACATTATAATACTTTCCGTCAATATAGACAATATTCCATGCGTGATAACCGCCGTTAGCATATCCGGTGCAGAAATAACACGGAATATTTAACTGCTGCATAATATACTGAAATGCCCTCGAATATCCGGCACACACCGAGCTTCCGTTAATTAATACGCTGTATGCACTCTGGTTCATGTCTGAATTTTCATCATAGACACACATATTCTGAACGGCTTTATAAACATACTGTTCCTTGTCAAGGTCGGTCGTAAGCGAACTGGCGCCGTTAATCACCTTCGCCGCCGCATTTAAAAACTTCTGTCTGGCAGACTGCAGTGTCTGTGCCGTTTCATTGTATTTTAACATCACGGAAATGACCGCTCCCTTGCTGGTGTACCCGTAGCTGTAGCCGGTATCCAGCCAGAACAGCTCCGGATGATCGTTAAAGACCGCATTCATGACATTTTTAATACTGCTCTGGTCAAGCTGACGGCACAATGTCACACTTTCCTTTAATTCCAGTGCTGCCCCGTACACCTGGTCATAAACTTCCTTCTGTGTATCCGAAAGCATGGCTCTGTACGGATACATATTTTCCGGAAAATCATAAGATGCCGCCGGTGTCGTATCCGTCTGCTGGGATTTGCTGTCTTCCACAAGCTGTCCGGTTCCCTGTACCGGCTGATAATCAGACTTTACCGTATCATTCGTTTTTTCACTTCCGGCTCCGCCGGCGATCTCTGCTTCTACCGTCGCTAAGACATCTCCGAGATTGGTTATGGTTTCCTTTGTAAGACTCTGACCGCCTGCTGATGTATTGACTGCATTTTCAATACCGGCTGAATATTCCTGCGCAATAAAATATGTCCCGCCAACCAGTATTAAAATGAGTATTGAGGCTCTTAAAAATTTGTAAACGTTCCTCATGACTGCTTCCTTTATTCCTAATAATTCCGTGCGTATCACAAATGCTTTGTTATTCTGTACGCAGTGCTACTACCGGATCTTTTTTCGCTGCCATCTTCGCCGGAACAAATCCGGCAATCAGTGTCAGCACCATACTTATTATAACAAGGATTACGGCACCTGCAACAGGAAGTTTTGCAACTCCTGCAATTGTTGTCACATTTTCAATAATCCGGTTCGCCGGAATGCACAAAATCAGTGTAATCACAATACCCAGTGCACCGGATACAAAGCCTTCAATCAGTGTTTCGGCGTTAAATACGCGGGAAACATCTTTCTTTGACGCACCGATACTTCTTAAAATACCGATTTCCTTTGTTCTTTCAAGTACGGAAATATACGTAATAATACCTATCATAATAGAAGAAACAACGAGTGAAATCGCAACAAACGCAATCAGTACCGCTGAAATCGCCGTAATAATCGTGCTGACGGAAGACATCATAATGCCAACATAATCGGTATAATTAATCACATCTTCATCTCTGCCCTCATCAGTTGCTTTCTTATTATAATCGCTGATAATATCTTCCAGTTTTTCCTTGGCCTCAAAGCTTGCAGCATATAAATCAATTTCTGACGGGTTGTCTTCGTTTGTAATGCCTAACTTTTCTTTGTTGCCCTCAAATGTGGCTTCTGTTGTCTGTGCCTTTAAAGACTGCGAAAACTGCTGCAAAATCTGTTCTTCTGTCATCTGGCTCATGTAAGCCTGCATCTGTGCCTGTTCCTGCTCTGAAAGCGTTGCAACATATGCATTGACATCATCCATTGTAATCGGTGTATCCTTGTCATTGTCAAACGGGATTCCCGTAAAAATATCGGTTGTTTCATCGGCAAGCTGAGCTTTTGCCACTTCACTGTCGTTGACACCCTGCATCAGATACTGCATCAGTTCCTTTGTATAACCTACACCGCTCCGGATTGCCGTGTTGACCGCATCTTCTTTCTGACGGATAATACCGCACACCTGAATCTGTGTGCCGTTGTCTACTACATTTTTCATATACGTTTCATCTTCACGCATATCTTCCCAGATGTCTTTTTCTGCGTTGTACCGGTAATAATCGGTTGGCAGAATCATCTGGAATTTCTTATCTAAAATTTCATCATAAGTATACTCTGTTTCCTCGGTGTCATAGGTTTCGCCTGTCATCATGCGCTTATACATCGCCGTTACCTCGTCAGGGTCTTTAAAGCCCAGTGAATACAGGGTATAATCATCAATTTCGTTGTTCTCATCAACAACTAACACCACTTCGTTGTACTGCTGCGGCCATCTTCCCGCTACCATATCATACTGAGAATCCAGTAAATCCTGATTGCCCGGCAGCTGGTTCCATACATCTGCATTGGTATACATCGCACTCATGCTGCCCTGTGAAGTGTTCGTACCGTAAATCGTATTCATAATAGTGCTTGGATTTAGCTGTGTCACACCGTCACTTGTGTCTGTATCGTAAATATTGATATCAACATTGTAGCTGTACCGGATATCACTTGCATATGTTGAAATCTCATCTTTATTATCATCTATATACTTTTTAAAGGATTTTAAATTATTATTTTTCACATCGGAAATCATGGTATTCATCATTTCCGACATAATCATATTACTGTACACTTTATCCTTGTCATGGTCAACAGAATCCTTATCAGACCCGGTCATCATTTCAATCATGCTGCTGATATCCATGGTCTGGGACTGTAACTGGACCGGATAACTCGACAGTGTATCGCGCTGTACCCTGTCAATATAGTCCTGAATACCATTTGAAATGGAAAGAATCAACGCAATGCCGATAATACCGATACTTCCGGCAAATGCGGTAAGCAGGGTACGGGTCTTTTTGGTCATCAGGTTATTCATACTAAGAGAAAGCGCTGTAAAAAAGGACATCGATGTCTTTGCTTTCTTTTTCTTCTTTCCTGTCTGTGCATCTGAAAGCTTTTGCTCCTTTTCCTGTATATCCGCTTTCATCTGTTCTTCACTGTAAGCATCGGTATCGTCTGTAATCTGTCCGTCTAAAAGGCGGATAATTCTTGTTGAATACTGCTCTGCCAGTTCAGGATTATGCGTAACCATAATAATCAGACGGTCTTTGGCAATTTCTTTTAAAATCTCCATAATCTGTACGCTGGTTTCTGTATCCAGTGCGCCTGTCGGCTCGTCTGCCAGTAAAATATCCGGGTCATTTACCAATGCTCTTGCAATCGCAACACGCTGCATCTGTCCACCGGACATCTGATTGGGTTTCTTGTGAATCTGTTCCTTTAAGCCTACTTTTTCCAGTGCTTCTATTGCGCGCTTTCTGCGCTCTGACTTGGATACACCGGATAAAGTCAGTGCCAGTTCGACATTGGCAAGCACGGTCTGGTGCGGTATCAGGTTATAACTCTGGAAGACAAATCCAATCGAATTATTGCGGTATGCATCCCAGTCACGGTCCTTGAATTTCTTCGTAGAACGTCCGTTAATCTTTAAATCACCGCTTGTATACTGGTCAAGCCCCCCGATGATATTTAACATAGTTGTTTTTCCGCAGCCGGACTGTCCCAGAATTGATACAAATTCGCTGTCGCGGAAACGCAGATTAATTCCCTTCAATGCCGTTACCCTGGTATCTCCGGAAATATAATCCTTTACGATGTTGTTTAATTCAAGCATCTTTTTTCCTCTCTTTACGTTTTTTCGGTTTATTTTGATTTTCTAACAACTTACTTTTTCATTATTTCACGTTTCTGCTGAAATGTCTATGCTTCTGCCTGAATAATGCTTAATTTTATTATTTTTTATGAATTTCCTCTTAAAACAGGAGATATTTTACTGTAATATTTTATTATGTATCGTGATATAAATAATACCATGTTTAAAAGTTCCAAACCCACATGTGCCTGTCCGCCGGTGAAAAAAAAATCGAACCCCGCCCCATAAAGCATAAAAGTGGTTTGACGCTTGCATTTTTGCGGTCTGCATTTTATACTGATACCAGCATAAATGATTGGAATAACGATTAGATTGTAACAGGAGATTTGCATTGAATAATAAGAAAAAGTTAAAACAATTCATGATTTGTCTGTGCTGTGTATTTTGCAGTACCGCATTGACCATTCCTTATCTGTCCTATGCAACCACGCAGGACGATTTAGACAATGCCAACCGGGAACTGGAAAGCTTAAAGGCACAACAGCAGAGTCTGTCTGCGGATTTATCCGAAATTGACAGTCAGCTCCAGAGCGCCGGAAGCCGTTTATCTTCTATCGAAGAACAGATTGATGACAAGCAGGCAGATGTGGATGCCTTAAATGAAGAACTGCTGTCGCTGTCCCAGACGATGGACGAACAGTATGATTCCATGAAGCTGCGTATCCGGTATATGTATGAGCGCAGCAGCTCAGATGTGATTGAACTGCTGTTAACTTCCCAAAGTATGAGTGAACTTTTATTAAAAAGCGAATACATTTACCAGCTGTCACAATATGACCGTGATATGTTAGATGAAATGGAAGCCAATTATGAACGGCAGCAGGCAGCAAAAGAGCAGCTGGATACGGAGGTTGCCGAGTTATCGTCCTTGCGTGAAGAAGCTTTAAGCGAACAGAAAAATTTAAAAGCACTGCTTGCAAAGACACAGCAGGATTTTGATACGTCTTCCAATAATGTATCTGAAGCCGAAGCTGCCGCACTGGCTTATGAAAAGAAACTTGAAGAAGAAAAGCTGGCACAGGAAAAGGCGGAAGCAGAAGCTGCAAGCCGTGAAGCCGCAAGCCGTGCGGCTGCCGCCGCAGGGAATAATAATTCCGGCAGCAGTGACATTACTTCTAATATTAATAAAACACCGATTTCATATGACACCTCTGACCTTGCCATGCTTGCCGCAATTATCGAATGTGAAGCGGGCAACCAGTCTTACGAGGGTAAGTTAGCTGTCGGAAGTGTTGTTGTAAACCGTGTCAACAGCCCACGTTTTGCCAACTCCATTTCCGGTGTCATCTATGCTTCCGGACAATTTACACCGGTTGCCAGCGGCCGTTTTACGATTGTGCTCTCCCGCGGTGCTTCCGCTTCGTGCGTTCAGGCGGCGCAGGAGGTTTTAAACGGAAATGTTACGATTAATGCGCTGTATTTCCACGTATACCGCAGCGGTATCGACACCTATGGCACGGTGATTGGCGACCATATTTTCTACTGATTGAATAAAAAAGTCCTTTGTAAAAGAAATGCTCCATTATCATCTGACTTTGGCTCATTCTTTTGCAAAGGACCGCTTTATAAAATATCGTTCTACTAATCTTCTTTTGGCATATATTCCACAGAATCTACAAGTACATATCCTGTCTTGTCATTTTTTACGGTGTTGTCATGGGCACAGAAAATGCCGTTTTTCACACCGACCCATCTGCCTGCTTTGGAGGCAAATGAAAAGGCTTTTTCATAGTTTTTGCCGTCAAAACTTAATTCCAGTGTTAATTCCTCGACCGGTGCTGCTTTTACAGGAAGATTTAACTCCATGTGGTCAATATGACCGGTGCATTTTACCGTGTAACGGAATGTCACCGTCTTTTCAGCATCTTTAAAATTACTTTCGGACAGTTCAAAATCATTGCTGTTTTGTGTTGTATACGGCATATCACAGTCAAAATACTGTGTTCCCAAAATCTGTCTGACCGTATATTTGTTATCCCGCTTTTCAACCGCCAGCGCGCCGTATTCCGTTCCCAGTGATACAACGCCTGCCACATCGCCGTTTTCCATGCCGGAAAGCTGCATTTTTGTCACACAGGTAAATTCCGGTGCCGGCCATTTCTGTAACAGCAGATTGCGGTAATCACTAACCGGGCGGAGCGGCACAGTATCCAGTGCATTTAACTTTAACTTTGATCCGGTAAGCTCATACCAGTCCTTCTGGGGATTGGCATTCCACTGCCACTGCATACCGAGTTTATCCGATGTAAAGTCATCACTCGTATCCGGCTCGCAAACCGGATATGAATTACTCTTTCCGATATCCGGCTTTGTGTACTCCATAACCGGTTCGCCGTAATCATTGCCCGGCTTATTGATACCGATTATTGGCCAGTCATTTTCCCAGTGCATTGGCTGTAAATGAATAATTCTTCCGCCTGCGTAGACATCTTGAAAATGTAAGAACCAGTCCTGACCTGTCACCGTGTCCACCCATGCACCCTGATGAGGGCCGTTGACCGGTGAATCACCCTGACGCATTACGACCTTATATTCATATGGTCCAAAAGGATTTTTAGAACGGAGTACTGTCTGCCAGCCGGTCTTTACACCGCCTGCCGGAGCAAATACATAATACCAGCCGTTGCGCTTGTACATTTTCGGACCTTCAATTGTTACCTGATCATTTTCATTGCCGTCAAAAATCTTGACTTCTTCGCCGATTAATCCCATACCGTCCGGCTGCATTTCTACCATATGCAGTACACTCTTGTATCCGATACGGCTCTTTGCAACACCTGCTACCAGATACGCCTTTCCGTCATCATCCCAGAACGGACACGGATCAATCCAGCCTGCTCCCGGACGAATATTCACCGGCTTGCTCCATTTGCCAAACGGGTCTTTTGTTGTTGTCATGTAAATTCCCTCGTCCGGCATCGGAAAACATATATAATAGGTTCCTTCATGATACCGGATTGCCGGTGCCCATACCCCGCAGCCATGAACCGGATTGCGGTAACGGAATTCCGGTATCTCATCCAATGCATAATTGACTACTTTCCAGTTGACTAAATCTTTTGAATGTAAAATCGGCAGCCCCGGTGCATTGCAAAAGCTTGATGCAATCATAAAATAATCTTCACCGACACGGATTGCATCCGGGTCTGAATAATCTGCGTATAAAATCGGGTTGCGGTATTTTCCATTTCCTAAATCTGCCTGCCACATATTGAAACCTCCATTTTTACTGTTTGATTTACTGCTTTTCATTATTACATGCTCTATTTTATCTTCTGCATTTCTGCACTGTCCTTATCATACACTATTTCCCCGGAAATTGCTATTCATTTTACAAAATTCTTTTATAAAAGTTTTTTCACTATTTTGTTTTTAATGTTTTATGCCGTACTGTATCCCGCTTCATACATAAAAATCCACAAATCAGGATTATAAAAATTTATAAAAATACCCGCGGAAATCTCCGGCTTTTCAGCCTGTTCCCGCGGGTGTGTGTATTTAATATTATGATAACAATTAGATTGCCTTAATTCTTTCAAGTGCCTTTACGGTATTTTCATAAGAACCGAAAGCGGTCAGTCTGAAGTAGCCTTCACCACTTGGACCAAAACCTGAACCCGGTGTACCGACAACATTTGCCTTTTCAAGCAGGAAATCAAAGAATTCCCAAGATGTCATGTTATCCGGTGTCTTTAACCAGATGTACGGTGCATTGACACCGCCTGATACGGTATAGCCTGCGGACTTTAAGCCTTCCAGAATTGTCTTTGCATTGTTCATGTAGTATGCAATCTGCTCACCGGTCTGCTTCTGTCCTTCTTCTGTGTAAACAGCTGCACCCGCCTTCTGGATAATATATGGCGCACCGTTAAACTTTGTTCCGTGGCGTCTTGCCCAGAGACTGTGTAATGTCACATCACCACTCTTTAAATCCTTTGGAATAACAGTAAATCCAAGTCTTGTTCCCGTAAAGCCGGCATTCTTTGAAAAGCTGCGCAGTTCAATGGCACAGGTTCTTGCACCTTCACATTCAAAAATCGTATGTGGTACATTTTCCTCTGAAATGTATGCTTCATAAGCTGCATCATAGATGATAACCGCCCCCACTTTATTTGCATAATCAACCCACTTCTGTAATTCGTCCTTTGTAATCGTAGAACCGGTTGGGTTGTTCGGGAAGCAAAGATAGATAATATCCGGTGTTTCCTTTGGCAGCTCCGGCGCAAAATTCGTTTCTGCCGTACACGGCATGTAGATTACATTGCTCCACTTCTGCTGATCCGGTAAATAATCCCCGGTTCTTCCTGCCATTGCATTGGTATCTACATATACCGGATATACAGGGTCACACACTGCAATTTTATTATCTACTGAGAAAATGTCGCCGATGTTTCCTGAATCAGACTTTGCACCATCACTGACGAAAATTTCATCGGCACTGATGTCGGCACCACGTCTTTTATAATCGAAATCTGCAATTGCATTTCTTAAAAAATCATACCCTAAATCCGGTGCATAACCGTGAAATGTTTCTGCCTTACTCATTTCATCAACCGCACCGTGTAATGTATCAATTACAACCGGCGCAAGCGGCAGCGTTACATCACCGATACCCAGTCTTATAATTTCCTTGTCCGGATTAGCAGCCTGAAAGGCTTGAACCTTTTTGGCTATCGTGGAAAACAGATAACTTCCCGGAAGCTTTAAATAATTGTCATTAATCTTAAACATCTCATTCTCCTTCATTTCGTGTACTTCTAAACGTAGCTGCCTGTTCGTCCGACAAGCCGTTATGTCTGAATTATACACCATATTTGTACAGACAACAACTTATAAATATGAGTATTTTTATCAATATATCCGGCTTTTTTTGCATAATTTGCTTTATTTTCTTATCTTATTCAATATTCCTGCTTAATGTTTCATATTCTGCGCTGATTGCCTGTAACACTTCTTTATCACCGCCCGCATTGTCCGGGTGATAAATTTTTAACAATGCCTTATAGCGCTTTTTTAATGCTGCACTGCTGTCAACACCTTTAAAGAAGAGATTTACACCGCTATGACTGATATTCTGTACCAGGGCAAACTTTCTTCTGGCCTCACGGTACACCTCATCGCGGTACATCAGCTTGTCGCGCTTAAATTTTTCGCGGTCAATAGCAAGCTGTCTGGTTTCCCGTTCCAGAATCTGCCACTGCTGGTCAAACAGATGCTTCTGATTATCTAACTGCTTTCTTAGCAAATCCAGACTGCGTTTCTGCTTTTCCAGCATCTGCTTCTGAATCTCCACAACCTGCTCTTCTTTCTCTAGCTTTCCCTGCTGCTGCTCCAGATTTTTCCGTAGTTCTTCCAGTCGGATATTTTCTTTAAAAAACCATTTCTTTTTTTCTTCCAATTCCTCATTGTTCAAACAAACACACTCCTTTATCAGCAGCAGTCCGCATCAGACTGCACTATGAAACCAAAATACCTTGACAGGCTGACAGCCCGGTTTTGTCTTAATCGTATGCGGCACACCCGGAAGTGCAATAAATGAATCACCTGCTTCAATTGGAAACTCCAGATCACCAAGTCTGGCATAGCCCTCGCCCTCAAGCACATAAAAGCCCTCCTGGTCTTCATGCACGCCCGGATGCGCACTAAACTCATAGCCGGCATAAACCGTTGTCCCGGAAGTACAACCGCCAAGGCAGCCGTTTTCTGCCGTCAAAAAGCGCTGTGTCCGTGCATCCTTACCTTGTGTTTCTTCTACTTCTTTTTTCGTAATATACGGCTTCATTTTATTCCTCGTTTCTGAGCGACTGTGTTGCGAAGCGGCGATGAGAAATTCGCGCAGGCGATTTCTCATCTGCCATCATCATAGGTGTTTGCTTTCGCTCCAAAGCAAACATCTATGTGAAAAATCAGCACATCCGTGTGATTTCTCGCACTATTCTCCATTCCGCAGGCATTTTAATGCCAGAGGAACCGCGAGCCAAATGTCAGATTTGGCTCTACGGCATGAAAAAACAAGGAAGCCTGCTTTTGTCAGACTCCCTCGTATCTTTTTACTAATTTTTCTTGTAACGTAATAATTCTGTATAGGCAAGTAAAAATGGTCCGACACCCTTTGCATCATCTTCTACAACCGGTTCTGACATATAATAATCATATGTACCCGGACGATTGTCTTTACCGCCCAGTCCGGCAACCAGACAAATACCGCCAAGTGACATTTCTCCGTCCTTTTCTTTTAAATAGCGCTTGCAGATACCGTCAATGGCTTTCTCACCGTATACACGGTAGCTTTCAGGCAGGAAGCCAAGACGTACACCCTTTAACAGCGAATATGCCATGATAGAACTTCCGCTTGTTTCAAGATAGTTGCGTTCCATGCCGCCGAAGTTGACAACCTGATACCACATACCGCTTTCGTCCTGATAACGGATCATCGCATTCATTAAATCTACATATGCATCCTGTAACATCCTGCACTCTTTGTCATACTTGTGGTCAGAGTTGTCCACCTTATCAAGTGTATCTAACAATGCCATTGAGTACCAGCCGATTGCTCTCAGCCAGATATTCTGTGAAAGACCTGTGACCTTGTCACACCAGAACATCTGCTTTGATGTGTCAATTGCATGATAGTACAGACCGTTGAGCGGATTTTTCATATTTTCAATAACGAATTTAAACTGTGAGAAAATATCATCATAATTCTTTCGGTCGTTAAATCTTGTTTCGTACTCCATGTAAAACGGCTGTCCCATATACATTCCGTCCAGCCATACCTGATTCGGATAAATATCCTTGTGCCAGAAGTTGCCGGATTCACAGCGAGGCATAATAGCAATCTGAGAATATACAAGGTCGATTGCTTTTCTATATTTTTCTTTTCCGGTGATATCATATAATTCAAATAAAGTCTTGCCGGCATTGACATTGTCAATATTCTTTTCACCAATGCTGTATCCGTCAATTGTTCCGTCTTCTGCTACACGATAATCAATGAAATCGTCTGCAAACTTTAAATATTTCTCGTCCTTTGAAATAGCATACATCTCAAGTACGGCTTTAATCATACAACCGTCAATGTAATTCCACTTAGACTTTAAGCCCTGCTTGAGCTTTTCAATATTCCACATCGGCGCTTCCGGCGTGCTTTTTTCCAACAATTCATCAATATACTTTACTATAATATCCACGGCTTTTCTCCTTATTAAATATGTACTGTGTCTTTATTATTGTACACTACAAAAAAAAGATAAGCAACCGATTATTTTTTATTTTATGAAAAACTACAGAATTTTAGCTGTTATACAACATCGGCTGTAATGCTTCGAGTGCCTGCTGATATGAAAAATTTGCACTCATGCCGAACAGGGATGAATCCAGATCGTACACCCTGCCGTTTTGTACTGCCGCAAAATGCTTCCAGATGTCGTTTTTTTCAAATTCATCGGCAAACATCTGCTGTACCTGTTCGGGCATTGCATGGGATGCCCGTAAAATCACATCGGGTTCTTTCGTTTTGATATCCTCTGTGTTAGCACTTAAAAATTCTTCATCAGTGCCTGCGTATACATTCTGTCCGCCTGCCATTTCCACAAGGCTGCCAACATAGCTGTTTTCGGTTGCCACGATATAAGAACCCGGCAGTCCCATCAGAATCAGAACCTTCGGGGCTTCTTTTCCTGCATTTTTATCTTTGTATTCCTGCATAAATGTGTTAAATTCGTCTACCATTGCCTGTGCCTGCTGTTGTCTGTTAAATTTTTCACCGAGATCTGCAATTGAAGCATACATGCCGGATACACTTTTTAAATTTAAAAACAGGGATTTCACCTGGATTGCCGCATATTTCGGCTGTAAATCGCTTTGCAGGCTGTTCGGGGACAGCACATAATCCGGCGATAAAGATTTTAAAATCTCCATATCCGGCGACATTGCCGTTCCGACCTGTGTAACGTCCTTATACCGCTCCGGCAGTGTACCGGAGGTCTGGCATACGCCCACTAAATCTAATTCCAATTTGTCACAAATCTGTGCAACAGCAGGAGAAGTGGCAACAAGGCGCACCTCTGCGCTGTTGCTGGTATTTCCCGTACTGCTGCCCTGTCCGTCCTGGTGCTGGTCTACACAGGCTGTCAGTGAAACTGATGCGGTTAGTACGGCGATGCCTGCAAGCAGCATACAAAGTCCTTTTTGAGCAATCTTTTTTACCTGTCGTTTCATTTGTCTGCTCCTTTAATTTTTCTTTTTACGATATACAAGCATGTACCATGCCGCACCTGTCACAACAATGGCAATTACAACACCCATTCCGATAAAAATGCCGGTGCTGGTGTTTTTTTTGCTCTCCTGCACTTCTGCATTGACCTGTTTTCCTGCCGCATCATATTCCTGAATTCCGGCATTTTTCGTCTGTGTGTTTTCTGCGGTCTTTGCCTGTGCGGCACTTGCTTCTGCTGATGTAGTCTGTCCGGCTTCTGTCGTACTTTCTGCACTTTCACCTTCTGCCTGCTCTATGCTCTGTGTTCCGGCATTTTCCTGACTGCCGTCTGTTCCGGCTGACACACCGGTTTCACCCGATAAGCTGTCCGTGCCTGATGCGGTATTTTCAGCCTGCGCACTTACACCGCGCTCTCCTGAACTGCTTTCTCCCGGGTTGCTTTCTTCACTGCCACTCTCTGCGCTGTCCGAACCAGCACTGCCGCCCTTTTCTTCAACGGTCACACTGGTAATAAAGTCGCCTGCGCCTTCACTCAGTCCCGAAAATGTAATGTAGTAAATAATATCACGACCCATGGCAGTTACGTACATATTTACACGTACAACCGAATTTTCACTGTTGATGCGGAATCTGTAATCTGCGGTATTGCTTGAGTAATCCTCCTGCATTAACGTTGCGGATACCGGACTTCCATCTACCTGAAACTGCGGATTTTCGATATTGTCCATTAACTGCATACGGATTGTGGCATAAGTGTTTCCCGCCGGGTCTGCTTCGATAAGTGCCTTACCATATGTCGCACTCTCTGTCATGGACTGTCCTAAAACCGCCGAACCCTCTCCGCCGGAATCTTCAATCGCACCGGTGGACGGATTTCGGTAGCTTGGATTGGCATTGGCAAGATAAATGCCGTTTTCTGCCGCATATACCGGATTACTGTTTTGTGAAAATACTGCCGCCGCCGATAAAATGCCCACGGTGACTGCCATCAATACTGCCGCCGCCTGCTTTGCAAGCCGCTGAATCTGCATTTTAAATTTCTGTTCCATATCTGTACTCCTGCTTCCTTTTTATATGTGACAAACAGGCACCCGCCCCTTTTTGGAACGGATGCCGTTGTTTTGTCTTTTTTTACAGCTTAGTCTTCTTTTTCTTCCGGTCTTTTCTTTCTTCTAAAGATTGCAAGACCTGCGGCACTTAAAGAAGCAAAGAATGCTGCTGTCCACATGCCCATTGCGGAAGCATCCGCTGTCTTTACGCCGCTGTTGCTGTTGTCTGCCGTATTGGCTGAGCCACCTGCCGTATTTGAATTACCGCCTGCTGCCGAACTGTTATCTGTTGTTGTCTTTTCAACAAGTGCGTAATAACTGAAGCCCTTTGTTGTCACAACATAATAGCCGTTTTCCACACTGCCCTTTATGAGAGTCTTTGAACCGTCATCATTGATACGGTATAAAACAACGTTGTCTGCATTCATGCCTGCCGGAATGAGATACTTCACAACAACACTGCCGTTTGGCTCAACTTCCTGTCCGTCCTTTTCAAAATGAACTTCATACAGTTCAAAATTGCTGCCGACGTCTGCAAGTGCATTTGCCGCCTTTGTATATTCTGTTCCTGCGCCGACCTTTGTTACCTTTAACTCAGAGCCTGCCGGAAGCACGCCCTCTGCGGCTGATACATGAACGCCTGTCTTTTCATCCGTCACATCAACTGCCGGTGACTTTTCTTCTGTCTGGTCTTCTGCCGGTACAAGAGAAGTATCGCTTGTTGCTGTCAGTGCTGACCAGTCGAATCTTAATCTCGCACTCATCATGGTGTCGCCCATTGGTGTATCCGGTACTTTAAAGCTTACATCTGCATAAGTAATATCTGCAACAGATGGCTGTGCACCTTCAGGAAGTTTAAATGTTACCAGTCTGATTGCATCGACTTCATTTCCTGCGGAAGTTGTAATCTTTTCTGTCTTGTCGATTGTAACAGTTACGCCCTCTACCTCAAATGCCGTAACGGCGCTGTAGATTGATGTTACGGTTACCGGATTCATGGCAATCTGAACTTTTACAACCTTGCCATCCTTTACAGTGATTAAAGCACTGCTGTTCTTTTCAAATGCCGCATTACCCATAGAAGCCTTATCGGATACCGCATTCCACAATGCAATCGGTACATAGTAGTTACCGTCAGCAATTTTATTGTCAGAAGGGTCCGGTGTCGGAGTTGGTGTCGGTTCCGGATCCGGTGTCGGGTCAGGAGTCGGAGTCGGTTCCGGTGTCGGGTCTGGTGTTGGTGCCGGGTCCGGTTCTGCTGTCTTTACCGCATTTGCATAATCCAGTGCCAGATAAGCATCCGGGCTGTAATTCATCGCATCGACAAACATGTTGACATAAACACCGTCATAGCTGTTGTCCGGCAGTGTAAATGTAATCTGTGTCACTCTGCCTTCTTCGTCTGTTGTGTACTGTGCATCTACAGTCTTACCATCTGCTGACGTTCCCTGATAAATCTTCCAGTTGCTTGCGTAAGCTGTCAGTCCCGCAAAGGATACGGACTGTAAATCTACGGTTACAGCTGCTGTTCTGTCTGCCGCAACAGTCATCTGTGCACTCTTAATGCAGCCTGCCGCCATAGAATCCTGTGAAACATTTCCGGCATTCTTTAAGCTTGCAGGGATTGAATAAGTACCTGCTGTCAGAGTGGTCTTTGCTGAACCGAAAGTTGTTTCCTTTGTTGTATCATCGGACTTATTATTATCAGATGATGTCTTTGTTAAGCTGTCCCAGTAAACCTTTACGAAGCAGTCTGCGCTGAAACGTCCCTGCTTGAAGTTAATGCCTGAAACGAAGCCGTTTAAATTCTTCATTGCCGGTACATAGATATCTGCATTGGTGTTGTAGATTGCCGCAAAATCACCTTCTAACGGAAAGGAAACCTTTGTTACAACCTTTTCATCTTCACCGAATACATCATCGCTGTACTGAATGTCATTCATTTCGACCGCAGCTTCCTTTAAGCTCTTAGAAGTATCATTGCCTTCATAGTAGCCGTTGAAGCCATAGATATATAACGGTTCTTTTGATGTTCCGTTAATAATGTCTGTTACGAGTGTCATGCTGCCATCTTTGTCAACAACAATCTTTGCCTTTGTCTTGTCATTTTCCACAAGACTGTGCTTTACTTTATCTGTGTAGTATGCAATGTCTACGCTGTATTCGCCTTCTGCAAGCTTTTCTGTCGGAAGGTTAATGACTTCTTCTTCCTGCTTTAGTTCGAGTGCATTTAAAATCGCATCGCGGATTGCATTGGATGAATACGTTGCGCCTGAAACCGCATCAACACCTGTGATTTCCTTTACATCAGTTGCGGACTTATTGATGTAGCTGCCCTTTAAGCCGTTGACTGCCTTTTCAAGCATCATCTTATTGGTTTCAGCATAAGTTCCCGCAAAATTTGCACCTGTTACTTCAATGTCTGTGATAACATCATCTGTAACTGTTACGTTGACAGTAACATCATATTCACCGAACTGTGAAATATGGGCTGTACCTGTCTTTACAACCGGTGTGTTGTCTTCATTTTTTGCTGTCAGCTTTAACTTTAAGTTCGTATCCTTTGACATACCGTCGATAAAGCCTGTCAGATAAATTTCATTGTTGTCTGTCAGGTCGAAATAGTCCGGTACATCTACAACTGCCTTACCCGGATATACGAGTGCATTTTCAAGGTCTGTTGTTGTGGACGTTGCGCTAAATTCTGTTCCGTCTGTTGTGTAGTATACATATCCTCTGCTGTCTGTTACTTCTACAGGTGTCTTATCATATGCCACGCTGTCTGCTTCGGAATTAATCTTGTCTGTATACCAGTCGCTGTAAATTGCTGACTTTAAGCCGCTTGTATCATTCTTCGAGATTGCCTTAAATGCATTTTCCATGCTGTCTGCATTGTATACACGAAGGCTTCCCATATGTCCGTGTAAGCCGAATACGATTGTTTCGCCTAAGTCAAATACGAGCTGTCTGCTTCCGTCTGCCTTTGTTACCAGTGTTGCACTCTTGATTGCATCAATGTTTGCAGGCGGTGTCTTTGTGGCACCCGGTTCGCACGCTGTATAAACAGATACATCTAATGCCTGTGTTGTTTCTTCTCCCTGGTCTGTATCACCGACTTTTTCAATCGTTGAGAAGTCCATACGGAACAATACTTCTGAAATGTAAGCCATTTCTGTGATGTATGTTGTAAATAACACATTCTGGTTTGCATAGTCCGCATCGTTTTTAATGTAATTGATACCGGAGAATGTCAGGTTAAACGGTGCTACCTTACTGCTTGTTGATGAAGCGAGTTTATCCAATGTAACGGATTCTACATTTTCACTGTTATAGAAGCCGCCGACCTGCTTACTTCCCTGCATAACCTTTGTAAAGTAGAAATCGCCTGTGTTTTCTGTCTTTACGTTGGTTGACGGATTAATCTTACCGGTCTTTGTAACGGTTGGTGAAATGGTGTATACCTTTGTATAGTTTTCATACTTTTCGGCATAGTCGCTGGATTCTGCAACGCCTGCATCATCTGCACCCTTAATCTTGCCGTTATCGTTGGCATCCGGTGTCGGTGTGGACTTAATCCAGAGTTCACCGCCGCCTGCGTATCCAATCGGGCTTTTTACACCCGGCATTTCATAATCGTCTACTATTACATTGCCTTCTGCATCAACGCTTACGGTAATGTCTGTGTACTGTTCTTCATAGCCCATTGCACCTTCGATTTTGTCGGTGTCAATGTAATAGGTACTGCCGAATACTGCCTGCATTTTATATGTACCCTCTTTTAAAGAACCGTCTTCGTTGTAATAGCTGCTGACATCCTTGAAGTTTGCCATAACCGTTACAGCTTCTTCCGGCATGGTAAATGTATACTCATGGGCATTTGTTCCGTTAATTGCCTGCGTTGTTGTGGCTTCAACCGTCTTGCCGCTTGCCGTTGTTACGGTTACACTGTCCATTGTGTAATACTTTAAGCGGTCCGGTGTTACGGTAACGGTTACGGTTTCGCCTGATTTTGCCTTATCGGAAGACTTTGTTTCAGCCGTTAATACGCTGACTGTACCTTCGCCGTTGGTTTCTGTTGTAATTGCATAAGAGTCTTGTGCATACTCTGTGCTTACGGTTACTGCGGACTTCGGCATTGTGAAGCTGTAGCTTCCGTCACCGTTGTCTGTCACGTCAACTTTCTTTCCGTCTGCTGTTTCTACGGAAATGCTCTTTACTTTGCAGAATGACTTCGGTGCTGTGTATACAGTTACCTTACTGCCTTCTGCGGCTTCTTCGTCAACGGTTGTTTCGCCGTATTCACTGCCTGTTACGTTTGAAGTGATTGCATATTTCTGTGAAACAACCGTTTCTTCGGCTGCCTTTAATACCGGTCTGCCTGTTGTCTTGTCTGTTTCCCACTTGCAATACTTGTTATCCTCTGTCTGGTTCTCATCAACCCAGCTGTTTAAGTATGTAACCAGTGCAATCCTGCCGACCTTGTTGGTTGTGCTGTCAACAGACATTAAGTTGTCATTTTCATAACCCTCGGCTGTTACCGGTGTGATGTATGTAAAGTTCTGATTAAGAGAATCCAGATTCTCTCCTGTAACAGTCTTTGCAATTCCGTAAATTTGGGCATTTTCAGGGAAATTATTTAATGTTGTACCTGTGTAGCAGTTTGCAGTCTTATCTTTTGCCTGTAAAGTAGCGTCCACACCGTAATAAGATACATTTGCCGGATTTGCATTTTCACCCATGGTAATCTCTGAAATATCATAGCTGTTGACTGCTCTGTCTGAAAGTCCATAATATGAATAATATCCGGTTAAATTTACATTTTCCAGTGTTGTCTTGCCGGTTACCGCACTGTTTACAATTTGTGTTGCACTATTTGTAATAGGGTAATGCAATACCGTACCGCCTGTCGCACCGTCAATGGTCACATTCATATTGTTTACGACCTTGTTGTAAGAACCGCCGCCATAAGCAATACCGCCTAAATAGCAGAATGTGCCTGCAACGGTATGGACTTTTTGTGTTCCTTCAAATGTCAGGTCGTTGATAGTGACATCTGTGAAACTGCCTATCTGTGCGATAAATGCACTTGAATATACCCATGAACTTGATGTTGTTCCTGTCATGCCTTCTACATTCAGTCCCTTAATGGTATGTCCGTTTCCGTTAAAGGTTACTGTATTATTGTAATTTGTATATGTCATCGGCACCCATGTATATGCGCTCATATCAATATCTTTTACAATATTAATGGTTTTATCCGTAAGTGCGCTTGGATTATCACGCATTAATTTACCGACAGCCGCAAGGTCTGCCGCATCGGAAACAATCAGTGTGCTTGATGTTGCCGCATATACATCTGTATCATAATGTCCTTCTTCAAACCAATTGTCCGGTGCAATTACCGATACTGTCACTGCGCCTGCCGGCATTGTAAAGCTCGTTGCAGAGTTTCTTATATATTCGACACTGCCGTCTTCCTTAATCACTTTGATAAATAAAACCTTTTTTGCTTCGTCTGTCAAAGTAATGGTGACATTCTCACCTTCTCTTGCCTCTGTTTTATCCAGTGCAATATAAGACTTTGCTTCATCTGCAACGGTAACAGCCTTTAATTCTTTCTGTGTAATTGCAGAACCATCAAAACTTGTTGTGACACCCTTTGCAGGCATTGTGAATGTAAATTTTGCAGAAGATGTTGTGTTTCCTGCATCTGCTGTTACGGTTACTTCGTTGCCGTCTGCGTCTGTTACCTTTGGCAGTGTTGTACCGTCATAGTAATATCCGTCTTCTGTATTTGTGGAAAGCAGTAATGTTACGGTATCGCCTTCTGCCGCAAGTTCACCGTTTGATACGGTAAAATCGGCACCTTCAATATTTGCAGACTGGTTTGTAATGTTATACGCATCTGTTTCAACGAAGTCTACTCTTAAAGTAACGGCTACCGGGAATTTCTTTGCTACGGTATATGTTGCTTTTCCGCTTGCAAGTGATGATAATTCTCCCGGCTTTACTGTTGTATTTCCCTGTGTACCGGTTACGGTTACTGTATGCTTATAATACTTGCCGTCGATAATGCTGTCTGCTACAACATTCATATTACCACTCATCATCTGTCGGCTGCTGTAACTTACATGGCTTGCAAATTTACTGTCGTCATTGGTTTCTAATGTAATTGCACAATAACGGTTACTCTTTTCTGTGATTGTAACCTTTTTCTCCGGCATTACAAAGGTGTGTACCTGTACAATCTTATCTTCATCAATCACTGTACTTTCAAGTGTTGTATCAATACCGGTTCCGTCTTCATCTGCAACAGTCGGCACATAATTTCTTGTTGAACTGTCACTTGTTGATGTAATCTTTACGGTTTCACCCGGCTTTGCACCATACTTATCTACACTTAAATATTCGCCTGTTGATTTTATCTCATACTGTCCTTCTTCCAGAACCGGTGCAAACTGCACATATATCATAAATGTTCCTACTGAGCCGTAAGCATATGCATCGTCAGGAATTGTGCATGTATACTGGTTCTCTTTGCCGTCTACCTTTGTAATCTTTAAGTCCGGTGTCGTAAAGCTTGATGACATGTACATAACAGAATCTAATGCCCAGCCGTCCTCCGGTACAGCTTCAAATGTAATTGTGCTGTCTTTTTCAGCCGTGTATACTTTTTCACCGTCATCACCGGTGCTTTCTGTCACACCTGAGATTAATTTGATACTTCCCTTTCCGTATGAAACACCCGGTGTAACTGTGTAGGTTACTTTTTCTGTGCTTTCTGCATCTGCTGTTACGAGATTTTCCTCTGCCGGTGCGGCTGTTTCAAAACCGTCCGCTTCTGTTGTCTGTGCCTGCTGTACTGCCTGTGCAAATGTCTGCTCCGGACTTGCCGCCAATACATTGTACGGCATACTGCTCATTGTCATTGCGACTGCTAATGAAGCAGATAATAACTTAAAGCTGGTCTTTCTCATTTTTCTTTCCTTTCTGCTTTGTCCCTGTTTACTTGTTTCTATCGTGCCTTGTTGATTTTACGAATGTACTAATGCTTTGTTTTGTTTTTTGTTTTATGGCATAGTTTTGTTTTGATAACTTCCATTAGTCTTGTCTAACCGTGGCACTTAAAAAAAGAGGCTTCAAAGCCTATCTTTCGTTTGCAGTGGCAGTGTACCACAGACATTTGTTTTTGGCAAGCAGACATTTTTGTTGCAAACCTGCAACAAACAACGGTATTTTTTACCTGTTTTCTTTAACAATCCCTTTGATTTCCTGCTTTCCCAATTTGTTGCGCAAGTGCAACAAAAAAGTCTTATTGATAAATTTTATTGTTTAAAATGAGATTTTTCCAGACTGTTTTTGCAAAATCCCTACTTTGATACTAGGAAAATAGAGATTTAAGAGTTGGGCGGCTTTTTTGTTTCAGATAAGCCGCCTGTTACTTTGATAAAATGCTTTATTTTTCCTATTCATCTTCACGCTCGACTGCCTGCGACAACTTTTGCACCGTTTCTTCCGGCAGTTCCGTCAGGTCTGCCACATATGCAACGCTGTTCCCTGCCTGCAATAATTTTGCGGCTAACTGCATTTTGGCTTTTTTCATTCCGGTGATTTCGCCTTCGGCACGTCCCTCGCGACGTCCTTCATCTCGTCCTTCGGCACGACCGCGGTTTAATATATCCTTTGCTTCATACTCTAATACTTTTCCACCCATACTCTCTCCAACTCCTTTCCTGACCTTTTCATATTTTGCCGCCAGATGTTTTATTACTGTATCTGACATTTCAAGAATTGTAACCTTTTCGTATTCGTTTAAATCACCGTTCTTACGGTCTTCTTCCAGACGGTTTACTATCGCTGTATATTCCTCTTCCAGCTTCGCTAATTTTTCGCTGTTTTCTTCCAGTTCTTTAAAACTCTTTTCATAAACAAAAATATGAAACGGTATCAGAAAGTACAGCTTTTTCTCAAAGATTTCTTCTACTGTATACTGTCTGACTTTTAATACCGGAACGGCATACGATACTTCCCCGCCCGGTGTGCGTATCATTACCGTCATCACCTCCGGCGTATTTTTCGTATGGCGCAAGGCTACGATTGCGGAATCAGGAAAATGAACTACCAGTGCACCCGCTGTAACTTCTCTGTTTTCCAGTGCAAGCTGTGTATCATACTCAAACATACGTACTATCATGCTTCCGTCTTCCGTGCTCTGGCACTCAACATGATAACGCTTTCTTTCTCTACCGAGGATTTCAAAGCTGGAATCCGTAATGCGCTCCTGTTCACTGCCGTCCGGCAGCTTTATAAAGTGCTCGTTTTGAAGCAGATGTATTGTTTCTTTTCCGGTGTAACTTGTGTGAAACAGTTCATTTACAACCGGTATAATCAGTGCCGTACAATCTGTTAACAGGGTACGGAACACATCATCGTAAGGTGTATTTACCATGCTTTCTTCCTTTCTTTTATTATAATAGACTACTTGAACTGCCGGCAAGGATTTTCATGAATTTTCTAAATCTTTTTGGATTTTAAGGGATATTAAACAGATGAACCCATAAAAATGTCAAAAAAAGTGCCTTTTATACACACTCTCCTGTATACAAAAGACACTTTTCCACTAATTTTTTGATTTTTCCTCTTTACTGCGCGGTCTGCTGTGCGGCTTCCACCTTCGTCACTTCATTTAATGACTCGTTTTCATGATATGAAAATGTAACAGTATCGCCTGTATTGTACCGTACAATATCCGCATTATCCGATAACGGCACATCAAAGATACGGGACTGACCCTCTAAGAGTATATAAAAATGCGAATTGCCGTCCAATACCGTCTGCACCATTTTATCGATTCTGCCGGTTATCTGCCTGCTTTCCTTTGGCGTTTCTGCCGCTGTTTCATCTACAATGCCGCTGTCTACCATCAGCTGACGGTAATTTTTCTCACACTCATTGACTGAATCGCCGATTGCAACGGTCTGATACTTCTCGATATTGAGCATGGCATAGGATTTTACCAGTCCCGAGCTGTCCTTTAATGCCATAAAATATGTCGGCTGTCCACCCACATTAATAAGCAGTGGAAATGTTGCCTTGTATCCTAAATGCTGGACCTTTCCCTCTGCCGAAGACATCGCCGAATTTTCCTCTGCACCGGAAATCACATAATAGCGCGTTTCCATTGTCCGCTGGTTCATCAGCACAAAGCCCACATTGGATTTATCCTGTCCGACTGAGGTAATTCCTGTATACACCCACACATCATCGTCCAGTGCAATATAATTGTAGCCGTCTGTCGTTACCAGACAATCCTTCTGGCTTAACACACTGTTAAAATAACCGTGCTTTAACGTACCGTGGTAATCATACAGCGAAATAAGCATATCTGCCGAATACACACGGTCTACCCACTGCGGAACATCTTCCACGGCATAATCCGTCATTTCCCCGGTGACTGCATTACAAAGCACCACCCTGCCAATCGTCACACCGCCAAACAGTCCGATATTATATTTTTTCACCGGACAAATCCAATAAGGTGTACCGCTCTCATCAATTTCAAAGCTGATGTCATCAAACATATAGGTCGGATACGCAAACCTCAGATGTCTGTAAATGTTTCTGCCAAAATGGTCGCTCATCGAATAACGGATTTTCTGCTCCAGACGCACGCATTCCGCTTCCTGTGTCGTCATGTCAATACGGATATACGCAGGAATTCCGTCCCCGTGGTTCGTAAACCATTTAATCAGGCTGCCATACTGAAGCGGTGTCACACGCACCGGCTTATTCTGATAATTAATCTGTGTATACATATCGCTGACTTCAAACTGGGAAACCATATCCACCATTGTTCCCATGACACGGTTGCCGATGGTCGTTGCCGAATCTTTATCCAGCACCGGAATCTGGTCGTAGGAAACCTCATGAATATCATCAGTAAAGCTTCTGGTTTCCACATTTAACAGTTTCTGGTAAGCCGAAGCATTGACAATTTCAGATGACAGCAGTCCGCCTATTAGAAAAATAACCACCAGTGCCGCTGTAAGTATCGCACATAAATAGAAAAAACGTTCTGCCTTTTTACTCTTAAATTCCGGCTTTGACTGCTTCCACTGTCTGCCCGCCCATTCCTTGTAGTATTCCGTCATTGTCATGCTGCAAAGTCCGACAACACCCGTAAATACCGCCGCCAGCACAATGACAAATATCCAAAAGCCCGGCGCGTGGATATTGATTGGCGGAAGCACCACATAATAATAGACAAATGCAACCAGCAGCACTGCCGCCACTGATAACATCCCTGTAAGTAATTTTGCTTTTTTGCTCATAAATTCCTCTTTTCCTGATATTTTATTTTTCGTCCGCTTTCTATGCTTTTATATTCTTTAAAATTGCATCAAAAATACAGCCTGCCACCTCAAATTTACTCATTTTCGGAAATTCCGTACAATCCGTCTTTGTAATCATCGTAATCACGTTTGTATCCGTTCCAAATCCTGCACCGTCTACTTTCAGATTGTTGGCAATCACCATATCCAGATTTTTCTTTTCCAGCTTCTTTCTGGAATTTTCCAGTACATTCTGCGTTTCCATTGAAAATCCGCACAAAAACGGTTTGTTTTCCATCGCTCCGAGCGTTCCGATAATATCCTTTGTCCGCTCCAAGGCAATACTCATCTCTCCGTCGCTTTTCTTGATTTTTTCATCACTGACTGATGCCGGTCTGTAATCCGCAACTGCTGCCGCTTTTACAATAATGTCTGATTCCTTTGCCGCCTCTGTAACCGCTTCATACATATCCTGTGCCGATGTAATATGCACCATTTTAACAAACGGCACGTCAGGAAGGTTTGTCGGACCTGCAATCAGTGTCACCTCTGCCCCGCGCAGCATCGCATTTTTCGCCAGCGCATATCCCATTTTTCCTGTTGAATGGTTGGAAATGTAGCGCACCGGGTCAATCGCTTCCTGTGTCGGACCTGCGGTAATGCACACACGGTATCCTTTCATATCCTTTGTCAGGGCAATATCGCGTAAAATGTATTCAAGCAGTTCAGACGGCTCCGGCATTTTCCCCGCACCTGTATCACCGCACGCAAGATACCCGCTTGCCGGTTCTAACACTTCGATGCCAAACCTTCTTAACTTTGCAATATTATCCTGTAGAATCGGATTGTAATACATGTTGGTATTCATTGCCGGAACGACAATTTTTTTGCATGTACACGCCATAAATGTCGTTGTCAGCATATCATCTGCAATTCCCGATGCCAGCTTGCCAATCACGTTGGCACTCGCCGGTGCAATCATCACAATATCCGCCTTTTTTGCAAGGGATATATGCTCTACCTGAAACTGGAAATTTCTATCAAATGTATCGACAACACATTTATTACCGGTTAAGGATTCAAATGTAATCGGATTGATAAAATTGGTCGCATTCTGTGTCATCATGACATCTACATTACATTCCAGCTTTTTTAAGCTGCTGGCAAGTGTCGCAATTTTATACGCTGCAATACTGCCGGTTACGCCAAGCAGTACGTTTTTCCCTTTTAACATAGTCCTCTCCTATTCCACATTTTTATCGTAAATGATTTTTAAACCTTTTAAAAGCAGTTTATCATCTAATATAATTTCATTGTGGCAGTATGGCACAATCACCCTTGCCAGTCCGCCGGTTGCAATGACTTTGACCTGTTCCTGTTCTGCACCCGTCATTTTGCACAGTTCTTCACAGATTCTGTCAACCATGCCATCGATACAGCTTGCATTCCCGTAAACCGCACCGCTCTGCATACACGCAATCGTATTCTTTCCAATCACGGATTTTGGAGCTTCCAGACTGATTCGCGGAAGCTGTGCCGTCCGGGATACCAGTGAATCCACCGATACGCGGATACCCGGAAGAATCGCACCTCCCACATAATTTTTCTTGTCGTCAACCGCACTGATGGTCGTTGCCGTTCCCACATCAATAATCAGCACCGGTGCACCATATTCATGAATAGCCGCAACTGCATCCACAACCATATCCGTACCGACCTGCTTTGGCTGGTCCATTAACAGATTCAATCCCGTCTTCACGCCCGGTCCTACAATTAACGGTGTAATGCCGATGATTTTTTCGACCGCTGACTTAATCACATTGACCAGCTGCGGTACAACCGATGAAATGATTGCACCGTGAATCTGTTCACTTTCAATATTATATAACTCCAAAACAGTCTTAAAACCGATTGCATACTCTAATTCCGTTTTTGAATAATCCGTGCAGAGCCGCTCCTCAAAATAAATCTTTTCATCGTCTACACAGCCGATTACAATATTGGTATTCCCCATATCAATCGCAAGAATCATGCCTTTTTGATTTTGTCTTTTCATTTTCTTTTCCTTTTGTTTTATTTTTTAAAATATTAACATTTCTATTACCGTCTGATATGAAGCAGTGCTTTTCCGATTGCCGCAGTCAGCACCGCTGCCACAATCGCTTCCGGTACGCCCTGTGTTCCGATAACACCAAGAATCACACCATACAGCGCATCTATGGCGATTCCCTTTGCATTGGCATAACTGCTTCCAAACAAAAAGTAAATGCCGTTCATAACGAGCAGTGTATTCGTAAGCGCTCCTGCCGCGCCGGCTGCCGCCAGTGCAGCAACACTGCTTTTTCCGCTGTTTTTCTTCTTTATAAGCTTTACAATCCCTGTATATACATAATATGCCACAACGCCAATCAGAATTCGCGGCACAAAGCAGATCATCAGACTCTTAAAATTCCCATGCACATTTCCAAGGCTGTAAAACGGTGAAAATACGAAGGAGGTCAGGTTCGGGTTAAATGTATTGTTAATCATGCTGGTCAGTCCGAAAATGCCGCCTAAAAATGCGCCGCGCGCCGGTCCTAAAAGTATCGCTCCGATAATTACCGGAATGTGGATAATTGTTGCATTCATAAATCCCAACGGGATATAACCTAAATACGGCACAAACGACATTGCAAGAATAATTGCCACAAACATTGCCGTTGTTACCATATCTTTTGTTTTTGTCGTTAATGTACTCATCTTTTTCTCCATTTCCTTTTTACATCATCTTTTCATGCTCTTTATCCGTGCCTTTACTTCCGGCGCCGGATTTCTGGATTCACAGATTTTAGACAATGCCTTATTATATGTAAAATCATCCGTGCCTGATTTTATAAGAAACCGCATGGTCTGTGCCGGAAACATGACAAAACATTCCGCCGTCAGCCACGCCGCCGCCATTTGTGCATAATACCCCTGTGTAAACGGTCTGTCAAGCACTGAAAAAATTTTTTCCAGATACGGATTGTCTGAATTCTCCGGGCTGTTATTCTGTACCCGTTTTTTTGATTCCCATGCAACATTCTGCATAATATCCGCCTCTGTAATCACCCGCCTGCGTGGGATTTTTCTGCCCGCATCGTCCCATTTTAAAAACTGCGACAGCAATAAGACCAAAGACAGGCGCACTTCAAATTCTTTTTGGGAAGCTAAAAAGGATTGTAAATGTTCCCACCATTCTTCCCGGTATGCTAAAACAATTGTCATGCTGTTACAAAAGCTGTCGCACACCGACCAGTTATCAACAAACGGCACAAATTTATCAAACATCCGCATTGCTTCTTCATTGTCCTGCTCTTTTGCCGTGCCGTAACCGATCAGCATACCGCGCAGCATGGCTTCTTCAAAATAAACATCGTCTGCACCGTCTGTTTGTACGAGTTCTTTCCATTCTTTATTTTTTACAAATTCCTGCGCCATTTTTCTAAGTGCCGGAAGCCGCACACCTAACAGCGGCTTACATTCGGGAATCAGACTTTTGGAAAAACTCCCGTACTGTGCATCTGCCATCAAAAGCAGGCGTGTCCTTATCTCCTGTGTCATAGTTTCCTCATTCTTTCAACTTTTACATCATCATATCATATTTATCTGTATTTTCATATGGAAATTTCACATCAAATGTACTAAAATGTTACTGTAATTTCAGGAATTACAGCCTGATGGCAAAAACATTACAATAAATTCATTTAGAAATGAGGACAATTATGAAAACTGGAATTGTATTTGAGGGCGGCGCATTCCGCACAATTTTTTCCTGCGGTGTTATGGATGCATTTTTAGATCGGGATATTATGCCGGATTATATGATTGGTGTATCTGCCGGTGCAGCCTACGGTGTTTCCTACGCTTCCAGACAAAAAAGAAGAAATTTACAGATTCTTTTAGATTACCGTGACGATAAACGCTACATGAGTATGCACAATATGACCGATAAGACAAACCGAAGTGTCTATGGACTGGAATTTGCCTATGACACGATTCCGAATAAACTGGTTCCGTTTGACTACGATACCTTTAATGCGTGGGGCGGCGAATTTTACGCAGTCGTTACCAATGTTTTAACCGGAAAACCAGAATATATGCGCTATACAACCGAGGACCGCACCAACAAGCTGCTTCAGGCAACGTGTGCGCTCCCTGCCCTTTTCCCATATATTTACTTAAATGATACTCCGTACTTAGACGGCGGATTAAGCGATTCGATTCCGTATGAGCGGGCTTTCGCAGACGGCTGTGACCGCGTTGTTGTCGTCTTAACCCGCCAGAAGGGATACAAAAAGAAAACCGGCGCCACCACAAAGGCTCTGGCGCATGCTTTCTGGAAGTATCCGGAACTCGGAAAAGACCTCCTTTCCCGTGCTGACTGCTACAACCGTTCTTTAAAGAAGCTCGAACAGCTTGAAAAGGAAAAGAAGGTCATTGTAATCCGTCCGGATAACACCGACGGCTTTTCACGTCTGGAAAAAGACAAGGAGAAAATCAAAGCCTTATACCATGACGGCTACACAAAGGGTCTGTTATTCTCCGATAAAGTGAAAGAATTTTACACCAAATAAATCTTTTAATACACCGAAATATTCGCGTACTCTGTAATTTAAAAACAATACTTCATCTGACCGCGCCGCAATCGTGCTGACATTGTGAAAACCCTTCGCACGGACAAGCATTCCGGCACGGAACAGATGAAAGTCATTGGAAACCACCCCGATTTTCGCATTTTTATCCGGAATAAAACGTGCTGAATAGGCAATGTTTTTTTCCGTATCCGTGGACTGAGCTTCCATAAAAATCCGTGAAGCTTCTATGCCATGTGCGCACAGATAGTCTTTCATCGCCTGTGCTTCGGATATATCCTCTCCCGGTCCCTGACCGCCCGATACGATAATACGTATCGTTTTGTTTTGGGTATTATCTTTGCTATGTTTTTCATTCTGTTCCAGATATGCCAGTGCCGCATCAAGTCTGTAGCGGAGTGATTTTGTAATTTCGAGTCCCCGCACGCGGCAGCCTAAAATCAGCAGATATTCACAGTCCGGTTCCGGTTTCTGCTTCATCTGCACGGTTATTAATGCCTGAACCAGACAAAATGAGCTGATAAGTATTAATAAACCTGCCGCAGACAGCACATTTATCCACATTGGAAGTATAAGAATACCTTTATTCTGTGCATAACGCACCGCAAAAATCCCTGCAAAAAAGACTGCCGTTACCGGCCATATCGTAATAAAAGATGATGCAAAGCCCGCATATGCCACACAGCAGACATAATAAACCAGACAAAATACCGCAGGCACCAGCCATATATAATACAATTTATACATATTATTCTCCATTCCACAGGCATTTTAATGCCTGCCAGCATAGCTTTTTTGTGTTTCCCATTTATTATAATAACCCCGCAATCCTCTTGTCAAACCACTTATTTTGTAGTACATTGAAGTAATAGTAATTTGTGCCGTGAACGCCGCAGATTACTGACAAATTTGCGTTCTCAGAATGGAGATAAGTATGTTTCGTTTTAATGCAGATGTAACACCGACCGACTGCGAACCGGGTGTTACCAGAAAAATTTTATGTTATTCCGACGAACTGATGATGTGTGAAATTACATTTAAAAAAGGCTCTAAAGGAAATTTCCACCACCATGAACATTTGCAGATTACTTACGTGGCAGAAGGCAGCTTTGAATTTACAATCGGCGGTGAGACCAAGGTTGTGAAAAAAGGCGACAGTGTCTATATGCCTTCCAACGTTGAACACGGTGTTACTGCCCTTGAAGACGGCAAGCTGGTCGACGTCTTTAATCCGATGCGTCAGGACTTTTTAAAATAAGACGGTTAAACAGGGCTGTTTTATCCCCCGTCAGACAAAAAATGCCGCAGGCACATATTTATAATGAAATATGTGCCTGCGGCGATTTTCTTTATAATATTGTAGAACGAACGTTCTTAACTGGGATACCTGCGGATTGTTCCGTGCTGCGCACTCCCACAATCCTACCCATATTCGCATATCGTGGGACTATCGTCCCACTTTTATGCTCATATTGGGGCGGGTCAAA
>ERZ791930.270-NODE-270-length-47114-cov-3.523088_pt1 | contig 47114 bp, 36 predicted proteins | sample MGYA00510128_ERZ791930 | MGnify/ENA primary metagenome ERZ791930 (study PRJEB30046, sample SAMN00792057) | human gut metagenome | study: EMG produced TPA metagenomics assembly of the A metagenome-wide association study of gut microbiota in type 2... | reverse complement strand
AAGAAATGAAATTCCCTACCCTGCCGTTAAAAATACTTTGGATTGCCCCATAAATTTCGACGGCGAAGATCAATATATTCACTATACGCCCGGTCTAATATCTGCTTTTCATTAGAAAACTTTAACAGATGATAAGCCTCGTGAAACTTATAATATCCGGAATCCACAAAATATTCTTCCTGTTGCGGTCTACTGTAATAACTGTCTGCCATCATCAAGTACCAATGTACATCTTTGACAACAGTGTCTCCTGCCGCAGTAAACGAATACTGGCTCTTCCCAACGTAGCTGATGATACTGGCATCAGCGCCACTCTCTTCCTTTACTTCACGGAGTGCCGTTTCTTTATACTCTTCGCCAAGTTCCACAGTCCCTTTCGGCAGAACCCATCCTTCGTAACGATTTCTGTAATTCTTGTACAAAAGCAATATCTTGCCTCTGTGTATCACCACACCGCCACAACTGGTTGCTTCTATCATTGCATTTCCTCCTTCGTGCGGTTACTTTTCTTGCGTATAGTATACTATCATTCTACCATAAATGCAATGCTAACCATTATTTTGAAAGGTACTCCCGAAACATCTTTTTCGCAATCGGAACCGCGTATTTTCCGCCGGTTCCGGCACCTTCCACAACAATACTGACAACTAATTTTGGATGATTACTCGGTGCAAATCCGACAAACCATGCATGTGTTGTACCATCCGAATCCGCCTCTGCAGAACCGGTCTTTCCTGCCACCTGATACGCAGATGTCTTTAGCAATGTTCCCGTTCCTTCATTTACCACTTTTTCCATCATTCCGGTCATTGCTTCCGTAACCCATTCATCCACGAGTTTTCCCTGTGACTTCGGCTTATACTGCTTAACGATACGTCCATCTGCACTTTCTACACGGTCTACCACATATGGTTTCATCATCTCGCCACCGTTTGCAACCATCGCAGTGATCATTGCGTTTTCTAATGGCGTGATCAACGTCTTACCCTGTCCGATCGCTGTCTGCGTCACTTCTGCAGCATCTGACTTGGCATTCAACGCAAATCGACTCTTGTTAGCCTCAAACTCCACAGATGGTTTTTGATTAAAATAAAGCTTTTCACAAAACTTACGGTAGGAATTAAGATCGAGTCTTGTTCCAATGTCTGCAAAGGCACCGTTGCAAGACTTTGCAAATGCAGTTGGCAGGGACAGTCTTCCATGCCATTCTCTGCTATAGCAGTTGATCCTGCTGCCGGAAAACACTTTGGTTCCTTTGCAGCGATAACGATACTCCTTATAGCTATCCGGATTTTCCATCATATATTCCATCGCTGTCACAATCTTAAACGTAGATCCCGGCGGATAAAGTCCCTGCGATGCACGATTGACTAATTTAGATTCTTCCTCATCGTCCCGAACCAGCGATTGCCAGTTTTTTAAGACAGTGTTCGGATCATAAGCCGGTTTAGAAACCATCGCCAAGATCTTGCCTGTATCCGGCTCTAAAGCTACGACTGCTCCACGGTAATCTCCAAGTGCATCGTACGCCACTCTTTGCAATCCCGCATCCAACGTCGTATAGACCGAATCGCCCATATTTTTTTCACCGCGCAATGTATTGCCAAGCTGTGTAAACGGATTCATGTGTGATGTCAGCATCGGATAACACTGCGACAGCTCAATTCCTGTCATACTATTATCCGTTCTCCCCACAACATGACAAAATTTCTTTTTTTCCGGATACGATCGATATTCGTTGCCGTCATCATCCGTCACAGTCTCCGCAAGCACCTCACCGTCCTGTGAATAAATACTTCCCTTCGTAATCTTTTCTGCTAATATCTTCTGGCGTTTATTGTGTGAATTATTAATTACTTTTTCACTGTCCACTGCCGTAAAATACGCCAAATATCCCGCCATCGCCAAAAACAAAGTCACAAAGGCATATGTGATAAACAAAATCTGTCTATTGCCTCGTTTGCGCTCTTTTTGAAGCTGCTTCTGTGCCTGTTTATCGGACCTGCGTCTGGCTGAGGCGCTTTCTCTTGGCGGATGTATTTCGTCCACGCTGTTCTTTCTGATATTGCTCCTTCGACCCATCTTGATCCTCCTCTTCAAAATTCAACACATACATCCCTTGTATAATGCAAAACAGTATGATCGTGCTCATCACAGAACTTCCGCCATAACTTATCAACGGTAATGTAACTCCTGTCGATGGAATAAATTTAGTAACTCCACCAATCGTCAAAAACACTTGAAAAATATATTCTACCGCTAATCCAAGGGCTGTCAGCTTATAGAAACGTCTTTTCATCTTGAGTGCAATGTTTACAAACAATACAAAGCAGCTGATCTCTACCAATATCAGACAGATTGCAAAAATAACACCCAACTCCTCGCAGATTGCCGAAAAAATAAAATCACTGGATGCCACCGGAATAGAATTCGGCATTCCCTCTCCAAGACCCATGCCAAACCACCCACCGGTGCCTATGGCAAATAGTGATCTTGCAACCTGATATCCCTCATTGTCAATCGTACTCCATGGATCCTGCCATGCAAGCACACGAACCTGAACATGTGAAAAGAGTCTCCACGCCACGACTGCTGCCAAAGTTCCCGCTGCCAATGCTGAGATCAAATACAACGAATTTTGACTTGCCACATACAAGACGATCACATAGGTGATAAAAAAGATCAACGCTGCACCAAGATCCTTTTGCACAACAAGTATCAACACATGTGCAGCCGCTGCTACAGAAACCTTGACCACATCAACAAACTGCACAGAGTGCGCTAACAGTGCTGCTACAAAAAACACAAAAATAATCTTTACAAATTCTGAAGGCTGCATCGCAAAACCTCCGATCTGAATCCAGTTTTTTGCACCATAGCGCTCCACACCGATCACAAAAACAAGTGCTAACATTGCCAGACCGATTCCAGCATACCACCACCCAAACCGGTCAAAATAAGAAAACCGTTCGATCATCCACGGTATAAACAGACCTGCCACGCAGATCACCGATGCAAAGATCATTTGCCGCATTGCAAAATCCATATTCAATCGCTCGATCATCAAAAATCCAATCGTAAGCAACATTAACATATTGTTCATCACTAACTTGGACAGGTTTTGATACACATAGGAATACGCCTTGTCCACCAACACCAAAAAAACGACCTGTGCCACATAGAAAAGAACAATTTTTATCGACAGACTGTTCAAAAATAATACTAACGAACAGATAAAATGTATCGTAAACATGATCTTTTTCTGTCGTCTGTATATTTCCTCTTTGCGCTCCATGTTTTTGCCAATAAATACTGTAAAACAATGCCATGTATAAACCGCAAAAACAACAATGATAATATATTTTGATATTCCCACTAATACGGAATGCAGTACCGCGATCGCATCTACATTACCAAATATACTCATTAATTTCTGCGCCGCTTCCTTTTTATCCATACCGATAACCATACCCTTCCATTTCTGTGCAGACCGACTGTCTGCCGACACTGGTCTGCCTTTTATTACTGTATTCCCTACTGAATCCCTACATCGAAATGTCCACGACAGTGATCCCGGATGATTTCATCCTTTAGCACTGCATGTACCTCTTCTGCCGTCTCTGTGGTAAATTCAAAGCGCACCTGATGCACTTTTTCCCAAAATTCCCGCTCCATAGAGCATGGTATTTGAAACGGTTCCTCCCGATATATTATATTATAACAATATTTGCAACAGTTACGTACAATATACCGCCTTCCCTTTTCTCCCGCAAATACTTTTGCCATCGCCTTACCAGAGTTCTTCAGACAGGCTTTTATATTGCGGAAAATACACTGTGCCGATACCATCAACGGAATCCTGCCATAGCAGATCCACTGCATATCCCTTCCGTCTGTTACAGCCGAAAGTTCACGCTTTGTCAGCTCCCACGGTGCCGTAAACTGTGTAATTCCCTGTTCCCGCCACCAGACAGCTGCCTCCGAATTCATAATATACATATTGGCATCCAGACGAATCCTCTCCGGTTTTACTCCTATATCACATAACAGTTGATATCCCTCTTGACTGCGAACCAGATAAGCATCCGGTGAAACATTCTTTAATAGTGCTCGATACTCCGTGATCGCCTGCGCACGGAGTATCGTCGGCAACGCAAGTACCGCCCGCTTCTTACTTTCCTTAATCCGCTGCAACAGCACCTCGATCACTGCATTATCAAACCATTCTTCCCTCAGGATCACTTCCTGTATACAATCGTGCTGTAAGACGGCATACAACTGTTTCTCATCGGATACCGCCGCACTTTGCTGCACATCCTTTGGGTCTCTAAGTTCCGAAATCAAGGCATCTTCTTGTGTGCCTGCCTTGATCTCTGCCTGCATCTGCCTGATCCGCTCTTCGTCAACCTCCCGGCTGCCGAGACGTTCCAAGCGATCCTGCAGACCCGTCAAAGCATTTCTTCGCAGTTTTTTAAATTCCCCAATCGGGACAAAGACATCCGCTCCCAGATCAACGTCGAGACTTCCCCATTCAAACGGTGTCTCCCCGGTCTGGGATAACACTCTGACAACGTCTTCTTTGGCAACAGCACGCTTCACCGCATTCTCCGCAATCATTCCTGTTACCGCAAATATTTCATTTTCATATTCACACTGCAGGAGGATTGGCTCTCCGGCAACAATTCGGATCTGCCCATTTATAGTAAGCTTCGGCGTGCTCTCTACGAAATCTTGCCGAATTTCCTCTAACAATACCTGATGTCTGGTACGAAACACCCGATCACCCTTCGCAATCCGGCAGCCTTTCTGATAGCGCGTCTGCACAAGCTCACCCGCATGATATGAAGATCCCGTCGTGTATTCATAGATACTGACACCGTCCGCACCGCGAAATTCTAACACATCCTGTGCAAATATCGGGCGTTCCAATCGATAACGCACCTGATGTTTATCCACATCCTGCACTGTTCCCACACAAACGCCTCCATGCTTTGGACGCTTATCCGCTAACATCTGCTCCGGCTTTTCCTCGAGATAGCCATCAGTAAATCCTTCTCGATTGTATATTTCGGCAAGCTTACGTAAATCATCTTCCCACTCTGCCGCATGCTCCTGCTGCCAGACCCGATATTTTGCAGAACCCAGTTCCAAATACAGATCCCGGTATTTGCGATACATAGCTGTCACATACGCCGTATACTCCGGCCGCTTCATTCTGCCTTCGATCTTGAACGAATTGATCCCTGCCTCGATCATCTCTCCGAGCAAAGGTAGTGCGCACAACTCCTTTGGGCTTAACAGATAACGTTTGCTGCCATCTATATCATATTGCATTCTGCACGGCTGTGCGCAGCGTCCTCTGTTGCCACTACGGCCACCCTGCATACTGCTCATCAAACATTGACCGGAATAGCAATAGCACAATGCACCATGTACAAACACTTCCAACTCCATCTTCGTCTGCTGCCGCATTTGCTGCAGTTCCGTCAGCGACAGTTCTCTTGCCGGAACGATCCGCGTTACACCGTAAGCAGCTAATCGGTCATCCACTCCCATACCGGAGGTCAAGGTCATTTGCGTACTTGCATGAATATCCAGATCCGGGAAGCACTGGTGGATCACTCGTAAAACGCCCATATCCTGCACGATCACAGCGTCAAGCCCCGCCTCGTAATACGGTCGCAAAAACGTAGGAAGGCTTTGCAATTCCTGTTCCTTCAACAGGGTGTTTACCGTCATATAAAGCTTTACTCCGTACAAGTGGCAATATCGTATCGCCGCCACCATTTCATCCTCTTCCGGATTCTGAGCATATGCTCTGGCACCAAACTTGGACCCTCCCATATACACAGCATCACAGCCTGCGGCTACTGCCGCTTTAAGGCTCTCCATCGATCCTGCCGGAGCAAGGATCTCAGGCACTCCTATTCTGCGTTTTGTTCTATTCTGCATCATCCAGTTCTCCATACTTTAAGAAAGAAGGGACTGTTGTGCATAGACCCAGTCCCTCTCCAATTATCGTTATATTTATTACCGTCTTTTCTTGCGACTGCTGCGCGACGTTTTCCTGGCAGGCTCTTTCTTGCCGATTGTTGCTGCTATCTCTTGCCTGATTTCTTCCGGACTTTTGGCCTCCTCAGCAACATTGTCTGTCTGTTCCACTGTTACCGCCGCTTCTGTATCCTCTGAATGCGTCACATCTTCGGCGGCATCCTGTTTCTCAACGGTCTCCTCTTTGTCTGCATTTTCCGGAGCAGTCTGCTGTGTAGCTGTCAGCACTGCAGATGGTTTAGTATCTGCAGCCACATCTACTGTCTCTTCCTTTTGCACAACTTCTTTAGCAATCTCTTTCCGCAGCTGCTCTAACTCTGTCTCCAAGCGAATCGCTCGATGTTCTTCGGATTCTTTTTCCTGCTCAAGCTTCTTAACGGCATCTTTGGCTTCTTGAAGTTCCCGCTGCATCGATATCATCTCGTGTTTCATATCAAACAGCTCTTTTTCCATATCTTCATTATCCTGCTTAAGCTCCCGGATCGTGTTCTGTGCTTTCTGATAATCATCGGAAAGATTAATAGCTAGCAAGACATTCTTAAGCTCCGTCTCAAGTCTTGCATAACCCTCCTGTGCACGAAACTCTGCTATCTTGCCATTGATATGCATCGCAATGCGCTGTAAATAATCACTGCTTTCATAACCACTTAACGTATATGGCTTACCGCCGATCACCACTTCGACATCAATCTTTTTATTCATCGATCTCCTCATCCCTTTCTTCCGGTGCCTCTTGTGGCTCTTCCTCTTCCATTGCATTCACACCGGTAAGTTCCGCCTTATTGTGGCGAATAATATCCAAATGACCGCGAAGTGCTGTCTCTAGTGCTCTGGAATTGCTTACTGCACTCTCGCATGCTCTGGCGATCGCTTTTTCTGCCATCTCTAACATATCTGTCGTATAGTAAATAGCTCCATTGCCAATTTCTTCGGCCTGACGTCTGGCCGTATCAATGATCGCCTGTGCCTCTGCATTCGCACGCGCTACCGTCTCTTCTGCCTGCTGATATGCTTCCTGCATGATCGCATGTTCCTCTACCATTGCTTTGTACTGCTCCTGCGCATCCAACTTGATCGCATCCGCTTTTGCCTCAGCATCCTCCAAAATGGCATCTCGCTGACTGAGCATTTTCTGATAACGCGTAATCTCCTCCGGTACATCACGGCGCAGATCATCTAACAGATCATACAGATCATTCTTCGGCACAACAACCTTGGACTGTGATAACGCCTGCGGTTTACAACTCTCAACAAATGCATAAATATCTTCGATTTTTTGTTCAATTCTACTGCTTACCATATGTACCTCCTTGCGGCATATTGCCTGTTTATATTATCTGTTATCTGTGTTCCTATCCAACAAAAACTGCTGTACAGGAGGCGGCACCAATCCGGTGATGTCTCCACCAAACTGAATAATTTCTTTAACACCACTGGAACTAATATAAGAATGTTCCGGCGAAGTCGCCAAAAATACCGTATCTACCTGTGCATTCAAATGACGGTTTGTCTGTGCCAACGGCAATTCATACTCAAAATCTGCCGCAGTACGCAAACCGCGGATCACTGCGCAGGCATCCATCTTATCTACAAAATCAATCAACAATCCATCAAAAGCTTCTATGCGCACGCCCGGAATCTCTGCTGTCAACTCCTGCAGTAGAGATACCCTCTCTGCCACTGTGCAAAGCGGCTGCTTGGCTGCATTGCGAAGCACACCAACAATAACTTCATCGAACATTTTGGCAGAACGCACGATCAAATCCATATGTCCTACCGTCACCGGATCAAAACTTCCGGGAAATACTGCTCTGTTCATAGTTTTTTTGTCCCTCATTTTCTGATTCTCTACGCCTCTGTCTCACCAGGTACCCGCAAAAAGACATGACGATTCGTCTTATATTCTTTGATACGCTCTACCTCGCAGCCCAGCTCATACATATAATCTACATCCGTATCTAACGCTGTCTCGACGATGATCAAAGATCCGGTCTTCACCAAAGAAGACTGCAGCAAATATGGTACGATCCGCTCTTCCAGATCCAAATGGTACGGCGGATCCATAAAGATAATATCAAACGGTTGTCCTGCCTGTTCCAAACGGCGCAGAGCCTGCATCACGTCCATCGGCATGACCCGTGATCTGTCATCCATCTTCGTATGCTGTACATTCTGCTTAATGCAGCGGACCGCTTCCCGATCTTTCTCTACCATAACCGCTTCCTTTGCGCCACGGCTAAGCGCCTCGATCGCTATTCCACCACTTCCGCTAAACAAATCTAAAAAACGGCATCCTGCAATGTCCCATTGCAATATATTAAATAATGTCTCCTTAATGCGATTCGTAGTAGGTCTGGTATTCTTTCCAGACGGAACGATCAAATTAAAGCCTCGCACGGAACCAGCCACTACTCTCATATTAATCCAATCCTCATTTCTCGTATTATATATATAAAGTGCATCGTAATAAGTGACCTTGTAACGTCACTCTGCTGCACCCCATTTTAGCATAATCATGCGATGTGGTCAAACAACTTCCACATCTTCCCGCTGAATTTTCATCAAATCTTCACGACTTGGTGCAGACAGTCTGACAAGACGATTTGCCTGATTGATCACGATCTTTTCAAACAGATTACGAATTCCTCTGGCATTTCCAAATACATTCCATTCTTCTTCCGTTTTTGCCTGCAACGACAAAAGCACCGCCTCTCTGGCAGATTCTTCCAATTGCAGTCCAGCCTTATCGGCCATTGCATCTAGGATCGCTATGAGCTCTTCCTTCGAATAATCCGGAAAATCGATAAATTTGTTAAATCGCGATACTAAACCCGTATTGCATTTCAAAAATGACTGCATTTCTTCTGTATAACCTGCCACAATGACGATCAGATCATCTCGGTGGTCTTCCATCAATTTTACTAATGTATCCACTGCTTCCATACCAAAATCATTCGGAACATCAGGATTGACCAGGGCATATGCTTCATCAATAAAAAGAATCCCCCCAACTGCCTGCTCGACCAATTCGTGCACCTTAAGTGCCGTCTGGCCGACATATCCTGCCACAAGCCCGGATCGGTCCGTTTCAATAAAGGTTCCCTTGGATAAGATTCCAAGCTCCCGATAGATTTTTGCCACCAATCTCGCCACCGTCGTTTTGCCGGTTCCCGGTGCACCGGTAAATACCATGTGATATGACATATCCATTTGCGGAAGTCCCATCGTTTCCCGAAGCTTGCGAATACGGATCAAGTTGACCAGAGACTGGATCTCATCCTTTACCCCCTGCAAACCAACCAACGCATTCAGCTCATCTAACAGGCATTGCAGACGCTCCTCCTGCTCTTTGCGTTCTGCCTCCTCACGTTCCTGAATACGTTTTTTGACTGCCTGAAACTGCTTACGCGCCATTTCCTGCTGTAACTGTTCCTCCAGCTTGTCCTGCCTTACATTCCATTCATTGCTCGCCTGTGCGGCTGCCGGTGACTCTGCCATCACTTCTGCAGACTGCTGTTTTACCGGGACATGCAGCCATCTTGTATCATCTAGAATGTCCGTCCCATATAATTTGTGAAACAGATACTCTTCCGTATTCCAAGCATCCTTTGTATCCACAAATACACTTACCCTGTCATAAAATTCACGTACAAACCGGCGCGTCAGAACACTTTCCCGATCCACCATATACGCCATACACAAAATGATATTGACAAAGGAATCCAAAAACTGCTCTCCGGTATGCTGAATATATTCATCGTCATAAGCTGCACACAGCTGTAAAAGCACCGGTGGAAATCCGCAAAACCGTCTGCACTCCTCAATCAACTCTCCGGTCACAGGGATCTCCGGTGAAACTGCTAATAGATTGGAATCCGTGATAATAGCAATATACTCTCTATCGCTTTCTGTCACAATGCCCTCTGCCGCTGCAAAAGTCACTAGTACAGACTGCACGTAACGATCTAAGATCATTTTAGCGGACTGTTTCATAACCTGTCTTGCCTGCTCCCAGAGACCGCTGCGTTCCAAATTTTCACAAAAAAGGCATAGCCGGTCATAGTTTGACCGCCCAATCTGCAGTAATCTATCTGTCGTATACCCTGCCTGCACCATATGCAACCTCCCTTACCGTTCCAACACACAATTAAATTAAGTGTACTATTTTTACCTTCAAAATGCAATGTTCTTACAAAAAGATCTCGTCGGTGTAGGTTTGTATTTTTTCACGCAATCCCCGATACTTTTTGCACATTTCTATTATATCCGTCCGCTCAAATCCAGCCGCCGCTTCATTTGCCTGTTTTAGTATTGCTGCATCCTGATAAATATCTGCCAGCTTAAAATTCAAGTCTCCACTCTGTCGGATGCCAAACAGATCCCCGGGACCGCGCAGTTTCAAATCTTCTTCTGCAACCAGGAATCCATCATTGGACTGCTCTAGCACCTGCAGTCTCTGCTTCGTTTCTTTGGAAGGTTTGCCCATCATAAAAATACAATAAGACTGCGCCGAACCTCTTCCGACACGTCCACGAAGCTGATGTAACTGCGCCAAACCAAACCGTTCTGCATTTTCGACCATCATCACTGTGGCATTTGGCACATTGATACCAACTTCGATCACCGTCGTAGATACCAAAACATCAATCGCTCCAGAGACAAATCGCTCCATGATCTCATTTTTTTGTGCCGGTTTCATCTTGCCATGCAGCACTTCGATCCGTATCTTAGTCGACATCTCTTCCCGCAGTGTCTGAGCATAATCCGTGACATTTTCCGCCTCCATATTCTCGCTTTCCTCCACCATCGGACAGATCACATATGCTTGATGCCCTTTTTCTACTTCTTTCTCAATGAATCGATACGACTGCGGACGATATCCGGTATCCACAACACAGTTTTGAATTGGAAGTCTACCCTTAGGAAGTCCTTTGATAACCGAAATATCCAGTTCTCCGTATAAAATGATCGCTAACGTGCGTGGGATCGGTGTGGCACTCATAACCAACATATGTGGTGTATGCCCTTTTGCATAAAAACTTTCGCGCTGACGCACACCAAAACGGTGCTGTTCATCGGTGACGATCATCGCAAGATCCTTATACTCTACCTTATCCTGAATGAGTGCCTGCGTTCCTACGACAATATCAATCTCTCCCGCTGCGATCTGAGCCTGCATATCGCGCTTTGCCGCTGTCGTCATAGAACCGGTCAAAAGACCGACTCGAACCTGCAAGGGATCAAACATTTCGCAAAATGTCTCATAATGCTGCTCTGCCAACACTTCTGTCGGCACCATGATCGCCCCTTGATGTCCCTGCTCCACAGCTATTAGCAACGCAATCTGCGCAACAATGGTTTTACCGGATCCAACATCGCCCTGGATCAATCGATTCATCACAAATCCTGATGAAACATCTGCCGCGATCTCGTCCACTGCCTGTTTCTGTCCCTCTGTCAGCTCATAAGGAAGGTTCTCTAGCAGTGCAAATACTTTATCCCCCGGATGCAGTATATAGTCTGATGGTTTTTGATGACGATTTTGTTTCATCTGATGCATTGCCAGCGTAAATAAAAAGAACTCCTCGAAAACCAAACGGTTCCTTGCAGCAAAAAAATCCGCTTCCTTTGACGGAAAATGAATATCCTGCAACGCTTTTTTATGCAATACAAGATTATAATTTTTACGCATATCCAGCGGAAGGAACTCTGCATCCAACTCAGCCTGCGATAGTGCTTGATCTACAGCTTTTTTGATCGCATTGTTTGTCAGTCCCGCTGTCAATGGGTACAACGGCTGCAAGCGGTACAACATACTGCGGTATTCCTCATATTGCAGCATTTTGGGCTGCTGCAACATCAGACGTCCCCGTTTTGATATAACTTTTCCTCGCAAAAGATAATGCGTTCCCATTTTAAGAGAACGGAGTAAATATGGCATATTAAACCAACTCACTGGAATGGAGCCACTGGAATCCCTCATCGTACAGCTTACAATCTTAAGATTACGCACATAACTGATCTTAGGCTTAGTTGCCAGGCTTACATCCAGAACGATCACATTTCCGTCCACCGCTTCCGATACCGGCTGTACCGGCTTATACACATCATATTGTCTGGGATAATGAGCAAGCAGATCTCCGATCGTATAAATTCCCAGCTTTGCATACAAACTTTCTGCTTTTTGTCCCACCCCTTTTATATTGCGTATACTATCCCTCTCTCTCAACGATGTCTCCTCCCTCCGTAGCTCGAAAATCATCCATCACTTTACAGTTACTCCGGCTTTAGAAGATTTAGAGTCTCTATTGAAAAAGGATCATCACGCTGCTCTGTCCGACCAGTATGACAACCCTTTCTCGAAAACGTTTCTTAATACTCGCTTATTACTCTACAGAAATAAAGTAAGAATATACCGGCTGACCACCGTACTGTACTTCTACTTCAACATCTTCATGTGTGTTCTCAATATCCTCTGCAAGCTGCTCTGCCTGTTCCTTCGTTGCATCACTGCCATAATACAGACTGACTAACTCAGAGTCCTCATCTAACAGAGACTCGATCAATTCCTTTGCTGTACCTTGCAGATCACTGCCAACCGATACGATCGTCTTATCAGTAAGGCCCATGAAGTCACCCTGCTTAATATCTTTGCCATCCATATTCGTATCACGAACCGCATACGTAACCTGACCGGATTTGATCAATTGCATCTCTTCTTCCATAGATTCTGCATTTTCTGCAGCAGATCTTCCACTGACAAAACTGATCATTGCAGCAATTCCCTGCGGAATATTTTTGGACGGAACGACGTACACTTCCTTATCTTCTGTCAGATTCTTTGCCTGATTTGCTGCCAAAATAATATTTCCATTATTTGGCAAAACAAAGATATTATCTGCATTCACCTGCTCAATTGCAGATAATACATCATCTGTACTTGGGTTCATTGTCTGTCCGCCTTCGATCACATAATCCACTCCAAGATCACGGAAAATATCTGCCAATCCATCTCCGGCTGCTACGGCAATAAAACCATTTTCTTTACGTGGCTCCTCTTTCTTTGGTGCGCTTGCCGACTCGGACGCTTTCTGTGCATCTCGTATCACCTTTTCCTGATGCTCCTCACGCATATTGTCAATCTTCATGCTGGTCAAAGAACCATACGTAAGTGCTTTCTGAATCGCCAGACCCGGATCATTGGTGTGTACATGTACCTTTACAATATCATCATCAGCTACTACTACAACGCAGTCACCGATCTTCTGCAAATATTCCTTAAGCTGACTCTCGACTACATCTTCGCCGCGCTCCAGCATAATGATAAATTCCGTACAATAACCAAAGCGGATATCCTCTTCTTCAGAAGCGCCGACAGATCCATTAACCACGCGGGTTGCTGTACCTGTATTCACTGTGAAATCCGTTGCCTTACCCTTCAAGGCATCGAGCGCACCGCGAATAAATGTCATCAAACCTTCCCCGCCAGAATCAACAACTCCCGCCTGCTTCAGTACCGGCAGCAATTCCGGTGTCTGCAGCAATGCTTCCTCCATTTCAGCAGCGACTTCATCGCAGAATTTGATAATATCGTCCGTATCTCCGTTCACTAACAGATCCATCGACTTGTCCGCTCCTGCCTTTGCAACGGTAAGGATCGTGCCCTCTTTCGGTTTCATGACTGCTTTGTATGCCGTTTCTGCAGCATGCTGCACGCCATTTCCTAACGCTGTCACATCGATAATATCTAATCCCTTTAATTCTTTGACAAAACCGCGAAAGATCTGGGACATGATAACGCCGGAATTTCCTCTTGCTCCTCTAAGTGAACCACTGGAAATCGCTTTGCCCAATTCGGTCAATGTCGGATTCTGAAGATTGGCTACATCTTTCGCTGCAGCCATTATGGTCATCGTCATATTCGTTCCGGTATCTCCATCCGGTACCGGAAATACATTCAATTCATTAATATATTCCTTCTTCGCCTCTAAACCCTTTGCTCCTGCCAAAAACATTTTCTGCAACATCTTTGCATCAATTGTCTGAACGCTCACTGCTTTAATCCTCCTTGTGTTTGCAAATCGGTAAATTAATCTTCATCTACAATACGAACACCTTCAACGATGACGTTAATCTGTTCTACTTCCATTCCGGTAAAAGTTTCTATCTTATAGCGTACATGCTCAAGCACGTTTTGAGCAACTGCGCGGATACTTACACCATATGCTACAATAATATGAAGTTCCACTTTGATACGGTTGTCCACAACATATACATTCACACCGCGTCCTGCATTCTCTTTCTTTAGGAGCTTGATCACGCCATCTTTTACATTAACGGCCGCCATGCCCACGATACCAATACATTCTGCTGTCGCAGCCCCGGCATATTTTGCTAAAACATCACGGTCAATAATAATGTTGCCCATTTTTGCATTCATTTTGCCTTTCATAAATACTCCTCCATTTCTATGCTGTTACATCTTGAATATGTTTTATTCAAGATTTAAAATCTTTGTCATATACTAACATTAAGATACACTGTATTAGTATATCCTATTCTACACAATTGTGCAAGCGAGGGGTTTTATGCGTCATATGATTGGTTTTGTATTGTTTTGGATCGCCATCGGCATGACAATCATGTTTTTTATTTCAAACGCTGTTATTGCCGTATTGATCATCCTGCTCTGCCTTGTTTTAGGCTATAATTTATTCTGTTCATAGAAGCAAAGCCCGCGCTTTGCTTCTGCAAGAATTGCTAAAGCAATTCTTGTTGGCTGCACACTACATAACAGCAATATTTGCTGTCCGCTAGAAAAGCAAAGCCCGCTCTTTGCTTCTGCAAGAATTGCTAAAGCAATTCTTGTTGGCTGCACACTACATAACAGCAATATTTGCTGTTCGCTAGAAAAGCAAGAAAAAGGACCGGGAATGATCCCGATCCTGTGGATTCTCATATAAAAGGTGATTGCGATTATGCACGCTCTACAGCTCCAGAACGTAAACATCCTGTACATACTGGCATTTTCTTGGTTCCACCATTCACCTTTACACGAACAGACTTAATGTTCGGCTTCCACATCTTGTTGCTTCTTCTATGTGAATGACTCACCTTGTTTCCGAAGTGAACACTCTTTCCACATACTGCACACTTTGCCATCGTAAGCACCTCCTTACCTTTATTCCTGATGGTCTCATTTATCCTGTCATTTCTGTCAGTGTTATTAGCACAACATGAACATAATACCAAAAATCAAACAGAAATGCAAGAACAAAATTTAATTTTTTGCTTTTTGCGCTTTTTCCTTTTTGGAAGGAACATATTTGTCCAAAAGATCAGGAACCATATCCAATACTTTTGTAATGCTATCCTGATTTTTTACATTGACAAGCTTCGTCTCACCATTGCGGATCACTAAGATCGCACTCGGTTGGATCTTTCCGCCCATACCTCCGGCACTGTTTTCTTTCTTGCCCGGCTCTGCGAAAGCACCTGCAGCCACACCAAAGCTAACGTCCACCAGTGGCAAAATGATCGTTCCATCATCAAATTTTACGGCATCACCCACAACGGTCTTTCCGGTAATAAATCCTTCCATCCCCTGAAATAAGGATCCTACATTTGCGTTAAAAGAATTGTCTGCCATTTACTTTTCCTCCTTCCACTTCTCCCATTCGTGTAGAAGCTTTCTGCCATCTTTATTTTTTATTATGCGCCACGCAATACAAATTAATGTAATCATGCGGATTCTTCCACGAAATGAAACATTCCCCTCTATGCGTTTCTGCTCAAAATCCGGAATGATCTGTACTCCGTTCCCATACCATGCATAAAAAAGTGCGAGCACTCCCAACAGCTCACCGGTAGAGCACGGATCTCCGGTTCCAAATATTACTTTACCGCGCATACGCCGCGGATGTATTTGTTTCCATAAATGTATCACATTCTCTTTGACGATGCAAATAAATGCTTTTCCCGCATCACTGCGCAAAATATCAACCAGATCCTGCACAGAATGTACTTTTTTCTTAATCTTTCGCACAATCTTTATTACATTTTGAAGCCAAAGAAACAACTGTCGGATCCCCCGCGGCTTTTTCTCTCTTTCATTAGCCTGCCTAAAAGCCGATCGCTCTTCTCTTTGATCAGTCGTCTGCTTAGAAGCAATCTGCTCTTCTGTCTTGTCAGACTGCTTCTTAGGAACATTCTGCTCTTCTGTCTTGTCAGACTGCTTCTTAGGAACATTCTGCTCTCCTGTCTTGTCAGACTGCTTCTTAGGAACATTCTGCTCTTCTGTCTTATCAGCCGCCTGCTTAGGTGCTATCTGCTTCTCTTGTTCAGGTGCTGTCGGACTCTTCTCCAAGTTCACAGAGGGCGCTTTCTTCTCCTGTTTCGATGATCCCTGTGTTTTTTGAACTGTTTCGGCTGCCTTCTCAGCTTTTCGCTTCTGTGCTTTTGGGGCAGAAGACTTTTTAGAACGGCGTTTTTTATGTGCGCCGTCACTGCGCAGGATCGGCACGCCAAAAACACGGACTTTCCACTGCAGATCCTTTTCAGTGATCAGGATTGGCACACGAAGCACAACACCTAACCATCGAATACTGATCTGTGCTTTTTTATCATCGAACGAGATCTTTCCGCAGTAACGCACTGCCGCAAACAATATCGCCAGTGCCACGATAACAAGTACCGCCAAAAGGATCCCTATCACTTTTGCTATGGTAACCAAAACCAATAATATGATCTTTTCCATCGCCCGGTCTGTCACCTCCCCGTAAAATAAGCACGGATCGCATCGGAATCAACGCTCCCTCGATCACGATAGACATCCGTGATCATTTGCTGCAACAGCTCCACAGCACTGTCATAAGAGGCCGCCAGCCCCACTACTTGTACACCGCATTCCTTTTCATAGCGGAACCATAACGTTCTCGACGCATAGATTTCCAGGCTGTTCGCAGGATTACGCCCCAGCACTACACAAAAGCATCCACGCAGCCCCTTTTTCTCGACCCGTTTCCGGTATCGAGCCGGATGTCTGGCCACCTTATCATCGGTATACAACTTCTCATCCCACCAGATCATAACACCTCCGCCTTTCCGCACTGCTACTTATCATACTTCCTCCAACTTTACATACCTATAATCGCTATCGAACCACATATTGCTTATTATGTCAGCAATATGTGAGCCTAAAGCAATAGTGGGTATGCAAAGTTGGGTGTGATTACCGGATCATTTCGAGGATCAGTTGTTTGGATGCATACTTTTCTGCTTCATCGTCACATTGGTTCAGTGCGTTCATCATGTAGTCTGCGATCTCCTGTGCACTCTTGAAAAAGGTTGGTAATTTTTCCACAGTGGCGGCCATGATGGCACGGCGAAACATACGGCTGCGTCCTTGAAATAACTCTTTCAGCTCACTAAGCAGTTTTTCTGTTTCCTGCTCTGCGATCTCTGCCGTAACGACCCCTGCTGATTCCTGACTCTCCAATGGTGCAAAGACACTGCTCGAATTAAGCTGTGACAAATGATGCAGTTTGATAAAAGCATCACTAAGCCCTGCTTCCTCAATTTCCTCTGCTCGTCCTTCCAATAGTTCATCCAGTGCCGCTTCCGCTACATTAACAGACTGATATAACTTTTCCTGTTGGCCTTCAACCGCAGGAAGCTTCTCGGCAAGCCAATTTAAGCGATCCTCTTCTGTCAAAAGATCCTCCCTCTGCCAAAGATCAATCTCTTTTTCCAAAAAGAGTGCATTGATGCCTCGGATCACATCATCTACTACCGTCATTTTCTCTTCATCAACACAATAAGGTTCTGTCACCACTAACGTATACACACCATTGATAATCTGTCCAATCTGCATATACAGATCAGATAGATCATTGAGCTTTGAAGCACTGACTCGTACTTTTTCTGCATACAATTCATATAATGTGCGATCCATATGCTCGTAGTCTGCTTCCATCAATTCCTGAAGCACACCGGCAAATTCCGTAAAATACTGTTCCTGTGCAGGATGCTTATACAACATGGCACTGGTACGGAACATATACAAAAATCCCTCCAATGATTCTATCTCACTGCCCTTATAAACGGAAATGCAGTTTTTGATCAGATCAAAATAATGAGAACGGGTCATTCGCATCGGAAGCTGTCCCAGTACCACGCGTAAATTATCATTGATCGTCACATTATCATTTGAACCAAAGATAAAATTCATAACCTCCTGTGCAAATGCAGTGTCTTCCGGCAAAACTTCTTTCTCATCAAACCGATATTGAATACGGTTTAAAATATATTCATATACGACAAAGCAGTCCACATATCCGGTCAACACCTGCATACGGTCGATCACTTCCGTACGCATTGCTAAAATATGATCGACCAACTGTTTTCTCTGTGTATCATCCAATGTATCAGACATCGCCTGTCCCACTGTCTCATTCAAAGAAGTGATCATTTCCTTTGCCATCGCAATATATGGGTTGATATCTTCTGTGACCACCTCGTAAAACATGTAATATTCCATCATCAATTTGATCCTTGTATATCCATCATGAAGGATCATGCTCTGTTTCAGATACTCTGGTAACAGATCCCCAACTTCTTTATTACTATGTAATTTATTGACACACTCTCGTAACTTATTGCTCATATTTTTACCTTTCTATTCCGTGATGACCTGACATCCATATTCTGTCTGATCATCAAATTTATGACATTTTTACCACCCTGTTCCTGATCAAATTACCAAGTCTGTAACAATACCCAACTATCAAACCATTTCAAATACTTGGTTGCAAATGCCGGATCGATCGCAAGCCCGGACAACACCGGATAAAATAGGATAAATAACCCGATCGCACAGGCAACATAGACATAGATCGCCGGTTTGATCTTTGGTTTCCATTGTGCCAGCTTAAAGAAACTGTATCCCACCATAGCGGCAACGAAAGGTACGCTTGGAAAATAATGATAAATAAATACCACACGGCTTACCAAGAACCAAGGTGCATACTGCGACAGATACCCGATCAGCAAAAATCCAGCCTTGCGGTCTTTATCTTTCCACAGCAGATACAGCATATAAAACGCTGCCGGAATGCCGGCCCACCAAACAAGTGGATTACCAAAGGCACTGATACCCTCACGCAGATTGCCAATCGTTCCGGAATAATACCAGATCGGTCTTGTCATGATCGGCCACTCATACCATTTGGAAGAATACGGATGATCCGCTTTCAAAGCAGAATGATAATCGAACATCGTTTTCTGTGCATTGATCACGCGCGTCAATAAGTTATGGTCTGTTCCATCATTAAATGGAATATAAGACAATATATAAATGATCGCCGGAACTGCCACAAAAAAGACGCAACAGAATCCAATCGTCTTCCAAAAATAACTGCTAAAATTATCAATAATATACGCATGTGAAATACCATTCGTCTGACCGCGTGGTGTCTTGCAGGCAATGACATATTCACGATATCTGCGATACATATGCAGGAAGAACAATATACACAGACCTACCGAGGAATAAATTCCGGTCCACTTACTGGCCCAGCTAAGCCCCATTGCAACACCGCAAAGTCCAAGCGGTATGAATGTCTTTTGCAGCTTTGTGTCGTAAAAACTCTTCTGCAGATAGCAGTACATGAAGTAATACGACAACATAATAAACAATGTAACAAACACATCGATCGTCGCTATTCTTGTCTGCACGAAATGCATAAAGTCAAACGCAAACAATAACGTTGTCACAATGCTGATCCATTCCTTGTTGAAGAAACGTTTGGCAAACAAATAAATGATCGGAACCATAAATACTCCGAATAAGGTTCCCATAAAACGCCATCCGAATGGATTCATTCCAAACATGAGTACACCGCAGGCGATGAATATTTTACCAAGTGGCGGATGCGTGTTTTCATAACAGTACAGCTTATGTATCATCTCGTATGCCGTACGTCCATGATAGATCTCATCAAAGTACGTACCGTTCATTGCACTGGCACGTCCCTCAAATTCATCCTGCTCATCAAACAAATTTTTATACTCATCTCGATTCACAGGCTCCAATTTTTTGCCATTGCTATCCAAGAACACAAGCTCTAACAGACTATCCTCGTAATTATCCTCCGTCGGAGAAATTTTGACATATCTTGCCTGAACATTCAATGTAAGACTGTTCCAGCAAAATACAGAACCTGCATCCCAATAGCTCTGCGTATTACCATTGTCATCTGTAACACCGGTCGAAAATGTTGTATAACCGGAATCCTTATTGTTACTGTATTCAATGTTATAGTGCGGATTATTTTCATACCCTAGATAATCCCATAACTGTGAAATGTTGGTAGTTTCACCAAAATCAAGAACGATCGCTCCTTCTTTCACAGCAGAATATGCTGTTTCCGGCGCCGACATATTTCCCAGACGCGCAAATGCTACCACTGCGTAGATCAATGTGATCACTGCCATTGCGATCCAGTCAACTTTCGTCATCTTGCTGAGCGTTACAGAACGGGCGATCTTGCCCTCTGATTCCTTTTTGCTTACATTGTTACGTGCATTATTCGCATGCGTATTCTTACGTCTTGCCTGTGCAGGCCGTCCGGTCGAAGTACGCGCGATCTCACCCTCTGACAAATAACCGTTAAAGCATGTCAACGCTACATATACCATGTAGCCAAATACGATCACCATACCGGCTGCAATTGCTAAGGTCACCGGTTCCTTGGCGTTGAAATTATTCAGATCATACACAAACTCAACATGTGCCATATTGAAAAATGCCATTCCTGACAACCCGGTAAATAAATAGGCAATCTCACGTTTCGGACGCATCGCAAATGCAAACAACAGCATAATGATCGCCGGATACACATAACGCTCATGCATGCGAACTGACAGCAAAAACATTCCTGTTACGATAAATGCCCCGACAAAATAGTAACGTGCCGGATTATTTTTTGCACGGAAATGAAGCCAGGTAGCTGCTGCCACGATCAAAATAATAAAAATGGTTCCCCAAGTCTGATACGTGATACCCATAAAGTGTTTCGTCTGTTCGGCCCAGTTTTGTCCAAACAATGTCCAAATATTATAAGCATTTACACTGGCAAATTTGTAAGATGCCAATGTCTCCGTATACTGTGATAACGCATCCTTAAATCCGAACGGGAGCATCAGCAGGGCAATCATCGCAATCGCTGCCAGGCCAAGCCCCAGATTCTTCCAAAAATTCTTCCAGTCAAAGCCGTCCAAAAACACCTGATCGATAATGCCATAGATCAATACCGGTGTAAAAATAAGAGACTGCGGTTTTACCAATACTGCAACTGCAAATACAAAATACGACGGGATCAACTTACGCTCTGTCACCAAATAGATCATTAATACAACGAAAAAGGTAAATACTGCATCTGTCTGTCCCCAGATCGCTCCATCGAGCAGTACCGCCGGTGCAAACAGATAGATTGCTGTTAAAATTCCCGCACCCTTCTGCGTCCAACGCTTTCCGGCAATGCGAAACAGCAGGTAAGCCGTGGCCAGATCGGCAATGATCGCCGGTGTCTTAGTAAGCATCACGCTAAGCGTAGAATTCCAAGCCACCCCAAGTACATGACGGATCGCACCGACCATATACAGAATATACATATATCCAGGTGGATAGTCTGTAAAAGAATCTGAAGAATAAAAATTACCAATCCCATCCTTAAAGACCATGTCCCCCCAAGCGATAAAACAGTTCATATCCGTTTCATTGCCAAAATATTTTGCTGCCGCAATATAGCGAACGATCAATGCGACCGCCATGATCACCATAAAAAGAATACCCGTCTCCGGAACCTCCTGTACCTGGTATTTCTTCTTCTTTCCTTTTGTTGCCACTTTAACGCGCTCACACGAATCCATTGCAACAAAGCCATAGATCGTTGCGGCCGCAGCCAAAATAGCAATAACTGTAATTGCTGTCATTTCAACCTTCCTCCTAAATAATTACATGTATTTTTTGACATGCTGATGTGTAAATAAATGATCCGCACAATATTCATAATTGCCCTCACATTTGGAGCAGTAACGAAATTCCAGATCCGGAAATTCCTCCTGAGTCCTGCCACAAATTGCACAGCGATGCACAATACGCTGTCCGGCACCCGCTGCTTTCATCTTCTTCTTAAAACCTCTTCGTCTCCTCTGCTCTCCATATGACATCCGCTTGTAATCCCGCGTCAGGAAGAAGAACAGTAAGAAGTTCCCCATTGCTACGATAACCGCAAACGCCTGACTAATATGCATCCAGCCATACGCCTGTGCCTGTGCTCCATACACGGCTGTCATTCCCATCATGCGAAAACCTGCCACAAAATTGCCCACTATCAAATAGCACATATAAATCGCATCGAATAGCGCAAGCCATTTTACTTTGATCGGAAGCACAAAATACAAAAGTAACTCCGTGTCCGGCTGGATCAGTGCAAAAGCAAAGAACATCGCCCAGTAAACATACTGAAAACCGGAATCATAAATTGCAATATGAAACGGACTTAAATACAGGATTAGTGCTGCAATAATATTTAACAGATAACCACTAAAGAAATACATGTTAAACCGAAACGTTCCCCAGGCCCGTTCCAAAGATCGTCCAAACAAGAAAAACAGATTAACCTGGATCACCAAAAACAACACGCTGAGTACAAAGGACGTGCTGCCGCTAAAGCCATACGGTTCCAGCAAATACGTAAACAATCTCCAGACTTGTCCATGCGCCACCTTGCTCATATCCAGACAAAGCCAGTTATAATAAATATCAAACGGTATTATCCCAAAATTTGTCAGCATCTCTAACAAAGCACCGAGACAATATGCACCAACTACGTAACGTGTCAAGTCAGGGATCGCATACTTTCCAAATTTGCGTTCCATCTTATTTAACCATTGTATCATATACTTGTCCTTTCTATGCCTGATATTTTCAGGTATTTTCCCTGCAAAAGCCCATCTGTTCACAGGATATTTTACATGCAATTCAAAAATGTACTACAGCGTATTTTTACAGCAATCGAAAAGAACGCCATAGTACATTTCATTATAGTGTGACGCGTATTCTTTGTCAATTGGATTCCCCGTCCGCAAGCGGGTGTATCCTGCGACAAAATATGCTATTTACAACAGGCTGCATCTCTGCTATTTACGATATGCAATACCTGGCAGCAGCATGACGTCCTCTGGCTCATTCTGCTCCAAAAAATCATTCAGCGAAACGTTCATTCTCTGTAAGAAAGACTGCAGGGAATCTCCCTGCTCGGTCACATACCTGTCATCATAGGGAACTGTCGTGTCAAACTCCCGCGTCATTTCATGGGATTGTCTCTCCTGATCTTCTTCGGAACGGTCAGCATCAACGGAAGTCTCTGCGATATTTTCCTGCACGTCCGGTGTCATCTCCTCCTGTCCGTTACCCATCCGCGGCATGATCAGATTTATATTGCATCCATCTGCTTTCTTTCCCGGAATGCAAACAGTATCACCCGGCTGTAGATTATATACATCTACATAAGGATTGGCACGTAACATCACTTCCAGCGGGACATGATATCTTCGGCTCAAAGCGTACAGTGTATCTCCTTTCTTTATCATATGCATATGTCCATTACAATACTCATGATTCATGGTGTATTCACCTTATGCCTTTATTTGCTACAGTATATTCTGCTTTCCGTGAAATGGTGACTCTACTCGCAGCCGCGGATCCGGATCTCACTCCACAAAAGCAAAAAATGTTTATTGCATTCCTCTCATAATAGCATTATAATAGGAAAATGTGGCGAATTTTTGTGCCTCGCAAAGCATGCACAAACTCATAATTTATCGTTGCTGACATACCATTAGAAACTAAGAGTAATACAAGATACTAGATGGAGGGTATTTATGAAATTACACATGAATACATTGGGAATCGATATCGGTTCCACAACCGTAAAAATTGCGCTGTTAAATAAAGATGGCGAAATTATTTTTTCCGATTATCAACGGCACTATGCCAACATCCAGGAAACTCTTGCTGCTATTATTGAAAAAGCCTATAATGAATTTGGTGATCTGCCGGTTGCTCCGGTCATTACCGGATCCGGTGGACTGACGCTGTCCAAATATCTGAACGTTCCTTTCGTACAGGAGGTAGTAGCAGTTGCAACATCACTCAAAGATTACGCCCCTCACACCGATGTCGCCATCGAATTAGGCGGGGAAGACGCTAAAATCATATATTTTACCGGTGGTATCGACCAGCGTATGAACGGAATCTGCGCCGGTGGTACCGGGTCCTTTATTGACCAAATGGCTACCTTATTAAAAACGGATGCCAGCGGATTAAATGAATATGCTAAAAATTATAAAGCAATTTACCCAATCGCAGCTCGATGCGGCGTATTTGCCAAAACGGATATTCAACCTCTGATCAACGAAGGTGCAACCAAAGAAGATCTCTCAGCCTCTATTTTTCAGGCAGTGGTCAATCAGACGATCAGTGGTCTTGCCTGCGGTAAACCAATTCGCGGTAATGTTGCATTCTTAGGCGGTCCGCTTCATTTCCTGACCGAATTAAAGCAGGCATTTATCCGTACTCTCGGTCTGGAAGGCGACCAGATCATCGCTCCGGAACATTCTCATCTGTTTGCAGCCTCCGGTGCAGCAATGAACGCCAAGGAAGAAGATATATCAAGCCTTGGCAAATTACACACCGATCTTTCCCAAGAGATCAAGATGGAATTTGAAGTAACCCGTATGGAGCCTCTTTTTAAGGATCAGGCAGAATACGATGATTTCTTGCAAAAGCATGCGCAAAATGATGTAAAGAAAGGCGATTTTGCAAGTTATAAGGGCAATTTATTCTTAGGGATCGACGCCGGTTCTACTACAACAAAGGTAGCTGTGATCGGCGAAGACGGTTCCCTGCTGTACTCATTTTACAGCAACAACAACGGAAGCCCGCTGAAAACAGCGATCAAGGCGATCAAAGATATTTACAGTAAAATGCCGGCTGGAGCACAGATTGTTCGATCCTGCTCTACCGGATATGGCGAAGCACTGTTAAAGGCTGCGCTCCTTTTAGACGAGGGTGAAGTAGAAACGGTAGCACACTACAATGCTGCTGCGTTCTTTGAACCGGAAGTAGACTGTATCTTGGATATCGGTGGTCAGGATATGAAATGCATCAAGATCAAAAACCACTCCGTTGATAAAGTTCAGTTAAACGAGGCTTGTTCCTCCGGCTGTGGTTCCTTTATCGAAACCTTTGCAAAATCTCTCAATTACGAGGTCGCTGATTTTGCGAAAGTTGCTTTGTTTGCCGAGAATCCGATCGATCTTGGATCCCGCTGTACCGTATTTATGAATTCCAAAGTAAAGCAGGCTCAGAAGGAAGGTGCCAGCGTTGCAGATATTTCTGCCGGACTTGCTTATTCCGTTATTAAAAATGCTTTGTTAAAAGTGATCAAGCTGACCGATCCAAAAGATCTCGGTGAAAAAGTCGTTGTTCAAGGTGGTACTTTCTATAACGATGCGGTACTGCGAAGCTTTGAGCGCATTTCCGGCTGCAAAGCCGTACGTCCGGATATCGCCGGTATCATGGGTGCGTTTGGTGCCGCACTCATTGCCAGAGATCATTATACCGGACAGGAAAGCACGATGCTCACGATCGACCAGATCAACGAGCTTCGTTTCGAAACGTCCATGTCTCGCTGCAAGGGCTGTACCAACCACTGCCTTCTCACGATCAATCGTTTTACCGGCGGCAGACAGTTTATTTCCGGCAACCGTTGTGAACGTGGTATTGGCGGTCAGAAAAACAAGAAGAATATTCCAAACCTTTTTGAATACAAGAACAAACGACTCTTCGCTCACTATAAACCATTGGATGAAGAGCACGCCGTGCGCGGTACGGTCGGTATTCCACGTGTACTGAATATGTACGAAAATTATCCGTTTTGGTTTACTTTCTTTACCGAACTTGGCTATCGTGTGGTACTCTCTCCGGAGTCCAGCCGCAAAATCTATGAACTGGGTATTGAGTCCATTCCAAGCGAATCCGAATGTTATCCGGCAAAACTTGCGCATGGGCATGTATCTTGGCTGATCAAGCAGGGACTCGATTACATTTTCTATCCTTGCGTGCCATATGAACGCTGTGAGGTAGAGGGTGCCGGCAACCATTACAACTGCCCGATCGTCACCTCTTATGGTGAAAACATCAAAAATAATGTCGAAGAACTGCAGGATGGCAAGATCAAATATCAAAACCCATTCCTGTCGTTTGAAAGTGAAAAAATATTAACAAAACGTCTGGTAGAATACTTCACGGTAGAAAACGGCATTTCCAAAGAGGAAATCCGCCGTGCGGCTGCTGCAGGATGGAAAGAAATGCAGCATGTACGTGATGATATGTCCGCCAAAGGACGAGAAGTACTCGCTTATATGGAAGAAAACGGCTGCCACGGTATCGTGCTCGCCGGTAGACCATATCACACCGATCCGGAGATCAATCACGGTATTCCTGAACTGATCACCTCTTTCGGTGTTGCCGTATTGACTGAAGACAGTGTATCCGAACTCGGCAACGTAGATCGTCCTACGATCGTTATGGATCAGTGGATGTATCATTCCCGTCTGTACAAAGCGGCCTCTTATGTAGCAACCCGTTCCGACTTAGATCTGATCCAGCTCAACTCATTCGGCTGCGGACTGGATGCGGTAACAACCGATCAGGTCAGCGATATACTGACGCTGCAGAATAAGATCTATACAGTATTAAAGATTGACGAAGTTAATAACTTAGGTGCTGCACGTATTCGTATTCGCTCTCTGCTCGCCGCTGTTCGCGAACGCGAGCGCAAGCAGATCAAACCGGTCAAAAAAGATACTGCACACCACCGCGTAGTCTTTACAGAACAAATGCGTAAAGATTATACGATCCTTGTTCCACAGATGTCTCCGATCCATTTCGATATTCTCGAACCGGCACTGGCATCCTGCGGATACAATTTGGAAGTATTACCTAGCACCGGCGAGTGCCTGGATTACGGATTAAAGTATGTAAACAACGATGCATGTTATCCATCCCTGCTCGTTGTCGGACAGTTTATGCAGGCATTGCTTTCCGGCAAATATGATCTTAACAAAGTAGCGTTGATCATTACGCAGACCGGTGGTGGATGTCGTGCAACCAACTATATCGGATTTATCCGTCGTGCTTTGGAAAAAGCAGGCATGGAGCAGATTCCTGTCATTTCCATGAGCGCCGGCATTGAAAAGAATCCGGGATTAGACATCAACTACAAGATGGCTGACCGTGCATTACAGGCATTGATCTACGGCGATGTATTTATGCGTGTCCTCTACAAAACACGTCCTTATGAGGCAGTTCCGGGATCTGCCAATGCATTGCATGAAAAATGGTTGAAGATCGCACAAAAATCCGTTCAAAACGGAAAACACAGCGAATTTAAGAAAAATATCCGCGGCATTGTGAAAGAATTTGATGAACTTCCATTGCTGGATGTAAAGAAACCGCGTGTTGGTATTGTCGGCGAGATTTTAGTTAAATTCCTTCCACTTGCCAATAACTTCTTAGTCGAATTATTGGAGTCTGAAGGTGCCGAGGCAGTATGTCCGGATCTGATCGATTTCTTTATGTACAGTCTTTACAATGCAAACTTTAAGGCGGATTATTTAGGCAAAAAGAAATCCAGTGCTTTGATCAACAACGCTGCGATCCGTTTTATTGAACATTATCGCAAGACGATGCACGATGCCCTGACAGAGAGTAAACGCTTTGACCCACCGGTTCCAATCGCCAAACTTGCAGAATATGCTTCACCGATCGTTTCCTGTGGTAACCAGACCGGTGAGGGTTGGTTCTTAACCGGTGAGATGATCGAATTGATCCATTCCGGTGTTCCAAATATTGTTTGTACACAGCCTTTTGGCTGTCTGCCAAACCACGTTGTCGGCAAAGGTGTTATCAAAGAATTACGTCACTGCTATCCGGATTCCAATATTGTTGCTGTTGATTACGATCCGGGTGCCAGCGAAGTGAACCAGTTAAACCGAATCAAATTGATGCTCTCAACAGCCGCAAAAAACTTGAAACAATCTGAGAAAGAGTAGTTTCCTATAAAGTAACAAAAGAGGCATGTATGAATACAATTCATACATGCCTCTTTATAGTGTGATGCTACCAAGAATTGCTTTAGCAATTCTTGCAAAGCAAAGCGCTGGCTTTGCTTTTTTTCACTTAATAGGAAATTGCTGTTATATAATGTGATGTTGCCAAGAATTGCTTTAGCAATTCTTGCAAAGCAAAGCGCTGGCTTTGCTTTTTTTCACTCGTCTATTCCTTAAAATAGTCTGCATTAAATGTCTTTTCATCGGACATTTTCTGCTCTGGCGTTTCCGGATGCCAAGGTGTCTGCCCCGGTGCTACGCCCATATTTTCATAGCCTTCTGTACTCTTACCAAGCTGCGCTTCTTCCTGCGGTCTGGCAAAAGCCTCCTGATCGCTGTTATATGATGAACCATTGTAACTCTGTTCATTTCCATTATATTGCGAACCGGCGTAATCCTGCTCTTCTCTGCCATACTGTGGACCTGCATAACTCTGCTCATTTCCGTTGTACTGTGAACCTGCATAATCCTGCTGATTTCCGTTATACTGTGGACCTGCATAATTCTGTCCGCTCGGCATATCGTTATTATAATTCTCTCCGACCGGCCGGAATCCTTCCCATTCCACGATCTTGCCCTGTTTGTTCAAGTTGTACACCAAATAGGCAATACCAAGACCAAGTACAAGCGTCACGCCAAGACCACCTTCTAAGCCAAAGCCTGCACCGTTGATCAAACCATGTCCCTTCACGTTGCTGCTGTTTAAGATTGCCGGCTGTAGAGAATTACCGCTGACCTGAATGCCATAAATATTCCCCTGTGCAAAATTCCACAAACTGTGGAACGCACCAACAACCCAGATATTTTCACATTTTACCAACAACAGTGCTGCGAAAATGCCAAACAGGAATAAGTTAAATACCGCAAGTGGCGTCAAGCCGGAATTGGCACCATGTAACATAGCAAAGAACAGTGCACTGAGCACTGCCGAATACACGACGGAATGTCTTCTCGACAACGATACAAACAGATAGCCGCGGCAAAGCACCTCTTCTGCCATGCCCTGTACCAAATATCCAACAAAGTAACCAAGAATCCCCAGAGGTGCCATATTGGTCACCAATCCTTCTACATGAATACTTCCTGTTAGAACACATATCAAATATGCTACGCTAAAAAATAGTGCTCCAGCCACAGCACCCTTCAAATACTGTGGAACCATTCCCTTCTTACGAAATCCTAATGTACGGATCTTTCTCTTCTCCAAAAAACGGCAATAGATAAAAACAACCGCAATCATCAGGATTTCTAATAAAAGTGTTGCAATGGTCATCCAATCCGGCAAATGGAGTGCATAGTCCTGCATTTTCTGCATATATTGCAGCGAATCCATCGATCCGTCCGCGACAGCCTGTGCCGTTTTCATAAACTCCGGATCACTCACGAAATAACCGATCATTAAAGGAATCGTACCAATGGACATTGCGATCGAACTGACCACAAAGACTACAATCGCGATCAACATCTCGAGCACGGCGATAAACCCTCTCCGTCCTCGCATCGCTTCCAGCATAAACTCTGGTTTCTTGATATCTTTCATAAACTCCTCCTAATTCTTGTTACAATACCCCTCTCAGATGATATCTTACTCTTCCAACAAGTTTTCCATGCTCTTCAGACTGATCAATATGGTCGACGTATTGTGTAATAATGCCGACATTGTTGGCTGAAGTACACCACCAACGCCGAACAAAATAAGTGCTGTATTAAATCCTACAATAACTTTATAATTTCTGTCAATACGCTTCATCAAAGCATTGCTGATTTTCTTGAGTGTAATGATCTCACGCAAGTCATCTGCTGCGATCGTAACATCTGCAATCTCTCTGGCGATTTCCGCGCCCTCACTGATCGCAATGCCTACATCAGCCGCCGACAATGCCGGAGAATCATTAATCCCATCACCAACCATGATAACCTTATGTCCTGCTTTCTTTTCCTGCTCCACAAAATTAGCCTTATCCTCCGGAAGCACTTCCGAATAATACGCATCAACACCAGCCTTTTGAGCAATATTAGCAGCAATGCGGTCACTGTCACCAGTCATCATCACAACCTTATGAATACCAAGATGTTTTAATTCACGGATCACCTCAGCTGTCTCAACTCGCAGTGGATCTTCGATACAGATCACGGCAACCAATTTACCATCCATCGCCATGTACAAATGAGAATATTGCTCCGGAAGCTGCTCAAACTGTTCCTTCTTATCCTCCGGAACGACAGCGCCCTTATCTTCAAAGACAAAATGATGACTTCCGATAATGATCTTCTTGTCATTGATCGTAGAGGAAATACCATGTGCCACAATATATTCTACTTTCGTGTGCAGTTCTTCATGAACAAGGCCGCGTTTCATTGCCTCAACAACAACTGCCGTTGCCATAGAATGTGGGAAATGCTCTTCTAAACAGGCTGCAATACAAAGCAGCTCATCAGGGCTTCTATCGTCAAACGGAATCACCTCAACTACCGTAGGCTGTGCCTTAGTGAGCGTTCCTGTCTTATCAAACACGATCGTATCGGCTTCCGCAACTGCCTCTAAGAATTTACCGCCTTTCACAGTAATATCATGTGCACTGGATTCACGGATCGCCGACAGTACCGACAACGGCATTGCCAATTTCAATGCACAGGAAAAATCAACCATCAATACTGACAACGCTTTCACAGTATTACGTGTCAATGCCAACGTAAGGCTGGTACCCAAAAACGTATATGGTACCAGTCGGTCAGCTAAGTGCTCCGCTTTGCCTTCCAAGGACGACTTAAGCTTCTCGGAATCCTCGATCATCGTCATGATCTTTTCGTATTTGCTGGATCCGGTACTTTCTTTGACCAAAAGAGTAATCTCTCCTTCTTCAACAACGGTACCCGCATAAACAGGACTTTCTGCCGCCTTACGCACCGGCAGCGACTCTCCGGTAAGCGACGCCTGATTGACTAACGCTTCTCCCTCCGTCACAATGCCATCAAACGGAATAACAGCTCCCATATGTACACGAATCCGGTCGCCCTCCTTAATCTGCGCAGCCGACACCTGCACTTCCGTATCATCGGTAACAAGCCATACTTTATCAATATTGAGGGACAGACTTCGTGCCAGATCTCCGACTGATTTTTTGTGCGTCCATTCCTCTAAGATCTCACCCATACTAAGTAAAAACATGACAGCGCCCGCCGTCTTATAATCACCTCGTATTAAAGACACACTGATCGCCGTTGCATCCAACACCGGTACTTCTATTTTTCTTTTAGCCAAAGTCTTAACACCCTGCACAATATATTTGACCGATCTCACAGTAGCGATCCCAGCCCGTAACGGTGCCGGCAAAAATATCTTGTTTACAAAATGTACTACCGTCTGATCAACCAATTTATCCCAATAAAAACGATTCATTTCCCGTCCTGAATTTTTGAGATACACCTCCGGCACTTCCACCTTATCATAAGAAAACTGTCCTAATGCCGTAATAATATGTTTACGGCTTCCTATATAACAGATCGTAACGTCCATAGTACGTTCCTGTACCTTGACCGCCGTTACATCTTTCATCTGCTCAAATTGATATTGCAACGTGTCTGCCTGCGCAAAACTCATTGCTTTTCCGATCAGATGTACTCGAATACGACCTCTTATCTCATGTTTAATGACAAACTTCATAATTATTCATGCCTTTCTAACCATTGAAACCGGTATTCTAATTAAAACGCTGTCCGGGCATCTCTGCACAGAGCACACCCGGACAATAAACGACAAAACACCTGTAGACAGCGACCCCGTCCACAGGTGCAGCGTTAATTATTCTTCTGTTGTTTCCGCTTCTACAGTCTCTTCCTCACCAAGAACCTCTTCTGCTTCCGCACGGTCCTCATTGATCTGCTGTGCCTCTGCATAAATATCCTCGGCATTCTCCTGCACTTTCGTTGCTGTCTTTAACACACACTCCTTAGCACGAAGAACGGCTGCTGTACAATTTGTATAAAGCTTCTTTGCATCTTTGCTGGATAATACTTTGATACCTGCAGTACCAAATGCTACACCGGCTGCAAACACTCCTAATTTTTTACCATCCACTTTTTTTAAACAATCTAACATATGCTTCCTCCATTTCCGAAGCATCACAAAACCGTGCGCTTCTGCTATGATCTATTGTAGAGAATTCTCAAAAAAGTATTATACATTACGATTTTTTGAATTTCCAGCCAAAAGCGGCCTTATTGATATATTTTATCAATAAGACCGCTTTTAGACTTAAATCAAAAGAATCCATATAATAAATTCATGACAAAATGCTCCCAGAATGCTTTTGCCACGAAATGATACACCTAAACTTATGCGTTCACAAGCTGTTTACCAATCTCGATGCAGTTTTGTAATGCAGCCTCATCCGGCGCTTCCTGACAGATCACGCCTTCACCGCCAACCAGTGTTGCTCCGGCAGCGGTCATGCGGTCTTCCCAGTCGCGCATCCACTGACCATCTCCCCATCCATAAGAACCAAATAACGCGATCTTTTTGCCATTGGCAAACCTCTCAACATCCTGAACAAAAGGTTCCATCTCCATTTCCTCAAGCACCTCAGCGCCCATCGCCGGACATCCCAATGCAAATGCACCCTCTGCTTTTAAATCTGCAATATTAGCATCGCTGACAAATACAACATCCGCCTCACCACCGGCTGCCGTAACACCCTCGCCGATTGCCTCTGCCATAGCCTGTGTGTTGCCACCTTGTGTCCAGTACACAATTGATACTTTGCTCATAATAATCCTCCATTCTTTTATGTTCCTGTTATCCCGCAATCTCGTTTTGCTGAATATCAGGCACCATATTTATACCGCGAAGTTTCTTCGCCTATATTATTTGTAACGATACAGAAGCACAGTGCATTCCCGGATCATGCCCCTATCTCACGAAGCAAAAAGATAATCCTGCGAAATTGCTCTGCTTTCCGCATCAAGAGCTACCCCTACAATATCCTCCATCCCAACGCCACAATACAGCAGATCCAAAAGCCACTCTCTTGCTTTATCATATTGTGCAAACAACCGAAGCTTCTTTTGCGGTTCTGCATACACTTTCCAATACCCCTCACACAAAGAGTTCTTTCCTTCGTATATAATAAAGCCTTCCACATCCTCCGGCGGATATCCGAGCAGTACTCCCATCTCGTGCGGGAACTGCTGTTTTTTTTGCATATATCGGATATATCTGCTGCGAAACTTGGTCAATACCCGCTCCAAGTGCAGATCCCTATAGCCCAAACGATGCATCAATATCCGCACCTCCTCTTGCTGTAAAAACTGCTCCAGCCATTCTTTTTGATAGATCAGCAACGACACCGACCCATTTCTTCCGCCCAAACCGCAAAATGAAAAATTGCTTTTATCCAATATTTCACATAATCTTTTATAATGTCTGCTGTCAATCTGAAACAGATTAGACACCTTCAAACCGGTAATAAGCGGTGCACACTGAAACGCCAATTGCAATTCTATCTCATCCAAATCTGCATTCTGCATGATTTCCCAGGTTTCTATTCGCATGACCGTTCCCTCCTTTTAAGTTAGTCTCTGCTAACTTATCTGTATGATAACTAACTCCTTTCCATTCGTCAATACATACTTCTGATACGTTTTCTCATTTTGTTCAGTCTCTGATGAGTACATACCTAAAGGAGTGCCTGAGATGTCCCGGTTTAGCAAGGTAATTGCTATATTTTTTTGATGGCAGGATTCACTATCTAATAGCTGCAAAATATAATTAGACCATCGTCATAATAAGCAATATGTGGTTTGAACAGTAACTTCCGGTATGGGAAGTTACTGTAGTGAGCAGTTTCCTATAAAGTAACAAAAAAAGGCATCAACATAAGTTTCTGCCTTTTTTGTAGAATTCATACGGAATAAAAACATAAATGCACACAATATGTTTTTGTCCCCTATATAAAATGCTTTTGCAAAACAATCTATTAACTACATTACCTTAAACATATTCTTGCGGCTGATCACTCCGATTTCTTCCAGAGAATTGATCATACGATATACGGTTGCCACACCGATCTTGGAGTCTTTCTTGGATGCCTTAAAATAAATTTCTTTGCAGCAAGAACAATCCTCCTCCAGAATAATATCTAAGAGTATCATACGCTGCTTCGTAATTCTGCAGCCGGAGTCTTTCATTTTCTGAATAATCACTTCTTTTGCCATCACAGTACCCTCTTCTTTCTATAACTTATTATAGTTAGCGTTTACTAACCCACCTTCAAAAAATAATGCGAAATAATTTTTATTTCACGGTAGTTAGTATAATCTAACTTCTATTAGTTGTCAATGCTTTTTTCTTTTTTCTTGAAAAAAAATAGGAGACGTTATATAGTATATATTGTGTGTTTCGATATGAAGTTTACAGGAAAATGGTGGTTTCACCTGCCGAAGGAGTAACACTCTCAGGTGCCGTGCAATACGGTGTAACTGTAAATGGATCGACTCTCTGGAGAATTCTGCGGTTTTGGCAGATACCGAAGGTGCAACAAGCCTATGGCTGGAATCTCTCAGGTAAAAGGACAGAAAACAAAAGAAAGGTAAAAAAAATGTGGAAAGAAATCAATAATTTTCTCGTAACTGTTGACAATTTAGTATGGGGCGTCCCTCTGATCATATTGATCATGGCAGGTGGACTTCTTCTAACAACCCGTATCAAACTACTTCAAGTTCGCAAACTTCCGTTAGCACTCAAGTGGATGATCAAAAACGAAGAAGGTGGCGAAGGTGAAATTTCTAGTTTCTCGGCACTTTGTACAGCACTAAGTGCTACGATCGGTACCGGCAATATCGTCGGTGTCGCAACAGCAGTAGGTGCCGGTGGTCCCGGTGCTTTATTTTGGATGATCGTCGCAGCCTTCCTAGGAATGGCTACAAAATTCTCCGAAGGATTACTTGCTGTAAAATATCGTGTTGTTGCGAAAGATGGACATAGCTTAGGCGGTCCTTTCTATTACATAGAGCAGGGAATGGGCAAGCGTTGGAAATGGCTCGCAAAAATATTTGCATTTTTCGGCGTATGCGTTGGATTATTCGGCATCGGTACCTTTAGTCAGGTAAATGGTATCTCCAGTGCCGTAAACAACTTCTTTGATCCAAATAATACACACCGTGTAAAATCCATTCCTTTTTTGGCAGATTATTCCTGGTCTGTTGTGATCGCTTCTTTAATCTTAACGTTCTGCGTTGCCGCCGTATTGATCGGTGGTGTAAAGCGAATCGCAAGCGTCAGTCAGGTTATCGTACCATTTATGGCAATTTTATATTTCGTCGTTGTTATTATCTTAATTCTTTGCAATATTACAGCACTACCGGCAGCAATTAAAACAATCGTTGTTGCAGCATTTACGCCGAAGGCCGTCACCGGCGGAGCCGTAGGAAGTATGTTAGTTGCTATGCAGAAAGGTGTTGCAAGAGGTATCTTTTCCAACGAAGCCGGTCTTGGTAGTGCACCGATCGCAGCAGCTGCTGCACAGACCAATGAGCCTGTTCGCCAGGGTCTTGTCAGCATGACCGGTACTTTTATTGATACGATCGTAATCTGTACATTGACCGGTCTGTCTATTGTACTTACCGGAGCCTGGAAAGTACCGGGCTTAGAGGGCGTTCAGGTAACAACTTATGCATTCCAGAAGGGACTTCCTTTCCCGAATGAATTTGCTGCTTTTGTGTTAATGCTATGTCTGGTATTCTTCGCCTTCACAACGATCCTTGGATGGGATTATTACAGTGAGCGCTGCTTAGAATACTTAAGCGGAGGTAATATGAAGCATGTGAAGATCTTCCGATATATTTATATCCTTGCGATCTTCATCGGACCATATATGACTGTAAAAGCTGTTTGGACGATTGCAGATATCTTCAATGGATTGATGGCATTGCCAAACATGATCGCATTATTCGCACTGAGCGGTGTTGTTGCTAAGGAAACAAAAGATTTCTTTGAACGACATAAACGAGGCGAGATCAAATAATGCCTACGAAATGCTAGGCAATGCAATGCAGACCTGACAAACCAAGAAAAAACCGGAAGAAGAGTAGAGTGTTTCCACTCTACTCTTCTTCCGGTTGAATATATTCACATAATATTTCTGACAGGTACGACATCTCTGTGTCCCCAAAACAGGACAGCAGCACAAAATCTAACCGATATCTCGGATTTAATGGTGCCATATCGCATTTTTGCAGGGCTTCCTCTGCCATCTGCTCAAACATCTCTTTCGCTTCCTGTTGATCGTATTCCCTATCCTGCTTTTCATTTTCCTCCAGATAACGGTGTACTGCAACCCACTGGATCATAGGCAGGATATCCGAACGCTGCACCTGACGACAGCGCTGTTTTTGACTTTTTATCTTGATCGACCACTTCTTGTCCCTCGTCTTGGCATACTCACTGGATAATCGGAATAAACACTCCTTTTGCTTGGATACCGTCAATAGCTTAGATACATAATCATCGGTCATAAAGTGAAATTCCGACGGCATATTTTTAAGCTGTTTCTGAAAAACGATGCTCCTGCCACTATCCCGCTCTTCTTGCGGAATCAAAATAGCTGCATACAGTTCGCGCAGCATCACCAGATTCTTTTCCATTTTGGAATAATACAGCAAATGATCCCGTTGTATACTTCGTAATGAATTTTGGTCAATGCCCGGATCTTTATGTCGCTTTTTATTTTTCAAATACTGCACAACACCTCTATCATAATCCGGTGTCTTGTATCCATGTTCTGCCGACCATTCCTTAAAATCCGTCTGCTCCAAAGCACGAACAAGACGTTCATGTACTTCTTTGTTGGCGTAATACACGATCTTTTCCCGGTATTCATGGAACACTTTCAGTCCCATTTTACCATAGCCCTTAAACATCGAAGCATACTCTAACATCCATTCCAGAAAATCAGCCGGTTCTTTGTCTTTTTGCACTCTGTACATATTCCATAGCTGGCTGGTATGACTCTTTTGCTTTAATTCCGTGTCCTCGCTCGCTTCCTGTTCAAAGATCTGCAGCATATCCTCATATTTGTTATTATCAAGATGATGTGCCGCACAATATAAACATAATATTTCCTGGTAATCATTGATCTGAATACCCGGTTCTTGTATGCCTTGTCTTAGACAACGCTGCAATTGTTCTTCATCAAAAGAAAGAGCAAGCGCCATCTTTAGGATCTGTTCTCTTTTGGGAAATACTGCGTTCTCCCCATCCAGCGCAAGCCAACGTCGTAATGTCGGCCTTGACACGATCTTCTTTTTGCCAAGTACCATATTTAGCTTTTTATATGTTTCCACACGCCAGGCGGCCTGCTGCTCTACATCTGCATCCATCCACTGCTGTGGCGTCTTACACAACAATTCTAATGTCATATATACATCGAATCCCAAAAAAACGGATCGGTCATTGATGACCGCAATCTTCTCTGCAATCTTTCTCGTACTACTCTGTGAGCTCATCCATATCACCATCCATATGTATTTTTGTTGGTTTTTTAGTTCTTTTCGGTGCTTTGGTCCGCTTCGGTGTCGCTGCTACCTCCGGTGTCTTTATCACCTTTGGCTTTTTCGTCCGTACCGGGTGCTTTGTTGCCTTTGGCTTTTTCGTCCGTATCGGGCGCTTTGTTACCTTTGGCTTTTTCGTCCGTACCGGCTCTGTGGCAGTTGGTGACGGTTCTGTCGAAGCCGTTGCCACATCTGCTTGTGGAACTACCGATCGTCCCGCCTGATCTTCCGGAAGTCTCGTCGGTTCTGCCGAAGCGATCACTGGCGGTTTCATCTCCGCTTTGCCATGATCTGCTGCCATCTGACGATACCCGATACCGCTGATCACTGCCAAAACGCCAACCATGATTCCAATGGTGACCACCCACTTTTTGTGTTTGCGGCGTCTTTCCATCTGCTCTAACTGATCCGACAAATGATGAATATGCCGCTCCCGCCTTTTCTGCTTACCAAGTGCTTCCTCACGCATAGCCTCACGGCTCTCGCCAAGCACAGATGCCGACTCAACAACTTCTGCCATATCTTTACGATGCGCCGGGCACTCATAGAGCGTTTCGTACAACTCGTCTAATGTCTGCAATCTCGCACTGCTTTCCACAGCCAGTCCATGCATAATGACTTCAGCCACATCTTTGGTAATATCCACCGGATACTCCCACAATGGCTTGATCGTGTCATTAAATACTCTCTCTGTCGCATCTATAGGTGCCTGTCCGGTCAACATATAATAAATCGTAGCGCATAAGCTGTATACGTCTGTCCACGGTCCCCTCTTGCCTCGCTTTTCCAATTGTTCATATGCCGAGAATCCCTGTTTGTATATAGAAGTCCGCGTCTTGTCATCAATGGCATTTGCATGTCTGACTGCGCCAAAATCAATCAATACGCCATTGCCCTCTGCATTTATGATCACGTTATCCGGGCTGACATCTTGATGAACAAGACCCCTCTGATGCAGGTCCAGCAATGCCCGGATCGGATTGTGCAATATATTCCAACAATTTTGTGGTGAAAATGGTCCATTCCGTTTCACATAATCCTTAATGCTGCCTCCACGCACATAATCCATAACCAAATATACACTGTCATTTTCTTCAAAAAAACTGCGTGTACGGACAATGCCTTCCTGTGTGCCAAACTGTGACAGCACTCTGGCTTCTTTGAGAAAATCGTCCTTGCCACGTTCGAATAACACTTTGGATTCCGGAGTATACGGGGTAACCTGATAAGATGATCTGGTTTTATCGCATTTTCGCCAAACCAGACCATTTGGGAAATATTCTTTGATCGCCACAGCGATTAAAAGCGTCAGATCCAGACCGATATATGTAATACCAAATCCACCTTCACCAAGCACACGACCAACCAAATATTTGCCATGAAATAACTTACTGCCATGTGGAATATGATGCGGGGCATCCGAAATCTTCTCTGCTGCCAGACCGCAATGTGGACAAGTTCCATCCCAACTCAATGGCTGCATACAATTCATACAATACTTTTTGTCTTCCAATGTCTGTACTACTCCCTTATGTGTATCAATGCTGATATACTGATTTTGTCTATTGTTTTCTTAATTATATGTCATAGCTGTCTATCAATTTCTTATTTTTTTATCCGTTTTTTCCCAGCCGACACAACAGCTGTTTAAGAAGTAATGCGCTAGGATAACCGCATTTTCTTTACTTTCGTAAATTTGCTGTACTTCCGGCGTCCGTTTACTTTCTTGTAGATACGTATTTTGTACGTCACGGTTTTCATCTTCCTGCTATAGGCAATGTTAATCTTGCGGTGTCCGTTTTTTAACCGATTTTTCTTAAGTTTTAAGCGCATGAACCCAAGTTTTGTTTTTCGGTAAAATTCCAAATAACAATTTTGTTTTTTGCGCAGAGACACCTGAATATACCGCTGACCGGCTTTGGTCTTCTTGCGGACTACTTTCACGCGCGGTGCAGGATATTTCTTCGGTGCTATCGTGGGTTTGCATGGGTGCTTTGCCGGTGTCGCCGGACGCTTTGTCGGTACAACCGTTGGTCGTTTCGTCGGAACCGCTGTTGGACGGATGTTCGGCGCCACAGATGGCGTAACACTTGGGTTAGCTGTTGGACGGATGTTCGGCGCCACAGATGGCGTAACACTTGGATTCGCTGTCGGTGTTTTCGTTGGTGAACTCGTGGGTGCCGCACTTGGTTTTGGCAACAAGGAAGCACCGTCCACCAGTCTATCGGTCGAATATCCGCTTCTCGTCAGATCGATCGTGAGATTTAACGTAGGATACGTATCGTCTTCCTGCAGCCAAGACAGATAATCCCCTTTCGCTCCATTCTGTGCTGAAACATATGCATTTAAGGCTTCAGCCAGTGAGGAAGTGTGCGCATAAGACGCTGCATTCTCACTAATGAACGCCGCAGAAGCCTCTCCTGCTCTTTGTGCACGATCGATCTGATGAACCTCCATGATCGTACCATTCCCCTCTTTTCCAAATAGGGGCAGAGCTGATACCGAAGCTTCATAACAATTTTCCCATGCGGTCGCAGCAGCATTTCCGGATAGTCCGCCACCAGTCACCGCATGATAGTCGATTTGTTCTTCACTTTTCGAATCACTGTCAAATTGCACCGTTCCATAATTTACACAGTTCGTCATGGCATGCTGCTGCAGTAAATTCCAAATAGTTGATCCTGTCTGTTCTGCCTCACAGCCTCTGCCCAATATACCGCCAATCGCCGCCTCTGCATACGTATCCTGTACTGTATAGAGCAGCGTTCCGAAGTTCGCAATATTAGAAAGCCTTAGCAGAGGATAGGCACCGTCTCCGACAACGCCACCAATATAGCTGATGGAATGCTGCCGTTCGATCAACGTTCCGGTATTAACTGTATTAGAAATGATCCAGTCACAGCTTCCGTCATTCCAGCCACCGCCCAATATACCACCTACGCTAACCGGTGCCGCATTACAGGATTGCTCTCCGGAACTGATATTTCCTGCATTACGACATCTGTTAATCGTAATTCCGTTTAATGTATACCCGATAATCCCACCTGCATATTGCTTCATACTCCCACTCGTCTCGGAACACCCATGTACGGTCCCCTCATTCACACACTCAGACATCTGCAAATACGTCATGGCTGCATTCCAGCCGCAAATCCCCCCGGTATAACACATCCCATAAACATCTGCGGAATTGCAGCACCCCATAATTTCGCCAGCAGATATTAGACCGCTCACTCCACCGGCATTACTTCCATGCACAACGCCTCCCTGCACCCGGCAATCTCTAATAGAACCATAACTACTGCCTGCGATTCCACCAACATTTAGATTAATGTTCTCTCCACATATACCTTCTGCAATCACCTGATTGTTCTCAGAGGTGCATTGTTCTACAACTGCTTTTTCCGTCACACGGCTGGCAAAAGCACCAACATCCCACGCTGAGTACCCACGCTCCACATCAACTATGATGCAGTTCCTGGCACAACAGTTCACAATCGCGCCCTGTAACTCTTTCGCAAACAATGCACAATCAGTTGCCGCAATTTCTGCGCATCCTTCCAGAACCAAATTGACCACTGCACCTCTCGCATTTCCGAAAATCGCACTCGATCCTCCAAGCAAAGCCCCCGATATCCGATGATGATTTCCCTGATACACACCATGAAAATCGTGACCGTGTAACCATAGAAAATCTTCCGACATACCAAGTGCTGCATACGAAGCGCTGCGATCGGAATTGTCCGGCTGATACGCAGTTCCATCCGATGCAACGGTGCATTTTAACGTATCACCATCATAAACAGCAATACGTTTCAAAGATTTATCATATCGAAAGTTGTAGTCACTGAGCGCAATGTCTGCTGTCTGCACAAAAGTCAACCCAAATCCGGTCACTTTTTGCATAATCTTCATATAAGCACGAAGATCGTCCGCATTGGATATCGTGACAACCGATGTATCTTTTCCAATGGTTGACATATTTTGATAATAATCACACGCAGATACTCCTTGTGTGACGTCCGGTGTCTGTGTAGGGATTCCCGTTGCACTTTCCGACAGTTGTGCTGATGTCTCCATAGTATCTTCTAATGTCTGTGCAGAGGCACATTGCACACCGTGAATACTAATCCTCTCTATATATGGTTCCAATCCGACCAAAACAGCAACAGCCATGATCGCTGCGATTGCTTTCTTATAGTACCTCATTCCTTACCTCCTGCCACTATATATTCGCTATAACAGTGTAGCAAACAAAGAATTTATTGTCATATATGTTAATCCTCTACTGCAAAATGTTCATTCTCACAGTCTGTTTTATTTTAGCACAATCAAGATGTATTCACAATGAAATAAAATACTCAAACCTGCCATACCGCAAATTCTCCACAACCACATATTGCTTATTATATCAGCAATAAATAAAACATTTTGCAGCCACCAAACAGCACAAAAAGGCGCCATACCTTACGGTATGACGCCCCTGGTCACGAAAGCCTTTGCAATTCCATCTATTTGTTAGGGACAAACTTTCTAACCTCACATTATCCTTCAATGGCAATGTGTTTCGTCTGCTCTACTGCTTTGGCTTCTTTCTTCGGTACGGACAGTTTCAAGATACCATCCTCATATTTCGCATGAACATCTTCCTCCGTGATCGCATCACCAACATAAAAGCTGCGGCTCATAGAACCGGCATAACGCTCCTTGCGGATATATTTGCCTTTCTTATCTTTTTGCTCTTTGTCTAGGCCCTTGGATGCCTGTATCGTCAAATATCCGTTATCCAACTGTGCTGTGACTTCATCTTTCTTAAAGCCAGGCAGGTCGATATCCAATTCATAACCATCTTCGGTCTCACGGACATCTGTTTTCATCTCGTTCTTTGCATGCTTGCCATACAAAGCCTTGTCAATATCCGGGAATGAAAAATCCATCCAATCATCAAATAAGTTTTCTCCAAAAATACTAGGCATTAACATAAGTCATTCCTCCTTCAACTTTTTAATGCTCACACATGTAAAAGTTACATTTTTGGAACTTGGGATTTGAATCTTACTTCTTTTTCTTTCCTCTTCCTTCGTTCTGATTATGTTATACCACTATTATTAGCACTCGTCAAGAGTGAGTGCTAATATTTTTTGTGAATTTTCTGTGAACTCTTTTGCTTCTCTGCCTGTGCTCGTAATTCTTTAGCCGCTAATGCCGGATCTGGCGCTTTCATGATCGCCGACACTACGCAGATCCCTGCGATTGGAATGCCGTCCAATATATCCAGGTTATCCTTATTCAGGCCGCCGATCGCATTGACCGGGATAGGCACTGCCTCACAGATGTCCCGCAGTGTATCTGTCGAAGTCAACACGGTTTTTACTTTAGTTGTTGTTGGATAAATCGCTCCCACGCCTAAGTAATCAGCTCCCTGCTCATAGACATCCTGCGCCCAAGGAACTGTCTTTGCCGTCGCACCAACGATCTTATGATCGCCCATCAAACGTCTGGCTGCCGCAACCGGCAAGTCACTGGCACCAACATGTACACCCTCTGCATCAACCGCAAGTGCTACATCCACACGATCGTCAATCAATAACGGCACATTGAACTTCTGCGTGAGCGCATGCACCTTGATAGCAAGCTCCATATATTCTCTGGTCGTCTTTTCTTTTTCACGAAGCTGCAGCATCGTTGCTCCTCCGATCAATGCCTGCTCGACCCGGTACAAAAACTCCTCTTCCGTAAATCCGGTACTGTCCGTAATAAAATATAAACTCGGATCAAAATTTCTCATTATCCTCCACCTTTCCATCTTTTAATAGGGACACTTCTGACAAGTTTTCCCCTTATTTACAGAGCAACTAACCGATATAAAGATAATCGTTCAAGACCGGCTGCAATCCCTCTTCCGCGATATCCTGATACATCTTATCCAGACTGCGGCTGTCGTTGATCTCAAACTGCTCATCGCCCTGTGGTTCTTCGTTTTCTTTGCCATTGTACTTACTGTCGTGATCCCCGATTCCGGTAGAAACCCCTGCTGATACTTTCGTTGCCGCTATTTTTACGATGCCATCACGAAAAGAGGCGCTCTCACGTGAGGATACCGTAATGCCCACAAATGGCAGAAAAATGCGATAAGCACAGATGATCTGACAAAGCTGCTTTTCGTGAACATCCAACGGATTGATCTTGTCATTGTTAATGATCGGTCTAAGTCTCGGACAGGAAAGAGACATTTCCGCATGCGGATACTTTCTCTGTAAATAATATACATGAAGTGCGCTGGCAAGTGCGTCTTTACGAAAATCGGACAAACCAAGCAACGCCGAAAATGCCACGCCTCTCATTCCTCCCCGCAGTGCTCGCTCCTGTGCATCAAAGCGATAAGGCCACACGCGCTTGTGTCCCATCAAATGCAGTGTTTCGTACTTGTCCGTGTCATAGGTTTCCTGAAATACCGTTACATAGTCTGCGCCACACTCATGCAGATAACGATATTCATCGGTGTTGACCGGATAGATTTCAAGTCCAACCATCCGAAAATATTTTCTCGCTAATTTACAGGCTTCTCCAATATATTCTACCGAACTTTGCCCTCTGCTCTCGCCGGTCAGGATCAAAATTTCTTCCATGCCGGAATCCGCAATAACTTTCATTTCCTTTTCGATCTGCTCCATCGTAAGCTTCATGCGGTTGATGTGATTATAGCAGTTAAAGCCACAATACACGCAGTAATTTTCACAATAATTGGCAATATACAACGGTGTAAAAAGATACACCGTGTTACCGAAATGTTTACTCGTTTCCCTTCGTGCGCGCTCCGCCATCTGCTCCAAAAAAGGCTCTGCTGCCGGAGAGATCAACGCCTTAAAATCCTCGATCGTACATGTCTCATGCTCTAATGCCGCCCGCACATCTTTTGCCGTATAACGATCTGCCTCATACTGTTTCATCTGAGCCATCACCTTACCACAGACATCTGACTCAATGATCTCCATTCCCGGTAAATATTCCATATGATCTTTTCTGGAAGAAGGATCTGTCTCAAGACGGTGCTTTACCGCAAGAGCCTCCGGGGAAAGATACTCCGAATCTACTAAAAATTGATTTTCCATTTTATATTCCTTTCCTATATAGGATTATGGTGTCAATAGTCCCTTTCTATGATAGAGCTATTCAAACTTTTTGACACCTTAATCTGTATCGCCTTAGTCGCGCAAAAATCCGGTCAATGGATCGGAAGCAGATGCACCACGCGTCAATACCCTTCCAATTCCCGCCAGATATGCTTTTCTTCCGGCCTCGATCGCTGCCTTGAACGCAGATGCCATCATTGGCAGATCTCCTGCGGTTGCAAGTGCTGTATTTGCCATGATCGCCGCTGCACCCATTTCCATTGCTTCACACGCCTGCGATGGTTTTCCAATACCGGCATCTACAATGATCGGAAGGTCGATCTCATCGATCAATATCTGAATAAACTCCTTCGTTGCCAATCCTTTGTTGGATCCAATCGGTGAAGCCAACGGCATCACGCAAGATGCACCGGCGTTCACAAGATCCCTAGCCGTATTGAGATCCGGATACATATATGGCATAACCACAAATCCTTCCTTTGCGAGAATCTCTGTTGCACGGATCGTTTCCTGATTGTCCGGCAATAAATACTTCGAGTCGCGCATGATCTCTACTTTAACAAAATCGCCACAGCCCAGTTCACGCGCCAAACGCGCAATACGAATGGCTTCCTCAGCCGTTCTGGCGCCACTGGTATTCGGCAATAGCGTTATCCCTTCCGGAATGTAATCCAAAATATTTTCCTGCTCTTTCGTATTGGCACGACGCACTGCAAGCGTAATAATCTCCGCTCCGGCATCTTTTACTGCCGCCTCGATCAACTTCATGGAATATTTTCCAGAACCTAAAATAAAACGAGAGTTGAACTCGTGTCCACCAATTACTAATTTGTCATTTTTCATGATAATCTCCATTTCTGTTGTATGTGTCATTTATTTGGCTGCTTCTTTCCGTTGTGAAACCAGCGTCTGTTTTTGGCCGGCTGCTTCTTTCCGTTGTGAAACCAGCCTTTTAGTTTGCTGTCTACTGCTCCTTTGCGAGGATGCGCAGGATCGTATGTGCCTGATGTGCCGCACAGATCATCACTCTGGACGCCACTAATCCAACGCCGTCCGCAACATCACTGCATCCATCACCACACAAATAAAAATGCTCCGTCAATTTCCGCGTCCGGATCATATTAGGATCCCCAAATCCCGCCATACCGGAGCCCGCCACAAAATACTTTTGTGGAAACTGCTCCAACACGAGGTTCGTAAGCATTGCCTTCGCTTCCGGATTGTCAAACGCTTCACATACAATGTCCGCCTCCTGCAAAAGAGCAACCGCATTTTCCGTTGTAATGCGCACAGTATGTATCTCCGTATCAATATAAGGATTGATCTCCCGCAGATTCTGTACCATCGCCTCTGTCTTGGGCATTCCGATCTGCGTGATCTTGTACTGCTGACGGTGAAGATTCGTAATATCCACGCAGTCAAAATCCATCAAGATCAATTTACCAATGCCGGCACGCGCCAATGCGGTCGCTATGTTCGAGCCAAGTCCGCCCAATCCACAAACAGCAACTGTTGCAGCCGAAAATGCTTTCTGTCGTTCCTCTCCATGGCGCATCGTGAGCGCCGCCATCCATTCTTCCTTTGTGGGGATAGCAGAGCTCTGTTCCCTGTTCATCGACATTTCATCAACCACCTCCTACAAAGCTGACAACTTCTATGCTGTCTTCATCCTGCAAAACCACATCATCATATTGCGATTTAAAAACAATTTCTCCATTGCGCTCTACCGCAATTCGCTTTGGATCATACTCTGTTGTTGTCAGATATTCAGAAATTGTCTTTCCTGCAAGATCTAACAACTCACCATTTACTTTTACCATGCTTCTCCTCCTCTGTTGGTAATGGATCCTAGTGCCAAAATCCACTGACACTTTAATCCAATAATGAAAACAAGAAGTTTCCTATAATGTAACAAAGAGTCGCTTGCGACTCTTTCGCGCTCGAGCGGTGCTGTTTACAGCAAACTTCTTCTCCGCGAGATGCGCATCCTCGCGGAGCTTTTTTTACTTTATAGGAAACGAAAAGTTTCCTATAAAGTAAAAAAACAGGAGACATCTGATGCCTCCTGCAAAAAATCTTCTTATCATGACTTCCTACGGCGGCATTATCCGCATCAGGTTAAAGGGTCGAAGTTTGAGCACTTCC
>ERZ791930.214-NODE-214-length-53267-cov-2.916992_pt1 | contig 53267 bp, 60 predicted proteins | sample MGYA00510128_ERZ791930 | MGnify/ENA primary metagenome ERZ791930 (study PRJEB30046, sample SAMN00792057) | human gut metagenome | study: EMG produced TPA metagenomics assembly of the A metagenome-wide association study of gut microbiota in type 2... | reverse complement strand
ATTATTGAATTTTCAAGGTGCATAGGCACATTTTAATGTGCGAAGTTTGGGATAATAAGATTTTGGGTTGACAGAATATAACATGTGTATTAAAATGTCAAATTAAAGAGAGAAAGTTCTATAAGATAAAGTGAAAGGACGTTATGTTCTGTGAAACTTTTTGTGCCGCCATTCAAGGGATTGACGGCTGTATGATTCAAGTGGAGGCAGATGTGTCTGATGGACTGCCTTGTTTTTCTATGGTCGGATTCTTGGCTTCCGAGGTAAAAGAAGCGAAGGAACGAGTATCTATTGCAATCAGAAATAGTGGTTTTCGTATTCCTCCCAAGAAAATAACAATTAATCTGTCACCGGCGGATTTTCGCAAAGCGGGAACAGGGTATGATCTTGCGATCGCAGCAGCGATTTTAGGTGCGTTAGGTTACTTTCCACAGGAATATCTGGAGGGTGGTATGCTTTTGGGTGAACTAAGTCTGGATGGAACAATCCAGCCGATCAATGGAGTTCTTCCTATGGTGTATACGGCGTTAGAGCATGGCTGCAATTATTGCATTGTACCAGCTGATAATATGAAAGAAGCTCAGATCGTGGAGGGAATACGGGTTGTTGGAGTGCATTTGCTTTCAGAAGTCATTGATTTTTTGCAAAATGCTCCGGATATCCATGTAGACACAGAACGTGTGGAATTTATAGGCAATTTGAGAGAGGATTTGCCGGATTTTCGGGATATTTGTGGTCAGGCAGCCGTAAAACGAGCAGTAGAAGTGGCTGTGGCAGGTAGACATAATATATTGATGGTGGGGCCTCCCGGCTCCGGCAAGACGATGATTGCAAGAAGGATACCGGGAATTATGCCACCCTTGTCTTTTGAGGAACAGATGGAAATTTCCAAAATTTATAGTGTGAGCGGTTTGCTGGATGAAAAACACCCGCTTGTAATGGAACGTCCCTTTCGTTCACCACACCATACGATTCCACAGACAGCACTTGTCGGAGGTGGACGGTATCCAAAGCCGGGTGAGTGCAGCCTGAGTAGCGGTGGTGTTCTGTTCTTAGATGAATTACCGGAATTTCAACGACAGTCTGTGGAGGTGCTTAGACAGCCATTAGAGGAAGGTTTTGTCACGATATCAAGGTTGGAAGGATCATACCGATATCCGGCCAAATGCCAGCTTGTGGCTGCAGCTAACAAGCATACTCCAGCAAGAATACATATGTTCGATTAGGGGTTTATCGTTATAATTTTTGAAGTGGCTTGATTACTGGGAACCTTGGTATTTTTACTTTGGATTCAAAATTTATGTGACATGAAATATTTCTGATATAATCTTTCAAACGAAACAATGGGGAATGTTATTTGAAACCCCTTTAACGATAGTTTTATGTAGTCGTTAAATTGTTTTGTTGCGTTAAATCATATAATGCTTGACTTTTTTTGATTTATGATACTTACTTGTAGTACATCAAATTTCAGAAAGGATGATAGCAGTGGAGCGTTTGGACGCAGAGGTGCAGTATCGTACTGCAAAATGGATTTTTACAAACATGATGTTTGCCGGGAAACTAACCTTAGAAGAGTATACGGAAATCCATAAAAAATTGATAGAGAGATTTGACCCACCAATGAAATCAATTGAAACTCCCGGATTCTATGTGCAGGAGGCGTTTGACAATGAGTAAGGTAAGAAAGATTGAGCCGATAGCAAAACTGCCAGAAACGGCAATAAAACCGAAAATTATACGGGTAGCAGTATATGCCAGAGTATCTACAGATATGGAAGAACAGGCAAGCAGTTTTGAAGCACAGAAAGATTACTATGAGAAAAAGGTTCGTGAAAATAAGGACTGGATACTTGTAGATATTTATGCAGATGAAGGTAAAACAGGGACATCCTATGTTAATCGTGCTGAGTTTGTAAGGATGATGGATGATTGCAAGCTGGGGAAAATTGATATGATTTTAACAAAATCTGTTAGTCGATTTGCCAGAAACACGGTGGACGCACTGAATGCGATTCGCAACCTAAAGGCTCAAAATATTGGTGTGTTTTTTGAGCGTGAGAATATATGGACTTTAGATGCAAAAGGAGAATTTCTCATTACGCTGCTTACTTCTTTAGCGCAGGAAGAATCAAGGTCCATTTCAGAGAATACAACATGGGGGAAAAGAAAGGCATTTGCTGATGGAAGATACTCCGTTGGGTATTCATCGTTTCTTGGATATGACAGAGGACCTAACAAATGTGAGTTTGTAATGAATGATGAGCAGGCAATGGTTGTTCGGTTGATTTACAGAATGTTTTTGCAAGGCTATACCGCATTTAAGATTTCGCAGTTCTTGACAAGATGGGGAGTGAAAACTCCGGCGGAAAAGGATCAATGGTATAGCAGTTCTGTAATGAGTATTCTTCGGAACGAGAAATACAAGGGAGATGCATTGTTGCAGAAATGTTTTGTCAAAGATTTTTTGTCGCATAAGAGAGTTCAAAATAACGGAGAACTTCCGCAGTATTATGTTCATGATGGACATGAGGCAATAATCAACCGAGAAGTATTTGATTATGTACAGACGTTGATAGAAGTAAGAAATAAGGATACTGTAGGAAGATATTCTGGAGTTCATCTTTACTCATCACTTTTTCGATGCGGTAAGTGTGGGGCATTATACGGAGCAAAGCCAGAACATTCAAATGATAAGTATCGTAGAGTGATTTTAATGTGCCACCGCAGATTTAAGGCTCCATATTATTGTAAAAACACAAGAATTGATCTTAGGCAGATACCTTGTATTTTTATTAAAATTGTAAATAAAATCATGCGAAAGTATCCGCAAATACTATTGGTATCCGAAGAGATTATGAAAGAACTCAGCATAGATGTCGATATCACAATAAATGCTGCATTTTCAATGGATATGCAAGACATTTCTTTGGTAGTTAAATCAGCTACAGTTTATCCAGAAAATAAAATTAAAATAGTACTTATTGATGGAACACACATGACCATTAAGGTCTGAGAAAGGAGAATACGATTGTTTACGAATAAGGAGATGCAACTATTCGGAAATGGCTACCTTGCCATCATTCGAATAGAAGAAAATTATATTGAGTTGGTTTCCAATAATACGCAGCATCAATGGATTGTTCTCAAAAAATCGTTGGATTCCAATAAGCCTGTAACTTTATATCACAAGCATACGGCTAATACAAAGTATTACCATAAGCATTGGGAAACTTGGACGGTTGCAATGGCAGTGAAGAGCATAAAGAATCATGATACATATGTTATGAAGAACAGAGAAACCATCAGGCAAATGAAAAGGAAAGGACGGAGATGATATGAAAAAATTTAAGAAAGATCGAAAGATGAAGGTATATGAACAGTCCGGATATCATTACAAGGATACCGCGACCATCATACTTAAAGGAGCATGGCTTGCGGCATTAGGATTTGAGCTGGGAACACCGATAAACGTTGAGTGTAATGGTGGCAGACTTGTGATTACTAGAGAAGATGAAGTGATTGCGGAGTAATGTTATATTATGAAAATTGGTGCTGATAAATGCCTATCAGCACCAACAAATGATCAGAAAAGAAGATCCTGTTTAGCTTTTTTAGCTCGTCTCTTATAGTCAAGCATGGATTTTTTTGATAAAATGCCACATCCAAAGAATCTATAGCAGATATGTATCGTCTCGTCCATGATGGTATAGACACGCTTACTGCCAGGGGCAAAACCAAGAATTTCACAGATTTCTTCGACTGACTTCTTGTCCTTAATCATTACAAAGGCTTTGTAGTGTCGAGGGTGATTTTCCTTAAGATGTTGGAGAAGAGCGATGAGCCTTTCTTCGTCATTTTTATATGGGGAATCTTCCTCATCCCCATAGAAAGCAGTAGGCTTGTCTGCAAAGTCAATGCCTGTTTCTTCTACATGAGCTTCAAAGGATACTTCTTTGAATGGATGTTGTGGGTTGAAGCACTCATAAGGAATTCCATTCTTGCCACAACCCGTACATCCTTTGCAGCTCTTATTCCAACAAAGGATAGGAGTACCATCAATTTCATATCCTCTGACACATCTACCTTTGCGATAGGGTTTGAGATATTCGTTGATACATTTATTTTTTTCCTTGTTACAGATGTCATAGACTTTGGATGCTGTCTGACCGTTTGGAATGTCGGTTGCTACATAACCAATATAAAAAGTCTGACCACAGCGAGTAAAAGTTTCAAGGTTATCTCTGATGATTGATTCAAGAGATGGCCATTCATTGATGCTGAATACTGAGGGTACTAACACTTGGTTTTCCTTTGCAGGAATACCGTTTGCGGGAAGTTTGACCTTTGCTGTTGTTGTGTTAGTGGTTGCATTGTTTGATACGGAAGTAGCTGTTCTTGTCTGTGAATTTGCTTTTATTGCCATAATTTTTCTCTCTTTCCGGGAGAAGTCTTTATGGCAAGCTGACCTAAAAAAGGGTGCAAAAACTTAGCCAATACAAGGACTTCGCCCTATGTGTTGGTTAAGCCGACAACCAATAAAGTCAGCGGTTCTATATTCAATTACCCTCGTAGGTATCTGTATTGGTTTTGGTTCATGACTCCCAGTTATCTTTGAGGGTGGTGCAGTTTAATGTCATGCTCCAGGACATAGGAATATAAGGTATAAAACTTTATGATATTAGTGTAAGGGTGTTGCAATAGCATAGTCCAACAACTTATTCACATATTTTTATTCCATAATTATTTAAAAATAGTGCTATACATTATTGAGTATTCGTGATAGAATATTTTTATAATAATTCGAATAAAAAAATCGAAATAGGAATGGAGGTTATGCCATGAGTGATAAAATAATAGATGTAACGCTTGAACGCATTTTGGAGTTGAAAGGCAATGATACTCAGGAAACATTCGGCAAAAAAATAAAAATGTCACAGGCAAATGTCAGCAAGATGCTAAAAGGGACACCACCTTCAGCTGCAACTTTGATAGAAATTTCAAAGGCATTTAATGTTTCCATAGATTGGCTCCTTGGTTTGACTGAACAAAAAGAGCATACATCTAATCTTGATGTTAGCAACCTTACATATTCTGATGTGTTGGCTGTTATTGATAAACTGTACGAGAATGGCACAATACAGATGGGGTATGACTATAACAGCTATGGAAACGAATCCGATCCCGGCATGCTATTGGTACAGGATAAAATACTTCTGTTCCTATTGGCGGGGATGGAAAAGGTGTCCGGGGATAATGCTGATATTGCTGTCTTGTGGAAAGAAAAAACATATAAAACCTTTTCGGAGACACAACTACTTCAGTGGAATGAAAAGGTTGAAACAATTTATAAGCAGAATATACCGGAGCAAAATTCCAATGAAACTATTATCAAATTGGCAAAAGACATTCGAGATGGAAATATACAAATCAAAGGAAATGCTGATTTTACAATGTTTCCAGACGATGAATTGCCGTTTAACTAAAAAGACGGCTGCGAGAACCTATTCAAAAATAAGATAAGGTTCCGCGCGGCCGTCTAGCGTTCTGGCGAAGAATATGTCATAACATATATTCAGTTGTTTATGCTACCATATTTAGAAGGGTTTGTTTGATATTAAGTGTGCCATCTGGGTTGGCAGTGATGATAGTTTCGCAATTTCCTTTCTTGATGATTGCTGTCTTGTTGTCTTCACTTAAGGTGCAGACGAGTTTGTTATTCAGGTTTCTGATTTCATTTGGCATAGGCGTATGCTCCTTTCAAAAAATCTAATTTATTGTTCTGATAATAATATCGCACAAAAACAAAAAATAAGAAAGAGAATTTCGTAAAGCAAATGGTGGGTTTTTAATAAAAATAAAAAAACTTACATAGAATCGTAAAGCAAGTGGTGGGTATATTGTGTAAATTCAAATCTTTTAGCAAATCGTAAAGTAAAAGGTGGTTTTTTGGCGTGAAATGTGCTATGATAAATAAAAAGCTAACGATTGGGGGTGCATTATATATGAAGAAGCCTCGAAAATTAAAAAACTATGATCAAAAGTTGGATGATAAACTTGATCTTGAACAACTTGCTGCAACAGCTGGGGATTCATACAATATATATGCGATGAACCCAGATACAGCTATACCGAATTGTCCGGAATGCCATAAACGAATGAAAAATCATGGTAAATACGAAAGACAGTATTTGGATGTTATATGTGAAGAGGGTAAACTACCAAGATTTATTACATTGCATTATCTTTTTTATAAGTATAGATGTATGAATAAGGAATGTGAGAGAACGCTTTATCAAAAACCAATTTCTTTTGCGAAAGAAAATGCAAAGGTTACAAAACGTTTAGAAGATTTGATTGTTAGATATGCCTCTACATTGTCTTATTCAAAAACGGAACAGAAAATTAGGAGTACTGTTTCAAAACAGGCGGTAGGACAGATAGTAAAAAGATGGATTGATGCAAAGGATGAGGAACGAGGAACTATTTTTTATTCTCCGCAAGTTCTTGGCTTGGAGTCTTTTTTTTGGGATAGCAGAGAATATATACTTGCAGTAGATGCAGAAAGTAATGAATTATGTATTATTGATGTACTTAATGGAGTTGATACTGAAAAAATACAATTATTATTTTCTCATTTGGAAAAAACAAAAATCAAATATGTGGTTACGGATTGTAATCCCACTATTGTGGATGCGGTAAGAGATTGGTTGCCAGAAGCCGAAGTACTTGTAAACACGGATGCACTTTTACAGGAAGCTTTGGATTCTTTTTGGGAAATTATTATGGCAGATGCAAAGCATACCATGAATGATGATAAAGCCAGATTAATGAAAGAGCCTAATGATTTATCTATTTATGATATTAAGCGAGTCAGGCTTATAACCAATCAGAAACCACGTGTTAGTACAGCATACGATCATGTGAATATGTTAAGGAGTATACTTTCTCGTCAATGGGATATTTCTGATATTAGAGATTGGGAATATAAAATTCCAATTGACTGTAAAAAAGAGTTTTTGATGGCATCTGAATACATAGAAGAATATTGGCAGGAATTATTGAATTTCTATAAAAGGAGAAAAATTGTGACTGCAGAATTATACGGAAAGTTAAAAAAACTTGACGAAAAGCTGCGAAAATTCAATTCTTGCTCAGATGAATTGTTTAGGGCACGGGTGCTATATTTATGTAAGGTTGGACAGAGTCTCAAAACTATTGATGGAAAGTGGCATGGTGTACCTTACGATGATGTAATGAAAACAATGGATTCATTGATTGATGAAATGGAGGAATAGACGATGAGCGTAAGCGAAAAAAAGATTAATGAAGTTGGAAGAAAAGCACAGGAGAATGCAAATCTTATATGGAATGCAGCTAATTCTCTGTTTGGTGCTTTTAAGCCTCATGAGTATGGATTGGTGATATTACCTATGTGTGTAATTAAGAGGTTCCACGATTGTTTATTGCCCACACATAGTGCTGTAATGGAAGCAAAGGAGAAGTTTGCAAATGCGGGACCGTTATTAGCTGGATTTTTAAAAAAAGCGTCCGGATATCAGTTCTATAATACCAGTGAATTTACCTTTGATAAATTGAAAGCTGACCCTGAAAACATTGAGGAAAACTTTGATGACTTTTTACAGGGATTTTCAGACAATGTTTTGGAAATTTTGACAAGAATGAATTTCTTTGCACAGGTTGATAGAATGAAGGAGGCAAAGCTTTTATATCAGATTATTGTGGATTTCAGTACTGAAAAACTTGATATGAGTGAAAAGAGAATTACAACTGTAGATATGGGATATATTTTCGAGAATTTGGTTCAGAGGTTTTCGGAGTCGTATAATGAAGAAGCAGGAGCTCACTTCACAAGTAGAGATATCATTTATTTAATGTGCGATATGCTTGTTATGGATAGTAATGCTTTGGAAGATAACGATGGAATGCATTGTACCGTATATGATATGACAATGGGAACAAGCCAGATGCTTACGTGCATGGAAGAACGTTTAAAGCAAATTGATGCGAATGCAGATATAAAAACATTTGGACAGGAAATTAATCCATTTACAATGGGAATTGCTGTGGCGGACACTATTATTCATGGTGGAGATCCAGATAATATGAAGTTCGGTGATACACTTTCAGATGACCAATTTAGTGGATATAAGTTTGACTTCTGTATTAGCAATCCTCCATTTGGTATTGATTGGAAGCGAGAGGCAAAAGAAGTTGAAAAAGAACATAAATGTGGAGAAGATGGCAGATTTGCTCCAGGGCTTCCAGCAAAGAGCGATGGTCAAATGCTATTTTTATTAAATGGCGTAGCTAAATTAAAGGAAAATGGTCGCATGGCGATTATTCAGAATGGTTCTTCGCTGTTTACAGGTAATGCAGGTAGTGGACAAAGTGAAATTCGTAGATATCTAATCGAGCATGATTGGTTAGATGCAATTGTTCAGTTGCCAACTGACAGTTTTTATAATACAGGCATTTCCACATATATTTGGATTATTACGAAAAAAAAACCAGCATCACATGTGGGAAAAGTGGCACTTATTGATGCAAGCAGTTGTTATGAACAGCGTAGAAAACCAATAGGTAATAAGCGCGTAGATATAACGGAGGCTTGCCGCAATTTGATAGTGGAGGCATATGATAATTATTGTTCCAATGATTATGCTAAAAAATTGGCAGAAGATAAAGAAATAATTTGCAAATGTAAGGTTGTTAAAGCAACCAGCCTAGGATATATCAAAATAACTGTTGAATGTCCACAGCTTGACGAAAATGGAAAGCCAATCATGAAAGGAAAGAAAGTAGTAGCAGATTTAGATAAGCGTGATACTGAGAATATTCCATTAGATCAGGATATCAAGGAATACTTTAAGAAAGAGGTGCTTCCATATCGTCAGGATGCATGGATTGATGAGTCAAAAACAAAAGTGGGGTATGAAATTCCATTCACTCGTACTTTTTATGAATATAAGACTCTGGAACCTGCAACGGATATAGCGAAGCGAATTGAAGAACATGAGAAATTAATGGCACAAAAATTGGACGAGCTTTTTCGAAATGGAGGTGAATGATATGGAAAGATATACAGATATGAAGGACTCAGAGACAGTTTGGTTGGGAAATATTCCCTGTGAATGGGAGCTTTCTACAATTTCAACACTGTATGATTTAAGAAATGAAAAAGTAAGTGATAAATATTATGAACCATTATCAGTTACCAAACAGGGGGTTGTTCCTCAATTGTCATCAGCTGCAAAATCTGATGACAGCGATAATAGAAAATTGGTAAAAAAGGGTGACTTTGCTATAAATAGTCGTTCTGATAGACGTGGGTCATGTGGAATATCAGAGTATGATGGTTCAGTATCGTTAATCAATATTGTACTTAAACCGAAAGGTAAAATGAATCCAGGGTACTATAATTGGCTATTTCATACTGTTGCATTTGCCGATGAATTTTATAAATGGGGACATGGCATAGTTGATGATTTGTGGACTACGAGATGGCAGGAGATGAAACAAATAGTAATTCCTGTTCCGACTTATAATGAGCAACAAATAATTGCTTCTTATCTTGATACTCAATGTTCTTCTATTGACATAGTGATTGCACAAACTAGAGAAAGTATAGAAGACTATAAGCGGTGGAAGTTTTCATTGATTTCTGAAACAGTGACAAAAGGGATAAATCCGAATGTTGAGATGAAATCGAGTGGAGTGGAATTAATAGGTAATATACCGATTAATTGGGATGTTATCAGATTTAAATATATAGCCACTGATGTGTCAAAAGGTGCAGGAATTACAAAAGAGGATGTCAAGGAGGATGGAGAAATCCCGTGTGTCAGATATGGAGAAATTTATACGCAGTATAACTTCCATTTTGATGAATGTAAATCAAGAGTAAGCGAAGAATGTGTTTCTCAACCAAGATATTTTTCATATGGAGACATTTTGTTTACGTGCACGGGAGAATTAGTTGAGGAGATTGGAAAAGCAGTTGTTTACCTTGGAAATGATAAATGTATGGCAGGAGGAGATATTATTATTGCAAGCCATAAACAAAATCCGACTTTTTTGAGTTATGCATTAAATAGTAATTATGCTCAGTCACAAAGAAGTTGTGGCAAAGCAAAATTAAAAGTGGTTCATGCTTCTGCGTATGACATTAATAATACAATTATGGTAATACCACCATTAGAAGAACAACAAATGATTGCAACATACTTAGATAGAAAATGCATGAAAATTGATTCTATTATTGCAGAAAAGGAAGCACTTATCCAAGATTTAGAATCATATAAGAAATCGCTTATTCACGAAGTTGTTACGGGAAAAAGAAAGGTGGTGTAGAATATGGCAGATGATGAGAAACAATTTGAATCAGATATCGAATCGTATTTGATTTCTAATGAAGGTGGGTGGATAAAAGCAACAGATGCGGGATATCGTTCAGAAATAAGTAAAGGGATGGCATTGGATATTGATACACTTGTAGCCTTTGTCCAAAATACGCAGAAACTTGCATGGGCTCAATTTGTTAAAAGATGTAACAGTGACCCAAAGAGGAAATTTTATAAAGCATTTGAAGATGCTGTCACAATGGATGGTATGGTTAATGTTTTGCGTCACGGTTTTAAGTACAGAGGTCAGGAATTTAAAATATGTTATTTTAAACCAGAATCTGAACTAAATCAGCTTTCTCAAACAAGATATGGTCAAAACATATGCCAGTGCATCAGACAATGGCACTATAGCGAACAGAACAGTAATAGCGTGGATATGTTGTTGATGATTAATGGAATTCCTCTTGTTGCAATAGAACTGAAGAATCAACTCACAGGTCAGAACATTGATAATGCTAAAACACAATGGATGATAGACAGAGATAAGCGAGAACCTGCATTTCAATTTAATCATCGTGTTTTAGCCTATTTTGCAGTGGATTTGTATGACGCTGCAATGACCACAAAGTTGGACGGTATGAAAACATATTTCCTTCCATTTAATCAAGGAAGTAACGGCGCTGGAATTGATGGTGGTGCAGGAAATCCTCGAACTGATGATGGTAGCTATGTCACATCTTATATATGGAAAGAGGTATTTCAGAAAGATAAAATGCTTGACATTTTGCAGAAGTTTGTCAGTTTTCAGAAAGGTGAAACTAAGGAAAAAGATAAAATTATTTTTCCAAGATATCATCAGCTTGATGTAGTTCGAAAATTGATAAAAGATGTTTCGGAAAGAGGATCTGGCAGAAATTATTTAATTCAGCATAGTGCGGGTTCTGGTAAGTCAAATAGTATAGCATGGACTGCATACCGTTTGGCAAGCCTCCATCGTAATAATGAATCGGTGTTTAATTCGGTTATTATTGTTACGGATAGAAGAGTTTTGGATTCGCAACTGCAGGATACCATCGATAGTTTTGATCATACACTAGGAAGTGTTGTTCTGATTGACGAAAAGAAGAGCTCAAAGGACCTTTTGCAAGCTATTAAAGATGGTAAGCGAATTATTGTCACAACATTACAGAAATTCCCAGTTATTTATGATTTGGTGGGAGATACTTATGGAAAGGCATATGCGATTATTGTAGATGAGGCGCACAGTAGTCAAACGGGGCAAAGTGCCTTAAAATTGAAGATGGCACTTGCAGATACGGATGATGCACTTGCGGAATATGCAGAAATGGAAGGAAAGGCGGAAGATGAAATTGATATTAAGAATGATAAATTTCTGCAGGAACTAGTTAGTTCCGGTAGACATAAGAATTTGAGCTTCTTTGCATTTACAGCAACACCAAAAGATAAGACTTTAGAGATTTTTGGTGATGAATATCAAGATGGTTCATTTCACCCGTTTCATATTTACAGTATGAGACAGGCTATTGAAGAAGGTTTTATTATGGATGTTCTTGCAAATTATTCCACATATAAAACTTGCTATGAGATTGAAAAAGCTAACATTGAAGTATCAGAAGAGGTTCCATCTTCAAAAGCATCGAAAGCAATAAGAAAGTTTGCGATTGAGCACCCGCATAATATACACGAGAAGTCTAAGGTAATACTGGACACTTTTGAGTATATCACTAAAACATCTATCAATGGACAAGGAAAGATGATGGTTGTTACAGAATCACGTTTGGCTGCCGTACGATATTTTAAAGAGGTAAGAAGACTTGCTAAAATGAACGACCCAAGCGTACTTGTAATGATAGCATTTTCTGGTTCTCTTAAAGATCCTATAGAAGAGGATGGACCAGAATATACGGAAAGCAGTTTGAATGTAGACAAGGCTGGAAATCGAGTAACGGAGTCGCAAACAAAAGCGGTATTCCATGAACAGGGTAGTATTCTTATTGTTGCAGAGAAGTATCAGACAGGATTTGATGAGCCACTTTTACATACTATGGTAATTGATAAAAAATTGCGTGATGTTAAAGCGGTGCAGACTATTAGCCGATTAAATAGAACTTGTCCAGATAAAGATGATACTTTTGTTATAGATTTTGTTAACACTAAGGAAGAAATCTTAGATGCATTTCAGCCGTTCTATACAGAAACCAGTCTTGAAGCAGAAATAAACATAGACCTAATTTATAAAACTCAAAGAGAACTTCGTGAATTTAAGGTTTATGGTGATGAAGATGTAGAAACAGTTCATGACATAAAATTTAATGCTTCAGGTGGGAAAAAGGCGGATGCAATTCAAGCGCAAGTTACAAACGCGTTATTGCCTGTTGCTCGTGCATATAATGATTTGTCGGAACAGCAGAGATATCTGTTCAGAAGAAAAATTAGATGTTTTGTAAAATGGTATAATTACATCACACAGATTATCCGATTGTTTGATAACGAATTGCATGATGAATTTGTATTCTGTAGTTATTTGGCGCATTTGCTACCAGCAGATAGAGTTGATAATTGGGATATTGGTAATAAAGTGCGTCTTGAATACTACAAATTGCAGCATACCTTTACTGGTTCAATAAAGCTCGATAAAAATGTTGGGGGTCAGTATGAGCCGGCAAAGATAAAAAGCAGTAGCAAGATGGAAGAAAAGAAAGAACCGCTGGATGTTGTTTTGGAAAGGATAAACGAGGCTCTTGGTGGAGATTTTACGGAAGGCGATAAAGTTATTATGCGTAATTTGTGGGAAAAACTGTCAAAGGATAAAGGGCTAAGTAAATCAGCAAAACACGATGGGGCCAAAATCTTTCAAAATAACATCTTCCCAAAAAAGTTTGAGGAGGTGGCAATGGAATCCTATATCGAAAGTCAGGAAACATATGAGACTCTGTTTAGCGACATTGATAAGAAGAAGTATACATTATTTATGTCTATGCTGGCAGGTGGATTATATGAAATGTTTACAAAGAAATAAAAGCTAAAACACCGCCAAAATGAGCTTTGGCGGTGTTTTAGCTTTTAGTCTTTTTTATAGAATTGAGTTTCATAACCATCTGCTCTTAATAGTATCCCTTCAATCCAATCGGGAGTTCTACCCATCTGTTCACAGATAGCAGTAAGATCAGCATCTATAGGTGTTTCAATGATCAGTTCATCGTGTACATGACCTACGATAAAGCAGTGGGAGAGAGTACGCATGGCATAACAGAGGATATCACGGCTGATTGCCTGAACGATATTTTCTACGAATTTTGGACCATAGCTTTCGATGCGTGACCATTTCTTATTTGTTCCAATTCCTTCATAAGTAACAGACTCGCCGCCAAATTTGTTCTCGCCGATTTTAGGTTTTACATAGCAGAGGCGTCTGCCGGATGGAAGGACGATAAATAACATACCACTCTGATATACAAATCTGATGCTATGTGTTTCAGTTGCTGTACGTTGTTTGATAGCTGTTTTGACGCAACGGTCAACATCCCACCAAAACTGTACAATGTTGGGATTCGATGCTCGCCATGAATCAACAAGAGGTTGCAATTCATCTTCGGAAAGTCCCATTTCTAAAGCTCCCATAGCTGTCAATGCACCAATAGATCCCCCATAGCCGAGTGCTAATTCCGCGATTTTTCCTTTTTGCCTAAGATGCCCATTGATACCATGTTTTTCAACAGGGACATGGAACATGGCAGAAGCGGAAGCACAATAGATATCCCCGTTGTCCCTAAATACATCCATGCGCCAGTTTTCTTTTGCAAGAAACGCAATAACTCTTGCTTCGATGGCAGAGAAGTCAGAAACGCAGAATTTGTATCCCGGCTTAGGAACAAAGGCTGTACGGATAAGCTGTGAGAGTGCATCTGGTACATCATCATATAATATATTCATAAATTCATAATCTCCAGATTTCACGATGTCCCTTGCCTCTTCAAGATCGGGCATATGGTTTTGGGGAAGGTTTTGTAACTGGATAATACGACCTGCCCATCTGCCGGAACGATTGGCACCGTAAAATTGAAACATTCCTCTTGCACGGCCATCAGCACACACAGAATGCTGCATAGCTTGATATTTCTTGACAGATGATTTAGCAAGTTGTTGTCGGAGTTTTAGTATATCGGCTATATCTGTAGGCACTGTTTTAAGCAACTCGAGAACAGATTTTTTATCAAGCGAGTCCGTTTGTATTCCCTTTGATGCAAGCCAGTCTTTCATTTGTGCTACCGAGTTTGGATTTTCAAGATCTGTTTTGTCTTTTAATGTTACCATCAATCTTGCTTTACTAAAGGTGTCAAATTGAATGGCGTTTGTTACAACATCCATATCAAGCAGGATACCGCGATCGTTGATTTCCTGATCTATATGGTATTCATCCCATACGCGGTCCGGCACAGGAAAACGGGAGAGTTTTTGCTGAATTGACATTTCGACCTCAACATCCCTTTTATTATATTTTTTGAACAGTTCCCATTTATCTGGAGCATTGGATGGCATATTTCTTGTCCTGCCACCATTAACTTTGGTTGGCTTGCATGGAACGCAGAAATACCGGATGAGGTCTTTGCCTTCTTTCAGCTTCTGCTGTTCAAGTCCGAGTACAGCACCAACACCTTCAAGGGAGAGCGGTAGTCCCATGTAGGCAGACCAGATCATGCTGCATTTCCATGATGTCGGATTGAGGTAATTGCCAACAGAATCTTCAGAGGTGCTGTAACTTTTGAAATATTCTGGATGATTGCGCTTAAGCCAGTACGAGAGGAAGATTCGTTCAAAGGAAGCGTTGAATGCCCATTTTTCAACTGAGCTGTCAGTTAATGCAGACAAGATGTAATCTGGGATTTCTTCGCCATTTGCCACATCAACTACAGTGACAGGTTTATCATTAATGGAGTAACCAAACAGAAGAATCTCAGCATCTGGAGATTCAGCATATGGATATACGCCATATTTGATGGGAACACTGGAGTAGGTTTCCAGATCGATTGATAATTTTCTTATAACTTCTGGTGTTTGCATAGATTGTCTCCTTTATTAAAAAGGTGGCAGATGAGATATCTACCACCCAGATTGTTATGTTTGTTTGATTGTAAAATCATTTTTTCTTATGATTAGTCAGCCCTGGGCAAAGCCCTTGATCGTTTCTCTTAAAATGTAGCTGGCAGCAGTTGATCCACTGCCAACGGGGTTAATAGGTACTACAGATTATGAAAGGAAATCATCATCGTCTTCTGTGGCAAAATCTGATTCAGCACTTGCTTTACCACCGAGAGGTTCTCCATCTCTAATCTTCTGAAGATTATTAAGTCCGCAAGCAATACCTCGATTGCCGTTGACATTGTAAGCGTAGAAATTTACAGAGGCTCTGCCGTACACGCCGGAGTATACTTCGGAACGCTCAATGATGGGCTGTCTGTTTGCATCTACGATGCCGGGAGCGGAAGTTGAGTTTGCATTTACAAAATAGTGTCCTGCGTAGGCCTCATCGTCCGGTTTCTCGATATCTCCGTCTCTAAGAGGGTTTTTAATAGCAGAGAGTGGTGGTACAGATTTACCGTTGCCCTTCAGCTTTGACTGACCTTCTTCATAAGCTGCCTGAATAGCTGCCTTGACTTTGTCGATGGTTACAGTATCTGTTTTGGGGATAAGAAGTGAAATGGAATATTTAGGTTTTCCACCACCAAGTGGTACTTTAGGATCCCATGCATTTACATAAGACCATCGTGTATCAATTCCTGTAATAACCTTTGTAGGGATTTTGTAGGCTCCGTTTGGAGCAGTAGTAATGTTTGACATAATTTTGACCTCCTATTTGTCGTTGAAATCGTCAGCTGTATTGAGTGCCGGGCGTTTGTCCGTTTCCGGCACGAGTGTTGGTTTACCTTGTGGTTTTTCAATCAAACCACTGAGAAGTTCTGAAAACTTCTGTTTGCCGAGTAACGAGGTCATGGCAGTAATGCCAAGAACCTTTTTTTCGTAAGGGTTGTATCCGGCATTTGATACCACGGATGCAACAACTTCTGGATCCGTGTATTTTCGATTGGATCTTCCGGCAACTACCTTATATCCATCAAACTTTGTACCGGATAAGGCTTTTTGCAGTGCATATTCTTTGATGTCGTTTGCCCATGATACAAGGCTGTCGATTTTCATCAGAATAGCTGCAATTTCTGCATCTTCCAGAGTGGCAGGCATTTCAAAGTCATACTTGGCCAGTTCGAGATTATACTCAGCCCGCTTCCGACAGGTTGCCTTGATTTTACAAAATGTACAATGGTCACCTGCTTGAAATTCACCATTTCCTTCAAATGCTAATTGGGCGGTTGGAGCAAGAACGGTATCAGCCCAAGAGAGAAGGTCATCCTTTGACATTTTGTATGTGGAGATATTATCCCGTCTTGGTTGAAAGATGGTCATTTTTACTGTTTTAATGTCATAAATGCCATCGTAGATATCGAGTGCTCCAAGTGCATAACACATCATTTGTGGATTGTGTTTGGCATCAACCAGAACACCGAGTCCATATTTGAAATCAATGACATGTAGCACATCGTCTGCAACGATAAGACAGTCACCGGTTCCAAAACCTTCTGGTACCCATCTGGAAAAATCCAATTTTTGTTCTACCAGTACGAGTGGATCTTTACACAATGCTTTTGCATTCTGATATTCTTCAATAACATAGTTGCAATAATCTTGTGTGCTATTTTCCATTTCTGCATCGTAGAATTCAAGGCTTTCTATTGGATTTGGTTTGTTTTGCCCGAGAAATGTCAGTACCTTATACTCACAAAGTTCATGAGCTTCAGTACCTTGTTTTGCATAAGGGCTGGCACGTTCATCTTTATCAGCACATAATCTTGCTGAGGGAGGGCAGTTAAGCCACTGCTTACTGGATGAGGCGGAGAGCAACGCATGACTAGGCATTCCCAATCACCTCCAGATCAGCTACCAATTCTGGGTACTTTTCTTCTGGAACACCGGTAAGAGTTCCATCGGAAGAAAACTTAGCCACAATTCCTTTAACATCAGCTTTGTATCTGCCACCATCAGCCTTTGCTTTTTGTGCAAGCATGGATCTTACATCTTCTTTGGTATAGGTTGTAGTTTCAGTTGATGTTTCTTTTTCAGTGTCTGCTGCAGGAACTTGCTTTGTCTGTTTAGCAGGCTTGTCTTTCTTTGTAGTTTTTTGCTGTGGCTTCTCGTCTGTTGAAGCCGCATAAAGATCACGCAAAGCCATAAAACTGTCAGCAATAGTTCCGAATAATTCTGCTATCTCTTTGTTTCTCATCTTATAGCACCTCCGTTAATGATCATTTCCCCGATTGCAATGTCATGTTTGTCAATGCAAATAGGATAAGGATGTGATAATCCAAAACCAAGTGGAGCAAGGTGAGGAAGAACTTCTCCAATTAGGAAGTTTTCGTATTCCCCTGTAATTAACACTGGAACAGTTTTGCCCTGCCAAGGGTATGTAGTTGAATCCTCGTGTTTAAATTTCATATGGACCACTTCGCCAATCAGTTCGTAATGCTTCTGCATCTTTTTGTCCTCCATTGCTTTCGATGTTTTGGTTGTCTTGTGATTTGCCAGACGCTTTGCTATAACACTGATTTCCATAAGAGTGCTAATTAAGTCCTCATCTCTTTCAGGTTGTAACTCGCCAGCTGAATCAATTGTTTTTTGCTTCATCTTTAAACCTCCATTTCATGTCTTCTAAATCTGTAAGTAAGGAAAAAGGTTATTTTCCTATTTGATTTGAAAATTTTTATTTCCTTTTTGCTTACATATTCTTAAGTAAGGTAAATGCGCTTTTTCCTATCTGATGTGGAGAAATTTTTTTGAAAAATGATGAAGTGAAAAGTACATATAAAAGGAAGAAACTGCTCTAGGATAATTCACGGATTTTTATGAAAAAAATTTTTATAAAATAGGAAAATGTATAAATTCCTTACTTATAGAAATGAGGAGCAAATACAAAACTCTATCATTTAACGAAAGGAGAGGGTTTCATGGGAATATCTTTTAAGAATTCGGAAGGATATGCTGATCCGGTACCATATCAGGCATTAGCTAATATGGAGAAGAGACATAAACAATTCAGGACAATTGTTTATGTATGTTCGGCATATAGCGGTGCTGTGGAAGAAAATACCGAGAAGGCAAGAAGATATTGCAGATTTGCGTTGGACCAAGGTGTGATACCGATTGCTCCACACTTATTGTTTCCTCAATTTATGAAGGAAGAAACGGAGCGCGAACTTGCGATGTTTATGGATATTGCAGTTCTTTCTAAATGCAGGGAACTTTGGGTGTTTGGCAATCCGACAGCCGGAATGCAGACGGAGATTGATTATGCAGAGCGAAAGCAAATGATGGTGAGATATTTTAACGAAGAAATGGAGGAAACATAAATGCAGATAACGATTTACAGTGCAAACTGTGTTGGAAAAGCAGCAAATTGTATCTATCCAAATAAATCTGTAGTAGACGATGCCAAAAAGATGGAATTGGTCGTTGCAAATGATCATGTGTGTGCGACATATAAAGGAAATCGAAGAAGTAATGATAACTTCATAGCCTCAGATGTTATTCCGATGGATATCGATAACGATCATAGCGATGATCCTGCTGATTGGATCACGGAAGAGAAGATGGAAGATCTGTTTGGAAGTATTGATTACATTCTTGTACCGAGTCGACATCATATGCTCCCTAAAGATGGAAAATCAGAACGACCACGCTATCATGCTTATTTTCCTATCGAAAAATGCACTGATGCTACTGGATATGTGGCTATGAAAACAGCAATCCAGAAAGCTTATTCGTTTTTTGATGAGAATGCCTTGGATGCAGCAAGATTTTTGTTTGGTGCGACCACAGATGAGATTGTTTGGCATGAAGGTTGGATGAGTATTATGGGTGATATTGAAATTGAGGAGCCATCGGAAGAAGATGATGATTTTAGCAGTGGGACAATCAGTGGAACGATAACAAAAGGAAGCCGTAACAAGACATTATCTCTTTTTGCCGGAAAGATTCTTGTGAAGTATGGGGATTGTGATAAATCACATGGCATTTATATGGAACAGGCTGCAAAGTGTGATCCGCCATTAGCCAGTAAAGAAATTGCTACAATATGGGCTTCGGCATTGCGTTTTTTCAGAAGTAAGGTCAGTGGTAGTAGTGGTTATGTTCCGCCGGATGAATATAATGATGACTTTGGTGGAGATGCAGGTTCATTAAAGCCGGATGACTATTCAGATGTAGGACAGGCAAAGGTACTGGCTCGTGAATATGGAAATGAACTGAAGTACACGGCAGCAACTGATTATATTCGATTTGATGGTGATGTTTGGGTTGAAGATAAACAGATGGCGGTTGGTGCCTGTGTGGAATTCCTTGATCTCCAATTACAAGATGCAAAAGATTGTATCGAGGTAGCCATGAAAGCACTTGTGGATGCCGGATATGATGAAGCCCTTGTAAAGCAGGGGTCAAAGGCACTTTCTAAAGAAATCCAATCGAACCATTTAAGTCTTTTCTATATGCTTGTCGGAGCAGAAAAGTATCTTGCCTTTGCAATGAAACGCAGAGATTACAAGTATATCAGTTCGGCACTGAATGTAGCAAAGTCTATGCTTAGCATTAAGGTGTCAGAACTTGATAAAAATCCAAATCTGTTGAATACACCGGATGCGACCTATGATCTGAAAAAGGGCATGGCAGGAGAACAGCCACATGACCCATTTGACCTTATTACAAAAATTACGGAATGTTCTCCGGGAGATGAAGGAATGGATACATGGTTGGAAGCACTTGATACCTTCTTTTGTGGAGATATGGAACTGATCGAATATGTACAAATGGTTATAGGACTTGCCGCCATTGGCAAAGTGTATGAGGAATTCATCATTATTGCTTATGGGGACGGTGCTAATGGAAAGAGTACATTCTGGAACACGGTAGCTCGTGTGCTTGGTACTTATGCAGGAAAGATTTCTTCTGACATTCTCACAATGGGAAATAAAATCAATGCCCAACCGGAAATGGCAGAACTTAAAGGCAGGAGACTTATCATTGCATCCGAGATGCAAGAGGGAGTTCGATTAAATACAGCTATGGTAAAGCAGCTTTGCAGCACGGACGAAATACAAGCCTGCAAAAAATATAAGGATCCGTTTCACTTCGTGCCATCCCATCAAGTGGTACTTTATACGAACCACCTGCCGAAGGTTGGTGCAAATGATGACGGTATCTGGCGAAGATTAAAGGTCATTCCGTTTAATGCAAAGATTAAAGGCAATTCCGATATCAAGAATTATGCAGACTATCTTTATGAGAATGCAGCACCATCCATTATGAAATGGATTATTGAAGGTGCAGAGAAGGTAAGTAAATCCGATCACAAGGTAAATGACCCTAAATGTGTGAGTGATGCTGTGGCTGCGTATCGTGAGGATAATAACTGGCTTGGTCATTTTCTGGCAGATTGCTGTGAGGTTGATGCTTCTTATGAAGAGAAATCCGGAGAGTTTTATCAGCAGTATCGTGCTTACTGTATTCAGAATGGCGAGTACATTCGTAGTACAACAGACTTTTATGCAGCAACAGATAAAGCCGGATACTACAGACACAAAACCAATAAGGGGAGTTTTGTGAAAGGCGTGAAGCTCAAAACGGGAAGTGATTTTATTTGATAGTGCAGTGGTGCAGGTCAGTGCAAGTCAAAAACAAACTTTTTTCAGAAATGGCTTGAATTTCAGAAATCCCCATTTAAAGCCATTTGTGACAGTCATGATACTCTTATCTAAAAGTAGCCTTATAGAGAAAAAATTGAGTAAAAAAAGCCCTATAGAGAAGTTTTGGAAATGAGTATCTTGACCGTCATTTTTCAATTTTTGATGGGAGGTTCATTGATGAGAGAAAAGACTATCGAAGCCAAGTTAGTCAGTGAAGTCAAAAAGCGTGGCGGTATCTGTCCTAAGTGGGTCTGCCCGTCCTTTGATGGGATGCCGGATCGATTGGTGTTTTTACCGGACAGGCATTTCGGTCTGGTGGAGGTGAAAGCCACAGGAAAGAAACCGAGACCATTGCAGGTGTCCAGACACAAGTTATTACAGAGGTTAGGCTTTAAGGTGTACATCCTTGATGCCATAGAAAAGATTGGAGGTATTCTTGATGAAATTCAATCCGCATGATTATCAGCAATATGCAATAAATTTTATAACCCATAATCCTATAACGGCAGTACTGCTTGACATGGGAATGGGAAAGACAGCCATAACACTTATGGCAATCGATTATCTGATGTATGAGTATTTTGAGATTGTGAAAGTTCTTGTCATCTGTCCCTTACGTGTTACAAGAACATGGAGAGATGAGGTAAACAAGTGGGAGCAGCTGTCGGGATATAGACTTTCCATTGTGACGGGAACAGTTGCACAGAGGAAGAGAGCACTGGCAGCAGATGCAGATATTTATATCATCAATCGCGAAAATGTACCGTGGCTCGTAGAAAAAAGCGGTGTTCCGTTCGACTTTGACATGGTTGTGATTGATGAATTGTCATCCTTCAAAAATCATCAGACAGCAAGGCACAAAGCACTTATGAAGGTTCGTCCTTTTATAAAAAGAATCGTGGGGCTTACTGGAACACCTGCAAGTCAGGGACTTATGGATCTGTTCGCAGAATTCAAAGTGTTAGATTGCGGGAAGCGTTTAGGACGCTTTATCGGTCAGTACAGGCTCAATTATTTCAGACCGGATAAAGTGAACGGAAATATTGTATACAGTTACAAACTGCTGCCGGGAGCAGAGGAGAAGATCTATGAGAAGATACAGGACATTACGATTTCCATGAAAGCAGTGGACTTCTTAGATATGCCGGAACTCATAAATACAGAATACCCTGTGTATCTGGATGAGAGTGAGTTGCAAAAGTATGAAGCTCTCAAGAATGATTTGATCTTGTCTACTCCGGCTCATGAAGTGACTGCTGCCAATGCAGCATCCCTTGTAAACAAATTATCACAGATGGCAAACGGAGCAGTTTACACAGACGATGAAGGTATCATTACTTTTCATGATAAAAAACTGGATGCCTTAGAAGATATCGTTGAATCTGCCAATGGCAAACCGATTCTTGTGGCATATTGGTTTAAGCATGATTATACAAGAATCGTGGAGAGACTTAACAAAATCGGTGTGGAATATATGAAGATAGATTCCGATGAGAGCATCACCAAATGGAATAACAGGGAGATACCTGTTGCACTGATTCATCCTGCATCAGCAGGACATGGATTAAACCTACAGCAAGGTGGAAACACAATGGTGTGGTTTGGAATCACATGGTCCCTTGAATTATATCAGCAGTGTGTCTGCCGATTGTATCGACAAGGTCAGACAGAGGGAACGGTTACCGTTATCCATTTGATAACACAAAAGACAGTGGATGAGAAGATCATGAAAGCATTATCCGAAAAGGATAACACGCAGTCAGCACTCATCGAGGCTGTTAAAGCAGAAATATAGTCAATCAAAGTCAAACAGGGTCAATCCGAGGGAATAAAAATTATTTCGGAGGTAAAGAGCCTATGAGTGCAAGAAATCTTGATCCGTATGAAGCATTGGGAAATGCAGTAGTTGTACAGGCAGTAAAAGATTACAGGGATGCAGTAAAGAAATTGTCTCGTGGAAAGAAAAGCACAACGGCAGAATCTGTGAAAAAAGAATGCGAAAGGTTTTTCAAATCCCCATACTTTAATGTTTTTACACACCTTGATGGGAAATTACTATTATCACAGCTTCAGAAGGAGGTGTCTATATGACGGTAAAAGAATATTTGGGACAGGGATACCGACTGGAGCAGAGGATTCATCTTTCACAGTTGGAGCTAGAGCAGCTTAGAGAACTAGCAAAAACAGTATCGGCTGTTGGTTTCGAGGAACATTGTAATGCATCGAGAAGTACATCCGCACCATTTGAAAAGACACTCATGAAGATTATGGAGATGGAAGAACAGGAAAGAATGATGCTCGAAGATCTGTTACAGTTCAAGCAGGAACTGAAAACAATAATTAACAGCATTGAAAACAAGGATGAAAGACTTGTTATGTATTATCGATACTGCAGCAATATGCGTTGGACTGACATTGCAGACAAACTTGGGTGGGATGCGAGGACAATTAAGAGATGGCATAACAAAGCAATTGTAAAGATCAGCATTCCAGACAATCCAACAATTATCGATGAAAATTTGAAAAAAAATTAAATTGGTATCTGTTGTCCACTGTTGTCCAGTTCATATTATGATATGATTAAGATGTCAAAAAAAGATAAGATGGCAGTTCAAAGTAAGCCTTCATGGTGGAATTCCCACGATGAGGGCTTTTCTTATGCCTTTTTTGAAGGAGGTGCAGCAATGCCAAGGAAAGCAAAGCATCCATGCCATCATCCTGGCTGCCCTAAGCTGACAGAGGGAAGGTTCTGTGAGGAACACCAAAAGGAAGAGAACAGACGTTACGAGAAGTACGGTCGTGATCCTGCAACAAGGAAACGATACGGCAGAGCGTGGAAACGCATCCGTGACAGTTATGTTAAAACACATCCCTTTTGTGAGTTGTGTTTTGAGAAGGGAGTGGCTGTTCCTGTGGAGGAGGTGCATCATAAGATTCCTTTGTCCGAAGGTGGAACGCATGACAGATCTAATCTTATCTCTTTGTGTAAGCCTTGCCATGCAAGCATACACGCCAAGAGAGGTGATCGGTGGCATGGAAGGAAGAGTGATTCTTATGAATGATGGTCGTGTCAGTCAAAATAAAAAATTCTTTTGAGATTTCTATATGCAGACTATCACGACTATCATTTTTCGAAGGGGGCGGGGGGAGTGCAAATCGTGACAGTCGATGGAATAATTCAACGGTGCCGCCCCTTCGTGTGTACTTTTTGCGTTTTTGAACGGGGTATTAAGCACTTTATCGTTAAATAGTTGATTGGAGATGATTGAATGGCTAGAGATGGAACTGCTCGTGGCTCAAATATTAAAGTTAATGCCGGAAGAAAATCAAAGGCGTTAGCTGAGAAGATGGCAGCAGGGAATCCCGGTGGAAGAAAGTTGAAGATTATTGACTTGCCGGACGGAGCAGAACTTGAAGGAGAGGATATTCCAGAACCAAGTTCCTACATTAAGTCCAAACAGAAAGCTGTAGGTGAGTTCGATGCAGAACACATTTATAGATATATCTATTTGTACTTGAAGGAGAAAGGGTGCGACAAATTGGTAAGCAAGCATCTGGTGGAGCAGTACGCAATGAGCGTATCCAGATTGATGCAGTGCGAGGAGGCAATCTCGGAATACGGATTTCTTTCCAAGCATCCAACTACAGGAGCTGCCTGTGCAAGTCCATTTGTATCTATGGCACAGAACTATCAGAAACAGGTAAACACAATATGGTATCAGATTTTCCAAGTGGTAAGAGAAAACTGCTCAAAGGATTTCAATCCGGACGAGTCTGACCCGATGGAACTTTTGTTACGGAGTAGAGGATAAGGAGAAAGATATGTTTGAAAAAGTGAATCCTATGCATCCGGATAAAATTGCAGACAGGATTGCAGGTGCTATTGTTGATATGGCATATGCAATAGATGAAAGTCCGAAGATTGCAGTGGAGATTTTGGTTGGACATGGCGTGTGCCATGCGATCATTGAGACATCTGTATCTATGGATGAAAGAGAGATTGCCGAAGAGATATTTAAGATTGCCGGAGATATACAGTCAGATATTGTGATTGTTTCACAGGATTGTCATCTGGCAGACAATCAGAATGGGGCAATAAGATGCGGAGATAACGGCATTTTTAAGGGAATGCCTCTTACAGATGAGCAGAAAAGACTCTCGGAAATTGCAAAAGAGATTTATAAAAACTATCCGTCAGACGGCAAGTATATCCTTGATGGAGACAGACTTATCATTTGCCAGAGTAATGCAGACAAAAAGAAACTGAAAAGAATGTATCCGGCAGCAGAGGTTAATCCGATAGGTGCCTGGGTGGGAGGAACGGATGTAGATACCGGAGCAACAAACAGAAAACTTGGTTCCGATATGGCTGATTCCATAACAGGTGGTGGACTGCATGGAAAAGATCTGTCAAAAGCAGATGTGTCTGTCAATATCTATGCATTCTTAAAAGCACAGGAAACCGGAAAGCCGGTGTTACTTAGTTGTGCGATTGGAGATGAAATGGTGGATGGAAAACCATATGCTGAAATCGTGCAGATAGCAAAAGATTTTATTATGAATCTTGGTGGTTTTGAAGCCTTTGCAGAATGGGGGTTATTTTAATGGCAAAACATACGACGGAAATGAAAATGGTGCCAACTTCAAAATTGATACCATATGTAAATAATGCAAGAACCCATTCGCAAGAGCAGGTTAATAAGCTGCGAGGGTCTCTCCGAGAATTTGGATTTATCAACCCAGTCATTATTGATGCAGAATACAATGTCATTGCAGGACATGGAAGACTAATGGCTGCAAAGGAAGAGGAAATCAAGGAAGTGCCTTGTGTATTTGTGGACTATCTTACAGAGGCTCAAAAGAAGGCGTATATTCTTGCTGACAACCGATATGCTGAGGATGCAGGTTGGGACGAGGAAATGTTAAAGGTTGAGATTGAAGCCCTGGAAGGAATGGATTTTGATATGTCTTTCACAGGTTTTGATGAACAGGAAATTGCAGATCTTCTTGCCGGAAATGCAGAGGACGCCAAAGAAGATGATTTTGATGTGGAGGAAGAGTTACAGAAACCATGCTTTTCCAAGACAGGAGATATCTGGCATATTGGAAAGCATAAGGTGATCTGCGGTGATTCCACATTAGAAGAAAACTATGAAAGACTTTTCGAGGATAAGAAATGCAATCTTGTCTGTACGGATCCACCATATTTTGTGGCACTTGAGAATGCATCCGGCAAGATTGCAAATGACGATCTGAGCGACAAGGATGGATATGAATTTCTTATGAAAGCCTTTGGTAACTTTCATAATTTTATGGCGATTGATGCATCTATCTATGTATTCTATGCGACTATGAAGGCTCGTGTATTTTATGATGCCTATGAGGACGCAGGATTTAAGGTGGGTGCCGGACTGATTTGGAAAAAGCCAAGAGCACCACTCATGCGTACTGATTGGAAGTTCAACATGGAGCCCCTGATATGGGGTTGGAGAAAAGATGGAAAACATAAGTGGTACGGTGACCAGAAACAGAAATCGGTATTTGAATTTGATGGTATAAAGAACTCCAAGGAAGATGGATTCGGGCATCCATCCAGTAAGCCTGTTCCGCTGATTGCATATCTTATCAAGCAGTGTACACAGGCAAACGGCATCGTCCTTGACGGATTCTTAGGCTCTGCATCCACACTGATGGCTTGTGAGCAGCTTGACCGTATCTGTTATGGTGTAGAACTTGAACCGAAGTTTGTGGATGTGGCGGTAAAGAGGTATCTGGAATATAAGAATGGTGACAGCACGGATGTGTATGCCATCCGTAATGGTGAGAAGATCAGTTATGAAGAGGTAATGGCAGAAATGGAGGATGCCGATGGAACAACAGAATAAGAAAGCATTGACCCTCGGCAGTCTTTTTGACGGTTCTGGGGGTTTTCCATTAGGGGGAGTCATTGCAGGAATCACACCAAAGTGGGCTGCAGAGATTGAGCCGTTTCCTATAAGGGTTACATCAATCCGTTTTCCCAATATGACACACCTTGGAAATATAAGTGAGGTCAGCGGTTCGAAGATTGAACCAGTTGATATCATCACATTTGGAAGTCCTTGTCAGGACATGAGCGTGGCAGGGAAAAGAGAAGGCTTGTGCGGTAACCGTTCAAGTCTTTTTTACGAGGCAATCAGAATTATTAAAGAAATGAGGGAGGCTACCAATGGAAAATATCCAAGATACATCGTCTGGGAGAATGTCCCAGGAGCATTCTCGTCAAACAAAGGCGAGGATTTCAGAGCAGTCCTTACCGAAATCTGTAAAGTCAAAGAAGAGCAAATGTTTGTACCTAAACCTTCCAAGTGGGAAAACGCGGGACGCATCATGGGAGAAGGCTTCAGTATCGCATGGAGACTCCTCGATGCTCAGTATTGGGGTGTTCCCCAGAGAAGACAACGTATCTACCTTGTCGCAGATTTTGATGGAGGGAGTGCCGGAAAAATATTATTTGAGTCCGAGGGCTTGTCAGGGTATTCTGCGCAGGGCTTCAAATCGTGGCAAGACTCTGCCAACGGTATTACAGAAAGCATTAGAAAAACAGGCGGCTATAGCGTAGATGGGTATAATTCGACAATGGATGATGTGGCTGCCACTCTTGGTGTGAATTGTGGAATGTCTACCGGAAGAAATGGCGTCATGATTAAGAAAGATGCTTTTCTTTTTGAAAATCATTCACAAGATACCAGATATCGTGGTCCGTTAAAAGTGGCACAGACAGTTTCTTCTACTTATGGAACCGGCGGTAATAATCAACCTTTTGTGGTACAAACGCCAAAAACCATGAAAGTTCGGTGTGGATGTGAAGGTGGTGGCAAAGGTGCCTTGATACAGGATGATCTGTCAGCAACTCTTGGTACCAACAATGATCAGACTTTATTTCAACCGAGAGCGTTTGGTGTTTGTGCCAAGAACAGTAATTCCATGAAGTCGGATAATCCGAACAGTGGATTCTATGAAGCCAAGACATCCAGAACGCTTGACGCAAATGGTGGGAATCCATCTTGTAATCAAGGTGGTATTGCAGTGATTGAAGGAAATGGGAGCAGACCATCTCATAAGGGAGACGGATATAAAGAGTCTGAAATCATGTACACATTAAATGCTACAGAGCATCATGCTGTTGCATTTGCAGATGTTCATGCAACCTTGTCGGCAAATGATGGACCCAAAGGTCCTTCCAGCCAGATGATGAAAGCACCGGAAGAGAATTTTGTTGGAGAGCCAGCTTATGGGATTGGAAGACCCGCGATGAATCAAGGGTATAATGCCAGATTCAGTTTTCAAATCGAAGAGGAGGTAGAACCGACACTTGTGGCTGCCGGAGCAAGTGGTGTAGCACATCCGAGATATTCTTCATCAAAGGCATCTTTCTTTACTGAAGCCAATGAGGAGTGTGCAAATACTCTGGTGGCTTCGGATTATAAAGATCCACCAATTGTTAATGATGAGGATTCGGTTGATTATATTGTTCGAAGGCTGACACCTACGGAATGTGCAAGACTTCAAGGATTTCCAGACTGGTGGTGTGATGGACTTGGGATAGAAGAACCGACTGCTGAGGAAATTGCCAAGTGGAGAGAGATTTTTTCTACTTATGCCAAAGCAGTCGGAAAAAGCACAAAGCCAAAGACGGATAATCAATTACGGAAATGGTTAAAAGACCCAAGAACCGACTCTGCTGAATATAAAATGTGGGGAAATGGAGTTGCACTTCCGAATGTTTATTTTGTTCTTTCCGGCATTATGTACTATGCACAAAAAATAAAGCGATGATATGCCTATATTTGTACCTTTGAAACTTCACATAATGCTTGCTTTTACAGCACTTTAGAGTGATATATGTACATACCAAAACGAAAGGGAGGTACAAATCATGATACTACATTTTAATGTGAAAGGCGAAAGTCGGAAAGTAATGGTCACAGCCATTGAAAAAGAAACAGGAGGCAAGGCAAAATACCTTGGAGTACCATCTTGTGCATACGAGATTGGAAACTACACAGTAGGAAGAAACGGGGAACTTGAGTTTGGAGACTTCGATGATATTGATGAAGCCACTCCAGTCATTGATGCCTGCATTATGGCAACGGGAATCACGCCGGCAGAATGGAAAGAAACTACTGCTACAGAAGAAACAGAGACGGAGGATTCGTTGGAACTTACGGTTACCATTCCATTCGAGAAGGTTAATGTGGGGAATCTTACAAACTTGCTTGAAGCAAAAGGCAATCTTATAAAGGATGCCCTTGGGATCACAGACCTACGGTTTGAAATGAATGAGGATTCCGTTTCATTCCCTTGGTTTTCAAAGGTCAAGCCGGAAGAGGCAATGACCTACACGAAGTTTATTACAGCAATCTGCGAGATGACCATGAAGCAGAAAAGGATTACAGCCAAGCCAAAGGAAAACGAAAATGAAAAATATGCATTCCGTTGCTTTCTTTTAAGACTTGGATTTATCGGGGATGAATACAAAGCAGACAGAAAACTATTGCTTTCCAAACTAAACGGATCATCAGCGTTTAAGTCCGGAGCTAAGAAAGGGGGCGAGCAGTAATGTTTTTTCCGCCAAGAAATATTGTTGAAAAGGTAAAGGAAGAATATCCGACAGGAACAAGAGTGGAACTTGTAGAATTAAACGATCCTTACCGACAGATTGAAAAAGGAACGAGGGGAACGGTCAGTTGTGTAGATGATACAGCAACAATCCATGTGGATTGGGATAACGGCTGCCACCTTGGGGTGGTTTACGGAGAGGACTCCTGTAAGAAACTGAATACTGTAAAGACGGTTTGTTATGGAGAAGAACAAGTCTGGGATAGCAGAGAAGAAGCGTGTGCATTTTTCCTAATGGGCATGGCAGCAAGTAATGGAGCAGAAAACCAAAGATACACCAAAATCTATACTGAACTTATGATGGGGAATGATGTGTGTACTGATGAGGAAAGATGACCTGACGAGATACACAATATATAGTGTATATTTTTGTGTAGTAATGGTATTCCAATTTATCTGCTTTAGAGTGATATATGTACTACCGAAAGGAAAACAAACCATGAAGGAGAGTACATAAAATGAATGAAAAAACAGCAAAGCAGATTGAAAATATGAAGAAACAGACCATTGGGGTTGAGATTGAAATGAATAACATTTCAAGAGAAAAGGCAGCGAGAATCGCAGCAGCTTTCCTTGGAACAGAACGGTTCCAGAATACGGCAAGGCGAAACGGATACAACACTTGGTCAGCATGGGATGAACAGGGAAGAGAATGGAAATTCCAAAAAGATGTTAGCATCATGGGTCCAGAAAATGAAAAATGCGAATTGGTTACGCCGATCCTTCTTTATAAAGATATTGAAGTTTTACAGGAACTGATCAGAAAACTTCGGCATGCCGGAGCGAAGAGTGACGCAACAAGGGGTTGCGGGGTACACATTCATATTGGTGCAGACGGACATACACCACAGACACTGAGAAACCTTGCAAACATTATGTCAGGGCATGAACCGCTTTTAGCCAAAGCGTTAAACCTTGATGAAAGAAGAATGTGGCGATTCTGCCAGATGGTAGACCCACGATTTCTGATTGAATTAAATAAAAAGAAGCCAAAAACAATGGCACAGTTTGCGGATATTTGGTATCGAGAAAATGGTGCAAACTACAGAAGGACACAGCATTATAACGACAGCCGATACCATATGCTAAACTACCATGCGACCTTTACAAAGGGGACTATTGAATTTAGACTTTTCCAATTTGATGCTCCTGCTGATGGAAAACAAAACGGACTTCATGCTGGACGGCTTAAAGCATACATTCAGCTTTGTCTTGCACTCAGCCAGATGGCAAAAGAAGTACGAACTGCAAGCCATAAACCACAACAGAATGAGAATCCAAAATACGCAATGCGAACATGGCTTTTGCGGCTTGGATTTATTGGGGACGAGTTCAAGACAGCAAGAAATATTTTGACTAAGAATTTACCGGGTGATACAGCATTTAGAGCGGAAAGGGAATAGCCTTCTGCCACTTTAGAAAACAGACCGTTTCGGCGGTCTTAAGGTGGTAGAAGGGTATTCCTTCAGAAAGGATGGATGCAAAATGAAGAAAAGATACTACATTGCTTACGGAAGCAACTTAAACATTGCCCAGATGAGATTTCGATGCCCACACGCACGGATTATTGGTACAGCAGTTGTGCCGGATTATGAATTGCTCTTTAAGGGGAGCAAGACAGGTTCTTATCTTACAATTGAACCAAAGGCAGGGGCAAGCGTTCCCGTAGCAGTATGGGAAACCACAGATTCCGATGAACTTGCGCTTGATCGATACGAAGGTTATCCGACCTTTTATTACAAGGCAGAAATGAATCTACCTGTCACGGGAATCAAATCCGGTAAGGTACGAGAACGAAAAGTATATGTTTACATTATGCATGAAAACAGACCCATTGGAATGCCAAGTTCCTATTATGTCCAGACCTGCCTTGAAGGGTATGAGGCTTTTGGGTTTGATGAGGGCTTTTTGTTTGAAGCAGTGGATAAGAGCAGGAGGAAATGCCATGAGGATTGAGATGGAAACACGGCCGCGTATTTGCCCCTTTTGTGGGAAAGAGTATAAGGAACGCCCGGCACTTTCAAGAAGGGACGGAAGAACGCAAATCTGCCCCGATTGTGGCACGAGAGAGGCACTAGACAGTTTGGGCGTTTGTACTGATGAGCAGGATAAAATCATCCGTACCATTCATCAGCATACGCAGAATTCGGAACTGTAATATACACAAATTTCTGCTGTTATCTTTGGTACATAATCGTATTCCAATAAATGTGAAAGTACGGTAATGTACACATACCGAAAGGGAAAACAAAGAAAACAGGAGGCATCAGCCATGAAGAAAATTGAAATTTTAGAGAACGCAGCAGAAAACGGAACAAGCTACAAGGAGCTTAATGTGAATTCAACCTTTGGAGCAGCATACTTTTACAGCGAAGAGGCAGGAAACGAGCTCATCAATTTTGCCGAGGTCATTTGGGATTATGACATTGACGAGATTATCGAAAACTGCCAAAGATTCGGAATTACAGAATTTACGATTTCGAGTACTTTTTCAAGCCTCATCATTACGATTGCAGAATTTGAAAAAAGAGGATGGAAGTTACAGGGACTGGTTGAAATAAACAGCCGATACGATGACTGGAAATCCTGCTTTGAAGGAAAGCCAAGCGTAAAAGAAAGAATTCCGGCATTCAGATTAAGCCTTTAAGAATTATGACAGGGGAGTCCGAGGGGACTCCTTTGTTGTGTTAATATACACAATAATCCCTCTGAATATCTGGTACATGATCGTATTCCAATAAGTGTGGAAGTACGGTAATGTACACATACCGAAAGGGAAAACAAAGAAAAACGGAGGATGCAGAAATGGCAAAGAAAACAACATGGGTAGCAAGAGGACTTACAGCAGAGAAGCCGGGGAAACTGGTGTGGACAGACCTTAAGGAATTTGACAATCCGGCGGAGGCAGACAATTGGCTTTGCAGCTATGTAAGAAACAACGGATTCAGCATTACGGATTTTACTATTTCAAGAAGATAGGGCAGAAAGCAGAGGAACCCGTATGGGTTCTTTTGTAGTCATAATATACACAAATGCCGATCAGCATCTTTGGTACATGATCGTATTCCAATAAGTGTTAAAGTACGGTAATGTACACATACCGAAAGGAAAACAATGGGAATGGAGGAAACGAGCATGACAAGATTAGAGAAAGATATTAAGGAAATTCAAGAGGGCAATGAGATAGAAGTTCTTAAGAGAAGAAAACAGGAACTTGAGAAACTTTATAAGGAAGGAAGATGTGAAAAAAATGCATTCAAAAGGCAGTGTATTGCACAGGAATACACAAGGAAACTAGCGGAGTATGAAAAACTCGACAGAATGATATAAAAAACAAACAGATTATTTGAGGATCCTTAGGGATCCTTTTTTCGTGGAGGTGATGAGGTGAGAAAACTGAAAAATTATAAATCAACAAAATTCATGGCAGAGGATTCTCACTATGATAAAGCCGAGGCGGATTTTGCAGTAAATTTTATTGAAAACCTATGTCATACCAAGGGAACATGGGCAAGAAAGAAGTTTTTGCTTATGGACTGGCAAGAACAGATTATAAGGGATGTGTTTGGAACAATAAAGCCAAACGGATACCGACAGTTCAATATGGCATATGTAGAGATACCAAAGAAAAATGGAAAGTCGGAACTTGCTGCCGCTGTAGCATTGCTTTTACTTTGTGAGGGAGAGCAGCGAGGGGAGATTTATTCTTGTGCAGCTGATAAGAACCAAGCAAAAATTGTATTTGATGTAGCTGCTGATATGGTGCGTTTTTCTAAGCCGCTTAGCAAACGAATCAAAATATATGAATCGCAGAAAAAATTAGAGTATGTACCTACCAAAAGTACCTATCAAGTGCTGTCAGCAGATATTTCAAATAAGCATGGGTTTAATACTCATGGCGTTATCTTTGACGAGTTACATACTCAGCCGAACCGTAAATTATATGATGTTATGGTTCAAGGTTCGGGAGATGCCAGAATGCAGCCCCTTTATTTTTTAATAACAACAGCCGGAAATAACACTGAGAGCATTTGCTATGAAGTACATCAGAAGGCTTTGGATATTATGGAAGGGAGAAAGCATGACAGCACATTTTATCCTGTGATTTTTGGTGCAAGTGTTGATGAAGACTGGACAGATCCAAAAGTTTGGGAAAAGGCAAATCCGTCACTAGGAGAGACGATTGGCATTGATAAGGTTGAAGCAGCTTGCGAATCTGCAAGACAGAATCCGGGCGAGGAAAATGCTTTTCGTCAATTGAGATTGAATCAATGGGTAAAACAAAGTATCCGATGGATGCCAATGGAGAAGTGGGATGCCTGTGCATTTCCTGTTAACGAGGATGATCTTGAGGGGCGTGTATGCTATGGCGGTCTTGACCTTTCAAGCACCACCGACCTTACTTCGTTTTGTCTTGTATTCCCGCCTGAAGATGAAGAGGGAAAATATTATGTACTTCCTTACTTCTGGCTGCCGGAAGAAACACTTGACCTGCGTGTACGAAGAGATCATGTAAATTATGATGTTTGGGAACGGCAAGGATACATAAAAACAACGGAAGGCAATGTTGTTCATTATGGATTTATTGAAAAATTTATTGAGCATTTAGGAGAAAAGTTCAACATCCGAGAGATTGCATTTGACAGATGGGGAGCAGTACAGATGGTACAGAACCTTGAAGGAATGGGATTTAATGTTGTGGCTATGGGACAGGGCTTTGCATCGATGTCACCGCCTACAAAGGAACTTATGAAACTGACGCTTGAGCAGAGGATAGCACACGGAGGGCATCCGGTTCTTCGATGGAATATGGATAACATATTTATCCGTACTGATCCGGCAGGAAATATTAAAGCAGATAAATCAAAATCAACGGAAAAGATAGACGGCGCCATCGCCTGTATCATGGCACTTGACAGAGCAATCCGGTGTGGCAACGATACTTCGGAAAGTGTGTATGACACGAGAGGTTTGCTTGTTTTTTGATTTTCTTCTTAAATATTAATAAAATATGTGTTATAATATTATATTAATATTTACAGGGAGAGTGATTTTAATGGCAAATAAAACAAAAGTGATTGAAATAGATTTATTTAGACCATACTTTATGCAAAAAGGAAGTGATGGTGTTTTAAGGGAGTGTGTTTATGACCTATCGGCTTTGTTTAAGCATATAATCAAGGCCCCACTTACAGAAACAAAAAGGAGAATATATGGTGACAATCATATGTTTCATGTGTGCAACTACAATGAAAGAAAAAAATTATGGGAAATTCAAATTCTTCATTTGAGAGAACAATTATTACCTGGAATTGCTGATGAAGGTGGAGGATATGAGTTGATTCAGTTAGATAATAATCAATATCCAGCAGAATCTACAACAGTTATTTTTGCTGAGGATACAAATATTTTGTATTTACAAAGAAATATTTATGGAACCTCAATTAGAGCATTAACAGCCTTGTTTCAATCAATTTCACCAGATGGAGTATGGGTAAACCTTAAACCAATAATGTGTACTTCAAAAATTGATATAGTTAAGAACTCGAAATTATATCGGAAAGTAACGATAGCAGTTGATAGTGAACAAATAAATGATGAAGAAAAAGAAACTGCACTTGGAAAGATTATATCGTCATTTTCGGATTATCAAGGTAAAATTGTAAAGTTTGAGTTGGGGTTTGGTAAAAAACGAAAAAAATATTTGAATAGAAGTGATACTATTCAACTATTAATGGACGCATATGAATTTCCTGGCACTGAAAAATTGATTGCAACTGTTTCTGATAGTGAAGATGCAAAATTCGAAAAGGTGGATTTGCTGGATGATAGAGAGAAGATATTATTGAATTTATCATACTCTCGAGAAGAACCAATTACTCATGAACGGATTTTTGATGAATCTTATAGCAAGATATAAGGTTGTTTAGAGGTGGTATTTATGAAGAAAGCAATTATTATACCAATATTGAGTGGGATTGTGATGTTAGGTATTTTGTATGGTTGCAAAGTGCCAGGCATTACAATATATAAAGTTGATTTTGTGATGAATGCAATTATAACATGTGTAATTACTTTAGTTGGATTTATTTTAACTTCAGTATCTATTGTTATTGGCATGAGTGGAAGTCCTATTATGAAAAAAATAAGTGATGACGGAGGGCTTCCTGAATTAATCACAAGATATACGACAACTTTGGTTTTAAGTTTACTAGTAATATTTGTTTTTATTAGCATGGGAGCAACTCTTAGTGATAATAATTTTGTATGCCGTGGTTGGATTATAACAAGCGTGAGTTTGCTATTCTCTTATGTTATAAGTTTGATAGGCACATGTTATTATTTATTGAAGATTATTTCGCTACTTCCTAATTGCAATGAAGTAAAGCAGATTAAGGAACCTAGCGTGCCGGATGAGGCATTTAAATAGATTATGTAGCGCCGAATATTGTATTTGGTGCTATTTTTATGCATAAAAGGAGAAAAATACAATGGGAATATTTAGTGGAATATTTAAATCGAGGGATGCACCAAAGAACAGTACCAGTGGCAGTGCATTCAGCTTTTTGATGGGAAGTTCTGTGGCAGGAAAGCGTGTGAATGAAAGAAGTGCCATGCAGATGACGGCAGTGTATGCCTGTGTGCGTGTGATTTCTGAGTCTATTGCTAGCCTGCCACTGCATCTGTATCGGTATAATGAGGATGGTGGCAAGGAAAAAGCCATAGATCATCCGTTATATTTTCTTTTGCATAATGAACCAAATCCGGAAATGACAGCATTTTCTTTCTTTGAAGTATTGCTGACACATCTACTCCTTTGGGGCAATGCGTATTGTCAGATCATCCGCAACGGAAAAGGTGAAGTGATTGCCTTATACCCGTTGATGGCAGACCGGATGGATGTAGATAGAGATTCTTTAGGGAATCTTTACTACGAATATACCATGAGTAATGAGGATGCGCCGACTATGAAAGGTTCTGTTGTAAGGCTAAGCCCCACGGATGTTCTTCATATTCCCGGTATGGGATTTGACGGATTGGTGGGATATTCACCAATTGCAATGGCAAAGAATGCAATCGGCATATCTATTGCCTGCGAAGAATTCGGTTCTAAGTTCTTTGCCAATGGAGCAGCACCAAGTGGTGTGTTGGAGCATCCGGGTACAATCAAAGATCCTAGCCGTGTCCGTGACAGCTGGACAAAGACTTTTGGAGGAAGCCACAATGCCAATAAAGTGGCAGTGCTTGAAGAAGGCATGAAATACACTCCAATATCCATCAATCCGAATGAGGCGCAGTTTTTGGAAACCAGAAAATTTCAGATTGATGAGATTGCGAGGATTTATCGCATTCCTCCGCATATGATTGGAGATCTTGACCATGCCACTTTTTCCAATATTGAAGAAATGTCTCTGGAGTATGTGCAGTACACATTAGGTCCGTGGATTGCCAGATTGGAGCAGGCAATGGTGCGTTCTCTTTTGCGAGAGAAAGAAAAGCAGGAGTATTTTGTCAAGTTTAATGTAGACGGTCTGTTAAGAGGAAATTATCAAAGCAGAATGCAGGGGTATGCCGTAGCAAGACAAAATGGATGGATGTCGGCAAACGATATCAGACAATTGGAAAATCTTGACCGGATACCGGAAGAAGAAGGTGGAAACCTGTACCTAATCAACGGTTCCATGACCAAATTAAAAGATGCAGGGGCATTTGCAAAGAAAGGAACAGAGGATGGAACGGATGGGCAGGAAAGCGAGGAGCAGACTCCGGGGGGAAGAAGCCACAAAGGAAGGTCTACAAAAACAAAATAAGAAAAGGAGGCAGTGACCATGAAACGAAAGTTCTGGAACTGGATAAAAAACGAAGATGAGAGCGTACCGGAAAGTCGGACGCTCTTTTTGAATGGAGAAATTTCCGATGAGACATGGTTTGGTGATGAAGTGACGCCGGGCATCTTTCGTGATGAGTTGTCAGATGGTCAGGGAGATATTGCCGTCTGGATCAACAGTCCGGGTGGAGATGTGTTTGCAGCAGCACAGATATACAACATGCTTCGTGATTACAACGGAAAAGTCACGGTAAAGATTGATTCTTTAGCAGCATCGGCAGCATCAGTGATTGCTATGGCAGGAGATGAGATTTTGATGGGACCGACAGCCCTTATGATGATTCATAATCCGATGACTGTGGTAGCCGGAAGTTTTGGCGAGATGCAAAAAGCAATGGATATGCTTGATGAAGTCAAGCAGGCAATCATCAATGCCTATGAGGACAAAACGGGGATGCGCCGGGGAAAGATTTCTTCTTTGATGGATGCAGAGAGCTGGTTCAATGCAAAAAAAGCAGTCGAACTTGGCTTTGCCGATGGGATTTTATTTCAAAATGCAGATTCATCAACAGAAGAAGAGAAAAAAGAAGAATTGGAAGCCATGCTGTTTCAAAGAGCCGAGGTGACCAATTCTTTTTTTAATAAATTCAGTGGTTCTGTGAAGGATAAAAAGCCTGTTACAGATACCGTAAAAAAGGATGCACCGGCGGGGATTCCGGTGGAGCAGTTACAAAAACGATTGCAGTTATTAAAGCCATAAGGAGGGCAAAATTATGAGTAAGATGCAGGAATTAATGGAACAGCGTGCCAAGACATGGGAGGGAGCCAAAGCCTTTCTTGACACACACAGAAAAGAGAACGGAACAATCTCAGCAGAGGACAATGCCACCTATGAAAAAATGGAGGCAGATGTAGTAGCACTAGGTAAGGAAATCGACAGAATAAAGCGTCAGAAAGAAATCGATGCGGAACTTAGCAAAGCAACTAGCACACCAATCACGGACAAACCACAGAAAACACCGGTGGCAAAACAGACAAAGACTGGTCGTGCCACGGATGAGTATCGGAAGGCATTCTGGAATCAGATGCGAAAGAAAAATTACTACGATGTGGCCAATGTTCTTACCATCGGAGAAGATGCCGAAGGTGGTTATCTTGTGCCGGATGAGTATGAAAAGAAACTGGTGGAAGGATTGGAAGAAGAGGTATTCTTCCGTAAGATGGCACATGTCATCCAGACATCCAGTGGAGACAGAAAGATTCCTATCGTGACAGGGCATGGGGAAGCCGCATGGATGGATGAGGGAGAGCAGTTTACGGAATCAGATGATACCTTTGGTCAGACCTCCATCAGTGCCTATAAGCTTGGAACCTTAATCAAGATTTCCGATGAGCTTTTGAATGATTCCGTGTTTGACATGGCAGGTTACATCACAAAGGAATTTGCCAGAAGAATCGGAGCAAAAGAGGAAGAGGCATTCTTTGTCGGAGACGGCAAAGGAAAACCGGCAGGAATCTTTGATGCCACGCTTGGTGCACAGACTGGTGTGACGGCGGCCAATACCTCCATCACCTTTGATGACATCATGGATCTTTATTACAGTCTGAAAGCACCATACCGTAATAAAGCATCATGGTTGTTAAACGATGGAACGGTTAAGGCAATCCGTAAGTTAAAGGATGCGAATGGAAACTACATCTGGCAGCCAAGTGTGAGAGAGGGAGAACCGGATCGCATCTTAAACCGTCCGTATAAGACTTCCATCTATGTGCCGGAACTTGCAGCCGGAAAGCGAGTGATGAGTTTTGGTGATTATAGCTACTATTGGATTGCTGATCGTCAGGGGCGTTCCTTTAAGCGTTTGAACGAGTTGTATGCGACAACAGGTCATGTCGGTTTTCTTGCGTGTGAGCGTCTGGATGGAAAACTCATTCTTCCGGAAGCAGTCAAAACGCTTGATATCAAAGGCAGCACAAAAGCAAGCCAGTAGAGAAAAGGGGTGGCATAGATGATGCTTTCGATTGAGGAAGTAAAACAATATCTGAAAGTAGATCAGGATGAGGAAGATGCTATCATTACCGGACTTATCCTTTCTGCAGAGAGGATGGTTGCGGATGTTCTTCGTTCGGATACGGATTTGTTGGTGGAAAACCAGTCTGTCACAAAGATTGCCATCCTTTATGCCACAGCATATCTGTACGAACACAGGGAAGAAGCAGACTATCACGGTCTGCTTTTATCTCTTCGTGCTATGCTCTTTGGAGTGAGGGAGGTGCAGTTTTAGTGAAGATTGGACGAATGGCTCACCGAGTAACTTTTCTGAAACGACAGGAGATTACGGATGAACTGGGGCAGCATAAACAGGCACTTTGTGAGGTGTGTACCGTCTGGGCAGATATTGCTCCTACCAAAGGGGGCGAGTATTATGAGGCACAGAAATTACGGGAAGAGGTGACATGGAACATCTTTGTTCGTTATCTGCCAAATATCACAGCGGATATGGTAATACGACATAAGGACAGACTGTTTCAAATCAAGTCTGTAATTGATTATGACTTTAAGCAACGGATGTTAAAAATCCAATGTATTGAATATGTGAATAACGGAGGTGGAGACCATGGAGGAGATTCTGACAGTTAGTGGTATCGATGATATAACAGCAGAACTGAAAAATCTCGTGAAAGAATATCCAGACAGGGCAGGAGAACTGTTGGAAAAAAGGGGTAAGGCACTGCGAAAGGATGTTGTAGCAAATGTAGATAAGAGACTTGGAACCACAAAAAACAATAAGCAGTCGCTGCATAAGACTGGTTCGTACCGAGTATCAAAAGCAAAAGGCATCGGCATCAAGCAGTATGTAGAAGTGTCAGCCAAATCACCACATTTCCATCTGTTAGAGCGTGGGCATGAGGTCATCCTAAACGGAAAGCACATCGGCTTTTATCCTGGACAGCATATGATGGCAGATGCCATCAGCACCAATCGGAGAGAGATGCCCAAAGCCGTAGAAGATATGGTAGATGCACTGCTAAAGGAGCGTGGTCTGACATGACATTGATTGAGTTAAAAAAGGCTTTGATTGAAAGAATGAAAACAAAATATCCAGAGAGTACATATCGGTACTACGGAATAGAAGTTGTAGAAGGTTATCAAAAGCCTTCTTTTTTTACGCAGTTAAAGCCAGTTACTTTGGACTTTTCTAATCGAAACTCTACTGAAAATGTGCTGACATTTTACATCACATATTTTCAAAAAGAGATCAATGAGGCAGATATGCTTCGAAAAGTTGATGAACTCAGAGAACTGTTTGGACAGTATTTGATGGTTGGAAAACGAGCTGTTGATATTAGCAACTTTGATTTTGACTATGCAGGAAATGACAAAAACATTCTGGAGATTTCCTTTGACTTGGAGTTCTTTGGAAAGATTGAAACAAAAAATACAGCACCGACCATAACAGAGGTCGAGACAAAAGTGGAAATGGAGGAATAAGACTATGGGAATGCCAAGTGTGATTATCAGTTTTTCACAGAAGGCTGCTACAGCCCTCAGTCGTGGAGAACGAGGGATTATTGCAATGATTTTGAAAGATGAAAATTTACCGGATACCAATCCATCGGTATGTTTATCTTCTGGAGATATTCCAGAAATTCTGTCAGAAACCAATAAAGAGCAGATTTCATTTGCATTGAAAGGATATGTCAATCTGCCTAAGAAGGTGGTTGTATATGTGATTAAAAATGACGAGGGAGAGTTGAACGAGGCGTTGAATTTCTTTTCATCCTATAAGTTCAACTGGCTTGTATATCCAAGTGCTCAGACGGATGATGCCGTGAATCGTTTGGTGGAGTATGTGAAAACGGAGAGGGCAAACAATCATCTGATCAAGGCAGTATTACCCAATGCAGAAGCAGATTCAGAGGCAATCGTCAATTTCACAACATCCAAGATTTATGTGGATGATACGGAATATGATGCCGAGGAGTATTGTTCACGTATTGCAGGTATGATTGCCGGAACACCAATGAGCATTGCAACGACCTATGCAGAACTTGCAGAGGTTACTGATTGTACAAAACTTTCCAAGTCTGCGATGGATGATGCCGTAGACAATGGGGAGTTTATTTTATTTTTCGATGGCGAAAAAGTAAAGACAGCGAGAGCTGTTACATCTTTAAAAACGCTGACGGCGGACAAGGGTAAGAATTTTAAGAAGATCAAGATTGTTGAGGCAATGGATATGATTGCAGATGATATCCGAACCACAATGGAGGATAGTTACATCGGGAAGTATCCAAACACCTATGACAATAAATGTCTGCTGATTGCAGCAATCAATAACTATTTTCAAACTTTAGTGGATGACAACATCATTGCATCCGGTATTGTGGAGATTGATTTGAATGCCAACAGCAAATATCTCGCAGGAGAGGGAAAAGATATCTCATCCATGAGTGAAGACGATATTAAGACGGCAGATACAGGATCATATGTGTATCTGAAAGCAACTGTACAGATGTTAGATGCGATTGAGGATATTGTTATCCCAATCACGATGTAAGGGGGGATGATCCAATGAAGTCATATACACCGGAAAAGGTCATTAACGGTACTTTTGGAGAAGTATGGGTAGACGATGATTACATGGCGGAGGTTACCGCTTTGGAAGCAAAAGTTTCTCTGGATAAAACAGAAGTTAATCAAGTAGGAACTTTAGCGAAAGGATACAAGATCACAGGAATTGATGGAAAGGGTACTTTGAAATTAAACAAAGTATCCTCTTATTTTATTAAGAAACTTTCTGACAACACAAAAGCCGGAAAGACAACAACTTGCACAATCATCAGCAAGTTAAATGATCCAGACAGTTTTGGTGCAGAGCGTATTCAGTTAAATGGATGTACTTTTGATGAATTGACTCTTGCAAACTGGGAAGCAAAGAAACTCGGAGAAGAGAGTATTGCATTTTCATTTACAAGCTGGGAAGTATTAGACACCATCAATGCATAGGAGGGCGAAAGAATGAACTTAGTAGAACAGTTATTACAGGCAGATGCCAAAAAGGTGGAGGAAAGAGCCACAGGAACCATTAAGAGCAAAAAGTTAGCAAAGATTCTTGGCACAGAGGAACCTGTAGATATTCAGATTTGCGAAATCGGTACAAGACGATTGAATGACATTCTGGCAATTCAGGTAGATAAAAAGGGAAATGTGGACTTGTCAAAATCCTTGGATTCCAAATTGCTTACCTGTGTTGAAGGAATTGTGGAGCCAAGTATGAAAGACAAGGATTTACAGAAACATTTTCACTGTGCGACACCAAAGGATCTGGCACTTGCCTTATTCGGTTTTGAGGTGACAGCAATATCAGATGCTATCTGTGAATTGTCCGGAGTAACGGATGAGGATAATGAGGAAGAGATAAAAAACTAGTTGAAACGAATGGCGAGGTGCAGGCAATGTATCTCGCTTTTCGTTTTCATCATATGAAACCAAGTGAATTTTATGAAATGGGCTATGGGGAAAGACAGGTACTCAGAGCCTTTTTGCATTATGAGATTGAACAGCGTAACCGGGAAGTGGAGTCTATGCAGGAGAGGAAGTGAGTTTTGAATGGGAAAGGTTATTGATGTCACTCTGCAATTGATTGATAAAATGACGGGACCGCTTGAAAAGGCGGGTTCAAAACTTGCTGCCCATGCAAACCAGTATGTAAAGGCTGGCAGACAGATACAGAATGCCGGAAAAGGTATCAGTAATACCGGAAGCAAAATGACAAAGGCACTGACTGTGCCAATTTTAGCAGCGGGAACAGCAGCAGTAAAGGCTGCATCTGATTTTGAAAGCGGTATGGATAAAGTGCAGTCTATTTCCGGTACGGTATCATCAAAAACTTTGAAGGAAGTATCCAAATCTGCTAAGGATATGGGATTGTCTTTCAAAAAAGGAAAAGATGATACGGAAACAGCAATGAATATTCTGTCTGCTCAGGCTAAGAAGATGGGAGCGACTACGAAATATTCAGCAACAGAAGCAACGGAAGCCTATCAGTATATGGCAATGGCAGGATGGAATGCAGGGGATATGCTAAACGGCATCGAGCCAATCATGAAACTTGCCGGAGCAACCGGAGAGAGTCTTGGAACGACCTCAGATATTGTGACGGACGCTTTAACCGCTTTTGGTATGAGTAGTAAAGATACTCAGAAGTTTGTAGATATATTGGCAAAGACTTCATCCTCTGCAAACACTAATGTGGCAATGCTTGGTGAGTCATTCAAATATGTAGCTCCTGTTGCAGGATCATTGGGATATAGTGCAGCCGATACTTCCAAGATGCTCGGCATCATGGCAGATTCGGGAATCAAAGCTAGTAGTGCAGGTACAGCACTTCGTTCCACACTTAGCCGAATGTCTGCACCAACTGATTCAGTTGAGGGGGCAATGAAAAAACTTGGTATTTCTATGACAGACGGGCATGGAAAAATGAAGTCCTTGGATACCTTGATGGGAGAAATGAGAGGTTCATTTAGCAAATTAAGTGAAACTCAAAAAGCACAATATGCTTCTACACTTGCTGGCAAATCAGGAATGTCTGGACTGCTTGCTGTAGTCAACAGTTCGGACAGTGAATGGAAGAAAATGACAGATGCCATGAAAAATGCAAATGGTGCAGCAAATGATATGTACGATACTGCAAATGACAACTTAAATGGTCAATTGACTATTTTGAAGTCAACGGTAGAGAGTATTGCTATATCTTTTGGTGAGAAATTGGCACCATATGTGAAAACTCTCACAGGACATTTACAGAGCCTTGCTGATAAATTTAATTCCTTATCTGATTCGCAGCAGAACACAATCATAAAGATTTTAGGGATTGTGGCTGCTATTGGTCCCGGATTGTTGGTATTTGGAAAATTGGTCACAGGTGTTGGAAGAGTTGTTTCAACCATTGGAAAACTTGGTAAAGCTATCCGAGCAGCTGGTTCTGTTATGGGGCTTTTGACTTCTCCGGCAGGAATTGTGATCGCCGTAATTGCTGCGATAGCATTGGCTGCAGTTCTTGTTATTAGAAACTGGGATAAGGTCAAGCCAGTTCTTATAAAAGTGAAAAATGCTTTTATGGAAGCGTTTGGAGGTGCCGGAGGTGTTATTGATACCTTCAAAAAAGGATTTTCTTCTGTGATGAAATCTTTGTCTGCTGCGATGAAGACAGTTATGCCTGTTGTTAAGAAACTGGCAGGTACTTTGTTTGAAGGGATTGCAGGCATTATTCAAATGCTCGCACCGTATATTAAGCAGTTTGTATCTGTGTATTTGAGGATGGTAGTGGCATATATCAAGGTTGTTGTAGGGGCATTAAAAAATATCATTCCGGTTGTAGCTAGTGTGGTAGCCCAGATCATATCGGCACTGATTCCTGTTGTAAAAACGGTAATCAATACCATCAAACAACTGATTCCGATTATTGCGAAGACGCTGACAAAGGTATTTAAAGCACTAACACCTGTTATAAAAACAGTCATGAAAGTGCTAAAACAACTTGTTCCTATTATAGGAAAAACACTGACGAAAGCATTTAAAGTGCTATCTCCAATTATCAGCAAGGCAGGAAAATTGCTTGGAAATGTTGCAAAAATAGTCGGCAACACCTTAGTGAAGATGTTTAAGAAAGCCAGTCCTGTGATTGAAAAACTGGCAGTGGTCTTTTCAAAGGTGTTTTCTAAGGCCTTTAAGATTGTCAGCAGTTTTATAAAGAAACTGCAGCCGTTATTTAGTGCGATAGGAAAACTTATATCTTCGGCGTTTGAGGTTTTGGGACCTATCGTTTCTGGTGTGTTTAATCATATCGGGAGTGTGATATCCAATGCTGCAAGTTTCATCAGCAGTATTTTTGGTTCAATCATGGATATTTTTAGTGGACTAATTGATTTTATCACAGGGGTTTTCTCTGGAAACTGGTCACAAGCATGGAATGGTATCGTTTCCATTTTCAAAGGAATCTTCAATCTGATTCCGGCTGCTGTGGAATTTATTGTTAATGGTGCGATTGGAATCATTAACGGTTTGATTAGTGGCATCAATTGGTGTACAGACCTTGTTGGCATCCCCGCAATTCCAGAAATTCCGACTGTGAGTATTCCAAGACTTGCAAAGGGTACAGAAAATTGGCGTGGCGGTATTGTACAGATATCAGAGCGTGGTGGCGAAATCGTAGACCTTCCACAAGGCTCAAGAGTGTATCCACATGACAAATCTGTAAAAATGGCTAAGGAGCAAGGAAGAAAGGATGCAGAAGGGAAAAAAGGAAATACGAAGATAGTGATAACCATTCCAAAACTTGCAGATCAGATTGTTGTTCGGGAGGATAGCGACATTGATAAAGTGGCACATCGACTTGCAGATAAGTTGGAAAAGGTGGCAAAGAATATGGGAGGTGGAGAGATTGAATATTCATATTAAATGGAATAATGATAAATCCAAAATACAGTTACCTGTGCTGCCGGAATCCTTTGAGATTTCTGCAACACAGAACAATTCCACAGTGACCATACATGACTTCGGGGACATTAACCTCCTCGGAGTCCGTTCTTTGTATGAGATTACTTTGGACAGCTTCTTTCCGCATATGCACTATGACTTCTGTAAATGTAAGCCTAAGAAACCATATGAGTATGTTGAAAAACTGTGTACTCTGTTTGAAAAGAATACGGTGGTGCATCTGATCATTACGACTACAAACATTAACAGGCATTTCACTATATCTTCCTTTAATTACGGAGAGGAAGATAAGGTCGGAGATGTAAAATACACCATCACGTTGACGGAGTATAGAAAACCGAAAGTTGCAAAGAAAGGAAAACAGTCTGCCAGTAAAACATCCACCAAGATAAAACTGGCAAAAGGGGCTAGGATTTCTAAGAAAACCAAGGCATGCACCTATAAGTGTAAAAGGGGAGATACTCTGCAAAAGGTCAGCAAATATCTGACGGGAACGAGTGCAAACTGGCGTGCAATCTATAATCAGAACAAAAAGAAAATAGGAGCAAAAAAGAAATTGAAAGCTGGTATGAAGTTGGTGATCAAAGTATGAGTGCAATTTTGAAATGGAAAGGAACCAGAGTGTTTTTTGAGAGTCTGACATGGGAAGGAACAGATACGCAGGCTTCCAGACAGATAACATTTACTTTGGCAGCGAATGCATACCGCTCCAGTATTGGTAGGCCGAAGATTGCTCTTGGTGATGTTATGACCTTTTATTTTGATGGAAAACAGAAGTTTGTCGGGATTGTAACAAGCAGGGATAAAAATGCAGAAATTGGTGTGTGGAATTATACTGCTATGGATTTTATGCATTACCTCTTAAAGAGTTCTGCAACATATAAATTCAAAAAGCATACGGCAGAGTACATTACAAAAAAGGTCTGTGCCGATTTGAAGATAAAGACTGTGAATCTGGCAAAGACAGGCTATTCCATACCAAAACTAATCTGTGAAGATATGGTGTTGTATGACATTATGATCAAGGCATATCGAAAGGCAAAAGGTCATACAGGAAAGAAGTATTTACCAGTGATGCGTGGGAGAAGAGTTTCTGTTATTACAAAGGGGCTTAGTTCTGGAGTGGTTCTTAGCCAAGATAGCAATATTACGGATGCCGGCTATTCTGACACGCTTGATAATATCATCAACCGAGTTCGGATTTACTCTGAAAAAGGGAAAAAGCTAGGGAAGGTTGATAACAGGAAAAGCATAAATAAGTATGGCATTTACCAGTCTACCTACACCAAGGAGAAAAAGGTAAACGCCAAGAAGGCTGCTAAGACAAAATTTGAGGGTGTAACAAAAGAAGCTAATGTATCTGCTGTTGGCGATATACGGGCTGTGGCAGGATACAGTCTGACGGTTAAGGATAAGGCGACAGGCTTAACAGGGAAGTTTTATATCACTTCTGATAGCCACACTTTTGAAAATGGAACACATACCATGAGTCTTGGCTTGGTATGGAAGAATGAGATGGAAAGTCCAAATTAGGAGGTGTTCGGATGAATGGGTATGAAAAAATGCTTAAAGTGATGCGTGAGCAGAATCAGTCAGTTTCTGCACCGTGTATAGGGGTTATGACATCAGATTCTGAGTGTCAGCTAGGAACCCTTTTGCTTGATGCTGATGACCTGCTTATTTCATCTGCTTTGAAAGGCAAACTTGAAAAAGGGGACGAAGTATTGCTACAAAAAATATCAGATGAAACCTATGTGATTTTGGCAAAGGTGGTGAGTATGTAGTGTTTCCTTTTGATTTGGAAGATGAAGATATTGATATTGAAGAATTGGCAGAAGAAAATACTACTAATTCCGAATATGCGATTGATCTTGCTACAGGGCAACTGACGGGAGAAATTATTTCTGACTTGGATGCTGTTGTTCAGTGGATCAAGATGGTGCTTGAAACCCCAAGATATATGTACGAGCAGTATTCATGGGATTATGGTCATGAACTAAACACTCTGATTGGTTCAGAGTATGACAAAGAATTAATTGAATCCGAAGTAAATCGTATGATCACGGATGCTTTCAGTCAAAATGATGAGATTGAAGGTATCCGTGATTTAGTTTGTGTCTTTGAAGGCGACAGGCTTACGGTTTCATTTACAGTTATCACAATTTATGGTGAAGCGGAGGTGGATGATATCCATGTTTGAAGACAGATTATATGACAATATTATGGAAGAGATGATGAGTGAGTTCGGTGCGGAAGTGAGGACCGATGAAGGCTCGTTGGCATACAACTCTTGTGCCAGACAAGCTCTCAAACTGGAAGAAGTATATGCTGATATGGAAGATATTTATGACAATATGCTGCCGGATAAGATGGAACTTGAGTATCTGATCCGTTATGCGGCTGAGAGAGGAATTTCTTATCAGTATGCTACTTATCCAAAAGTCCGTGGTGTATTTAAGCAGAGTATTGAACTTGGCGAAATGCTCACCTGCAATGACTATGATTATGAAGTGACAAAAGATCTGGGTGAGTTTAATTACGAACTGACCTGTACAACATCCGGTATTGCGGCAAATACCAATTTGGGAGAATTGGAACCGGCTGACTACATAGATGACTATGAAGGAGGAAATATCACAGAAGTTTTGGAAAATGGCGTGGAAGATGAAGATGTAGAGGTATTCCGTGCTAGGGTGATGGCGACCTTTCAGAATAAAGCCTTTGGCGGAAACAAGGCTGACTATCGTAACTATGTAAATTCGTTAACTGGTGTAGGTGGATGCAAGCCGAGGCGAAGAGAGAATGGTTCTTCCATGATTTACATCTATGTTATTTCCTCTGACTTTGGTGTTCCATCAGATATGTCGATTTCAAAGATTCAGGAGCTTGTGGATCCAGAGCAGTCGCATGGGGAAGGTGACGGCATGGCACCCATTTGTCATCAAGTAGAAATCAAACCGGTGGCTGGAGTAACCATTAATATAGAAACAAAAATTACTTGGGACGATGGTTTTAGTATTGAAACGAGCAAAAAACAGGTGGAAGCAGCAATCGAGGAGTATCTGTTTGGACAGAGAAAGGGATGGGAAAAGGCAGAGAACGAAAATATGATTATTCGTGTTTCCCAGATAGAAGCGCGGATTCTTGGTGTTGAGGGAGTCCTCGATGTTACAGATACAAAACTAAATGGTCAGTCAGCGAATATGACGCTATTGTTTGACCAGATTCCATTGCGAGGTGAGGTATATGTTGTTTGATGCACCGGAGATAATTCAATCCATTCCGGATATTAAGAAGATTTATGAAATCAATGCGGATCAGGAAGCAATGTTGGATGCCTCAGTCAACGCATTGTTTGATGATATATTCTTGGAAACAATGGATGAGACAAAGACAGCAAGATGGGAAAAGATGCTTTCCATCATTCCATTGGATACAGATACGCTGTCAGAAAGACGGTTTAGGATTCAAACCAGAGTGCTTGAAAGAATGCCTTATACCTATCGGGTGATATTACGAAAGTTACAAACGCTCTGTCCTGGTGGAGTGGATTGGACAGTAGATACAGAGAAGCAGTTAATCATTGTAAGGGTGGCTTTGGCGTCCAAGAATATGAGGGCCGATGTTGATGAGTTATTGGATAATGTGCTGCCACTTAATATGGAATATACATTGATCATTTTGTACAACACATATGCTATGTTGGCAAAACATACAAATGGAAACTTGAAGCAATTCACTCATCAGCAGATGCGTGATGATACAGCAATCGGAGGTGTATGATGCAGTATACGGAAAATTATGAGATGAAAAAGCCGGAAACATCAGATTTTTATGATGTAGAGGATTTCAACGAAAACGCAGACATTGTTGACTCTAAGTTAAAAGAACTGGAAACAGCAAAGGATAATATGGATCAAGCAATGGCAGAGTTAAAAAAATATGTCAGTGATGGAAAAACAGCCATAGCATCTGCCATCACGGAACTTGGCGTGGCTACACAGACAGATGCCGCATTTCAAGAGATGGTTCAAAACATAAATAACTTGGAAATCTCAATGCGTAGAGTGAAAAATCAGATTTATGCAAATCTGAATGGCCATAATGAGCAGGAACTCGATATGCAGGAGGCAACAATAGAAAATCCGATTTTGTCATGGAGTGGTTCAAAAATCACAGCAACAACGAAGATTAGTCAGGAAGGTTTTGCGGATGCAGGAACATCTGTATCAGCATCGACATCTATTGCAACTCAGACAGAAAAGACGATTACGCCGGGAACCTCTGTGCAGACAGTAGAAACATCGGGAAATAGAGTGTATTTTTCTGGTGATATGAAAGTGGACAGTCTTGGTGGAGATGCAAACAAAGGAGATGTGTTGGTAGGAAAGACATTTTCATCTGATACATCTGGAAGAGCCGTTTCCGGTACTATGCCTAACAATGGAGCAGTATCTAAGGCGTTAAATTGTGGCGGAAGTTATACGATTCCAGCAGGATACCATAATGGAAGTGGCAAAGTTACTGCAAATGGTCTGTCGGGTCAAACGGAGGGAACGGCAAGTGCCGAGAATATACTGTCTGAAAAGACAGCGTGGGTAAACGGGCAAAAAGTAAGTGGAAGTATGGCTGATAATGGTGCACAGGCAAAGAACCTGAATTGTGGAGAGGAATATACGATTCCAGAAGGATATCATAACGGAACCGGAAAAGTTTCTGCTAATAGCCTTTCTGGTCAAACAGAGGGGACGGCAAGTGCCGGAAATATTCTATCTGGAAAGACCGCATGGGTAAACGGTAAGAAAATGACTGGAAGTATGGCTGATAATGGCACACAGACAAAAAGTCTGAATTGTGGAGAGATATATACAATTCCTGTAGGATATCATAACGGAGCCGGAAAAGTTACAGCCAACAGTCTTTCCGGTCAGACGCAGGGAACTGCCTCAGCATCTGAAATTTTAACTGGAAAAACAGCGTGGGTGAATGGCAGTAAGGTTACAGGTACCATGAATCGACTGACTGATTATCGATATATTCCGGATCAAACATTGCAGATTAGAGACAGAACTTCTTATTCAGATGGAACGGGTGCAACAAAAAATTGTAGCAGTACAAAATTTTTATCGGTATATGAGGGATGTACAGGATATATCTCAGGAACAAATCACGAACATATGATTCTTTTAAGCCGGCTTGGTAATGCAACGGCTCATCAAGTTGTTAGAGGAGCAACTTTTACGAGTGGAAATTGCAACAGTGTTGCTACAGAAGGAACATTTGATGTGACAACGGTTTCTCATGTTTACAGTTGGGGAAATCATAACTTTATACCACTTTATATGAGAATTGGTGCCTTGGATTATAATGGGCATGATGCTACGGCTTTTACCCAGACTGCTTTATCTGGAAGTGTATCTATGAGTCAGGGAACAGGCTATATGGATGTAACGGTTTCTTCTGGTTATGGATGTTATGTGATAAAAAATGGCATCACATTATCGGCAGGAACTTATACCTTGGCCATGAGAAGTGTTGAATATTCAGGAAGTGGAAATCATTATGTGTTCTTATCATCTGTGTCAAATGCAGCAAGCCCCGCAGCATCAACGCACATGATCAATTACGGAGCTTGTGCAGGGGATAAAACATTTCATAACTATACGACTACGATTGCGGTTAACACAACGCAAGTGTTGTATCCGGTTGTTTTTTGTACAAGTGAACAGAAGTTTTCGTTATGTGGCTTATCAATATGGCGTCATTTATAGAAATCAGACCTTCGGGTCTTTTTTTATTGCAAAAAAGAAGAAAGAGAGGAATTGGTTATGGCAAAAACAGCTACAGCAATCATTAACAAGGCGAAATCCTTTATTGGAGTAAAAGAATCGCCTGCGAACAGTAACAATGTGGTTTTTAACACAGATTATTATGGGAAGGAGGTACACGGATCATCCTATCCTTGGTGTTGTGCCTATGTATGGGATATCTTTCGGATGTGTAACGCATCAGATTTATTCTATGATGGCAAAAAGACAGCATACTGTCAGACTGTTTATGAGTGGGCAAAATCAAAGAAATTGCTTGTCGCAAAAGGCAATGGCAAGAAAGGTGATCTTGTGATTTTCGATTGGCAGGGGGATGGTCATGCAGACCACATTGGCTTTATTCTGTCTCAGAATGCAGACGGTAGTTACAACACCGTTGAAGGAAATACCGCTGTTGGAAATGATAGTAACGGTGGACAGGTTATGAAACGCAAAAGAGCCCAGAGTACGATTCTTGCTATTGTTCGACCTAAGTATAAAACAGAGAGTACCATAAAAACAGGTACCACCTCTGGAAATACAAAGAACCCATACAGTAAGCCATCAACAAATGTTCGATATGGCCAAACGGGAAATTCTGTTAAATGGGTTCAGTGGGAACTTAGAGAATCCGGTCACAAGCTGACGATCGATGGAGATTTTGGTAAGGATACATTAGCTGCTGTTAAAAAGTTTCAGAAGAGCAAGAAGCTGACAGTGGACGGAATTGTTGGCAAGAAAACAAGAGAAGCCTTGGTTAAGGATCATTAGGAAGGATGTGAAGGAAATGAAAGAAGTTATGCAGGTTTCATTTGCAGCGTTAGGTGGGGCACTCGGCAGTGTACTCGGTGGATGGGATGGATTTTTATATGCTTTGGTGGTGTTTGTTGTGATTGATTACATTACCGGAGTTATGTGTGCAATCAGCGACAAGACGCTGTCAAGTGAAGTGGGATTCCGGGGGATTTGCAGAAAAGTGCTTATTTTCTTTCTGGTTGGAGTAGCAAATATTCTGGATGTTAATATAATCGGATCTGGCAGTGTACTTAGAACAGCGATCATTTTCTTTTATATTTCCAATGAGGGAGTTAGTCTTTTGGAAAATGCCTCTCATTTGGGGCTGCCGATTCCGAAGAAAATCAAATCTGTATTGGAACAGTTACATGATTCGTCAGAAGAAAATTGATAAATCAACCATATTAAATCAATGACAGACTCGAAGGGAGAAATCCTTTCGAGTCTTATTTTTGTATTGGCAATAAAAATAAACCACCTGCTATGCAGGTGTGTTCC
>ERZ791930.213-NODE-213-length-53335-cov-2.996415_pt1 | contig 53335 bp, 61 predicted proteins | sample MGYA00510128_ERZ791930 | MGnify/ENA primary metagenome ERZ791930 (study PRJEB30046, sample SAMN00792057) | human gut metagenome | study: EMG produced TPA metagenomics assembly of the A metagenome-wide association study of gut microbiota in type 2... | reverse complement strand
GAAGGCGGCCGTACCGTTGGCGCTGGCGTTGTTTCCGAAGTAGAAGAAGTTTAATTTTAGTTAGATCCCGTAAAGTATGAGGGGCCTAATAGTGCCCCTCATATTCTTATGTTTATTGGTATGGCCTTGCGATGATGTGAAAGGTTGCTTGCCTGCACGACAGGGAGATTTTCACGGAGTATGTCCGTTCTTAGAAACTGGGCGATTTTAGGAGGAAATTTTTTAATGGCTAAATCTCAAAAAATCAGAATACGCCTCAAAGCGTATGATCATAAAGCACTTGACCAAAGTGCTGTAAAAATTGTTGAAACTGCAAAACGTACCGGTGCGCAAGTTTCTGGTCCGATCCCCCTTCCTACTGAAAAAAATATTTATACGATTCTGCGTTCTCCTCATGTTAACAAAGACTCTCGTGAACAATTCGAAATGCGTACTCACAAAAGACTTGTTGATATTCTGGAACCCACTGCGAAAACCGTTGATGCTCTGATGCGTCTTGATCTTCCTGCTGGCGTAGATATCGAAATTAAACTGTAAGGAGGAGGTGCAAGAATGGCTAAAGGTATTTTAGGTAAAAAACTGGGCATGACCCAAATTTTTGAAGCTGACGGCAGATTGATTCCTGTTACTGTTGTAGAAGCAGGCCCCTGCGTTGTTCTTCAAAACAAAACCGAGGAAACAGACGGTTATAATGCTGTTCAGATCGGTTTCGGTGAAGTTAAGGAAAAACATACTACTAAACCGATGAAAGGCCATTTTGACAAAGCTGGTGTTGCTCCGGTAAAATTTGTCAGAGAATTGCGCTTGTCTGCTCCTTCTGAATACACCGTTGGTCAAAAAATCGCAGCTGACATTTTTGCTGCTGGCGAACTGATCGACGTAACTGGTATTTCCCGCGGCAAAGGTTTCGCAGGCACTATTAAGCGTCACAATTTCGCTCGTGGTCCTATGAAACACGGTTCCAAATCTCATCGTGAACCTGGTTCTATGGGTCCTATGCATTCCGGTCCTGGCGGTCGCGTAATTAAAGGTAAAAAATTGCCTGGCCGTATGGGTGGTGCACAAGTTACCGTTCAACGTCTGACTATTGCTAGAGTTGACGCAGAACGCAATCTTATTCTGGTTAAAGGCGCTATTCCCGGCGCTACAGGTTCTTGCGTAATCGTTAAAGAAACTGTTAAACCGAACAAATAAGATTTAAGCGAAAGAAAGGAGGATGCTTCTAATGCCGAAGTTATCAGTATATAACCTTGCCGGTCAAGTAACCGGTGAAATAGAATTGAATGATCAAGTATTTGGCGTTGAATTTAACGAAGCAGTTGTTCATCAAGCTATCGTTATGCAGCTGGCTAACCAACGTCAAGGCACTTCTGCTACCAAAACCCGCGGTATGGTTCGCGGTGGCGGTCGCAAACCCTGGAAACAAAAAGGCACTGGCCGTGCTCGCTGTGGTTCTACCCGTTCTCCTATTTGGGTAGGTGGCGGTACCACTTTTGGTCCCCAACCTCGCAGCTACGCTAAAAAAATGCCTCGTAAAGCTCGTCGTCTGGCACTCTGCTGCGCTCTGTCCGCAAAAGTTGCTGCTGGCGAAATGGTAGTTGTTGAAGGCCTGACCTTTGACGCACCGAAAACCAAAAATGTAGTTGCAATGCTCGGCGCATTCGATGCAGCTGACAAAAAAGCTCTCATCATCACCAATGGTGATAATGTAAATGTAGAACTTTCCGCACGTAACATGCCGAAAGTAACCGCAATTTCCAACATGGGCCTGAACTGCTTTGATATCCTCAACAGCAACAAAGTGTTCCTGGATAAAGAAATTGTAGAACAAATTGAGGAGGTGCTCGCATAATGGCTGCTAATCCTCGCGATATTTTGATTCGTCCTATCATTACCGAAAAAACTTCCGTAATGATGCAGGAAAACAAATATACCTTCCAAGTTCCTATGGAAGCTAACAAAGTTGAAATCCGCCAAGCTGTTGAAGCTATTTTCGGCGTAAAAGTATTGAGTGTAAACACTATCCGCGTATTTGGCAAAACCAAACGCATGGGTAAATATGTTGGCAAACGTTCCGATTATAAGAAAGCTATCGTGAAGCTTGCTGAAGGCAATACGATTCCCCTTTTCGAAGGAATGTAATTAACGTATTATAAGGAGGTTAAATTAAATGGCTATTAAAAGCTTTAATCCGTATTCTCCTTCCAGACGCTTTATTACTGTGTCTGCCTTCGAAGAGATTACGACTGACAAGCCCTACCGTCCGCTCGTTGAAAAACTCAACAAACATGCGGGCCGTAACAATACAGGCAAAATGACTGTACGCCATCAGGGCGGCGGTCATAAAAGACAATATCGTATCATTGACTTTAAACGCAACAAAGACGGTATCCCGGCTCGCGTTGCTACCATTGAATACGATCCTAACCGTAACGCACGTATCGCTCTCCTGAACTATGTAGACGGCGAAAAACGTTACATCATCGCTCCGCTTGATCTTAAAGTAGGCGATATGGTTGTAAGCGGTCCGGAAGCAGATATCAAAGTTGGTAACTGCCTGCCGCTGAAAAACATTCCTCTCGGTACTATGGTACACAATGTTGAAATGAAAATCGGTAAAGGCGGCCAAATGGCTCGCAGCGCTGGTGCTTCTGCTCAGCTGATGGCTAAAGAAGGCGACTACGCTCTGCTCCGTCTTCCTTCCGGTGAAATTCGCAAAGTACATATTAACTGCCGTGCTACTATCGGCCAGGTTGGCAACCTCGATGCTGAAAACATCTGCATCGGTAAAGCTGGTCGCAGCCGTTGGCTGGGCATCCGTCCTGCTAACCGCGGCGTAGTTATGAATCCTAACGACCATCCGCATGGCGGTGGCGAAGGCCATTCTCCTGTTGGTCGTAAACGTCCTGTTACTCCTTGGGGCAAATGTGCTTTCGGTACTCGTACCCGTAAAGAGAAAAAAGCTTCTAGCAAGCTGATTTTAAAACGTAGAACCAAATAATATAACAGGATAAGGAAAGGAGGCTAACCTAGTGTCCAGATCAGTTAAAAAAGGACCTTTTGTCCATGCAAGTCTTTTGAAAAAAATTGATGCGCTTAATGCCGCTAATGATAAAAAAGTTGTAAAGACCTGGTCTCGCAGCTCTACTATTATTCCGTCTTTCGTTGGTCACACCATTGCGGTTCATGACGGACGCAAACATGTTCCGGTATTCATTACTGAGGATATGGTAGGCCACAAACTGGGAGAATTCGCTCCCACTCGTACTTACAAAGGTCATGCCGATAAGACCACTGGTTTAAAATAAGGGGAAAGGGGGCACAAATAACATGGAAGCAAAAGCAATTGCAAAATATGTTCGCATTGCGCCGCGCAAACTGCGCATCGTAATCAATCTCATCCGCGGCAAATCCGTTGGTGAAGCATTCGCGATCCTCAAATACACCCCGAAGGTTGGTTCTGAGGTAATCGAAAAAGTTCTGCGCAGTGCTGTAGCAAACGCAGAACACAATTTTGACATGAACGTGGATAACCTGATCGTATCTACCTGCTTCGTAGATCAAGGTCCTACCATGAAACGTATTCATCCTCGTTCCCGTGGACAGGCTTTCAAAATTTTGAAACGTTCCAGCCACGTAACTGTAGCAGTTAAAGAAAAATAATCCCGTCAGAAGGAGGAAAAGATAGTGGGTCAAAAAGTTAATCCGCATGGTCTCCGCGTTGGTGTTATCAAAGGATGGGATTCCAAATGGTATGCTGACAAAGACTATGAGAAATTTTTGTTAGAAGATATTAAAATCCGTGAGTTTATTAAAGAAAAACTGTTCTTGTCCGGTATTTCTAAAGTTGAAATCGAACGTGCTTCCAATAAAGCTCGCATTTCTATCCATACTGCAAAACCCGGTATGGTAATCGGCCGTCAGGGCAGCAACATCGAACTGCTGAAATCTGACCTGAAGAAAATGACCGACAGTGCAATCGACATCAACATCGTTGAAGTAAAAACCCCGGATATGGACGCAACTTTGGTTGCAGAGAACATCGCAGCTCAGCTGGAACGCCGTATCGCTTTCCGTCGTGCTATGAAACAATGCGTTGGCCGTACCATGCGTATGGGCGCTAAAGGTATCAAAGTACAAGTTGGCGGTCGTCTTGGCGGCGCTGAAATCGCTCGTAGCGAAAGCTATCGTGAAGGCAGCATTCCTCTGCACACTCTGCGTGCTGACATTGATTACGGTACTGCAGAAGCACATACCACTTATGGCCGTATCGGCGTAAAAGTATGGATCTACAAAGGTGAAGTCCTTCCTGAAAGCAAAGAAGCAGTTAAAGCTGCTCCGGCAAAGGAGGCATAATCAGACATGTTATTACCGAAGAGAGTTAAACATCGTAAACAACATAGAGGTCGTATGACCGGTCGTGCTATGCGCGGTAATAAAATCGCTCATGGTGAATTTGGTCTGGTAGCATTGGAACCTGCTTGGGTAACCAACCGCCAAATCGAAGCAGCACGTATTGCTATGACCCGTTACATCAAACGTGGCGGTCAAGTTTGGATTCAAATTTTCCCGGATAAACCGATCACTGCAAAACCGGCTGAAACCCGTATGGGTAGTGGTAAAGGTTCTCCTGAATACTGGGTAGCTGTAGTAAAACCCGGCCGTGTACTGTTCGAAATGAACGGCGTTAGCGAAGAAGTAGCTAAAGAAGCTATGCGTCTTGCTAGTCACAAACTGCCGATCAAATGCAAATTTGTGACCCGTGCTCAACAGGAAGCCGAAGCTGCCGCACAAGAAAAGGGTGGTGAAGCTTAATGAAAACAACAGAAATTCGTGAAATGTCTGCTGCTGAGTTAGACACCAAATTGGCAGGTTTGAAAGAAGAACTTTTCAATCTGCGTTTTCAAATGGCAACCGGTCAATGTGAAAACCCGATGAAAATTCGTGAAGTTAAGAAATCCATTGCCCGTATCAAAACCATTCAGCGTGAACGTGAACTGAACGCTTAATTGTTTTGAAGTATGAACAAGGAGGAAACAGTCGTGACCGAAGAAAGAAACGCACGTGTTACCCGTATTGGTAAAGTTGTCAGCGATAAAATGCAGAAAACTGTAGTTGTTGCAGTAGAACGTTTCGTTCAGCATCCGCTGTACAAAAAAGGCGTACAACATACTATCAAATTTAAAGCTCATGACGAAAATAACGAAGCACATGTTGGCGACGTAGTTCAAATTATGCAAACTCGTCCGCTGTCCAAAGATAAATGCTGGCGCGTTATTGAGATTTTAGAGCGTGCAAAATAATTATTGCCAATAAGAGCTTGGCAAGGGAGGGAAATCCATGATACAACAACAAACTATCCTTAATGTTGGTGATAACACCGGCGCTAAGAAAGTTATGTGTATTCGTGTATTAGGCGGTTCTTACCGTAAATATGCTAATATCGGTGACGTTATCGTGTGTGCTGTTAAAGATGCATCACCCGGTGGCGTTGTAAAAAAAGGTGACGTAGTTAAAGCAGTTGTTGTTCGTTCCGTAAAAGGTGTTCGTCGTCCCGACGGTTCCTACATCCGTTTCGATGAAAACGCTGCTGTTGTAATAAAAGACGATAAGAGTCCTCGCGGTACCCGTATTTTCGGGCCTGTAGCTCGCGAACTTCGTGATAAGGACTTCATGAAAATTATTTCTCTGGCACCGGAAGTGCTGTAAGAAATCAAATAACGCACTAATAAGGAGGTGTTCTTGACATGGCAAATGCTGTAAAGCTGCATGTTAAAAAAGGCGATACCGTTCTTGTTTTATCCGGTAAGGACAAAGGCAAGCAAGGTAAAATCGTTGAAGCTCTGCCTAAGAAAGCCAAAGTTGTGGTTGAAGGCGTAAATAAAGTAAAACGTCATACCAAACCGTCTCAAGCAAATCCTCAAGGCGGTATTATTACTAAAGAAGCTCCGATCTCTTCTTCTAAAGTAATGCTGGTATGCCCGGCTTGCAAAAAAGCTACTCGTATTAAAAAGACCGCTGTTGCTGGTGCATTCGTAAGAACCTGCAAAAAATGCGGTGAAGTTATTGATAAATAATAAATTCCGGGAAAGGAGGAACTAATTGAATGGCAAAGACCAGATTACAAGAAAAATATTTGTCTGAAGCTGTTAAAGGCCTGATGGACAAATTCCAATATAAAAACGTTATGGAAATTCCTAAAATTGAAAAAGTTGTCATCAACATGGGTGTTGGCGAAGCAGTTGGCAACAGCAAAGCTCTGGAATCCGCAGTTGCTGATATGACCGTTATCGCAGGTCAAAAACCTGTTATCACTAAAGCTAAAAAATCCATTGCAGCTTTCAAAGTACGTCAAGGTATGCCGTTAGGTGCAAAAGTTACCCTGCGTGGTGACCGTATGTACTTCTTCCTTGATAAGCTGATGAATCTCGCTCTTCCGCGTGTACGTGACTTCCGCGGTGTAAGTGCTACATCTTTTGATGGACGCGGCAACTACGCTTTAGGACTTAAAGAACAATTGATTTTCCCGGAAATTGAATACGATAAGATTGATAAAGTACGCGGAATGGATATTATCATTGTTACTACCGCTAAGACTGACGAGGAAGCTAGAGAACTGCTCAGACTCCTCGGAATGCCGTTCAGCGCATAAGGTGAGGAGGGAATACTTTGGCTAAGAAAGCCCTGATTGAAAAATGGAAAAGCGAACCTAAATACGAAGTTCGCCGTTATAACCGCTGCAAAATTTGCGGCAGACCTCATGGCTATATGCGTAAATTTGGCCTCTGCCGTATCTGCTTCCGTGAATACAGCTACAAAGGTGCTATTCCGGGCGTAACCAAAGCAAGCTGGTAATACCGACAACAAGGAAGGAGGGTATATAAGTATGGTAATGACTGACCCGATCGCTGATATGCTTACTCGTATCCGTAATGCAAATTCAGTTCATCACGATAAAGTTGAAATCCCCGGCAGCAAGATTAAAGTTGCTATTGCTGAAATCCTGAAAGCCGAAGGTTTCATTAAAGATTTTGAAGTAATTGCTGATAACAAACAGAACGTTATTCGTGTTAGCCTGAAATACGGTGCTAATAAGGAAAAGGTTATTTCCGGTATTAAACGTATTTCCAAACCCGGTCTGAGAGTTTACTCTCAAAAAGACCAACTGCCTAGAGTCCTTGGTGGTCTCGGTATCGCAGTAATTTCTACTTCCCAAGGTCTGATGACCGACAAAGCTGCTCGTAAAGCTGGCTTAGGTGGCGAAGTACTCGCATACGTATGGTAATACTAAAAAGATAGGAGGTGCTCGTACGTGTCTAGAATTGGTAAAATGCCAATTACTGTTCCCGCTGGTGTAACAGTTACTATTGAAAACAATTTCGTGACCGTTAAAGGTCCTAAAGGCGAACTTTCCCGCCAAATCAATAAAAACATGAAACTGACCTTGGACAACGGTGTTCTGACCGTAGAACGTCCTAGCGATGAAAAAGAAGATCGCGCTATGCATGGTCTGTCCCGTACCCTGATCAACAACATGATCATCGGCGTAACTCAAGGTTTCAGCAAAACTCTGGAGATTAATGGTGTTGGTTACCGTGCTGCTAAACAAGGTCAAAACATTAACTTCACTCTCGGATTCTCTCATCCGGTAGTTAAAGAGCCGCCTGCTGGTATTACCTTTGAAGTACCTGCTCCGAACAAGATCGTTGTAAGCGGTGCTGATAAAGAAGTTGTAGGCGCAGTTGCTGCCGAAATCCGTACCCTGCGTCCGCCCGAACCTTACAAAGGCAAAGGTATTCGTTATGAAGGCGAATTCGTACGTCGTAAGATTGGTAAAGCTGGCGCTAAAGGCAAGAAATAATTTCTAAAAGAAGGGAGTGAAACTCTTGCTTAACAGAGTTGATAAAAACGAGAAACGTCAAAAACGTCATCTCCGTTCTCGTAGATATATTTACGGTACTGCAGAAAGACCCCGTCTCAACGTATATCGTTCCTTGTCCAACATTTATGCACAAGTAATTAACGATGAAACCGGTGAAACTATCGCTGCTGCTAGCACCGTAGAAAAAGAATTGAAAGCTACCTATGGCGGCAACATCGAAGCTGCTAAAGTTGTAGGCAAAGCTATTGCTGAAAAAGCACTGGCTAAAGGTGTTAAAGAAGTAGTATTCGACCGTGGCGGTTACCTGTATCACGGCCGTATCGCTGCACTGGCTGAAGCCGCTCGTGAAGCTGGCTTGGTATTCTAAGAGAAGGAGGAAACATAATGGCGAATTTCGAAAATAAAGAAAACGAATTAAAAGAGAAAGTCGTTTTCATCAACCGTGTTGCTAAGGTTGTTAAAGGCGGACGTCGTTTCTCCTTCGCTGCACTTGTTGTTGTAGGTGACGAAAATGGTCATGTAGGCATGGGCTTGGGCAAAGCTGCAGAAGTTCCTGAAGCTATCCGCAAAGGTGTTGAAGATGCTAAGAAAAACCTGGTATCTGTTGCTCTTGTTGGTACCACCATTCCTCATGAAGTAATCGGTGTATTTGGCGCTGGCCGCGTATTCCTGAAACCGGCTGCAGAAGGTACCGGCGTTATCGCTGGCGGTCCTGTTCGTGCGGTATTGGAACTGGCAGGTGTTCGTGATATTCTTACTAAATCTCAAGGCTCTTCTAACCCGAACAATGTTGTTCGCGCAACTATCGAAGGTTTGAAAGCTTTGAAGAGTGCTGAAGCTGTTGCTGCTCTGCGTGGTAAAACCGTAGAAGAATTGTTGGGCTAAGGAGGACTTTGTGATGGCACAAATTAAAATCACCCTGACCCGCAGCCTGATCGGTTACCCGAAAGATCAACGCGCAACCGTTAAAGCTCTGGGCTTAGGCAAAATCAATACTAGTGTTGTAAAAGAAGACACTCCGACTATTCGCGGTATGGTTCACAAAGTAGAACATCTCGTGAAAGTTGAAGAAGCGTAAGACAAGGAGGTGTAGTGAATATGAATTTACATGAATTGTCTCCCGCTCCGGGATCTAAACGTGTTCATGTTCGTGTAGGCCGTGGTTTGGGTTCCGGTCTTGGCAAAACTTCCGGTAAAGGCCAAAAAGGTCAAAAGTCCCGTTCCGGCGGTGTTAAACGTCCGGGCTTCGAAGGTGGTCAAAGACCTTTGTACCTGCGCCTCCCGAAACGTGGTTTCTATAACAGATTCGGCAAGGATTATGTTGAAATCAATGTAAGCGTACTGAACCGCTTTGAAGACGGCACCGTTGTTGAACCGGTAATGCTTATCGAAGAAGGCATTGTTAAAAACGTTCGTGACGGTATCAGAATCCTTGGCAATGGCGAACTGACCAAAAAACTTACTGTTCAAGCTATGGGCTTCAGCAAATCCGCTGAAGAAAAAATTATTGCAGCTGGCGGTAAAGTTGAGGTGATCTAAAGTGTTAGCAGCCCTTGCGAACATATTTAGAATTACGGAACTCAGGCAAAAAGTTGTTTTTACTCTCGCCATGTTCATCGTATTCCGGGCTGGAACACATATACCTGTTCCTGGCGTAAATGCCTCTGTTATTGAGCAGTTATTCCAAAGCGGCAATCTCTTTGGTCTGCTTGATATGTTCAGCGGCGGCGCCTTGAGCAAATTCTCAATTTTTGCTATGAGTATTACCCCATATATTAATGCTTCAATTATTTTGCAGCTGTTGAAGGTAGTCGTGCCTACTTTGGAACAATGGTCCAAGGAAGGTGAGGAAGGCTATAAGAAGAATGTCAAGCTCACTCGTATGCTGACCGTGGTGCTGGCATTCATCCAGGCTTGCGGCATGGCTTATGGCTTAAAGATGGCAATCAATAACCCCGGGATTCTCTCAATCCTGATGATTGCCCTGACCCTTACAGCCGGTACCGTCTTTTTGATGTGGATCGGCGAGCAGATTACTGCCAAGGGTGTCGGCAACGGTATCTCACTGATTATCTTTGCCGGTATCGTTTCCAGACTGCCGGATGGGCTCAAAATTATTTTCCAATATTTACAGGCTGGCACTGTTAACCTGCTGAACGTTATTTTGTTCGCGGTGATTGCTTTGGCGATGATCGTATTTGTAATTATGATTTCCCAAGGCATTCGCAAAATACCTGTTCAATACGCAAAACGTGTAGTCGGTAAAAAAATGTATGGCGGCCATACCAGTTATATTCCTTTAAAGGTTAATCAGGCGGGTGTTATCCCGATCATCTTTGCGTCTTCCGTACTGATGTTCCCGGTTACGATAGCACAGTTTGTAGACGTACCCTGGGTTAAGACGATGGGTCAGCTGTTTGAGTGGGGCAGCCCGCTGCAGACAACCCTGTACGTTCTGATGATTTTGTTCTTCACTTACTTCTATACTGCAGTAAGTCTGAACATCGGTGATATGTCCGACAATATCAAAAAGAACGGCGGCTTTATTCCTGGACTGCGTCCTGGTAAGCCAACAACCGATTATCTGGACAGAGTTATGTCCAGAATCACTCTGGCCGGTGCAATCTTCTTATCCTTGATTGCGCTGATGCCTCATGTAGTAGGCTGGATTACCAGCATCGAAGGTATCTACTTCGGCGGTACAGCACTTTTAATCGTAGTCGGTGTAGCATTGGATACTATGAAGCAAATAGAGTCCCTGGTACTGATGCGTCACTATCATGGCTTTATGAAATAGGAGGAATTCAGAATGTATATTCTTTTAATGGGACCTCCGGGTGCTGGCAAAGGCACTCAAGCAGAAAAACTTATTAATGAATTCAAAATCCCTCATATCTCCACCGGAGACATGTTCCGTGCAGCTGTAAAGCAAGGCACTGAGCTTGGTAAAGAGGCGAAAAAATATATGGACGCCGGCGGACTTGTTCCCGACGTCGTTACCATTGGAATCGTACGTGAAGGTTTAGCTAAACCTGAATGTGCAAATGGTTTCATTTTAGATGGTTTTCCGAGAACTGAGGAGCAGGCAGTTGCTCTTGACGGAATTCTGAAAGACCTGGGCATTAAGTTGACCGGTGTGGTTAATATCGTTGTTCCCGATGCTGAGCTGGTTGGCAGGGTAACAGGCAGACGCATCTGCAAAGCTTGCGGCGCTACCTACCATGTAAGCTTCAACCCCAGCAAAGTGGAAGATGTGTGCGATAAATGCGGCGGTAACCTGTATCAGCGTGATGATGATAAAGAAGCTACCGTTAAAAATCGCCTGGAAGCATATCACTCCCAGACGGAACCGTTGATCGAGTACTACAAAAAACAAGGCGTATACAAAGAAATTGATGGCCTGCAGGCTATTGACAAAGTATATGCTGATGTTAAAGCTAGTCTCGCTGGCAATAATTAAGGAGGTACTGCTGTGTCCAAACAAGACGTAATTGAAGTTGAAGGCACAATTCTTGAAGCACTTCCTAACGCCATGTTCCAGGTACAACTGGAAAACGGCCACGTTATTCTGGCGCACATATCCGGTAAGATACGTATGAACTTCATCAAAATTTTGCCTGGCGACAGGGTTACCGTGGAGCTTACTCCTTACGATCTCAATCGTGGAAGAATTACTTATCGGTTCAAATAACCAAGACAGGCAAGAGGAGGTTTTAAATATGAAAGTCAGACCGTCTGTTAAGCCAATATGTGAAAAATGCAAAGTCATCAAACGTAAAGGCCATGTTATGGTAATCTGTGAAAATCCGAAACATAAACAAAAACAAGGTTAAGAGAAGGAGGTGTGCATGAATGGCACGTATTTCTGGTGTCGATTTACCGAGAGATAAACGTATTGAATACGCTCTGCCGTACATCTACGGTATCGGTCTTACTCTGTCTCGTGAAATCCTGGCTAAAACTGGTATCAATCCGGACACTCGCGTTCGCGACCTGACCGAAGAAGAAGTTGCTAAGATCCGTGAAACGATCGATAACGACTATAAAGTAGAAGGTGACCTCCGCCGTGAGGAATCCCTGAACATTAAACGCCTGATCGAAATTGGCAGCTATCGTGGCAGAAGACATCGTATGGGTCTGCCCGTTCGTGGTCAGAATACTAAAAACAATGCCCGCACCCGTAAAGGTCCGAAACGTACTATTGCAGGCAAGAAGAAATAATTAGCGAGGGAGGGATAAACCAGTGGCTGGCAAGAAAGTTGTTCGCAACAAGAAAAAAGTTAGCAAAAATATCATCAACGGTGTAGCGCACATCCGCTCCACCTTCAATAATACAATCGTTACCATCGCTGATACCGAAGGTAATGTTCTGAGCTGGGCTTCCGCAGGTGGACTTGGTTTCCGCGGCAGCCGTAAAAGCACTCCGTTTGCTGCTCAAATGGCTGCAGAAGAAGCAACCAAAGCTGCAATGGAACATGGCTTGAAACAAGTTGAAGTTTACGTTAAAGGTCCTGGCGCTGGTCGTGAAGCTGCTATTCGTGCACTTCAGGCTGCAGGTCTCGAAGTTAACTCCATTAAAGACGTTACTCCGATTCCGCACAATGGCTGCCGTCCGCCTAAACGCAGAAGAGTATAATTGGAGGTGTAACTTAGATGGCAATTGATAGAACGCCTGTCCTGAAAAGATGCAGATCTTTAGGTATGTCTCCGGCTTTTCTGGGCATTAGCAAAGAATCTAACCGTCAGGTTAGACGTCAAAACAGAAAGAAAAGCGAGTATGGCATTCAGTTAACTGAAAAACAGAAAGCTAAATTTATCTATGGCGTACTGGAAAAACAATTCCGTGGCTACTATGATAAAGCTAAAAAAATGGAAGGTATTGCTGGTGAAAACCTGTTAATCCTTCTGGAAAGAAGAATTGACAACGTGGTATTCCGCCTTGGTCTGGCTAACACCCGCCGTCAAGCTCGTCAAATCGTAAGACACGGCCACATTGCTGTTAACGGCAAACGTCTGGACATTCCTTCTGCTTTGGTTAAAGTAGGCGACGTTATCTCCGTTATGGAAAACAGCCGTGCTAAAGAATATTTCAAAGGTATGGAAGAAACTCTGGCAACCAAAGCTGTTCCGGCTTGGTTGGTACTTGACGCTCAAAACCTGGGCGGTAAAGTAGATCGTTTCCCGACTCGTGAGGAAATTGATGTTCCTATTGAAGAACATCTCATCGTAGAATTGTACTCCAAATAATTAGTGAACATCTTATGCCACCCAACTATGAGGCGTATTGTGGTAATACGTGAAAGAAGGAGGCTTTCCGCATGATTGAAATAGAAAAACCCAAAATGGTTACAGCTGATATCAGCGAAGATGGCCGCTATGGCAAATTCGTTTGGGAGCCGTTGGAAAGAGGCTATGGCATTACACTGGGCAACAGCCTGCGCCGTGTTCTGCTTTCCTCCTTACCGGGGGCAGCAGTTACCCATGTAAAGATTGATGGCGTGCTGCATGAGTTTGCTACAATTCCTGGTGTTAGAGAAGATGTTGCTGACATCATTCTCAACATCAAGGCTCTGTGCCTGAAAATGGAATGCGAAGAGGAAAAAATCCTGCGTATTGAATGCTCTGGTGAGCAGGAAGTTACTGCTGCAAACATTATTGCAGACAGTGATGTAGAGATTTTGAACCCTGAGCTGCACATTGCGACTTTAGATAAAGATGCTGTATTCAACATGGAAATCCATGTGAATAAAGGTCTTGGCTATGTACCGTCCGAAAAGAATAAACTGGCAGATCAGCCGATTGGAGTAATCCCGGTTGACTCCATCTATTCTCCTATTACCAGAGTTAAATTCGGTGTAACCGATACTCGTGTTGGTAACGTTACCAACTATGATAAACTTACTCTGGAAGTATGGACTGACGGCAGCGTAATGCCGGATGAAGCTGTAAATATGGCTTCCAGCATCATGATTGATTATCTCAAGTTATTCCAGACCGGTGATGTAACTAAACCGATGATTAGTGTTGCCGGCGGTTCCGACCCGGAAGGCGAAGAACCGAAAATTGAAGGACCTGGCGCAATGTCTATCGACGACCTTGATTTGTCCGTCCGCAGCAATAACTGCTTGAGACGTGCAGGTATCAATACTGTTGAAGAATTGACCCAGAAATCCGAAGAAGATATGATGAAAGTACGTAACTTAGGCCGTAAGTCCCTTGATGAAGTTAAGAAAAAATTAGCTGATTTAGGTTTGTCTTTACGCAAGAGTGACGAAGAATAATAAGGGGGTCGGAAACGAATGGCATACAGAAAACTGGGCCGTAATTCCAGCAACCGTAAAGCTTTGTTTCGCAGCATTTTAACTTCCTTCTTCAAATATGGTAGAATCGAAACCACCATTACCAAAGCTAAAGAAGTTGCAAGCAAATCTGCACAACTGATTACTTTGGCAAAACAAAACGACCTGCATGCACGTCGTCAAGTTTTGGCTATCCTGGTTGACGAAGATGTAACCAAGAAACTGTTTGAAGAAATTGCTCCGAAATATGAAGGCAGACAAGGCGGCTTTACTCGTATTTATAGAGTTGGTCCTCGTCGCGGTGATGCTGCTGAAATGGCAATCATTGAGCTCATCTAATCAGAGCTTTCAAAGCAGGAACTTTTGTTCCTGCTTTTTTCATTTTCATATTGATACATTTTGCGTACCTGCCTTTGGGGCAGGTTTTTTTATTTTGTCTGCAAATAATAGGAAAGTTTACCTCATGGACACAACTTTTTGTGTGAAAAGATTATAATTAAATTGAACAGTAAGATGATAGGTCGTGATATTATGGCAAAGGATAATCAGCTAGGCAGTGAAAAAATCAATATACTGCTGCGCAGATTTGCTACTCCCAGCATTATAGCAATGATGGTGGGAGCTCTTTATAATATTATCGACCAGTTTTTTATTGGCAATTATATTGGTATGTATGGTAATGCAGCTACGAATGTAGCCTTACCTTTTACAACTATCTGTATGTCCTGGGCGCTGATGAGCGGTTTAGGCGGAGCGTCTGGTTTTAATCTTAATCTGGGAGCTGGGAAAAAGGATATTGCATCTAGGTATATGGGTACTGCTTTGCTGATGCTTACAGGCGGAGGTATAGTACTGGCAGCATTAGTAATGCTGTTTTTAGAGCCATTACTGCTTTTTTGCGGAGCAACACCCGAGGTTATGCCTTATGCCCGCAGCTTTACCAGTATAAGCTGTCTTGGATTCCCTCTGCTGGTATTTTCTACTGGTGCCAGTCATTTAATCCGTGCAGACGGCAGCCCACGCTATGCCATGTTTACGGCACTTAGCGGTGCAGTACTGAATTGCTTTTTTAATCCATTATTTATTTCGGTACTGGACTTTGGCATAGCAGGTTCGGCAATGGCTACGGTAACAGGACAGGCTGTTTCATCACTTTTGGCAATCTGGTATTTTTGCTGTCGCCTGCAGTCAGTACGTCTGACGCAGGATTATTTTAAACTGTCGCTGTCGAGAATGGGACACGTCATGGGATTGGGTTCTTCCAACTGTATAAATCAGCTGGGCATGATGGTAGTGCAGATAACGCTGAATAACACGCTTACCTATTATGGGGCGCAATCAGTCTACGGCAGTGATATTCCTCTGGCAGTAGTAGGTATTATTACTAAGGTTAATATGATTTTCTTTTCTGTTATTATCGGTATTTCCCAGGGAATGCAGCCCATTGCCAGCTTTAACTATGGTGCCGGTAATTATGCGAGGGTTGTGGCTGTATTAAAATTAGCCCTTAAAACAGGCGCCTGCATTTCACTGTTTTCTTTTATCTGCTTTCAATGCTTTGCCAGAGAGCTAGCTGGTATTTTTGGTGAAGGTTCAGAAGTTTACTTTCAGTTTGCTGAAGAATATTTTCATATTTACCTCTTTGGTACTTTGTATAATTTTCTGCAGCCTATTATCTCCAACTTTTTTTCTGCTATCGGAAAAGCTCAGAAAGGTGTATTATTATCCTTAACAAGACAGGTTATTTTCCTGCTGCCGCTGATAGTTTTACTGCCGCGGTTTTATGGCATTGACGGAGTTATGTATGCAGGCGTAGCCGCCGATACTTGTGCAGGTCTGTTAGCATTGTGGCTTGCCTACAGGCAGGGCAGATTTTTGCTGGATAAGACCGGCAGGTAATGAACATGGAAAGAAGGTGCATGATGCTTACTAAGAATTTTATTGAATTCCTTTATGAAGCAGCGCATATTCAGCGCTGGAACGATCATATCCGTCCGGGTGGTTTTACGGAGCTTGATAAACAAGCACACAAAATGATGATTTTATACGTTTTGGCACGCCATGAAGAAGATGACCACGGTGCTAAGCTGAATTGGCGCGTGCTTATTGAAGGCGGAATTTTTGAATTTCTGCATCGCAATGTGCTTACGGATATTAAACCGCCGGTTTTTCATGAGTTGATGCGCGTGCATGGCGACAAGCTGAATAAATGGGTTTTTCATGAGCTGCAAAGACGTATTCCTGATATAGATGCTGCTTTTATGCAGAATATGGAAAAATATTTCAGTGATAATACAGAAAACAGACTGGAGAAAAAATTGCTGCGGGCAGCTCATTATCTGGCTACACAGTGGGAGTTTGAGAAAATCTATCATTTTAATCAGGGAATTTACGGCATAGAAGAAACAAAACAAGCTATTGAAAGTGAGATTGAGGATCACTTCGATTTGGCTGGTGTACAGAAGCTGGCATTAAAAGGCAAGAGCAGCAAGTTCATTGATTTGGTCGGACAACTGCGCTTTCAGAAGCGTTGGGCGCAGTCTCCCCGTGTGCCGGAAACATCGGTTATGGGGCATGTGCTGTTAGTAGCTATCATGGGCTATTTCTGCGCTGTGCAGCTGAAAGCTTCGGATGAGCGTATTGTAGGCGATTTTCTGTGCGGGCTTTTCCATGATTTGCCGGAGGTACTTACAAGGGATATTATTTCTCCTGTCAAACGCAGTGTAGAAGGTCTGGAAGAGCTGATTAAGAAAATTGAGGAAAGACAGATTGCCGAAAAGATTCTGCCGCTTCTGCCGTACAGCTGGCACAGTGATATCATTTACTATACTCAGAATGAATTTGCTGACAAAGTAGTTATTAATGGTGAGGTAACTCTTACTACACCGGAAAAGATTAATACAGAATATAATACTGGCGGCTATCGCCCTATCGACGGCAGTATGCTTAAGGGCTGTGATAATCTGGCTGCCTTTGTGGAGGCCTGGCTGTCGCGCAGATACGGTATTACCTCCAAGCATCTGGAAGAGGCGGAGCAGGCGCTCAGAGAGCAGTATGCAGGCAAGATTGTCGGCGGCATAAACTTTGGGGATATTTATAAAGAGTTTCCGGCTTAAACATTTTGTAAAAAAATTAACATAGTTTTATCTAAAATAAAGGAATACTGTATGCACGGCCAGTTTTATAGACAGGCTAGCCTAAGCGTCAGTATAATAAAAATATGTTGAGTCATTTTTTATGTTATAAGGGGGATACTGATTATGAATATTTTTGAAATGGCAAAAATTCCTTTACAAAAAGCTATTGAAGCTATAAATCTTGATCCGGGCGCTGCTGCTATTATTGCGGTACCGGAACGTACACTGGAAGTTTCTATTCCGGTAAAAATGGATGATGGCAGCACTAAGGTGTTTACCGGTTATCGCAGCCAGCACAGCAGCATTTTGGGACCTGCTAAAGGCGGTGTGCGTTATCATCAGAATGTAACCTTGGACGAAGTAAAAACCCTGGCTTTCTGGATGACCTGTAAATGTGCGGTTGCCGGACTGCCTTATGGCGGCGGTAAAGGCGGCATTATTGTCGATCCTGCTACCTTGTCCAAACGTGAACTGGAAGCTTTGACCAGAGCCTATATTGATAAGATTGCACCGATTATTGGCGAAAAACGCGACATTCCGGCACCTGATATGAATACCAATGCGCAGATTATGGGCTGGATGATGGATGAATACAGCAAGATTACCGGTCAGTTTGAACCTGGCTTTATTACCGGCAAGGCTATCTGCGTAGGCGGTTCTCTGGGACGTACAGCGGCAACTGGACGCGGCGTAGTTGTGGCAGCGTTGGAAGCTATGAAGCTGAAAAATATTGCTCCTGCTGAAGCAACCTGTGCTGTACAAGGCTTTGGTAATGTAGGCAGCTGGACTGCAAAGCTGTTCTATGATGCAGGTGTGAAGATTGTAGCGCTCAGCGATGTTAACGGTGCAATTTATAATAAGGACGGCTTCAACCCGTATGAAGTAGATGAATTTGTACAAAAAACCGGCAGTGTAGTTAATTATCCCGGCAGCGAAGCTATTACCAATGCAGATTTGCTGGCTATGGAGGTTACCGTACTGGCACCCTGTGCAATGGAACTGCAGATTACTGGCGAAAATGCTGACGCCGTTAAAGCATGCATCGTTGCAGAAGGCGCTAACGGACCTACTACTCCCGATGCTGACGAAATTCTGGATAAAAAAGGCATCATGGTTATCCCCGATATTCTTGCTAATGGCGGCGGCGTAACCGTAAGCTATTTTGAATGGGTACAGAATCTGTATCGTTATTTCTGGTCTGAAGAAGAAGTTATCGAAAAACAGACTGTTATGATGCGCACTGCTTTCAAGAATGTTTATGAAGCTGCACAAAAATACAATGTCGATATGCGCGTAGCAGCTTATATCGTTGCTTTGAGTACGCTTGCCGAAGCTATGAAAATCAGAGGCATGTATTAATAACTAAGTTAGCTGTAACGACTGGCGTAAAATACGTTTATACAGCTGCTTAATTTAAAAAGTGAAAATTAAACTTACAATAGTCAACCGGTACTTTGGTGCTGGTTGACTATTTTTTTTTACAATTATATAATAAGGTCAATGACTAAAAATATGGAGGCAAATACTGTGATTTCTGTACAGGAGCTGAAACATATATATACTGACGCTGACGGAAACGAAGTCAGCGCCTTAAACGGAATAAATCTTGATATACCTGCCGGAGAGTTTATTGCTATTATCGGTGCTAACGGCAGCGGCAAGTCTACTCTGGCGCGGCATTTAAACGCACTGCTGCTGCCTACTTCCGGCAAATGTATCGTAGATGGTTTAGATACAACGGAGGAGCAAAATCTGTGGGATATACGTCAGCATGTGGGCATGGTTTTTCAAAATCCTGATAATCAGATTGTCGCCGCTATCGTCGAGGAAGATGTAGCCTTCGGGCCGGAAAATATCGGTGTGCCCGGTCCGGAAATCAGAGAGCGTGTTGACCGTGCACTGGCTGCGGTAGGTATGTCTGATTATTCCAAGCATGCGCCCCATCTTTTGAGCGGTGGTCAAAAGCAGCGTATTGCCATTGCCGGTGTACTGGCTTTGGAGCCAAGAGTTATCGTATTGGACGAGCCAACTGCTATGCTGGACCCGCAGGGCAGACAGGAAATTGTGCGTACGGTAAAGAAGCTGAACAAAGAAAAAGGCATTACCATTGTCTATATTACTCACTATATGACTGAGGCTTTGGAAGCTGACAGAGTTGTAGTAATGGAAAAGGGTCATATCCGTTTTTCCGGTACTCCCCATGAAGTATTCAGCAGAGTAGACGAGCTGGAAAAGGTTGGACTGGAAGCGCCGCTGGCGGCTAAAATTGCCAGTGAGCTGCGCAAGAGCGGCATTAAATTGCCTAAGGAAATTATTACCGATGAGGAGCTGGCAGAGGTATTATGTCGATAGATATTAAAAATATTTGCTATACATATATGCGTGGTACGCCCTTTGAGAAAAAGGCGCTGGATGATGTGTCCGTCAGTATCGACAAGGGTGAGATTGTAGCCGTTATCGGGCATACCGGCAGCGGAAAATCTACCCTGGTGCAGCATCTTAACGGCTTGCTGAAACCGGATGCAGGTCAGGTGGCTGTTGATGACGTCAATCTGGCAGGCAAGGATGCTACTGCCAAAAAGGCGCGCCAGCTGGTAGGCATGGTATTCCAGTATCCTGAACATCAGATTTTTGCTGAAAATGTATATGAGGATATTGCCTTTGGCCCGCGTAATCGCGGTTTCCAGCCTGAGGAAGTTGATAAGCAGGTAAGAGAAGCTATGGCTTTTGTTGGTTTGGATTTTGAAACCTTTGCCAAGCGTTCTCCCTTTCAGCTGAGCGGCGGCCAGATGCGCCGCGTGGCAATAGCGGGGGTAGTAGCGATGAATCCCGATTACCTCGTATTGGACGAGCCTTCTGCAGGGCTTGATCCACGTAGCCGCAATGCGGTCTTCAAGGAAATCATGGCGCTGCATCAAAGCCGCGGCATTGCTATCGTGCTTGTTACTCACAGCATGGAAGAAGCTGTGAAATATGCTAAGCGCCTGCTGGTAATCAATCAGGGAAAAATTTTGTTTGACGGTAATCCTGCTGATATTTTCCGTAATCATCAGCAAAAGCTGGTAGAGGTTGGTATGGATGAGCCGCAGGTGTTTAAATTGGCTGACCTGCTGCGTAAGCAGGGAATGGAGCTGCCGCAGGGCATTACAGATGAGCTTACTCTGCTGCAGATGATTAAGAAAGCAAAGGGGTGGAGATAATGCTGAGTGATATTACTCTCGGACAATATTTTCCGGGAAATTCTTTTATTCATCGTCTTGACCCCAGAACTAAGATTTTGGCAACACTGATTTATATTATCGCGATATTTTTTGCCGACAGCTTTTTATCCTACGGTATTCTGACAGGCTTTGCTTTGGCGGTTATTCTGTTTTCCAGACTGCCGCTGATGATGGTTTTAAAATCTTTAAAGCCCATTATGATTATCGTCGTGCTGACGCTGGGTATTCATATGTTTACTGCACCCGGTGAAACTGTACTCTTTACCTGGAAGTTTTTGTCTGTAACTCAGGAAGGACTGGAATTAGGCGTGAAGATGTCTTTGCGTCTGATGCTGCTTTTACTGTTTTCTTCGGTACTTACCTTTACTACTTCGCCGATTGTGCTGACGGACGGCATAGAGAGTCTGCTGCGTCCGTTTAAGAAAATCGGCGTACCTGCTCATGAGCTGGCCATGATGATGACTATTGCGCTGCGTTTTATCCCTACGCTGTTGGAAGAAACTGACCGTATTATGAAGGCGCAGACAGCAAGGGGGGCGGATTTCAGCAGCGGCAATCTGCTGCAGCGTGCCAAAAATATGCTGCCGCTTCTGGTACCGCTGTTTATCAGTGCTTTCCGCAGAGCGGATGAGCTTGCTGTGGCTATGGAATCCCGCTGCTATCGCGGCGGTGAAGGACGCACCAGGATGCATGAGCTGATGTATAAAGGTATCGACTACGCTGCTTTTGGTACTATTTTTGCCTTAACGGCGCTGCTGGCCTTTTTGCGCTGGGGTACTGCACTATGCGCACTATAAAGCTGGTTGTTGCTTATGACGGCAGCGGTTACCGCGGTTTTCAGAAGCAGAAAAACGTAACAGCCGTGCAGAATGTGCTGGAAGAAGTGTTGAGCAAACTGTGCGGAGAAAAGATTACTACGGTAGGCAGCGGCAGGACTGATACTGGCGTACACGCCTTGGCGCAGACCGTAAGCTTTACTACAAATGGGCGTATTCCCTGCGCCAATATTGTGAGGGCAGCGGAAAAAATGCTGCCGCCGGATATTGTCATTATCAGCGCAGAAGAAGTACAAGAAGGCTTTCATGCCCGCATCAGCGCCTGCTGGAAACGTTATTTATACAGGATTTTGGAAAATGAGCATAATGACCCATGTCAGGTACGATATGCCTGGCAGCTGCGGCAGAAACTTGATCTTGAAGCTATGAACGAGGCTGCGGCCATGCTGCTGGGAACTCATGATTTTTCAGCTTTCCGCAGCAGCGGCAGTGTGGATTCTTCTCCTGTAAAGACGATGTATGAAGCTAAATGGCAGCGCAACGGCAATGAAGTACGCTTTACTGTTGGCGGAGACGGATTTTTATATCACATGGTGCGCAATCTGGTCTGGTCTATGGTGCAGATTGGTCTTGGCTTGCGCACGCCGCAGGACTTTGCCAAAGAATTGACTGCCAGCCGCTGTGAATTTCTTAACGAGCCGGCGCCGCCGCAGGGGTTATATCTGCAAGAGGTTTTTTATGAGCCTTATGCTTTGATTGAAACTGAGCGTTTGTATCTGCGCAGGCTGCAGCAGGAAGATGTGCCGGCAATGAGTAAGATATTGCAGAATGAAAAGGTGATGTATGCCTGGGAGCATGCTTTTTCTGCTGCAGAAGTAGCTCAATGGCTGCAGGACTGTCAGCACCGTTATGAAGAGGACGGTTTTGGTTATCTTGCCGTCATGGAAAAAAAGAGTGGCAAGTTTATCGGTATGGCAGGACCGCTGATGGAAAATATTGACGGCAGTAAGGTACCTGGTATCGGCTATATTTTAGACAATGCTTACTGGCAGCAGGGTTATGCCATTGAAGCTGCCCGTGGCAGTATTGAGTATTTATTGTCATCAGGCTATAAAAAAATTGTTGCCGAAATTCGCCCCGAGAATCTTGCTTCCCGCAGAGTTGCCGAAAAATTGGGCATGCAGATAGAGGGAAAATTGATAAAACATTATCACGGGAAGGATATGCCGCATCTGTTATATTTTTACTGCGAGAAAAATTTGCTTTAAATTGTAATTTTTTTACATTTTTTCTTGACTTACATTGAGCAGATAGCTATAATAAATATACGTGATTTTCCGCTAGATTTCACTAGCCCCGAAAGAAAGTGAGAAGATCGCAACGAACTGTATATTTCTTAGGAGGGACATAAGGATGAAATCTTTTATGGCTAATCCGTCCAACATCGAACGTAAATGGTTCGTTGTTGACGCAGCTGATAAAACTCTCGGCCGCATGGCTGCTGAAGTTGCTAAAATCCTGCGCGGTAAACATAAACCGACTTTTACCCCGCACATGGACACCGGTGATCACGTAATCGTTATCAATGCAGACAAAGTTGTTCTGACCGGTAAAAAACTTACTCACAAAATTTACTTCCGTCATTCCGGTTATCTCGGCGGCGACAGCTACACCAAAGCTGGCGACATGCTGAAGAAAAACCCGGTAAGAATGGTAGAACTTGCTGTTAAAGGCATGATTCCTAAAAACCGTCTTGGCAGCCAAATCTTCTCTAAACTTCATGTATATGCTGGCAGCGAACATCCGCATGCAGCTCAAAAACCTGAAGTATTGGAAATTAACGTAAGATAATAACATCCGGGAGGGAACAATAAATGGCAGTAGTTACTTATAATGCGACCGGTCGTCGTAAATCTTCCGTTGCTCGCGTTCGCCTGGTTCCGGGTGAAGGCAACATCGTTATCAACGACCGTCAATTAGACAAATATTTCGGTTTGAAAACCTTAGAACTTATCGTTAACCAACCGCTGGAAATCACTGAAACCAAAGGCAAATATGATGTTTTGGTAAATGTTAACGGCGGCGGTATTTCCGGCCAAGCTGGTGCTATCCGTCATGGTATTGCACGTGCTCTGCTGAAAGTTGACGAAGAATTCCGTCCGGCTCTGAAAAAAGCTGGTCTCTTAACTCGCGACCCGCGTGAAAAAGAACGTCGTAAATACGGCTTGAAGAAAGCTCGTAAAGCTTCCCAGTTCTCCAAACGTTAATCGCGACTGCGTATTGTACGTATTCAAAACCCGGAAAGCTTATGCTTTCGGGGTTTTCTGTTTTATTTAACAATTACATAGCACTCTATTGCTGCCAGTATTATCATCTTTTAAAGGAAATATAATACAGCAGTTATTTGTGATGTCAAATTGTTGTCTGTTAATTTATTTGTGTAAATAAGTAAAAAATAAATATTTTCTATTAAGATAACTTATACATTATTTTTGTATACTTGTCTAAGATAAATAATTTTTTTAAATATAAAAAGCATAGATACAGTCTTATTAAATAAGATTAAAAATAATAATGTTATAAAAATAGAAAGAATATTTTATGTATAATTATAAAATATAAAATCTATGACACAAAAAAGTATTTTAAAATTCACAGAAACTACATTTAGATAAGATTAAATCTATTGTACTTATACTATATAAATGTTATGCTTAGATTAAAGGAAAACAAAGTAGAGGTATAATAAGATGAAAAAAAGTGTCATTGGATTACAGAAACTGGTTTTAAGCTTCTTAATGGCCTGCAGCTGGTATGGTAACGTACAGGCACAGGATATTACGATGACTGATTCAGCTCAGTATAAGTCTACTGGTATCAATGCGAGTTTAAACGATGATAAATTAGTAAATAACACAGTTGTTGTGGATTTGCCCAATAGCCAGCAAATTAAAGATTTTATATGCTTCGGTGCAAAAAGCGACCAGAATGATAATAATTACGATTTACACGGCAATACAGTTCAGGTAAAGGATGGTCAGTTTACAAGAGTAAGTATTTTTGGCGGTTACAGTGATTATCGTTTTGTAGATAATAATAATGTTAAGATTGATAATGGTTCTTTTGCAAGTAATAAATATGGTATTAACGGCGGTTATTCTGTAAGAGGTACTGTTTATAATAACGGCGTGGAAATCAACAACGGAAATTTTTACGGTATTGATATTTCAGGCGGTTATAGCGAATACGGCAGCATCAGTAAAAATCATGTCATCATTAACGATGGAACTTTCAATGATTATATGGATGTTTATGGCGGCAACAGCAAAAATATTGGCATTGTTTCTGATAACTATGTAATTATCAATAATATCGGTGAAAATTATTTTGGCGGTATTTACGGCGGCTTCAGCGCTTCCGGTCTTGTTGCCCGCAATAATGTAACGGTAAAAGATGATATTTACGCCTTTGATGTGGTAGGTGGCTATGGAGATCATGATGCAGAAGCAGCAGTTTACGGCAACAGCGTTAATGTAAATAACAGTGATTCTACCATCTATACTGTGGCAGGCGGCAAAAATTATAATGGCAATGTGTTTCTCAACAGCGTCAGTCTGGCAGATAGTAATATTTCCGGTACTGTTTACGGCGGCATGACCATGCAGGGCAATGCTTACAACAATAATGTCAACGTTAAATCCAGCTCTGTAACTGGCAATGTCAGCGGAGGCTATTTGCAGGATTCTAATGGCGCTGGTGAAGTAAAAAATAACACTGTGATTATTAATAAAAGCGATATTACCGGCAGCGTTATCGGCGGTTATGCCGACAGTAAAGCATCTGTAAGTGATAACGTAGTAGAGATTATTGACAGCAATGTGCAGGGAAATATTGTTGGTGGCTACAGCGCTGGCGGTTCTGCGGATAATAATACTGTAGTACTTAAAGGCAGCGGCAGCGAGATGTATAATCTGGAGCAGGCATCTGTTACCAGTGGCTACAGCGGCAGTAATGCAAGCAGCAATAATCGTCTGGTGCTTGATTCCTGGCAGGGGAATCTAAAAAATATTAGCGGTACTGATGAAATCGTTTTTGGAAAACTCAATTGGCAGGATGATGGTACTGTAATCAAAATTACCGGACAGCAGGCAACCGACCTTTCCGGAACTTCTATTAATGGCAACTGGATAAGCTTTGGTACAGAAGATCCGAAGCAGCATATCGGTGAAAGCATGCATCTTATTCAAAATGATGCAGGACTTATTTTTAACGAAGCTTATGATGAAAAAGTAAAGGTAGAATTCCTTGAAGGTATTGCCCATGAGGTATACGGCGAGGTTTATAACAATGCAGAAAATAACAGCATTGACTTTACTATCGACGGCAGAAAGCAAAGCGAACAGCTGAAGCTTATGACCTATAACAGAAATATCGGTATGGCTTTGGTAAATCAGGGCAGCGAGCTGCTGGATGACTCTCTGCGCGGACAGGCAGGTCTTGAAGGTATCAACACTTTCGCTGCCATACAGGGCAATGCCAGCACCTATGATGTGGGCGGCGAAGCAAAGCTGAACGGCTGGAGCGGTATCGTAGGTGTTGCTGATACTAAAAAATTAGCTGATGGTAAATTGCGTTATGGCATTTTCTATGAAAATGGTCAGGGCAATTATCGCGACTATAATACTTTTGACAGCAATTTCTTCCGTTTTGATGGTTCTGCAGTTTATAACGGCGGTGGTCTGGCAGCAAGGTATTCCTGGGATAATGGCTTTTATACTCAGGCTGCTTTAAGAGCCGGAACTTTGAAGAACGAACTGAAAAACGGTCTGGCAGATAAGGCTGGCAATAACTATGGCTATCAGACGGACAGCAGCTATTATGGCGCAGACCTTTCCATGGGCAAGATTTTTAAGCTGAATGATAAAACTGAGCTTGATGTATACGGCGGCTTTTATTACACACATTTTAATGACAGTAATTTTACCATTACCGGCAGCAGTTTCAGCAACGATTTTCACTTTGGTGAAGTTGAATCTAAAAGACTGCGCGCAGGCGGCAGACTTGTGCAGCAGGTAGATGATAATTTTAAAGTGTATTATGGCGCTGCCTATGAATATGAACTGGACGGCAGAAGCAATATCAGCACGCAAGGCGAATATATTGACGATGACGGCGGACTGCGCGGCGGTACTGTGATTGGTGAATTAGGCATCAGCTATGGCAACCAGAAGAAATCTCCCTGGGTTATCGAAGCTGTGGTACGTGGTTATGGCGGTAACAGAGAAGGTTTCAGTGCCAATATCCAGGCTAACTACTCTTTTTAAATTAACATAGAAAAATATATAACAAAAAACGCTGTATCCGCTCGCGATTGCGGAAACAGCGTTTTTTGCTTAGAATTACGAAAATATACAGTTGTGATATCTGTAACAGATGGGGCATAAGATTATGTCTTGCTTTCATTTTAACAGCAGAACTGTACAGAAACAAATCAAATCTTTGTAAATTTTGTAAACATTATGTGATTTTCTGCTATGAGATTAAAAAGCTTGTTATCTGCCAGCGTCTTTATGTTATAATTATTGATGAAATTTAGCTCAAAGGAATAGACATAAAGATGGAAGCAATTAAGATAAACGGACATGAACTGACCGGCGAAAGCCTGCAAGCGATTGCAGAAAAAATATTAAATAAGCAGACTACTTATGAAAAACTGCCGTGGATGCAGGTACTGCAGCAGGATATGCAGGCTGCTGTGACAGCCGGTGAGGCTGGTGATGCTGCTTTGCTCAGACTGCTGGGGGAAGCAGGTCATCCGTATCATTTTGGCTTTTTGTCTTCACAGGAATATGATGCGCGGGAAATGGAACGTCTGCGCCAGTTGATAAAATAGCAAATAAAAAGCAAAGCATGCATTTTAGAGCAGGCTTTGCTTCTTTGTTTTTACTGTGGAGAGCTTTTACCAGCGGCAATGACCGCTGTCGTCGCAGTGGCGGCGCTGCTGACGGTCATAATTACCGTCATATCTGTCAGAAGCGTTATAGCTTTGATAGCAGTCGTGATGACGATTGTTATGGCAGTGATAATATTGTATGTTTTCTGCAAAGGTACTGGTAGTAAAAGCCAGAGTAAGCAGAGAAAGAATAACAAAAGATTTCATGATAGGCATGCTCCTTTCTTCACTTATAATTGTAAAATTTCTGTTTTGCCGTGTCAATGGTAAGATTAAGGAAGAGAGCTGTCTTGTAGAATAAATTAGCAGTAAATATAACAGGAGTTTATTATGCAGAATACAGTTATTGCTGACAGAAAGTTTTTCTGGCAGCTGTTTAAATCAACCTTCATTATCAGTGCTTTTACTATTGGCGGCGGTTTTGTCATTATACCGCTCTTAAAAGCAAAATTTGTCGATGAGTTTCACTGGCTGGAGGATAAAGATGCCCTTAATATGGTAGCTATTGCTCAGTCGGCACCGGGAGTGGTTGCTGTTAATGCGGCTATCAGCATCGGTTACCGTCTGGCAGGTATTAGAGGAACTATGGTTGCTATCCTGGCTACGGTACTGCCGCCGCTGATAACCCTCAGTATTATCAGCTATTGTTATGATGCGGTGGCAGGCAACGAATACATTCAGCTGCTGCTTAAGGGTATGCAGTGCGGCGCGACGGCTATTATCATCAATGTAGCCTACGAGCTTTTGGCAAAAGAATTCAGTAAGAAGCTTATCCTGCCGCTGCTGATAATCATCGGTACCTTTATTGCTAATTACTGTTTTAATATTAATTTGATGACAGCAGTCATTGCAGACGCTATTATCGGTCTGGTACTGCTGCGTGATGAAAAGTATTGCTGAGGAGAAGTTTATGATTTATTGGGAATTATTTTGGAGCTTTGTGCAGGTAGGCGCTTTTTGCGTCGGCGGCGGCTATGCTTCCATGCCGCTTATCCAGGCGCAGGTGATTGAGCAGCATGGCTGGCTTACCATGCAGGAATTTGTCGATATTTTTACTATTTCGCAGATGACGCCGGGCCCTATTGGTATTAATGCAGCAACCTTTGTCGGTACCAAAGTGGCAGGCCTGCCTGGTGCCATAGCAGCGACAGCAGGTTTTGTTTTTCCGTCCATCATTATTGTTCTGCTGCTGACCAAGCTGTTTTTCAAATACGGCAATGTAGCGGCTGTCCAGGGCATTTTGAACGGACTGCGTCCGGCAGTGGTGGCGCTTATCTGCTCTGCAGGCATGAGCTTTATCTTTTTGGCGCTGTGGAATACAGAGTCCGTGCCCACTGATTTTACTAAGGCTGATTTAATTGGCTGCATTGTTCTGCCGCTGGCAGTGCTGGCTATGCGCAGAAAAATGAGCGTTATCCGGGTACTGTGCTTTTCCGGCTGCCTGGGTTTAATCTTGGGAATCTTGGGGATAAGATAGTATGAAGCTTGTACAGGATCTTACTAAGGGCAGTGTTACCGGCACAATGCTGCTGTTTTCCTTGCCGCTGATACTGGGCAATCTTTTGCAGCAGTTTTATAACATTGCCGATACGCTGATTGTCGGGAAATATCTTGGCGCGGCTGCTCTTGCCGCTGTAGGTTCTTCCTATGCGCTGATGGTATTTTTAAACTCTATTTTGCTGGGTATGTGTATGGGCTGCGGCGTTTTATTCTCTATCTGCTGGGGGCGCGGCGATTTATCGGCACTGCGTCAGAAGGTTTATCTGTCTTTCGTCAGCATTGGCTTTTTCTCCGTAGTGATGACGGTACTGGTTTTCTTTTTCATTGACGATATCTTGCGCTGGCTGCAGGTACCGCAGGATGTATTTCCGCTTATGCGCAGCTATCTTTGGTATATTTTTTACGGTATCGTTTTCACCTTTGTATATAATTACGGTGCTTCTCTTTTGCGTGCCGTGGGTAATTCTGTAATACCTTTGCTCTTTTTGGGCATAGCGGCTGTATTGAATATCGCGCTGGATATTGCGCTTATTTTGTACTTTAATATGGGAGTTGTCGGTGCGGCACTGGCAACGACCATAGCTCAGCTGGTATCGGCTGTGGGCATCTTTATCTATATCTTTGTTCGTTTTCCACAGCTGCTGCCGGGCAGGGAAGAACGCTGTTTTTCCGGTCTTGCTCTGCGGGAGATTATGCGTTTTTCGCTGCTCACCTGCATGCAGCAGTCTGTGATGAATTTTGGTATCCTTATGGTGCAGGGACTGGTAAACAGCTTTGGTACCGTTATCATAGCGGCTTTTGCTGCAGCGGTTAAGATAGACTCTTTTGCCTATATGCCGGTACAGGATTTTGGCAATGCCTTTTCTACCTTTATCGCACAAAACTTTGGCGCCGGCAAGCTGGAGCGTATTAAACAGGGCATGCGCAGCGCTTTTATTACGGCCATTGGTTTTTCTCTGTTTGTTTCCGTACTGGTATGCGTCTTTGCCCGGCAGCTTATGGAAATTTTTATCGACAGCAGCGAAACGGCTATTATTGAGGCCGGTGTAGAATATCTTTGGATAGAAGGCAGTTTTTACTGCGGTATCGGCTGTTTATTCCTGTTCTATGGTTTGTACCGCGCTGTAAAAATGCCGGAAATCTCCATTGTACTTACAGTTATTTCTCTGGGGACCAGGGTAGCGCTGGCATATATTCTTTCTGCTATACCGAGTATTGGTGTATTGGGCATCTGGGCAGCTATTCCTATCGGATGGATATTGGCAGATATCGCCGGCTGGCTGTATTATCGAAAACGTCGGGCTGATATTGCTCGTCTATTAATGCCTTAGTGAACCTTTATAAAAAAACAGTTGACGATAAAAACAGGCAGCTATATAATATGTAATAGTTAACTGATTGAAAATTAAGGTTTACATAGGGGTGAGAAAATGCAGAAGATTATTGCATTAGCTGATAAAGTTTTAGCAGGAGAGGATATTACCAGACAGGAAGCAGAATTCCTTATTAACGTAAGTGATGACGATACCATGCTGCTGTTGGCTATGGCTGATAAAATCAGACAAAAATTTGCCGGCAACGATGTGGACTGCTGCGCTATTTTGAACGGACGCAGCGGCAAATGCAGCGAAAACTGCAAATTCTGTGCTCAGTCTGCTCATTATAATACTGGCGTTAAAGAATATCCGCTGCTTTCCGAAGAAGAAATCTTTGCTGCGGCACAGAAGGCAAAAGAAGCAGGCGCAGTACGTTTTTCCGTAGTTACCAGCGGCAGAGGTCAGAGCAAGGTAGACGATTTTGCCAATATCTGCCACGTGCTGAAACGTATTAAAAAAGAGCTGGGCATCGAGGTTTGCGCTTCTTTGGGTATTCTGACCTTAGAGCAGGCTAAAGCTTTGAAGGAAGCTGGCGTAACCCGTTATCATTCCAATCTGGAAACAGCAGGCAGCTATTTCCCGGATATCTGTACTACTCATACCTATGAGGATAAATTCGTAACTATTAAAAACGCTCAGGCAGCCGGACTGCGTGTGTGCAGCGGCGGTATTATGGGCCTTGGCGAAACTCCTGAGCAGCGTGTGGAGATGGCCTTCACGCTGAAAGAACTGGGCATTGATTCCGTACCTTTGAATTTGCTGACGCCGATTGCAGGTACTCCCTTTGCGGGCAATAAAGCGCTTGCTCCGCTGGAAATTCTGCGTGCTTTTGCAGTATTCCGTTTTATTCTGCCCCATGCGCAGATCAGAACAGCCGGCGGCCGCGAAGTAAACCTGCGCGATTTGCAGGCTTTGGCTTTAAACGGCGGTGCCAGCGGCATTATGATTGGCGGTTATCTGACTACTGCAGGACGCGGCACTGATAAGGATTTGCAGATGCTGCGCGATTTGGGACGCGGACGTTCTCTGCCTAAACTGGACTAAAAAAGATAAATGCAAAATAACGCGGTTTCCGTTGGAGGCCGCGTTTTTCTTTTATTTGCCGCAAGTAACTTTTTTGTAATATATCGCGATAATAATAGCAGGAAGTTTAATTTATGGTATAATAAAAGGTACTAACTTCTTAAAGAGGTGATAGTTATGCAGGCTCACTTTCTTATAATTACAGGTATGTCCGGAGCCGGTAAAACCCAGGTAATACGTACACTGGAAGATTTAAATTTCTTCTGCATTGATAATCTTCCTGCAGCGCTTATTCCTAAATTTGCCGAGCTGTGCCGTCAGACCTCCGAGCAGAATGTTGCTCTGGTAGTCGATATCCGCGGCGGACGTTTTTTTGATAAATTACTGAATGTATTAAACGAAATGGAAGCAGGGGGACAAAAGTACGAACTTATATTCCTTGATGCTTCTGACAGTACGCTGGTAAGACGCTATAAAGAAACGCGCCGTCGTCATCCGCTGGGTGCAGGCACGGAGCTTTTAAAGAGCATCAGCAATGAGCGCGAGCTGTTGAAACCCCTGCGCGAAAAGGCTACCCGCCTTATTGATACTACCAATCTTGCAACCAGTCAGCTGAAAAATCTGATTTTTGATTTGTTCAGTGAAAGTACCGAAAAAGAACGAATGAATATTATCGTGCGTTCCTTCGGCTTTAAGCATGGCTTGCCCATGGACAGCGATATGGTCCTGGATGTACGTTTTCTGCCCAATCCATTTTATGATGAAGACTTGCGCCCGCTTACCGGCAACGATAAGCCTGTGGCAGACTTTATCTGCCGTTATCCGCAGACCTTCCAGTATCTGAAACTGGAAGAGCAGCTGCTGGACTTTTTGGTGCCCCAGTATGTCAGCGAAGGCAAAAGCCAGCTGGTTATCAGCGTCGGCTGTACCGGCGGACAGCATCGCAGTGTATTCGTAGCTAACAAATTATATGATTATCTGCGTACTCAGGGGTATAATGTGGAAATCACTCATCGTGATATCCCGCATAAATAACGGAGGCTGATTATGGGCTGGATTACCTGGCTGTGTCCCGGTATTAATATCAAGCGCTGGCTGCTGCTTTTTGCAGTAGGCGTTCTGATGTGCGCGCTGGGACTGGCATTTTTCTTTAATTATCAAATTATGGGAACGGCAGAGGAGCTGCTGTTTCAGATGACCTATATGACAACGGGCCGTTATTCCAACGGCTTGATTATGCTGGCAGGGGGTGTCTTGCTGCTGCTGGGCTTTGGTGTGATGATTTACGGCACCAGAAGGATGATTTTTTCTGTAGTGGGCGCAGTTATCCCCGATAAAAACGGCTCGCTGATGGAAACTATCTTCATTCAGCGCAAGCTGACCAGAGGCCCTGCCATTACCGTAGTTGGCGGCGGTACAGGGCTTTCTACGCTGCTGCGCGGCATGAAATATATTACCAATAACTGTACGGCAGTGGTAACTTCTGCCGATGACGGCGGTTCTTCCGGCCGTCTGCGCAAGGAACTGGGCATTATCCCTCCCGGCGATCTGCGTAACTGCCTGACGGCACTGGCTGACCGCGAGCCACTTATGGAAAGACTCATGCAGTACCGCTTCCAGGGCGATTCACCGCTGGCAGGACACTGCTTCGGCAACCTTTTTATTGCTGCTATGGCGCAGGCCGAGGGCGGTATGGAGGAAGGCTTGGACGCTACCAGCCAGATACTCAAGGTACGCGGCAAGGTAGTGCCCTCTACACTGGAAAACATCCAGCTGCAGGCAGAAATGAATGACGGCAGCATAGTGCTGGGCGAATCTGAAATCCCTAAAGCACATAAGCGTATCCGCCGTATGATGATGCTGCCGGAGGATGCTCCCGCGTCCAAAGCTGCCATCAAGGCTATTGAAGAAGCGGACGTGCTGATTTTTGGCCCCGGCAGCTTGTACACCAGTGTTATTCCTAACCTTTTGGTGAAGGGCATCCGTGATGCGGTCATTAACTCCAAAGCAGTAAAAATATATATCTGCAATGTTATGACGCAGCCCGGTGAGACAGATTTCTTTGGCGCCTATGAGCATGTACGCGCGCTTATCGACCATGTGGGCGTACAGTTCTTAGATTTTGTTATCGTCAACGATCAGGAAGTAACCGGCGAGCAGCTGCTGCAGTATAATGCAGAAGGCTCTACGCCGGTAACGCCTGATATTGAAAAAATCCGCAATCTTGGCATTACTGTAGTGCCGGCGCGGCTTATCAGCAAGGATGATTTGGTGCGCCACGATCCCCGCAAGTTGTCCCGCGTGTTAATCGCGCTTATTTATCGTCTGCGCTTGTTTGGCAAAGGCGTACAGTTTTTTGACTACTTCTTTATGCGTCAGGGCATGCGCACTCTGCATAAAGGCGAATAAATTGCAACGGAAGATTATAGAAAGGAGGACGCCGAATGTCTTTTTCCAACGATGTGAAAAACGAACTGTCACGTATTGAAACTAACGACCCCTGCTGCGACAAGGCAGAGCTTTTAGGGCTGCTGCGTATGAGCGGCGCTATTATTATCAGAGGCAGCAATGTCGGCATCCACTTTTCTACGGAAAATGCGGCGCTGGCAAGACGTGTGCTGCAGCTTTTGAAAAGCAACTATCAGGTGCAGACGGAGGTTGTCATCACCCGTTCGCGCCGTTTAAAGAAAAATAACCGTTACCAGGTGCGTGTTATTCCTGCGCCCCAGGTCAGCAAGGCGCTGACGGAGCTGCAGCTTTTGTCGGTAGAAAGCGATTTGAAAAATCCGCTGCTGAACAATCACTGCTGCAAGCGTACTTTCCTGCGAGGTGCTTTTTTGGGCGGCGGCAGCATCAGCCGTCCTTCCAGTGATTACCATCTGGAAATGGTTACCGGCAACGAAGATTTTGCCCACAGCATTATCAAGGTCATGCACAGCTTTTCACTGAAAGCCAAGCTGACCGACAGAAAAAATGATTTTATCGTTTACTTGAAAGACGGCGAAAGCATTACCAAGTTTTTGAGCGTTATCGGCGCCCATAATTCCATGATGGATTTTGAAAACGTGCGTATCGTCAAGGAAATGCGCAATAACGTCAATCGCGTTGTAAACTGCGAAACAGCCAATCTGAACAAGGTTGTCAAGGCAGCGGTGCGTCAGATTAACTGCATTAAATACATTGAGCAGCATTTGGGACTCAACCAGCTGCCGCAGGCTTTGCAGGACACGGCTCGCCTGCGTCTGGAATATCCCGATGCTTCTTTAAATGAGCTGGTGGAATATTCCGGCGGCATCGGCAAGTCCGGTATCAATCACCGTCTGAAAAAGCTGCAGGAAATGGCTGTCGGTATGGGTATGGAAATGGAGAAAAACTGAGATGCTGAAAAAAATACTGAAAATTATCGCTTTGTGTCTGGTAATACTGGCAGCGGCGGCTGCGGTGTACTGGCAGGTTAACGGCGACAGACTGCGGGCAGAGTACGCGACCTTTAAAAAGAGCGCCGCGCCCGTGCTCATGTACCATGCGGTAGGGCCGGAGGTAGGTGCAGACTGGCCCAAAACGCTGATTATGCCGGAAGAGCTGTTTGAATCTCACTTAAAATACTTAAAGGACAGCGGCTATACCATTGTCAGCGTAGAACAGCTGGCAGCAAGACTGGAGCAGGGCGAGAATGTCGATAAATATATCGCCCTCAGCTTTGACGACGGCTACAAAAATAATCACAGCGTAGTTTTGCCGCTGCTGCAGAAATACGATGCCAAAGCGTCTTTCTTTGTTATCAATAAGGATATCGGCGACGCTATCCACATGAACGAAGCAGAAATAAAAGATATGATTGCTCATGGTATGGAGCTTGGCTCACATACAACAAGCCATGCGCCGCTGGCGAAGATTGACGAAAAATATCTTGCCTGGGAGCTGGCAACCTCCCGCTACTATCTGAAAAAGAATTTTGACGGCTATATTGTCCGCACGCTGGCATATCCTAATGGCAATTATAATGATACCGTTATCAGCGAGGCACAGCGTTACGGCTTTTATCGTGCGCTGACCGGCAAAGTAGGCGTTAACACGGCAGAAAGCTATAAAAAAGCGCCCATGGAAATGTACCGCGTAACCGTGGCCGATGACGGCAGCGGTGTACAGGGACTGGCAGACCGCATCGAAAAAGCGTATTTGTGGGGCTTTTTGCAGACAAAGGGTATAGATTTAAACATCATCCGCAATATCTTTGTGTGGTAAAGGTGATTAGATGCTGACCTATAATATTGAATTTGTGAAGCTTACTTTAGCAAAATACAAAAAAATATTGGCAGCTTATAAGCTTATGAGGGCAGTACTGCAAAACTGTCCTCATACTGTTCTTTGCCAGGATAAAGCAGCTTTAGCAAAAGCGGCAGCCAAGGCAGAACAGGGATGCCTGCAGGCAGAGCAGAATATCAGCCTGTGTCAGCAGCTTATGGCAGAATATAACAAGCAGCAGATTGTAGATAAAGACGGATACAGGCTGATGCTGGTTAATATATCCAAAAATCTGGCTGGCTTATATAAGCTGAACCTGCTGTTATTTAACGATTTGCTGATTGGTGCAGATTTAGTGCAGCAAAGCTATCTGCAGGATACTACGTATGCAGATGCTGATTTAGGCGAATTTTACGAAAAGGATGAAACTGCTTTGCTTACTTTGCCGCTGCAGGAGCGTATGGAAAAACTGCAGTGCACCGATTACACGGAGTTTTGCAGCAATTATCCCCAGCTTGTCAGTGCGGCAGAATTTGCCGATTTAGTAAAAGCCGGGCTGATTACAAGTGCTGACGATATCATTTTGCATAATAACAGGATGTATGAAAATGAGTTCAGCGAGCAGTGGGAAGAATACGAGTACGAATACGACAAATACAGAAAGAATAAATAAAAACTTAGTTCAGTATATGCTGGACTAAGTTTTTTATTTTAAATTTATAAAAATTAGTCTAATAATAGAATTTAGTCTTAAAATTTGTTATTATGTAAGATAGGGATTTTATGTGCATTTTTAAATTTAATAATAAAGAGGAAATGAAAAGTGAAAAGGTATCCATATAGCGCAGGGGCAGTAAAGAAATCATTTTGGTTTTTGGAATTTAAAAAGACTATCAGTTACTTGAATGAAGGACTGTCTTTTGCTGAAATTAAAAATAAAAATAAAGCAGAAAATATATTTTCTGCTTCTTCTGAGGCACGTGGTGCTGAAATTTTAACTACAATTTTTTCAAGGGTAAGAGACTTTGATAAATCGTTTATTACCTTATTTATGACTTGTAGTTTAAATGATCAAAAACTTCTATGTCTTATTGCTTGTATGTGTCAAGATACATTCTTTTTCGACTTTGTATATGAAATTATACGTGAGAAATATATTTTAGGTACAAAAATTTATGATGAGAGCGATATTAGAAAATTTATTATAAATAAACAGCAACAAAATGAGAAGGTTGCTGGCTTTACAGAAGCTGGGTTAAAAAGATTAATGAGTACATATAAAATGTATTTAGCTGAGGCTGGAATTACTAATAGGGCAGTTGGTAAACGTGAAATTTATCAGCCTATAATTTCAGAAAAAATTAGATTATGGTTGATAAATAATGATTTACAGCCAATATTATCAGCTTTAACAGGTGAATGAAATGAGAAACTTTCATGATAGATTATGTGAGATGGAAAAAATAATAACAAATCCAGAGTTCTTTAAAAATGATGGCAGAGCTAATGAGGTTAATTATTGGGTATTTGATTATCCGGCAGAAAAAGAATTAGAAGTACGTTCTGCTGTTAAAAGATTAGTCAAAAAGAATAATTTAGGTTATAGCAGTTATAAATTAATTGAATATGATATTTATGATTTTGTTATTGACTCTTTAAAAAAAGAAGGATATTTGGAAGCTACTTATGAATTGGAAAAGACTATGGGGATGGATATAGTTATAGAATCAATTTTTGATTTATTAGAGTTTAATGAAAAAAATAATTGGTTTGTTAAATATATAAAAGAGCATACACCAGATAATGCTATTGTTTTATTAACTGGTGTTGGTAAAATTTTTCCAATTTTACGTTCACATAAAATATTGAATAATTTAAGTATGGCTTTCAGATCGGTGCCTGTTGTTTTATTTTTTCCTGGGGTTTATGATGAACGATCATTGCAGCTGTTTGGAGTTTTAAAAGATGATAATTATTATAGAGCATTTAGATTAGTTAAATGATAGGGGAGAATTTAGCTATGTTGATTAAAGATATGTTTAAAAAGAAAATAGACCGTAATATTCAAGGGGTCATTGTTGTTGGCGAAGAAGGCTTGCAGGATGAAAAAAGTGAACTGGAAGAATACGTTGTAACGAAAGAGTTGCAACGGCATTTTGACGAGTTTTTTTCTATTTATAAAACTGGTATTCAAGGAAAAACAAGAAAAAATGGTGTTTGGATTTCCGGCTTTTTTGGCAGTGGTAAATCCCATTTTTTGAAAATATTATCTTATCTTTTAGGTAATAAGTTAGTTGAGAATAAACATACTTTAGATTATTTTAAAGATGATCATAAAATAAATAATGCTCTTACTATTGCTGATATGGAATTAGCAGCATCTGTACCTACAGATGTAATCTTGTTTAATATTGACTCTAAAAGTGAGCAGTCCAGCAAACATTCAAAAGATGCTATAGTAAATGTGTTTTTAAAAGTATTCAATGAAATGCAAGGATACTATGGTTCTAAACCTAATGTTGCAGAATTAGAAAGAAATTTGGTAGAAGATAATAAATATGCTGAATTTCAGAATGCATTTTTGGAAATTTCCGGGCATCCGTGGCTTGAGTACAGGTATAGATTTAACTATGAATTTACTCAGGTTGCTAAGGCTTTGGCTAAAATAGGTTATCAGGGTTTAACAGAAGAAACAGCTTTGATTTTGTGTAAGAATATTATGCAGAATCCTCATCAGATAAGTATTGAAGATTTTGCCAAAATGGTTAAAAAGTATTGTGATAAAAAAGGCAATAATCATCATGTAGTATTTTGTGTAGATGAAGTGGGTCAATATATCAGTGATGACTCTCAAATGATGCTTAATTTACAGACTATGCGTGAAGAATTAGGTAAGGAATGTCTTGGCAGAGCCTGGGTAATTGTGACAAGCCAGCAGGATGTAGACGCACTTACTTCTGCTATAGTAAAAGTAGGTGACTTTTCTAAAATTCAAGGCAGATTTGATACAAGATTGTCTTTATCTTCTGCAAATGTCGATGAAGTAATTAAAAAACGTATCTTAGAAAAAACTGAGGCTGCTAATCAAACTTTACGTTTATTATATGATGAAAAAGATGTAAGTATTAAGAATAAAATAAGATTTGAAAATACTGCAGAAATGAAGCTTTATGAGAATAGGGACGATTTTGCAGCTGTATATCCTTTTGTTCCTTATCAATTTATATTATTAGGTAAGGTTTTAAATTCTATTCGTACACATGGAGCTTCCGGTAAACATTTATCCGAAGGTGAACGCTCTATGCTGGCTTTGTTTAAAAGAGCAGCAGTTGATGTAAAAGATAAAGAAGATGGAGCAATAGTTCCTTTTTATATGTTTTATAATGCTTTGGCAAATTTTTTAGATGCAGTACATAGCAGAGTAATTTCACAAGCGATGGATAACAAACGTATTAATCCTAATGGGGATAGTGATTGTTTTGCAGTCAATGTATTAAAAACTCTTTTCCTTGTAAAATATGTTAAAGAATTTCAAAATACTACAGTGGCAAATATTACGAGCTTAATGGTATCCAATCTGGATGAAGATATTCATGCTTTAACTAAAAAAGTTGAGGAAGCTTTAAATATTTTAAAAAGAGAAACGTTAATTCAAGAACATAGTGGAAATTATGTTTTCTTAACAGAAGAAGAACAGGAAATAGGCAGGGAAATTGCCAGACAAAATGTAGAAGTTGGCGAAATTCAGAACAAAATTTCTGATTTGATATTTAATGATATTTATCCTGAAAGCAGATATAAAAAGTCGGAATTTAATGGCAGATATACTTTTTTGTATAATCAGCTTGTTGACGATAGACCACACAAAGCTAATCAGAATTATGATGTTGGTGTACATGTTCTGACCTCCCGTTTTACTGATTATGATGAACGTACATTAAAATTAATGTCTGGTGAGGGCAAACAAGTTATAGTTGTATTGCCTCCAGATAATGATTCCTATTGGAATGAAATTGCACAATGCTTAAAAATAGAAAAGTATTTACAGCATAATCCTACTTCTTCCAATGACCGTTATGCAGCTATTAAGGAAGCGAAAATCAGAGAATTTAATGAGCGCAATGTCAATGCAAGAGAATATTTGGTTGACTGTTTAAAAAATGCGCAGATTTATGTTAATGGCAATATTGCAGAGCTCAAAACAAAAGATGTATCAGCACGTATCAATGAAGCGTTAGGTAAGTTGATAGATGTTGTATATTTTAAGTTAAAATATATTGATACAGCTATGAATGCGGACAATATGCGTTCTTTATTAAAAAATAATAGCAGTACTGTTTTAAATTTAGGCAGTGCAGCTATACCAAATAAAAACGCTATTGATGATGTAAAAAAATATATTGATAGTAATACTGTTGCCCACAATAAAATTTCGTTGAAAACAATCAAAGACTATTTTGCCAAGGCACCATATGGTTTTATCAATGATGATATTGAGTGGATTATGGCTAAGTTATTAAAAGATGGTTCTATCAGTTTGTTTTTAATGCATGAAAGCATAACTTTAGTTAATAAAAGCGCAGATGAAATTGTTGATTATTTAACAAAGAAAAATTATGTTGATAAGGTTATGTTGGAACCTAAAAAACAGATTGAAAAGAAGAAAATCGATTTAGTTAAAGATTTATTAAAAGAAGTTTTCAACGAAAATACTCTAACAACAGACTCCGAACAGTTAATGGCAGATTTTCAGAAATTTAGTAATGGTTATTTAAACACTTTAAAAAATTATAATCGAGATTATTACAGCAAAGGTATTTATCCGGGTCAACAAGTTGTTGATAAAGGTATAAATCTTTTTACTGCTATTGCTAATATTAACGATTTATTAGAGTTTTATAATTATATTACAAAGAATGAAGATGAATTAATAGAATTTGCTGATGACTATGAACCTGTGAAAAAATTTTTTGCTGGTGAACAGAAAAAAATATTTGATGATGCAGCAGCGAAATATAAAATTTTTATCAATAGTAAAAGTTATATAGATGACATGGAATTAGAAGAAACTGCTGAGCAAATTATACAAATATTACAGCATAATAATCCTTACAGCCTTATCCAAAAGCTGCCTGGTTTGACAGAAGCCTTTAACAGAAAATATTTATTGCTTTTAGATAAGCATACTGATCCTGTTACAGCAGCTGTTTTGGAAAATAAGAATCAGTTATTGCAGGCTTTGGAAGGCAAGTCATTTAAAGATCAGTATTTAATTAAAATAGCTAAAATCTTTAATGATTTCCTAAAAGAGATGAAAGCTGCTGATGATATTATGGTTTTACGCAGCTTTATGGATAAATCTGATTTGGAAAAACAAAAACTGCTAAAAGAAATTGACAGTTTATCTCTCAAAGAGATGTCTGCTAATACCTCTGCAGAAACTGCCAAAGCTGGCAACGTAATAAAGCCTAAGCAGAATCAAAGCTATTATATTAGAGAAATTGTTCATGCTACCTCCTGGCGTTTGGAGAACGAAGAGGATGTAGACAGGTATGTTGAACAGCTGAGAAAAAATTTGAAGCAAGCTTTAAGTGAAGATGCTGTAATAAATATTAAATTTTAAATATTTTGGAGATGTTAATCCGTGGATAAGAACGCAATTAAGAAGTTTGCCGTGTGGGCCAGAAAGAAACTGTTGGAAGATATTAAGTATCAGGCAAGTCTTTTAGGAATAACAGAAAAAGGTATAGCGAAAGCTTTGCCGCAGTCTACAGCGCAGGAAGAATACTATGATATCGGTACCAAGAATCCTTATGTTATTAAAGCTAAACAAATAGCACAGCGCCAGAGCCTTGTTGATGCTATTAATGGCAAAGCGCAGGATGCTGATTATCAGACGGCTTATAATAATATTATAGAAGAAGTAGCATATACATGGTTTAACCGTTTAATTGCAGTTCGTTTCATGGAAGTCAATGATTATCTGCCCTGTAAAATAAGAGTATTAAGTGCGGCTGATGGCAGACAGGAGCCTGATATTGTACAGAACCCTTTTGATGCCAGACTTGATTTTACTGAGCAGGAAACAGCAGCTATTGTGCAGCTGCAAAATGACCATGAATATAATAAACTGTTTCAGTATCTGTTTATTAAGGTGTGCAATGATTTAAGCAACCCCTTGCCCCAGCTTTTTGAACATGAGGATGATTATACTGAGCTGCTGCTGAATATTTCTTATATAGATGAGGATGGGCTTGTTTATAAACTGGTACATGATATTGCAGAAGATAATTTTAAAGTCAACAGTAAGGACGATAAGGTAGGAATTATTGGTTGGTCATATCAATACTATAATACTGAACCTAAAGATCAGACTTTTGCTTTATTAAAGAAAAATGTCAAGGTTACTAGGGATACTTTGCCCTTTGCAACGCAGCTGTTTACACCTGATTGGATAGTACGATATATGGTGCAAAATAGTTTGGGCAGATTGTGGATAGAAGGACATCCTAATGATGAATTGAAAAAAGGCTGGCAATATTATCTTGATGATCCTGGGCAGGAAGAAGCTGTCAATGCGGAATTAGCAAAGATAAAAGCTGAATATGCTTTAGTAACTCCCGAAGAGATTAAAATAATTGATCCCTGTATGGGCAGTGGACATATACTTATTTATGCTTTTGATCTTTTAATGCAAATATACCTGAATCAGGGCTATACTGAAAAAGATGCTGTTATCGGCATTTTGCAGCATAATCTTTATGGTCTTGATATTGATAAACGTGCCTATCAGCTGGCATATTTTGCTGTTATGATGAAAGCGCGCCAGTATTATAAGCTGATTTTAAGAAAAAATATACAGTGCAATCTTTATGCTGTACCGGAAAGTAATAAGCTTTTGCATAAGCTGGAACAGTTAAAATATTTTGGCGCCGGTATGGATGATTTCAGTAGGAATATTGCCTTAACGGAAGTCAGAGGCTTGCTGGATGATTTTAAAGATGCCAAAGAATATGGCTCCTTAATCAATGTGCAGAACTATAACTGGGAGTTATTACAGCAGTTTGCGGCGGATTTTGATATCAGTACAGAACCCAATTTGTTTGCAGCCTACAATATAGAAACAACGCAGAGACAGCTGCAGGAAATAGTTACTGTAGGACAAATATTAGCGACTAAATATTCTGTGGTGTGCACTAATCCTCCTTATATGGGCTCATCTAATATGGGAGCAAAACTTTCTGATTTTGTAAGAGCTAAATATCCAGATAGTAAGAGTGATTTATTTGCAGTATTTATTGAGTTTTGTATAAATCTTACTAAGAAAAATTTTTATACTTCTATGATAACTCAGCAATCATGGATGTTTTTATCAAGCTTTGAAAAATTAAGAGCAAAAATTTTGCAAAATAATATTATCAATATGGTTCATTTAGGGGCAAGAGCATTTGAAGAAATTGGTGGAGAAGTTGTTCAGCCAACCAGTTTTGTAATCTGTAAAAATAAAATTATGGATTATCGGGCAATTTATTGCCGTTTGATAGAACCAAATACTCAGCAGGGAAAAGAGGATATGTTTCTTGCTGGAGTAAATAGATATGCTTACAAACAAAATAATTTTTCCAAAATACCGGGAAGCCCAATAGCGTATTGGGTTAGTGAAAATTTTGCTTCATTGATATCCAATAGTCAAAAGCTTTTTGATATTGCGTATTCCTTTCAAGGTATAATAACTGGAGATAATAACTATTTTTTAAGGTTATGGTCTGAGGTTGATTTTAATAATTTAAATACTAATATCTTGCCTTCAGATAAAAACAGATATGATAATATTTGGGTACCATATAATAAAGGCGGTACTTTTAGGCGGTGGTACGGTAACAATGAGTATATATTGAGATGGATACACCAAGGGAAAACTTTAACTAGAGCAAGAACAGAAAACTTTGAATATTATTTTCAAGAAGGTGTAACTTGGTCATTTCTTACATCAGGAACATTTTCTGCTCGTTATTTTCCACAAGGAGCTTTATGGGATGTTGCTGGTTCAAGTATATTTGCTGTAAAAAAGGAAAAGATAGAGTATATTTGTGCGTTAATGAATTCAAAGGTTGCAAAATATTTTTTTGATATAACAAATCCAACAATAAATTATCAAGTGATGAATATAATTTCTTTACCGTATGTGAATAATAGTAAAAATTATATTATTTCTAAAATAGCAAAACTTTGTATTACGTTAACAGAAAAAGATTGGGATTCATTTGAAACTTCCTGGTATTTTGCTAAACATCCGCTTATTAAAGCTAACTTTACCGTTGCGGAAGCTTATTCTGTATGGAAGCAGGAATGTGAGGAGCGCTTTACTCAGCTTAAAGCTAATGAAGAAGAATTAAACCGTATTTTTATTGATATTTACGGCTTGCAGGAGGAACTTACATCGAATGTAGCTGACAAGGACGTAACTGTTTATCGCATTTTTGATAACAAGGAAGCTGTTCCTGCAAGTATGCAGGGAAGCAAATATGTTTTGACTAAGAGCGATGTTATTAAAAGCCTGCTTTCTTATGCGGTAGGCTGTATGTTTGGCAGATATTCTCTTGATGTTGATGGACTTGCTTATGCAGGCGGCGAGTGGGATGACAGTAAGTATCAGACCTTTATCCCTGATGCAGATAATGTTATCCCCATTACAGATGAAGATTATTTTGAAGATGATCTTGTTGGCAGATTTATTTCCTGGCTGAAAGTAGTGTACGGCGAAGAAAATCTTGAAGAAAATCTGCGTTTTATTGCCGAAGCACTCAATACTAAAGGAGATACTCCGCGGCAGAAAATTCGTAACTATTTTATAAAAGATTTCTTTAAGGATCATTGCAAAATTTATCAGAAAAGACCAATTTACTGGCTGTATGACAGTGGCAAGCAGGATGGCTTTAAAGCATTGATTTATATGCACAGATATACTAAAGATACCACAGGCACTGTAAGAGCTGAGTATTTGGAAAAAATGATCAGGATTTATGATAGTGAAATTGCCCGTATGCAAAATATTATGGAAACTGCATCCGGCAGAGAGGCAGCCAAAGCCGAAAAGAATGCAGAAAAGCTTAGAAAACAGCTTAAAGAATGCCGTGATTACGATGAAAAAGTAGGGCATCTGGCTTTATCTGATATTTCCATAGATCTTGATGACGGTGTAAAAGTAAACTACGAAAAAGTACAGAAGGATAATAATGGAGAATTTTTGCAGATTTTAGCCAAAATATAATTTACAGGTAAGGAGGGCTAAAGATGTATTTAAAGCATTTATTTTTAGAAAACTATACGGTATTTGAAAAACTTGATTTTGATATGTCTTCGGGAATAAATGTTTTGATAGGTGAAAATGGAACGGGTAAAACTCATTTATTGAAGCTGTTGTATTCTGCCTGCCAGTCTACAGATATAAAGGTTTCTTTTGCTCAAAAACTGGTGCAGTGCATGCTGCCGGATGGATATAGAATTTCCAAACTAGTACATAGAGGGGCAAAGGATACCTATATCCGTATTAAAGGTGCCAGCTACAGTAAAGAGGCTTATACTTCTCTTGGTTTTGCGACAACTAATAAAAAATGGGATGCTTTTGCTGAAAACGCAGAACAATGGGAAAATATTTTCGGCGGTTCAAACAGCGTTTTTATTCCTGCTAAAGAAATTCTTTCTCATAGCTATAATTTGCCGGCTGCTGTTGCCAAAAACATGGTTAAATTTGATGATACCTATATAGATATCATTAATTCAGCTAAGATTGACATGAACAGTATTGATAATTCTGAAGATGCTGCTGATTTATTGATGATTAAACCGCTGGAAAAATTTATCGGCGGCGAAGTTTTTTATGACAATAAATTAGATGAATTCTATATTAAGAAAGGCAGCAGAAAAACAGAATTTAATTTGGAAGCAGAAGGTGTAAGAAAAATAGCATTGCTCTGGCAGCTGATTAAAAATGGCGCCTTGCAGGAAGGTTCTGTTTTATTTTGGGATGAGCCGGAAGCTAATATAAATCCTGTTTATATTAAAACTATCGTAGAGATTTTATTTAATTTACAAAGAAAAGGTGTACAGGTATTTATAACAACCCATGATTATATGCTGGCTAAATATTTTGAAGTATGTAAAAAAGATACAGATAAATTATTGTTCCATTCCTTAAGTAAGAGTGAGAATGGCATAGTATATGAGTGCAGTGAAAAATTTGCTTCTTTAAAAAATAATATGATTATTAAATCTTTTGATGAATTGTTAGATGAAATCTACAATTTTGAGGACTGAGCTTATGGATATGATTTTTACAGAAGAGCACAAACATTATCAGTTAGACTGCAGTAAAGCTGTATGGGCAACAGATGAAGTGCATGAAATATATCGTCAGGCCAAGGTTTCCTCATTAAGTGATGTTGATTTTATCATTGAAACAGAAGAGAAGCTAATTTTGGTTGAATATAAGAATGGCAAAATAAAAGAAGCCATTGAGCATGGTTCTGGCTTTAATATTGCAGATAATGATGTAAGAAATAAATTATTGGATAAAATACCAAGAAAGTATTTTGATACACTGCATTATTTATCTTTAAAAGGCAAAACAAAACCTAAATATTATGTTTACATTTTAGAATATCCTAATGATGATTCTTCAATGCGTAAATATTTAAGAAATAAATTTAAAAAATTGTTGCCTTTTAGATTGCAGGAAATGTTATCTGATAATTTAAAATTGATTGAAAGTGTAGAAGTTCTTTCCATAGATGAATGGAATAGAAATTCAGAATATGGGGTATTTCCTTTGATACCCATAGAAAACAATTAACAGGTGATTAAATGGCTGAGTTAAGTTTGAGGCAAATAGAAGAAAAACTAAATACGGAATTTTCTAATGAAAACAGCAGATTAATATTTTGGTATGATGATAATAGCGATTTTGTAGATGATATTGACCATATTAAGCTGCAGAATGCCAAAGTTTATCATCTGGCAGAAAATAATCAGTTTGCTGCTAAGGTTTTTTTAGAGCGTGAAGATACAGAAGGGAAGTATTTGATTTATGCTCCTTTTCCAAAACCTTCTGTATTAAAAAACCATTTAGAAGATATGTTGCTGTATTCTAAAAGATTTTATGCTGATAGAATTTCTTTAATTTGCGCAGATTTACACTTAGACGATGATGTAAAAGATGTATTGCTGAAATATCGTAAGTATTTTGCTGCCAAAGACAGAGCACAGAGATTTTGTGAGTTATCCTTGGATGATAGTAGCGAGGATACTATAAAACTTGCTTTGATAAGCTGTATTTGTAAATTACGAGTTGCTTCTTTTGAAGAAGTTTTATGCAAAGTTTTATTAGCAGAAGATTTAGAACACAATGTTTATTTAGAGGAATTAGCTAAATATGATTTGCTGGATGCTTTTTGGGAACAATGTGAACTGCACTTTGGTTTTTCTGCTTTAGAGAAGTCATTAGAGAAATTAGTAATTTCGCTTTTCGTAACTTATATTTATAAAAATATTTATTCAGAAATGCCAGAAACTTGGCGCGCGTTATTGTGTACTAAACAAGGAAGTGTTATCGCTTTCCTGGAAGGATTTATGAATAATGTTTTATATAAAGATAGATTTGATAAACTGTCTGAAGATGTGGCTGATAAATTACAGATACAAAAATTTTTTGAAAATACTGATGTAGATATCTTACTTAATATTGATGTTTTTAAAGATGCAGACAGAATTATTTTGAAATGGCTGGTTGAAAGATTAGTTTTAGAAGATTTGACAGCTAATATCAATACTATTGGAATAAAAGAAATATGCGATTTACGCAGTAAAATGCATTTTGCTGCATATACTAAAAAATATTATGGTATGTGCAAAAGTGCTTATGAGGTAATTAGCGCGGCAGGGTTTATGCCGGCAAATAATTTTAAAGATATTTTGCAGGCATATACAGGAAAAGATTATAAAATAGACTTTTGGTACAGGCAGTTTTATACATTTTTAGATCAATTGGAAGAACCAACAGCTTTTGCGAAGTTAATAGAGTTAGTTGAAAATGTTTATAATAATGAATATTTAGGAAGGTTGCTGCCTGCATGGAATAATAATTTAGAATCAGGTATTTTAAATGCTGATAACTTGCAAGTCGACTTTTATAAACGATTTATACAAAATGAACGTGATAGGATAGTTGTAATTATTTCAGATGGCTTGAGATATGAAGTGGCTGCTCAGTTACAAAATATCTTGACTGATGAGGAACGTTGCAAAGAGTGTTATTTGCAGGCGCAGCTTGCTCCATTGCCTTCCAATACGGCTTTGGGTATGGCTGCTTTATTGCCGCATAAAATAATTTCTTATAATAATGATTATAAAGTACTTGTTGATGACAAAAAGTGTGCAAGTTTAGCAGAAAGAGAAAAAATATTGCAAAGCGCATCAGTGGCAAGCAAATGTGTACAGTTTGATGATTTGAAAAAAATGAAGCGTGAAGAGCTGAGAAATATTTTTGCAAATCAGCAAGTAATATATATATATCACAATCAAATTGATGCCCGTGGTGATTCTTTAAAAAGTCAGGACGAAGTATTTAAAGCTTGTGAAGAAGCAGTAAGTGAAATTTATACTCTTATGTGTAGATTAGCTGTCAATGTAAGTGTAGTTAAATATATAGTTACTGCAGATCATGGCTTTATTTACAGAAGAAAGAGTATTAATGAATATGAAAAAAGTTCTGTAAAAGGAAACTATGGAATAATTAATCATAGATTTTTAGTTGGTGAAAAACCTTGTAATGATTATGGAACAGGTAATATTAAAATTGGTGCAGTTTTGAAAAATAATGATGAGCGATATGTATCTTATACATTAGGTGCTCAGGTATTTAAATCTGCTGGTGGAGGAGTAAATTATGTACATGGTGGCTCATCACCTCAGGAAATGATAGTCCCCATATTATCTGTGAGAATGGAAAAAGGACATACAGAAATAAAACAGGCAACAATTAAATTGCATACGTTGACTAATAAGGTTACAAGCAAAGAGATTAATTTGGCATTTATTCAGACAGAGCCTGTTAGTGATGTAGTAAAATCAGCTACTTATAAATTAAGTTTTGTTGATGAGAATGGTAAAGCTGTTTCTAATGAAATTATTTTGGCAGCGGATAGTAAGAATGCTGATTTAAGTAAACGTACAACGATGGTAAGATTTTCTTTTATAAATACAGAATACAGTAATAAAAATCATTATTATTTGGTGATAAAAGATATGAATGATTTTGAAGTTGAACGTATAAACTTTATCATTGATATGCCATTCGTAGGTGATTTTGGTTTTGATTTTTAAATGGGGTTGATGAAATGGAACTTGAACTGAACGATAATATAGATGTCAAAAATACAATCAAAGAAAAGTTAAGGAAAAATTTTGCCGGTAAAATTGTTCGTAAAGATTTAACTAAGAAAATTAAAGAAGGAGCAAATGTTCCTGTATATGTTTTAGAGTTTTTATTAGGGCAGTATTGTGGTTCTGATGATGACGATATTATCAATAAAGGTGTTGATAATGTAAAAAGGATTCTTGCAGAAAACTTTGTGCGCCCTGATGAAGCTCAAAAAATACTTTCGTTATTAAGGCAAAGAGGCAATTATACTATTATTGACAAGGTTACAGTTCATTTGAACATAAGAAAAGATTGCTATGAAGCAGAGTTTTCTAATTTGGGATTAAAAGGGATTCCTGTTGATGAGTCCTATCCTACTATGTTTGATAGATTGTTATGTGGTGGAATATGGTGTATTGTTCAGTTAAGTTATGAATATATAGAAGAAGAAGAAAAAAATAATGTTTCACCTATACAGATTATAAAATTAACACCTATTCAAATGCCGCATATTGATATTGCTGAATTAAAATCTGGCAGAGCTGATTTTACTAGGGATGAGTGGATAGATGTTATTTTACGTTCTACTGGTATGGAGCCTGGTGAGCTTAATAACAGAGAAAAATGGCTGTTGTTGGGAAGAATGCTTCCATTAGTTGAAAATAATTTTAATTTATGTGAGTTAGGGCCTCGCAGCACAGGTAAATCACATCTGTACAAAGAAATTTCACCTAACAGTATATTGGTTTCTGGCGGGCAGACTACAGTTGCTAATTTGTTTTATAATATGAGCAGTAAAACTGTGGGATTAGTAGGTTTGTGGGATTGTGTTGCTTTTGATGAGGTTGCAGGAATTAAGTTTAAAGACAAAGATGGCATACAGATTATGAAAGATTATATGGCATCAGGGTCATTTGCTCGCGGAAAAGAGGAAAAAGCTGCTAGTGCCTCTATGGTATTTGTCGGAAATATTAATCAAAGTGTAGATGTATTGTTAAAAACTTCTAGCTTATTTGATCCGTTCCCGGCGGAGATGGGTCAAGACACGGCATTTCTCGATAGAATACATTGTTATTTACCAGGATGGGAAATTCCTAAATTCAGACCTAATCATTTTACTGATGATTTTGGGTTTATAACGGATTATTTAGCTGAATTTCTAAGAGAATTAAGAAAAGAACAGTTTGGTGATATTTTAGACAGATATTTTAAGTTAGGGAAGAATTTAAATCAGCGTGATACTATTGCCGTTCGCAAAATTGTAGGTGGTTTAATTAAATTAGTCTATCCTAATGGTATTATTACCAAAGAACAATTAGAAGAAATTTTAAAATTTGCATTAGAAATGCGTCGTAGAGTAAAAGAGCAGCTAAAAAAATTAGGCGGCATGGAATTTTATGATGTAAATTTTTCTTATATAGATGTTGATACATTTGAAGAAAAGTATGTTTCTGTTCCTGAACAGGGTGGAGATAAATTAATACTAGAGGGAATACTTAATGCTGGACAGGTTTATACTGTGGCGCAAGGTAAGTCTGGGATGATAGGTGTATTTAGATTAGAGTCTCAAATGCTGCCGGGCAGTGGTAAGTTTCAAAGAACTGGATTAGGTACTGACAGAGCGGCTAAAGAATCTACTGAAACAGCCTTTAATTATTTAAGGGCTAATGCCAATAGAATAAGTAGTGGTGTAAGTACTACTACAAAAGATTACATTATTAATTATCAGGATTTGCAAGGTATAGGAATGACTGATTCTTTAACATTAACTTCACTGATAGCTATCTGTTCTATAGCTCTTAACAAATCTTTGATTAGTTCATCTGTTGTGTTAGGTGATATCAGCGTGGCTGGTACGATTAAAAAAGTAGACAATTTAGCAGATACATTGCAAGTATGTTTAGATAGTGGAGCTAAGAAAATTCTATTGCCTATTACATCTGCTGTTGATTTGGGTACTGTACCGGCTGAATTGATTGGCTGCTTTAGTTTGATTTTTTATAATAGTGCAGAAGATGCAGTTTTTAAAGCATTGGGTGTGGAATAATATTGAGGAGAGTATATGTATAATATTACATGTTTTTAACAATTGTGATGTAAGTTTACATGAACATTAATTTATTTAGTAAGATATTTAATAGTATTTATGGTAATTTGCTATAATTACTATATTTGTTTAGACAGAAGTAAGGTGAGCTTTATGTCTACTGTAAATGTAAAAATTGATAAAGAACTGTTTGATGCAGCTTCCGGCGAAGAGAAAACTGAGTCCTGTACTGCATCGCAGCAGAGTAATTTTTGGGAAAAGGTGGATAGAAATGCTTTAGATAATACTGATTTATCTGTTGATGTAGTGCGTGACTTGCTTATAGCGAAAGAGCAGCCGAGTGAAGCGTTTGTGTTTGAGGAATAAAGTAAGATAGTATAGAAGCTGTTATTTTGGTGAATTGAAAAATTTCTTGCAATAACGACTAAAAAACGGTAAAATAGTTTAAAGAATAATAATCTTTGGAGGTATTCATGATGAGAAAACATATTAAAACTGTTAATAAAGCAATGCTGAACAAAACTCTCCGCACCGGCGGCTGCGGCGAATGCCCGGCTTCCTGCCAATCCGCTTGCAAAACTTCCTGCACTGTTGGCAACCAAGTTTGCGAACACAGCAAATAATTTGTAGTAATTGCAGCTCCCTGTATGTTGCAGGGAGCTTTTTACTGTTTAGGGCGAAAGGTGGAAACTTATGCTTATACATAAAATGCGTTTAGATGATAATATGGCGGTGCTGGACGTTAACAGCGGCGCAGTGCATCTTGTGGATGAGGTTATCTACGATTTGCTTGATTATTATGACGGCAGCAACGATGAAGCAGCAGTTGCCGCTTTAAAAGACCGTTATAGTGAAGAAGATCTGCGCGACGCGCTGGAAGAGCTGCACGGACTGCAGGAAGAAGGCCTGCTGTTCAGCCCGGCTTTTGATGTGCCCCCCACTTTTTCTGAAACGCCGATTCTGAAATCTCTGTGCCTGCACGTTGCCCATGACTGTAACCTGCGCTGCGGCTACTGCTTTGCCGGTACCGGCGATTTTGGTGGCTGCCGTGAGCTGATGAGCAAGGAAACTGCGGAAAAGGCAGTGGAATTTGCTATTAAAGGCAGCCGTCAGCGTCATAATCTGGAGCTGGACCTTTTTGGCGGCGAACCGTTGATGAATTACGAGGTTGTGCAGCATATCGTCAATTATGTGCGTAAAAGAGAAAAGGAAACCGGCAAGAATATTAAGCTGACCCTTACTACTAACGGCACTTTGCTGAACGATGAAAATATTAAATTCCTCAATGATAACCGTGTTATGCTGGTACTGAGCCTGGACGGCAAAAAGGAAACCCATGACGCTATGCGTCCGTTCCCCAATAAGACCGGCAGCTATGATGCGGCAGTACGTGGCTTTAAGAAGGTTATTGACAGCCGTGAGGGCAAAAACTATTATCTGCGCGGTACCTATACCCATTTCAGCCGTCATTTTGCCGACGAGGTACTGGATATGCTCAAGGTAGGCCGTGAGATTTCCGTAGAGCCGGTAGTGGGCATTGACGAGCCTTATGTTCTTACCGAAGAGGATTTGCCTGTATTATTTGAAGAATACGATAAACTGGCGCGCGCTTATCTGGAAAAACGCCGCAAAGGTGAACCGTTTGACTTCTTCCATTTCAATGTGGCGCTGGATAACGGTCCCTGCGTAGCTAAACGCCTGGCTGGCTGCGGTGCTGGTCACGAGTATTTTGCCATCACTCCTGAGGGAGATATCTATCCCTGCCATCAGTTTGTTGGCCGTGAGCAGTACAAGCTGGGTACCCTTGATACCGGTGTAGTTAAAAATGACCTGGTACAGAAATTCCGTCATACCCATGTTATGACTAAACCCGAATGCAGCAAATGCTGGGCACGTTTCTTCTGCAGCGGCGGCTGCCATGCTAATGCTGATCTCATTAACGGTGATATCAGCAAGCCGTATGAATATGGCTGCAAGCTTCAGAAAAAACGTCTGGAATGTGCTATCATTATTCAGGCACTTTTGGCTGCCGAAGCACAGGAAGGCAAGGATATGCGTCCGCATATCAACAATTTTACCTACGAAAAATAAGCTTTTACGGCTGTTTTTGTACAACCGGCACGCTTTTGCGTGCCGGTTTTTGTTTTATTAGATAAAAATAGCTATAAAATCCAAATCTTTTGACTAAAATTTTTTAAAAAGTTTTTCTGTTTTAGGTGTTTTTTTAGAAAAAACAGGCTCAAAACAGCAATTTTAAGCAAAAAATACTATAAATTTTTACTAAAATCATAACGCCGTAAAGACAGGTATAGCAGCACTTTCTAAAACCACCATACCAGGTGTATCAGAGAAAAAGATACAAAAAAAGCAAAAAAAGATGAAAAAAGGTGTTGACATAATGATAGGAGGATGGTATTATATACAAGTCGCCGAGATACGGCGGCGGAACCTTGAAAACT